>Ga0209415_10006311_pt1 | contig 21132 bp, 15 predicted proteins | sample PeaSoiSIISIP2007_FD_187696 | JGI IMG/M metagenome (GOLD analysis project Ga0209415, IMG submission 187696) | Peat soil microbial communities from Weissenstadt, Germany - SII-SIP-2007 (SPAdes) (version 2) | ecosystem: Environmental > Terrestrial > Soil > Wetlands > Peat | place: Germany...
AGATAATCAAGCAGCTTTCAAGCGAGCTCTCGACGGCGCATTTGAGGCCGGACCAGGCGGTGAAGAAGCTATTGAGTTCTGCAAAATATAGGGACAACTCGAAGCTCCGAATGACCACATTCTGACGGGATTTATGCCCTGGATTGCTGTCACTATAATTTGCGGGTCTCAATAGTATCCTGTAACAGTGACGCAGGGCGTGTGTCAGTTCATTTAGTCAACGGGCGCAACGACTCTGCGCGCCGACCCGAGTACCAATTCGTCCGTTACAGGCCAGTAGATTCCTGCCGAAAGCCCATAACTGCGATCGCGACAGGCTCTCGCGCATTTTAAAAATTAGGAGATTCCTTCCGATAGGAGTATAGTCTTACAAGGCGGCGGTACCGGTATTGGTGCTGGACCGGCGCCCCGACGCCGCTCGACCGTTTAACCCGCTCGAACCTTAATCCGCCGGCCCTGACGGAAATCGGACCTCCGCCAGCATAAAACAAACCCATTTTTTCGCCCCCTTTCCGGCAGCCTTCAACCATGAAATTGGTTAGGATTCGGTCGGAGGCACCTCAGCTACTACTATGGAAACCTTGAAACTGGACTGGCTCGGCGACGCCCGCAACCTCGCCGTCCTGACCTTGAATCGCCCCGACGCGCTGAACGCGATGAACACCCGGATGATCACGGAACTCCTGAACCTGTTCCGCGAGCAGTCCTACAACGACGACCTCCGCTGCATGGTTCTCACGGGCGCCGGCGCTCGATCCTTCTCGACCGGCGGTGACCTTAAAGAGCGCAACGGGATGAGCAACGAGCAATGGCGTCATCAACATCATCTGATCGAGGAGATGTTCGAGGCGCTGTGGAATTTTCCCGTGCCGATAATCGCTGCCGTCGAGGGCTTCGCCTACGCCGGCGGCTGTGAACTGGCGCTCGGGACCGACTTCATCATCGCTTCGGAAACGGCCGAGTTCGCGGTCAAGGAAATCACCCGGGGAATCATGCCGGGCGGCGGCGGAATCCATCGTCTGGCTCGCAGCATCGGCGTTCGGCGCGCCAACGAGCTGATCTTCACCGGACGAGCGATCAAGGCGGATCAGGCGTACGCTTGGGGGCTGGTCAATCGGGTAGTGCCCGCCGGTAGCGCGCTGGCGACCGCGCAGCAGATTGCGGAGGAGATTGTCGCAAGTGCGCCGATGTCGGTCCGTGCAGCCAAAGTCGCGGTCAACCGCGGCATGGACTGCGACTTGCGCACTGCCTATGCACTGGATATCGCGGCGTACAACGTCCTCATCGGCAGCGAAGACCGTCTCGAGGGGATTGCGGCCTTCAACGAAAAGCGCAAACCGGTCTGGAAAAATCGGTAACGGGCTAATCGTATTACTAGAGACACGACCGACTTGATCGTATCCTCATGGCCCGCGGACTCGTGTGCTGGAAAAGTGCTAGCCAGCCTGTCCGCCGCATGGCGGCCGTCCCGATTACTACGACGCGGTGCTGATGGTTTCGCCGTCCAAGGAGCGATTAGATGGATTTCGAATTCTCCGATAGCCAGAAGGAAATCCGCACTGCCGTGGCTGCGCTGTGCGCGCGCTTCGGCAATGAGTATTGGCGCAGTTGCGACGAGAAGAATGCCTACCCGGAAGAATTCGTCAAAACCCTGAGCGAGGCCGGCTGGCTCGCCGCCTTGATTCCTTCAGAGTACGGCGGCGCGGGGCTCGGCATGATGGAAGCCTCGATCATCCTCGAAGAGATCAATCGCAGCGGCGGCAATGCGGTCGCCTGCCACGCCCAGATGTACACGATGGCATCCATCCTCAAGCACGGCAGCGCCGAGCAGAAACAGCGCTATCTGCCGCGCATCGCCTCGGGCGAGTTGCGCCTGCAATCCTTTGGTATCACCGAGCCGGACGCAGGCTCCGAAACTCCGCGCATCAAGACCTTCGCTCGTCGCCAGGGCGATCACTACGTAGTCAACGGACAGAAAATCTTCACGTCACGCTATCAGCATTCGGACATGCTCCTGCTGCTCACGCGCACCACACCGTTCGAAGACGTCAAGAAAAAGACCGACGGCATGAGCCTGTTTCTGGTGAACCTCAAGGAGACCGGCGACGCCATCAAAGCGGTGCCGATCGCCACGATGGTGAATCATGGGACCAACCAACTCTTCATCGATAATCTTATCCTGCCGCGGGAGGCGCTGGTCGGCGAAGAGGGCAAGGGCTTTTCCTACGTGCTCAGTTCGCTCAACGCCGAACGCATCCTGGTCGGCAGCGAGTCGATCGGCGACGGTCGCTGGTTTGTCGAATACGCAGTGAACTATACGAAGGAGCGGCGGGTATTCGATCGGCCGATCGGCATGAATCAGGGCGTGCAGTTTCCCATCGCCAAGGCGCACATGGCCGTGCAGGCCGCGGATCTGATGAGGCTTAAGGCGGCCGCGCTTTTCGATGCCGGCTTACCCTGCGGGGCCGAGGCGAACATGACCAAGTATCTCGCCTCCGAAGCGGCTTGGGAGGCCGGCGAAGCCGCGATGTCCGCGCTCGGCGGATACGGCTTTGCGAAGGAATATCATGTCGAGCGCAAATGGCGTGAGGCGCGCCTCTACCGCACCGCTCCGATCTCCAACAATCTTGTCTTGAGCTTCGTCGGTGAGCATGTTCTCGGAATGCCTCGATCCTACTGAGGCGCCATCGGTCCGCGCTTCGCATCTGAATTCGATCGGCAAGTCTTGATTCCTCGCGCATCGACGATATCGGGACGCGCTTTGAGTTAAAGGAAAAAACGTCTATGAAGGGTGTTCGGAACACGTCAAGTTCGGAGCACGCCAATGGATAAGACCGGACAACTCGAGATGTTGCGCAAGGCGGTCGAAATCGCCGGCCTGGACGCGCGCAAGATCGATCTTCCACAGGACCATCAACTCATCATCGGCGCGATGCGCTTTCACTACCTCGACTGGGGCGGCAGCGGTCATCCGATTGTCTTCCTGCACGGCGGCGGTATCAACGCCCACACTTGGGACGTCGTCGCGCTGATGCTGCACGATCGCTACCGCTGTATAGCACTCGACCAACGCGGGCATGGCGATAGCGAATGGTCGCCGGCTATCGATTATGGCGTCGAGACCCAGGTCCGCGACGTCGAGGGATTCATCGATTCGCTTAAGCTCGAAAACCCGGTGCTTATCGGTCAATCGATGGGTGGACTTAACTCGATGGCCTATGCGGTGCGGCACAGCGAGCGATTGAAAGGCCTCGTGGTAGTTGACGTCGGCCCGGAGATCGAAGCCGCGGGCGCACAACGGATTCGCGAGTTTGCCAGCACGCCGGAACTCCAATCGATCGACGAGTTTGTCGAGCGCGCGATCAAGTTCAATCCACTGCGCGATCCAGCAGTGCTGCGTCGCAGCCTCTTCTACAATCTCCGCCAGTTGCCGAGTGGGAAGTTTGCCCTCAAGCACGATCAACGACGCGCTTCCGAAGAGGCGTGGCGTATCAGCACGGCACAGCGTGAGCGCCTGAGCAGCGAGGTGACGAAAATCAACTGTCCGACACTAATTGTGCGCGGCGCGCTAAGCGACGTACTTAGTGACGCGGCGGCCGAGAGATTTGCCAAGTCGTTGCCACGCGCGCGATGGACGCAGGTCGCAAAGGCCGGCCACAACGTTCAGGGCGATAATCCCCGTGGCTTACTCGATGCGCTACTGCCGTTTCTGAAAGAAATAGGTCTCGCTGCATAGCTCGCAGGATGCGCCACGCCGGACTTTGCAAAATTAAACGGTCAGCAGAGGAGAACCGTCGATGGACTTCGGAATCTTCTACGAAATTCAGGTAGCCAGCCCACTCAAGCATCGCGAGCGCGAGTACCAGGCATTTCACGACGTGATGAACCAGGTGGTGCGCGCCGAGGAAATGGGCTTTACCCATTTCTGGACCGTCGAGCATCATTTCCAGGTCGGCTTCGCGCATGCCTCCGCGCCTGAGGTGCTATACGGCGCGATCTCGCAACGCACCAGCAAAATCCGTATCGGTCACGCCGTCGTACTGCTGCCCTTCCCGTATAACCATCCGATCCGCATAGCGGAGCGGGTCGCGACGCTCGACATTCTGAGCAACGGGCGGGTCGAAGTCGGAACCGGGCGATCGATCACGCAGGTCGAGCTGGGCGGCTTCGGGATTCCCTACAAGGAGACGCGCGCGCGTTGGGAAGAGGCCCTCGATATCATCACCACGATCTGGAAGAGCAAGGACGGCACCTTCTCCTACAAGGGCAACTATTTCAATATTCCGGAACGGACCGTCGTGCCGATGCCGATCCAGAAACCGCATCCGCCGATGTGGGTCGCGTGCACCAGCGAGGACACGCACGCGCTCGCGGGCAAGCTCGGACTTGGCCTGCTCTCGTTCACGCTGCTGGTTACGCCCGAGCATCTGGGCCAGCGCGTCCGCGCCTATCGCGAAGCGATCAAGACGGCGAAGCCCTACGGCGCTTTTGCGAATAATCGGGCGGGCGCATTTTCGATGACGCATGTTGCCGATACCGATAAACAGGCGCGCGAAGAAGCCGAACGGGCATTTATGTCCTACGTCGGAACTACGCTCGTCGCCAACGCGCCTGTGCTCGAGGCCAAAAAAACCGGAATCGATCCGACCGAGACCGGCCGCCTTAATACGGCGCTGCCCAAGGAATACGAAGGACTCGACCCGAGCAAGGTGACGCTCGATTCGCTAATCGACAATGGCATGTGTATCTGCGGCAGTCCCGACACCGTCATCAAGCAAATCGAGCGGCTGCAGAAGGAAGCGCAACTCGATCAGTTCCTGGCGATGATGCAGTTCTGGGCAATTCCGCACGAAAAGACGATGCACGCGATCGATCTTTTCGGCAAACACGTCATCCCGCATTTCCGTAACGTAACGCCGTCGCAATCCGCAGCGGCCGGCGGCGCGGCCTAGGACGTCGCCGGTTGCTATCGATCTAAACCTTCGTCTAAAACCTTCGCGAAATGATCCCGGAGACCGAATAGCAAAAAGGGCGGGAGAACGATGTTCTCCCGCCCTCGTGGTTATTGAGATTGAAGCGGAGTGTTACGCCGAAGCGGCCAAGGGGCCCCGGATCAGCTGACCCGGCAGTGCGCCGGTATGTTCGTTCTCGCGCATCAGTACCTGGCCGTTGACGATCGTCGCCTTGATCCCGACCGACTTCTGCTTGAGCCGACGTGCCCCGGCGGGCAGGTCGTACTCGAGCGTTGGCATGGTCGGCGAAATCGTGTCGGGATTGAAAATCGCGACGTCCGCGAAATTGCCCTCGCAGATCATCCCGCGACCCTGAAGGCCCCAGAAAGACGCCAGCTCGAATGTGATCTTGCGGATCGCATATTCGAGCGTCAGCGCCTGGCGCTCACGCACCCAGTGGCCGAGCAGATGGGTCTGGATCGACGAGTCCATGATCTGCGAGACGTGCGCGCCTGAATCCGAGAAGGTCACGACCGAGCGCGGATGGCGCATCATGCCGAGCACGATGTCCTGGTCCTCGTTGACGATCGGCTGAATGAAAAACTGCTTCAGATGTTTTTCCAGCGCGAGGTCGATGATTAGCTCGAGCGGGTCCTTGTTCGACTCCTTCGCAATCTGAGCGATCGAACGATAAGGCGGCAACGGCTTATCGAACAAAAACAGGTAATCGAAATTGGGCTTGCGCGCCTCCGCACCGATCGCGCGATCGGGCTTCGTCATGTACTCGCGAGCGGCCTCGAGCAGCGCACGGCGCGAATCGGGATTGCGCAACGCGGCTTCCTGCTCGTCGAGCGGCAACTTGCGCATCTCCGACCACACCGGCGTCTTGTCGAAGGGCATATTGGTTTCGAACGAGAGCAACGAGCTGATCCAGCGGCTGGTACCCTGCGCCAGCATCCGGCCGCCCGCCGCGACGGTCTCGTCGATCATGCGGAAGTGCGGACGCCAGGTATGCGGCGCCTTGCGCATCGAGACGACGCCAAAGGTCGTCGGCACCCGGGTTTCGAGCGCGAGGCGCTGCAGGCGTCCGAGGAATTCCTGTTGGCGTTCGGGATCGCGCTCGACGTCTTCCTGCGCGAGCTCGAAAACGCCAGCGCCAAGATCGCCCATCACGCCCACCAGCTCGCGTACTTCGTTCCAGTTGGCGAGGCGGCTCGCGACAGGCCGGCTGTCCGGGGTCTCATGATTGCGATTGCGCGAAGTGCTAAAGCCCGCCGCACCCGCTTTGATCGCAATGCGCAGCTCGCGCTTCATCGCGGCGAGATCTTCCGAGGTCGCTTCGTCGGTAAAAGCCCGCTCGCCCATCACGTAGGTGCGCAGCGCCGAATGGCCCATGTAAGCGGTGTAGTTGATCCCTTTGGGCGTGCGATCGATCGCATCGAGATATTGCGGGAAGGTGTCCCACGACCACTTGATGCCGGCTTCCATCGCCTTGGGCGAAATATCTTCGGCACGCTCGAGATTGCGGATAACCCGCGCTTTGTCCTTCTCGGCGCATGGTGCGAGCGAGAAGCCGCAGTTTCCCATCACGACCGTTGTGACACCGTGCCAGCACGAGCAGGTGCCGAGCGCATCCCAGAAAATCTGCGCGTCCATGTGCGTATGGCCGTCGATAAAGCCGGGCGAGACGACGTGCCCCTCGGCGTCGATGACCTCTTTCGCCGAGTCGTTGATTTTGCCGATGGCGGCGATCCGGCCTTCCGCGATCGCGACGTCCGCTTGATAGCGCGGAAGTCCGGATCCATCGACGACCGTGCCGTTACGAATAATTAGATCGTAGGACATTTTTCCTCCCTTGGTCGGGAGACGGCGCCTCGGGCGCGTCGGAGCTTCCCGCTACTTGTTCGCGATAGTTCTCAGGTCAGTTTTAGCCCTTTCATCTGCCCATCCGCACGCCATTGGCGCATTAGTTCGTGGAACTCGACCGGTCCTCCGCCGTATTGCTCACCCAGAAAGCCCCCGCCATCGAGCGACCCGCCTTCATTGTTGTAGTACCCGGGAGTGCACTCCCGCAGGAACCTCTGATTATGGATCGCCTTCTCCCGGATTGTCGCGACCCACTGAGCTTCGGCCTCGGGCGTCGGTTCGAGGCATCGCGCCTCGCTCGATTTCGCGTGCTCGATAACCTCGGTGATGTGTCGCGCCTGCTCCTCGAGCATGTGCGGGAAGTTCGCGGTCAAGCCATTTTGCGTGAGGCCCATGTGGAAGCAGTTCGGGAAACCGGAGCTGTAGAACCCGTGCAGAGTTTTGAGACCCTTGGCCCAATGCTCCGTCAGCGTCTTCCCATCACGACCATAAATCTCGAAGCCCGCGCGCCGGGTGTAGGCGGTGCCGACCTCGAAGCCGGTGCCGAAGATGATGCAGTCCACCTCATACTCGACGCCGTCGAACACCAGGCCCTTCTCCGTGATTCGATCGACGCCACGGCCTTTGGTGTCCACCAGCGTCACGTTCGGACGGTTGAACGAGGGCAGGTACTCGTCATTGAAGGTGGGGCGCTTGCAGAATTGACGGTACCACGGCTTCAGCGCCTCTGCGGTTTTCTTGTCCTTCACAATCGCGTCCACGCGCGCACGGACCTCGTTCATCTTCTTGAAGTCCGCCAACTCGATAATCTTCGCGCGCTCTGCCGGCGACAGACCCTCGCCGGTCTTCGACGGGAGCAGTCCACCCAGGTTGCGGAAAATGTCGGTCCAGCCATCGCCGACGAGGTCCTCATCCTGATGGCCGCCCGTAACCAGGATGTTGAAATTGTCCATCCGGCGCTTCTGCCAACCGGGGGTCAGCGTCTTCACCCATTCCGGATCGGTCGGATGATTCCCGCGCACATCGACCGACGACGGCGTGCGCTGGAAGACGTATAGCTGTTTCGAGTCCTTCGCGAGCGACGGGACGCACTGAACTGCGGTCGCGCCGGTTCCGATAATCGCCACCCGCTTGTCCGCCAGCTTATGCAAATTACCGTTAGTATCGCCGCCGGTGTATCCATAATCCCAGCGGCTGGTGTGGAAGGTATGCCCCTTGAAGCTGTCGATGCCCGGAATGCCGGGCAGCTTCGGCCGGTTCAACGGCCCGTTAGACATAACGACGAAGCGTGCCCGGAAACAGTCATTGCGGTTCGTCGTGATGATCCAGCGGAACTCTTCTTCATTCCACGTTATCGATTTGATCTGAGTCTGAAAGCACGCGTGACGATACAGGTCGAAATGCCTGCCGATGCGCCGCGAGTGCTCCATGATCTCCGGCGCGAAGGAGTACTTCTCTTTCGGGATATAGCCGGTCTCCTCGAGCAACGGCAGATAGATGTACGCCTCGATATCGCACTGCGCACCCGGATAACGGTTCCAGTACCAGGTGCCGCCGAAGTCGCCGCCTTTCTCGATAATGCGGAGGTCGTCGATCCCCGCCTCGCGCAAACGTGCGGCCGCCAGCAGTCCGCCGAATCCCCCACCGATAATCAGCACCCCGACCTCGTCGGTCAGCGGTTCGCGGGTAAAGCCCGGATCGACGTACGGATCGTCCACATAACGGCTGAAGTCGCCCTGCACTTCGACGTACTGCTCGTTGCCGTCGTTCCGGATACGCTTGTCGCGCTCCTCGCGGTACTTGGCGCGCAATGCGTCGGGATCGAAATCGATTCCGGGATTACCATTCTCGGTGGACTGAACCTTCACCTCTTCACTCATGGGGCAGACTCCTTGGCGGCGGCAGATCGGGTCGGATCGTTCCGTGCCTATTTGCGGGGATTACTCGCGTGCTCGATCGAGCATTACTCAACTAGAGCCGAAGATTCAAGGATAAACGAAATGCCGGTACTGTCGTGATTCAGACAGTACCGGCAAATCCAGGTGACCGTCGGGTTGCGTCAGGCGCTTCTCATCGCGAGCGCCGCTTCGTCCGTCGCCGAGGGTGGCGTCACTTTGTAGAGCTTCTCAGCGTTCCCCCAGAGGATCTTCCGCCGCGCCGATTCTTCGCAGTCGGCGAGACCCGCCTTGATTCGCGCATGCACTTCGTCGCCATAGAGCGACGTCGGATGCGGGAAGTCGGTCTCGAAAAGGATGTTGTCCACGCCAATCTTATCCAGCAGTCGCCGCGGCGCAGTCTGCTCAAACCAGTAACAGGCATAGACGTTGCGCGCGAAGTATTCCGACGGCAGCCGATCGAATTCCGGCCGTTCTTCCGCCACGCTATTGCCCTGGAACTGGTAGTCCATCGTTTCGAGCATGAACGGAATCCAGCCGATGCCGCTTTCCACCGAGACGAATTTGATCCGCGGGTAGCGCGTCAACACGCCCGACATAATCAAGTCGCTCACCTGCATCCCGTTTTGGAACAGGATATTGATCGCCAGCGCGGTGAACGCAGCCGCCTGACCGTATGCGGCCACCCGATTCTTCAGCAGGCCCTCAGTCATATCGCCCGAACCGACGTGAAAGCTGATCGGCAGGTCGAGCTCCACCGCCGCCTCCCACAACGGATTCCAATGCGGGTCGCCCAGCAGCGGCTGACCGAAGTATTGCGGCTCACCGGTGAATAGGATGCCCCGGTGGCCCATCGCGGCACAGCGGCGCACTTCTTTCGCCGCAGCCTTCACATCCCAGAACGGAATCGACGCGATCGGCAGCAGCCGGCGCGCATCGGCGGACGCCCACTCGGTTTGCCAATCGTTGTAAATCTGCACGCACGTCAGCATCAGCTCGGGGTCGTTCAGCTTCAGGAATTGCTGCGCGCCGAACCCGCCGACGTTCGGGTACATCACCATCGCCCAGATACCCATGTCGTCCATGTATTTAAGCCGCGCCTTGGCGTTGTACGCCCCCGGATGCATCTCCTCGTAGGTCCGCGGCGGATTCTTGAAGCTCCCCACTCCGGCCGTCGCGGTCATCCCGGGACTCGCGAGCACGCCGCGCACTCCACCCAGCACCCAGCGCTGCGCCCCCTTGGCGCTGGTCTCCACCCGCGGCACGCGATCGCGCATGCTTGCCGGTGCGCGGCTCGTCCACAGGTCCGGCGTTTCAGTGACATGCGTATCGGCATCGATAATCGTGTAACCGCTCATGCCATCTCTCCTGGTTGTCTTAACCGGCGACCTGCATTGGCGACATCTTTCGCCCGACTTAGCCACCCACCCGAGCATCGCGAGCGTCAATCAGTGAAAAAAAGGTTTCAGAAATTTTCTTCTCCTAAAAAAACAGCTCCTCGGGGTCGAGGCCCAGGATCAGCCGCCCGGCGGGGCGATACATCTTGGGATGCACGACGCGATGTTGCGACGAAGTCAGGATGTCGCGCATGTTGCGCTCGAGCGGACTCGAGCGAAAGATCGCGCTCGTCGCCGCGAGGTCGTACAGGATGTTGATTACATCTTTTGCCGTCTGATGGGCGTGCGTCATCATCAGGCGATAATGCGCGCGCTGCCGCGGCGACGGTTTCTCTTCGGCGCACAACGTCGCCCACAGATTTTCGAGCGTGCGATAGACGTAGCAGCGCGCCGCCTCGATCGCCGCCTCCGCCTTCGCGATCGTCTCCTGCACCTGCCCGTCCTGGCGCAGCGCTAGCCCCGGCGTCAGCTCCTTGCGCGCGCTCAATTCCTCGACGAAATCCAGCGCACTGCGCGCCAGTCCGAGCGGCACGCCCGCATGTGAGACCAGGAACAGCGCCGGCCAGCTATAAAGCGGACCGGTGATGTACGCCGGCCCACTCCCCAGATTCGGACAATCGTCGAACGGCACGAACACGTCCTCGACGATAAAATCATTGCTCCCGGTCCCGCGCATTCCCGTCGTATCCCACACGTCAACGATTCTGGTCTTGGCGGCCGGCACCAGCATCACACGAATCTCGGGATTTCCGTTGCGCGTCAGTCGCGGCCGTCCATTTTCATAGACCGTGCAGCCGCACGTCATCACCGACGCATGGCCGCTGCCGCTCGCGAAATGGAACGTGCCGCTGACGCGATAGCCGCCCTCAGCCAAATCCGCCCGCTGCGGCGGACGCAACTGTCCCGCCAGCACGCTTTCGACACTGCCGAACAACCGCTGCGCCGGCTCGGGCTTCAAGAACGCCGCCAGAAAACTACCGGCGCTCGAAATCATCGAGAGCCAGCCGACCGCCCCCTCGATGCGCGTCAATTCCTCGACCACGCGCACTTGCGCCATCGGGTAGAGTTCCGGACCGCCATAGATCCGCGGCACGCCCATGCGGAAGACTCCGGCCTCCATCAGGCTGTGCGCGAGCGCGCCCGGCAGACAGCGCTGCTCTTCGATCGCGTCACGGACCGCCCGGATTTGCGGCTCGAGCGCCTTGACCGACTCCAGCACAGCGCTTTCCATGTCCGAAATTTCGCGCAAATTTGCTGCCATTGCATACTCCCCGCGGCGGCCCGCGTCTTTTAGAGCTTTGCCTAGAACTTCGCCGCCGGTTCGACGTATTCGCGGGCCAGTCGTTCGAGCTGCCGAATCACTTCGCGATCGTCATTCGGCGCATCGAGCATGATCAATTCGACTTCGTCCGCGCCCGCGTCACGATAGCGTTTCAGATCATCGACTGTAGTCGGCCGCATATAGGGCGACACCGCGATTTCGAGGTCTGACCGCTTGCGCCCATATTCACCGAGCATTTGTTCTATCCGCTTGATCCGCGAGGCGGCCTCGTCAGAACTGAGATTCAAGCCGTACCAGCCGTCGCCATACTCGGCCGCCCGCCGCAGCGCGGGGACACTCTCGCCGCCGAACCACACCGGCAGCTTGCCGCGCTTGATCGGTTTGGGAAAACTGCGCACGTCGTCGAACTTGACGAACTCGCCGCGATAGCTGCTGTGGTCGTCACCCCAAAGCGTGCGCATCGCCTCGATATACTCGCGAGTGCGCTGCGCGCGGCGCTCGAAGGGAATTCCCAGCGCCTGGAATTCCTCCGCCAACCAGCCGATTCCGACGCCGAGAATAAAGCGTCCGCCACTCAGGTAATCGACTGTGGCAATCGTTTTCGCCAGCACCAGCGGGTTGTGCTCCGGTACCAGGCAGATACCGGTCGCCAGCCGAATCCGACTCGTGCACGCCGCGGCGTAAGTCAGCGTCGGAAACGGATCGCCGATCGGAATCTCGGTTGGCGCGAGAAACTGTCCGCTGCCATCGGTGGAGTACGGATACTTCGAGGTGTAGCGGTCGAGCAGCACGACGTGCTCCGGCGCCCACACGGTCGAGAAGTTTAGCCGCTCCGCATTCGTCACCAGCGTCCGGATCAATGCGGGTGCGGCCAGCGTGCCAAATCCAATCGACGATATTCCGATTTTCATCGCTCATCTTCCCCAAAGTTCCGGCCCAAGGTTCTGGCCAACGATGCGGGGTACTCGGCCACCTCGCTGTTCCTCGTACCAGCCGAAGGCTATTGCCGCGACCATAAAACATTCGCCGCATGATAGCCACGGTTTGCCATCCCGCCGATCATCGAGCGCGGAACCCGACGTTCATTCCTTATCCTCCGCACGGTGGATGCTATCGCTTGCGTTTGCGGCAATGCGGTGCGATGAGTTGCCTCGCGGAGAGGGAGGCGCAGAACACCATGGCGCAAACATCGAAGCGCATGCTCGAGGGCTATCGCGTACTGGATTTCACGCAAGTGCTGGCCGGACCAACCACGACGCGCTACCTCGGCGAGATGGGGGCCGAGGTCGTCAAGGTCGAATTCGCACCGAGCGGGGATATCTCGCGCGGTGTGCCGTATCTGCGGGACGGACGTAGCGCGTACTACGTGCAACAGAATCGGGGCAAGAAAAGCCTATGCCTCGATCTCAAGCATCCGGCGGCGGCAGCGATCATCAAGGAACTGATCCCGAAGGTCGATGTGCTGGTTGAGAATTACGCACCCGGTGTGATCGGACGGCTCGGCTTCGGCTACGATGCGGTGCGGGCAATCAATCGGAAAATCATCATGTGCTCGATTTCGACCTTCGGACAGGACGGTCCGCTGGCCAACCGTCCCGGCTACGACTTTATCGGCTGTGCGTACTCGGGCGTGTTGAGCATGATCGGCGAACGCAACGGCATGCCGTCGTTGCCGCAAGTAGGTGTCGGCGATATCACCACCGGCGTGCACGCTTTGTCCGCGATCATGGCGGCTCTGCTTCATCGCGAACGCACGGGCGAGGGCCAATTTGTCGAGACCTCGCTGCTCGATTGCTACTTCAGCTACAACGACATGACGGTGCATACGGCAAGTTTGAGCGGGGGTGCGTTCTCGCCCACGCGCAACGGCGCCCATCATTTCGGGGTGGCGCCACTGGGCATATTTAACGGCAAGCGGAGTCCCATCCTGATCATGGCGAGCACCGAGCATCAGTTCGGCTACCTGTGCCGTGCGATGGGACAGCCGGAGTTGCCAACCGATCCGCGCTTTTGCAACAACCCCGCGCGGATGGCGAATATTGAGGAATTGAAGCGGCTTATCCAGGACTGGTTCGACTCGATGCCGAGCGACGACGAGGTGTACCGGCGTTTCGAAGAATATCGAGTACCGTTTGCGCAAGTACTATCAATCGCGGAGGCGATGGCGCATCCGCATCTGCGCGAGCGCGAAGTGGTGCGGACGGTGAACGATCGCTTTCTAGGTGAATTCGACGTGCCCGGGTTTCCGATGCGGTTCTCCAGCTACGAACGGCATCCTGAGATGGAAGCGCCGACGCTCGGAGAGCATAACGAGGCGGTGCTTCGCGACTACCTCGGATATTCGACCGACCGAATCGCCGCGCTGCAGCGGGAGGGCGTATTGCAGTGCAAGGACCGGTGACCGTCGGCGGTCATCGCGGTGATGACCGCCAACACTCACTCAGGTTCAGCCAAAGGGATCGGAGTTAGAATTGGTTGATCACGCTGATGCCGACGTTTTCGAATTTGGACATCTGATCGAGTACGCCAAAAGCCTTTTCCAGCGGAATGGTTTCGGTGATCAACTTCTTGGGTTCCAACTTTCCGCGCTCGACCATGCTCAGCAGCGCGGGATAGCGGAATGACTGGATCGCCAGAGAACCGGTGATCTGGATTTCCTTGAACACGATCTGATCGATCGGCAGGGAAACTTCGCCCTTCTCGCCCTGCGTGGTGAGGCCGATCTGGATGTGACGCCCACGCTTGCGCAGGCTAAGGACGGCGTTGCGGCAGGTGGCGGCGATTCCCAACGCGTCCACGCTGACATCGGCGCCGCCGCGGGTCAGATCCATCACGGCTTTCACCGGATCAGTGTTCTTGCCATTGATGACATCGGTGGCGCCGATCTTCTTTGCCAGTTCCAGCTTGCGATCGTCCAGATCGACGGCGATCACTCGCGCGCCCAGTCCCGAGCAAATCTGGATCGCCGACAAACCGACGCCGCCGCATCCATAGACCACGACGGTTTCATCGGCCTGCACGTGGCCCTGATCGAGGATGCCGTGAAAGGCGGTGACGTAGCGGCACCCCATTGAGGACGCTTCGACGAAATCGATCTTGTCGGGGAGTGGCGCGCAGTTGAAATCGGCGTGGCTGAGGACGCCGTAACGGGCATAGCCGCCCATACCGGGGCCGAGGCAATGATTCGAATGGCCGGTGCGGCAGTCTTCGCATTTGCCACATCCTTGAGCGAGGGGAACCACCACGCGTGCACCGGGTTTGAGCGTCTTCACATCCTTGCCGACTTCCTCGATCACGCCCGCGAATTCGTGTCCCAGGATCGTTGGCAGCCGCGGCTTCATGCCGATCCAGCTCCAGTCGCCCTGCCACAGGTGCCAGTCCGAGCGGCAGATGCCACTGCCTTCAACCCGCACGATGGCGCCGTCCGGCGGGCATTTCGGTTCGGGCCAATCATTTTTGACGACCATCGGCTTGCCGATTTCTTCCAACACCAGTGCTTTCATGTCCCGCTTACCTCGCTTCAGTTGTTCGACTTGGTCGGTTACCTGTGAAGCTAATCACCACAGTTGCCAGCGAATCGCAAGAAGCTGCAACTGACATTGGGAGCCATTCGCGGCCAGCGTGCCGCAGTTTGACAAAACCCAAGAGGGCCGCTTAGTTGGATGATCAACCGCATCGGGCCGTCGGAATTAGAGGCCGTTCGGAAAATACGGAGGAACATATGCGAGAAGTTGTAATCGTCGAGGCTGGCCGGTCACCGATCGGGAAAAAGAACGGGGCTTTGTCGGCCGCTCATCCGACCGAACTGCTGGCGCAAGTGATGATGGCGGTGCTCGAGCGAGCTCACCTCCAGTCATCCTCCGTGGGACAAGTGATCGGCGGTTGTATCAACAAAGTGGGCGCGCAGGCGATGAACGTGATCCGCACCGCATGGCTGACGGGCGGCGGCGCGGCTGACGTCGCATGTTCCACGGTCGATTCGCAATGCGGCTCGAGTCAGTTTGCGGTCAACCTGGCGGCGAACATGATTGGGTCGGGCGCCGAAGACATCGTGCTCGCGTGCGGAGTCGAAAACATGAGTCTGCTGCCGATTGGTTCCGACGCTATCGCCGGCGCGCAGGCCGGCTACGGCAAGCCGATCACGCGCAAGTACCGCGACCATTTCGAGTTCACCAGCCAGTTCGAAGGCGCCGAGCGAATCGCCACCAAATACGGAATCACGCGGCTGGACACCGAGCGTTTCGGTCTCGAATCGCAAGTGCGGGCGGCTCGTGCGATCGCGGAGGGTCGCTTTGAAGCGCAAATCGTACCGGTCGTAGTTCCCGCGGCAAAAGCCGGCGGTGAGAAGACCGGGGAGATGTACACGGTGACGCGCGACGAAGTCCCGCGCAATACGAGCCTCGAAGCGCTGGCAGCGTTGAAGCCGGTTGCGCGTCCGGACGGCATTCACACGGCTGGCACTTCATCGCAGGTGGCCGACGGTGCCTCCGCGGTGCTGATGATGACCCCAGAGAAGGCGCGGGAACTCGGCCTCCGTGCGCGCGCACGAGTCGTCGATACCTGCCTCGTCGGATGCGATCCGGTGCTGATGCTCGAAGGGCCGATTCCGGCGACGCGCAAACTGCTCAAGAAGAACGGCTTGAAGATCGGAGATATCGACGTGTTCGAGATCAACGAGGCGTTCGCTTCAGTCGTCCTGAGCTGGGCGAAGACGCTCGAGCCCGATATGGCCCAGGTCAACCCGAATGGCGGCGCGATCGCGCTCGGCCATCCGCTGGGCGCTACCGGATGCGGCTTGGTGACCAAGGCGCTTAACGAGCTCGAGCGGACCAAGCGTCAGCGCGCGATCATTACGATGTGCTGCGGTGGCGGACTCGGCACGGGCACTCTGATCGAGCGCATTTAGAACTTATCCTGATCAACTTGACAGTGCGGGGAGTGCTATCGAGCGCTCCTCGCACGGAATCTCGAACCCCGCGATGTATGATCTCATTCTAAAGGGCGGATCGCTGATTGACCCCTCGCAAGGTTTGAGCGGTGTTCACGATATCGCGATCGAGCAGGGCGTGATCGCGCGAATCGCGCCGGCGATTCCCAATGAGGAGGCGCGGCGTGTGATCGAGGCGAACGGCCTCGTCGTAGCGCCGGGTCTGATCGATCTTCACGCTCACGTTTTCGAAGGATTCACGAGGTTCGGAGTGAATCCCGATATCGCGGGTGTTCACGCGGGCGTCACCACTATCGTGGACGCGGGCAGTTCGGGGAGTGCCACCTTCGAGGGTTTCACGCGCCATATCCTGCCGCATTGTCACACCGAGATTATCCCCTTTCTGCATATCTGCCAGACCGGCCTGGCGACGATTCCGGACATCATCGCCGAAGGCAGCATCGATCTCGACGCGACCTTGCGGATGGCGAATCGCCACAAGCATCTCATTCGTGGAATCAAGGCGCGGATGGTGTCACCCGCGCTCGAGATTCTAGGCATGGAGATGCCGCGCATCGCCAAACGCGCGGCCCGCGAGAGCGGCATCAAACTGATGGTGCACATTGGCGACACCGAGAAGCGCTACGATCCAACCGTGATCAGACGCCTGCTGCCGTTGTTGGAAAAGGGCGACATTCTCACGCATTACTTCACGGCCAATCCGGGCGGGGTGCTGGACGGAAATGGGCGGCTGGTGCCGGAAGCCTGGGAAACGGAGAAAACCGGGGTCTGGTTCGATACCGCGCATGGACAGGCGAACTTCAGCTTCGACATCGGCCGCCGGATTATCGATCAGGGCCTGCTGCCACATTGCATCAGCACCGACCTGACCGTGCCAGGACGCATCCGCGCGGTGCATAGCATGACCGAGATGATGACCCGCTTTCTCGGCCTCGGATTCACGCTCGAGCAAGTGGTCACCATGTGCACTGCCAACCCGGCCAAGGCGATCGGAGTCGAGGAACGCTTAGGCAGCCTAGCCGTCGGGCGGCAGGCGGATATCTCGGTATTGCGCATCGAGGAGGGCGACTGGACGGTGCGCGATGTCCTCGGCGCCAGTTTGCGCGTGACCAAGGCGGTGATGCCGGCACTGACGTTGAAGCGCGGCGAGGTGTTCGCTCCCGAATGGGGTCCGCGACCGTGGGGTTGGGAGCCTGATCCTGGTCCGTCGGGTGCCACCGCCTTCAAGAGCTGCTGCTAGACAATTCGCGACCGGCAAAAGTGTGAAGCGGGCTGGAAAGTGCACGGCAACAGCGTCCATCGCAGTTGCGGCACTGGTCGCGATTAGCTCGCGCGTCGGCCTGACTACCCTCCGGCATGCTCCTGTATATCGGATGGGACGTCTGCCGCACGTGATGTTGTGGGCTTGGGAACGGCGCGAGGACCTTAGCTTCATCGATCCGCAGAAAGTCGGCGTCGCATATCTCGCGGGGACGCTGCATCTCAGTGGCGACCGGGTCGTGATGCTGCCGCGGCTGCAGCCTCTGATTGTGCCTCGTGATGCGGTTGTGATCGCGGTAATCCGCATCGAGGCTGATCGGCTGCCCGCACCGACCATGTCGCCTCGTCAGCGCGCCGACGCCGCGAGAGCCATCGCCCACATGGCCAGATATTCGCCCGCCGCGATTCAGATCGACTTCGATGCGACGCGCTCACAACGCCGATTCTATCTAGATTTGCTCGCCGATCTCCGCAGCCGACTTCCGCCTGCGATGCCGCTCTCGATAACCGCGCTCGCGTCGTGGTGCATCTACGACGATTGGATCGCGGACCTGCCGGTCGATGAAGCGGTGCCGATGCTGTTCAGGATGGGTGCGGATTCCGCAGCGATCGATGAGTTTCTCCGGCGAGGCGGGGATTTCGCGCCGGCGCTCGGCCGCTATAGCGTCGGCGTCGCGACCGACGAACCATCCAGAGCGGTGCCGGCGGGGAGACGAGTCTATATTTTCTCGCCACACGCCTGGACTGAGGAATCCGTGGCGACGGCGATTGCGGAGGCAGCGAAGTGAAAATCGTGGGCGCAGTGGCCGTGGGGATTGTGCTTGGGGTATTCATCCTCACGCCGGTGGCATGGGCCAGCGGTTACTTTCCGCCCTACGCGTCCTTCGTCGTCCAATACCAACCCGATCCGCCCCTGGATCAGTTCGCCGCCGGTCGTCTTGGCCTGATACTGCCGAGCTGGAACGACACCTATCTTTATGCCGCTTACCGCTACCTGGCCGGACCGGGCTTCAACGCGGAAGAGCAGAAGGTGCTGCTCTCGGTCTGGAACGAGCCGCAATATCCTCAGCCTGATACTACAGCGGCGGACGACTGGCTGGCGGCGCGCGCTAAGATACCGGGAGCGACGCATCTAGATTCTTCTGACGCGTTCAGTGGGTCCGCGACAACGATCGACCCGAATGAACCAAACACCCCCGAAATCCATTATTTTGCGCCCTTCGCGAACTGCCTCGACGACGCCTTTCGCACCGCAACTGTGACTCTTCAAGTGATTGCCACAATGTTCGGCGCCTCCAGTCCGCAAGTTAAGCAATGGCTCGACGCTCAAGACATGGTCTTTCAAAACTGCTCGGTGACCCCGCATATTCCAACCCCGTTGCAGGGTGGGACGCCAGGCGAGCAGGCGCTACGCGCCTATCAGATCGCATCGGCCAACTTTTACAGCCTGAAGTTCGATACCGCTGCCAGCCTATTTACCGCGATTGCTGCGGATCCGAACTCGCCATGGCGGACGATCGCGCCCTACTTGGTGGCGCGAACGACGATTCGCAAGGCAACGCTGTTAAGCGAGAAGGATGACCTCGTGCTACTCGCACAGGCTGAGAAACAACTCACCGCCATAGTCACCGGATCGGGTCCGGACAGTCTCAAGGCGTCGGCGCGGCGCTTGCTCGGTTCCGTCGGATGCCGCCTGCATCCGGAGGAGCGCCATGCGGAAGCAGTCCGCGCGATCATGCGGCCCGACTCAGAGCGAACGCTGGCGGAGGACTTGGACGACTTCCGGGAATGCGGCACGGCCCGGAAGCAAGGCGATTACTACGCCGACGATCTGGACGATTGGATTGCAACATTCAGATCCTCCTACGATCCGTCGCATGCGATCGACAAATGGAAGCGGACCGGATCGCCGGCGTGGCTGGTGGTAGCGATCGCATCGACGCGTGGTTCAGACGCTCGCGCCGACGAATTGATCAAAGCCGCGGAGCGTGTTGAGCCGAATTCGCCGGCCTACGTTACGGTGGAATATTTTGTGGATCAGCGGCTGATCGATCAGGGCAAGAACGATGAAGCGCGCGCGCGTATCGAAGCGATTCTTGCCAAGGCCGATGTTCTGCCACCGTCCGCCGTTAACCAGTTTATGGCGCTGGGGCTGAAGCTCGCGCGCAACCTCGACGAGTACCTCAAATGCGCGCTGCGCCATCCGGTCGCGCTCGATGGCGATGTCTATCCGGATCAATTCAACAATCCGTACATGCAGAAGTTCGCCGCCGGACCGCTCGACGAATTCCAGTCGCGCGCTGCGGGAGCGCTGTTCGACGAGGATAGCGCGACCGTGATCGACCGCTGGCTGCCGCTCAGTGTGCTGAAAGAAATCGCGCGCAGTCATATATTGCCGGCGCCATTGCGCGCGCCCCTCGCGATGAGTATGTGGGTGCGATCGATTGTGATCGGCGATCAAGCGACGGCGCGCGAACTCGCGCCGATCGTCAGCGGCCTGACTCCAATGCTGAAGCCGTCGCTCGACGCCTGGCTCGCCGCCAAACCCGGTGACGGCGAGCGTTTTGAGGCCGCGCTGATCATACTACGCAATCCAGGTATGCGCCCCTTTGTAGAGTCGGGATTAGGAAGGCTCACGTCCTTCGACAAGATGGATCCGTTTCGTGACAATTGGTGGCCGGCGCTTATCCCTCCAGTTCAACCGACGCCGCCCGTCTCGACGGTCGCACCGGTCGCACCAGCGCCAGTCCTCAAGTATCCGATTTTTCTGCCCGCAGACGAAAGAAAATCCGCAGACCGTGAATGGACTAGCTTGTCGGCGATCGACGGACAGAGTTTCTCTGCACCGAGGCTATCCGACACGCCGACGTCAGTCCCGAGGACGAGCGCGTTCCCGAGGCGCTCTATAAATGCATCGCTGCGGTGCATTATAGCCCGTCGAGCGAGCGCTGCGACGCGCTGGCAGAGTCGGCATTCCACCTGCTCCATCGCCGTTACCAGAAAAGCGCATGGGCGCGGAAAAGCCAATTCTGGTACCGCGGCAGCGGATCGCCATTGCAACAGCAACGATGAATCCGGTCTGAGGAAAGATTAGAAGACGCGAGCCGGCAAGGCCAGCAACCACGCTAACACCGTGACTGCAAGCGATGCCCTCGGCCTTCGAGCAGGGCGCGAGCGGCATTCGACGCTCTACTGGCGCGATCGCACTCGTACCGGCCCTTCACATCGATTATGTCTTTGTCCCAAAGCTGGCATCAGCCTGTTGCGGCGCGTTGCAGTTGGCTCATAGGCGAAGTGGATTGGCGAGGGCTTGAGCGACCATGCGCCCTTGATCGTTGACTTCAGACCCGAGTTTGCGGCTCGCGGTTCATATCCGGCAACGCCAAAAATCCGGGATTGAAAGGGACAAAGATTCGGATGTCGAGAAATTGAGTCGTTTACGTCGAAATGATGTCGACCCGTTACAATATTGTGGGCAGAAATCCAGTCGTCGTGTGTGCGATGCAGGAATTGCGGGCAAGAACCGACAATA
>Ga0209415_10006312_pt1 | contig 21127 bp, 12 predicted proteins | sample PeaSoiSIISIP2007_FD_187696 | JGI IMG/M metagenome (GOLD analysis project Ga0209415, IMG submission 187696) | Peat soil microbial communities from Weissenstadt, Germany - SII-SIP-2007 (SPAdes) (version 2) | ecosystem: Environmental > Terrestrial > Soil > Wetlands > Peat | place: Germany...
CCGCCACGCCACGGCGCAGACGAGGCCGATGAGGGCACTGATGAGGAAGATCATGAACACGCCGCCGATGACCCAGTGCGGGGCGAATGGCATCTGCCACGAGGTGTAGCTCTGACCGCTCGAGAAGTCCCAGTCGCTCTTCAGGCTCCAAGCGCCGGCGAAGTACAAGATGGCGCCGCCGAGGCCTGGCAGGATCCCCTTCATCAGGAGGTCACGAGCGCTGCGCGTCAGCGCCTTGCGGTAGTACCAGAGGCACGTCCAGCCCGTGAGCCCGTAGTAGAAGGCGATCCAAACGCCGATCGCCGTGACGGAGTCCGCGATCACGTTGCCGCCCGAGAGGTAGTTCATCAGCCCGTACATCACGATCGAGATCCCGCCCATCGCCACGGTCGCGACCGTCGGGCTCAGATAGCGCTCGTGCATCTTCCCGAACTTGTCGGGCAGCGCCTTGTACACGCTCATCGAGAGCACGGTGCGGGCGGTGGGAAGGATCGTCGTCTGGGTGGAGGCGGCGGCCGACGACAGCACCATGAGCAGCAAGAGGTGGGCGAAGACCGAGCCGATCCAGGCCGATCCGAACACGGCGGTGCCTTGCACCGACAGGACGTCGGTGAGGTGTGCCGGGTTCGCCAGCCCGATGCCCTTCGTGCCGACGCCGGCGAAGGCTTGGGCGGCGATGGTGACAAGGGCATAGGTCGCGAGCAGCAGCACGGTGGCGATGATCCCCGCCAGGCCCGGCAGGCGGTGCTTCTCGGTCGTCTCCTCGTTCACCGACAACGAGGTGTCCCAGCCCCAGTAGATGAACAGCATCAGGATGAGGCCGTTGACGAACGCGGAGGGAGAGAGTGTCGTGGGGTTGAACCACGACAGGCTCGGGACCAAGTGGCCCAGCGGCGCATGGCCGAGGGCCACCCTGATCAGGGCTACGAACGAGAAGACGGCGAGCATCACGAGCTCGATCGACAGCAAGACCCGCTGCACTTTCGCCGAGACCTCGATCCCGCGGTAGCAGATGTAGGTCATCGCGACGATCCACAGCACACCGACAAGTAGCACCCAGAAGCTGGTCGCGTTCTCCCCGATCCCCTTCGCGTTGAAGAGCAGGAAGCCGTACTGCCCGGCGACCTGCGCGAGGCTCGCCATGACGAGCACGTCGGAGGCAATGATCCCCCAGCCACCCGCCCACCCCGTCTTCGGGCCGAAGGCCCGCGTCGCCCAGGTGAAGGTCGTCCCGCAGTCGGGGTCCGTCTTGTTGAGCTCGCTGTAGCCGATCGAGATCAGCAGCATCGGCACGAAGGCCACAATCACGATGAGCGGCGCGTGAAAGCCGACGACGGCGACGATGAGCCCGAGCGTCGCGGCCAGGCTGTAGGCGGGTGCCGTAGAGGCCGTGCCGATGACGATGCTCGAGACGAGCCCGATCGCCTCCGACTTCAAGCCCTTCTCGAGGCGATCCTCGGAGGGCAACGGAGCGAGGCCGGTGGGCACTAGATCGTGCTTTCGTCCACCATGGCGTCGGCGACCTTGACGAAACCGGCAATGTTGGCACCGAGCACGTAGTCGCCCGGCTTGCCGTACTCCTCGGATGCGGAACGCACCTTGGTGTGGATGGCGCGCATGATGTAGCGCAACTTCTCATCGACCTGCTCTCGGGTCCAGGCAAGATGCTCGATGTCCTGGGTCATCTCGAGGCCGGAGACAGCCACTCCGCCTGCATTGGCCGCTTTGGCCGGTCCATAGAGGATCCCGGCATCGAGGAACTGCTCGACCCCCTTGGGGTCAGTCGGCATGTTGGCGCCCTCGGCCACGAGCCGGACCCCGTTGGCCACGAGGTTCTGGGCGTCCATGCCGCTGATCTCGTTCTGTGTCGCGCTCGGGAAGGCGCAGTCCGCCGGGACTGCCCAGAGCGGGTTCTCCTCGCCGTGGTTCGCCGGTGTGAAGCTCGCACGGGGGAACTTCTCGGCGTACTCGCTAATGCGTCCACGGCGCACGTTCTTCAGCTCCAACACGAAGGCGAGCTTCTCCGCGTCGATCCCGTCGGGGTCGTACACAAAACCACCGGAGTCCGAGAGGGTGAGCGGTGTGGCACCGAGATCGATCAGCTTCTCGACCGTGTACTGGGCGACGTTCCCACTGCCGGAGATCAGGCAACGCCTGCCCGACAGGGTCTCGTCCCGGGTCGACAGCATCTCCTCGGCGAAGTAGACGACGCCATAACCGGTCGCCTCTGGCCGGATCTCCGAGCCTCCCCAGTTGATGCCCTTGCCCGTCAGCACACCGGTGAATTGGTTGGTGATCCGCTTGTATTGCCCGAACAGGTAGCCGATCTCCCGACCACCGACACCGATGTCGCCGGCCGGCACGTCGGTGAACTGGCCGATGTGACGATAGAGCTCGGTCATGAAGGCCTGGCAGAAGCGCCGCACCTCGCCGTCGCTCTTGCCTTTCGGGTCGAAGTCGGACCCACCCTTCGCTCCGCCCATCGGCAAGGTGGTGAGGGAGTTCTTCAGCACTTGCTCGAGGGCGAGGAATTTGAGCAAGCCGAGGTAAACCGACGGGTGGAACCTGAGGCCACCCTTGTACGGCCCGATCGCACTGTTCATCTGGACTCGGTAGCCGCGATTGATCTGGATCTCGTCCTTGTCGTCGACCCAGCTCACCCGGAACATGATCACTCGCTCTGGCTCGACGAAGCGCTCGAGCACCTTCATCTCCCGGTACTTGGGGAATCGCTCGACGACGGGCTCGAGCGAGGTCAGGACCTCACTGGCCGCCTGCAGAAATTCCGGCTCGCCCCGGTTGCGTGACTCGAGGTCGTTCAGGACTGTTTCGACGTAGTTGCTCACGGCAATGGCCTCCTTGTGCGCTTCTTGCTCGTCGCTGTTGGGCTCTGTCCATCTGCCCACGCAGTTACTCGAACGTCGTCGTTCGCTCTCGATCGCCGACATGACGTGCTCGCTCGGGAAAAAGTCCTTGAGCCCGCACGCCGAGACATCTTTCGCTCGCCTCCTTGTCGCGATGAGAACCTTCAGCTAACTGTCGCACCGACTCGAAAGCCCGAATAGGGGCCTTCGACCCATCCAACCGTGTGACGTCTTGCCTGGAGAAAGGCCCAGCACACCGAGCCGCGACCCGATGCGCTCTCGCCTAAGGTTGCGCTGGCCGTCGCCGAAGCGTGCGTCGGATCGCCGAGAAAGGACGTGTTTCATGCGAGTGCTGGTCGTCGGAGCTGGTGGAGTCGGGAGCGCCTTCGCGCATATCGCGGCTCGACGGAACAACTTCGAGAAGGTCGTCATCGGTGACTACGACCGTGCGCGAGCCGACCGAGCCGCCGAGTCGGCCGCCGACCACTTCTCCGGTGTGCAGCTCGACGCCTCCGACGAGTCCTCGATCACGGAGCTGATTCGCGCGGAGAGCTGCGACGCGGTCCTCAACGCCGTCGACCCCCGCTTCGTGATGCCGATCTATCGTGCCGCGCTTGCCGCAGGTGTCACCTACATGGACATGGCCATGTCGCTTTCTCATCCTCACCCCGAGGAGCCCTACGCCAAGACGGGCGTCAAACTCGGCGACGAGCAGTTCGAGCTCGCCTCCCAATGGGAAGAGCGGGGCCTGCTGGCGCTCGCCGGCATGGGCGTCGAACCGGGACTTTCCGACGTGTTCGCTCGCCACGCGTCCGACAGCCTCTTCTCTTCCGTCGACGAGCTCGGTGTCAGGGACGGCGCCAACCTGGTCGTCGACGGCTACGACTTCTGCCCGACCTTCTCGATCTGGACCACCATCGAGGAATGCCTGAACCCTCCCGTCATCTGGGAGAAGGGACGCGGGTGGTTCACGACCGAGCCGTTCAGCGAGCCCGAGACGTTTCTCTTCCCAGCCGGTATCGGGCCTGTGGAGTGTGTGAACGTAGAGCATGAAGAGGTCCTCCTCATGCCGCGCTGGGTGGACGCGAATCGCGTCACGTTCAAGTACGGCCTTGGGGACGAATTCATCGGCGTGCTCAAGACGATCCACATGCTCGGACTCGACTCGACAAAGAAGGTCTCGGCCGGCGGGGCCCAGGTCTCACCTCGAGACGTCGTCGCTGCATGCCTTCCCGACCCGGCTGAGATCGGCCATCTCATGCATGGTCTGACCTGCGCCGGAACCTGGGTGAAGGGTGTCGGCAAGGACGGAGCCGCACGAGAGGTCTACCTTTATCATGTCGTCGACAACGACTGGTGCATGTCGGAATACGGCTCTCAGGCCGTGGTCTGGCAGACCGCCGTCAACCCCGTGCTGGCCCTGGAGCTCATCGCCTCGGGCGCTTGGTCCGGTGTCGGGCTTCTTGGCCCGGAGGCGCTCCCCCCCGATCCCTTCCTCGAGCTTCTGAACGACAGCGGCGCGCCCTGGGGCCTCGACGAGCGAACGCCGAGCTGACGTCCGCCGATGGGCGGCTGCCGCGCGGTCGCTGCGCGGCTGCGGCGCGGCTGCCGGTGTGGTCGGTGCGCGGCTGCGGCGCGGCCGCCGGCGCGGCCGTTGCGCGGCTGCCGCGCTCCTGCACGGCGAGCGATCCGTGAGCTCACGCGGTAGCACGGAGGTTGCGCCGCTAGCCACCGCGCCGTCGACTACCAGTGCCTGCGGTGGACGACCTCGTCGAACGGACGCCGATTGAGCTTGATGATCGGCGTCAAGGGACGGTCTGCGGGATATCCGAAGGCCAGCAGGTAGGCACAGTAGTGGCCCTCGGGAAAGCCGAGAATCCTGCGGCAGGCATCTTGGTCGGTGACAGCGGTGTGCCCACTACCGATGCCAAGGTCGGTCGCCGCGAGCATCATGGCCATCGTCGCCTGGCCGAGGTCGTACTGGTCCATCAAACGGTAGCGCTCGCTCTCCGGTTCGCCGAGTAACAAAGCGATCGTCGCGGCGGATCCGGCGACATGTCCGGCGCTGCGAGACGCTGCCGAGAGCTCGACGAGATGCTCGCGATCGGTGCTGACAACAAAGTCCCATCTCTGGCGGTTCGATGCCGACGGCGATCGCCGACCCGCCTCCAGTATCCGGTCGAGATCGGCGTCGGCGATCGGTCGCTGTTCGTATACCCGCACGTCGCGTCGAGCCCGGAGGGCATCCCAAGTCTCCATCCGAGCAACCTACCCGGATGCTCCGGCCGAACGGACCTCCCCCGGCCGTTCCGACATGGCCGCAGCGACGTCAGCAGTCGTGCGGATGGCCCAGCGTGTCGTGGTGACCAATCCGAGCACCAGCACGACGGCGCTGCAACCCGTAACTATCCACCACCCGGGGTGGCTGGCACGAGCGAACCCTTGGCGCAAGGGGCCATGGATGCTTGAGGTCGCGGCGACGCCGACGACCGCCACGCCGAGGGACTGGCCAACTTGACGGCTGGTCGAGGCGATGGCGGCAGCGACGCCTGCTTGAGCAGGTGGCATACCCGAGATCGCAGTGTTGGTGATGGGAGGGTTCACCAAACCCAATCCAGTGCCGAAAATGAAGTAGCTGGCAAGAAGCCAGGCGAACGGTGTCGTGGTGGTGAGACCCGTCAGCATGGCGCCACCGGCGGTGAGCGTCGCGCCGGCGACGATCAACGAGGGACGGGTGCCGAACCGGCCCACGAGCCAGCCAGACACCGGCGACATGACAACCGTCATTGCGGCCATTGGCAACGTGTACAACCCGGCGTCGAGTGCGGAGAGGCCCCGCGCGTCCTGAAGGTAGAGCGTGTTGATGAAGAGGAAGCCGCTGAAGGCGGCAAACGAGCTCACAGCGATCAGGCTCGCTCCCGAGAATGGAACACTGCGGAAGAACCGCAGTTCGATGAGTGGCTCTCGACGTCGCGGCTCGTACCACACGAGCGCTCCGAGAGCGATCGCGCTGACTCCGAAGAGCCCGACGATCTCCGCGGACAGCCAACCGGACTGAGGGCCTTCGATGATGGCGTAGGTGAGCGAGCCCATGACGACGATGACGAGAAGCTGGCCCACCGCGTCGGTTCGTCGCGGATGTGCAGCCCGCGATTCGGGAACGATCTTGGCCGTTAGCGCAATGGCCAGCAGGCCAATAGGGATGTTGACCCAGAAGACCGCCCGCCAGCCCACCGATTGCACGAGTGCTCCACCGATCACCGGGCCCATCGCGATGCTGATGCCGATGGTCGCCCCCCAGATGCCGATCGCCTGCGCGCGCTCGCGCGGGTCATGGAAGATGTTCCTGATGATGGACATGGCGACCGGGTTGAGCATGGAGCCTCCTATCGCCTGGAGCATGCGGAAGATCACGAGCCATTCGAGGGTCGGGGCCAGGCTGCACAACAACGAGCCGACCGTGAACAGCAACAGGCCGACTTGAAAGGTCCGTCGTCGGCCGAGTCGGTCCGCAGTCGACCCCGACACCATCAGGAGACTGCCCAGGACCACGACGTAGGCGTCGACCACCCACTGCAATCCGGACACGGTGGCGTGCAAGTCTCGCCCGATGGCGGGCAACGCGACGTTGACGATCGTGCTGTCCATCCCGACGATGAACAGGCTCGTGCAACACACCAACAGCACGGCGACCCGCCGGCGCCGCGTGAGCTCAGTCACGACCACGCCCATTCCCGCGGTCGAGGATTCCTGCCCGCGACGCCTGAGGTGACGCTCGTCTGGGCGCGGTGTGACTGTCCTCAGGTGACCAGTCTGGTCGATCTGCCCTCACCGGCAGCCATGATCGCATCCTTGCGCCCTGTGGCGGGGTGGCGGGGAGCCGCGCCCCTTGTGGCGGGGTGGCTGGAGCCGCGCCCCTTGTGGCGGGGTGGCCGGGAGCCGTCGGTCAAACCGCTCCCCGCTGTTATTGACAGATTCAACCGTATGATAGAGACTGTCAAATAGTGGCAGCTATCAGTAGACCTTATCAAGTGGTTGGATCAAGCAGGCGCTGGTGGGCGCTGGTCGCGCTCTCCGTGGCGATCCTCGCGGTCGGGATCGACATCACCGTGCTGAATGTCGCCCTACCCACGTTGGCCAAGTCGCTGCGCGCATCCACGAGCCAGCTCCAGTGGTTCGTGGATTCCTACAGCCTCGTACTGGCCGCCCTGCTCCTCCCGGCCTGGCTTTTGGCGGACCGGTTCGGCCGAAAGCGCCTCTTGCTCATCGCTCTGGTGGTGTTCGGAGCGAGTTCAGCGGCCTGTGCCTACGCCGGATCCCCTTCGGCACTCATTGCGGCCCGAGCTGTGCTCGGCGCATGCGCAGCAGTCCTGATGACGGTCTCGCTTTCCATCCTGACCGTGCTCTTCCCCACCGACCAGGAGCGCCAGAAGGCGACGGCGGTGCTGATGGGATGCACCGTGCTCGGATACCCGCTCGGACCTGTGCTCGGCGGTTGGCTGCTCAGCCACTTCTGGTGGGGGTCGGTCTTCCTCATCAACGTGCCGGTAGTGGCCGTGGCGCTGGTGGCCCTTTGGGTCTCGATGCCCGAATTCCGTGGCGCGAAACCGCCCCGACTCGACCCAGTCGGCGTCGTACTGTCGAGCCTGGGCCTGGTCGGCGTCACCTACGGGGTGATCCAGGCGGGACAGGACGGATGGCGAAGCACCCATGCGCTGAGTGCGCTGATGACCGGCGTCATCGCCACACTCGCCTTTGTCGCCTGGGAGCGTCGCCTTGCCCGTAGTCATCGTGAACCATTGGTCGATCTCAGCCTGTTCCGATCGACTCGGTTCACCTGGGGGACGGTACTGGCGACGATGGTGACCTTCGCCATGTTCGGACTTCTCTTCGCGATGCCCCAGTACTTTCAGGGCGTCATGGGCCAGGACCCCCTGGGCAGCGGCATCCGCCTGCTACCGCTGGTCGGCGGACTCGTGGTCGGCGGCGCACTCGCCACCCGGCTGCAGGGATCCCGGGCCGGTGGCGACGCGCCGTCGCCGTCCTCGCCGAGGCTGGGCTCCAACGTCGTGGTAGCCATCGGATTCGCCTGCATGGCAGTCGGTCTGTTCCTCGGTGCCACAACCACGGCAAGCAGCGGCACCGGGTGGGCCGCCCTGTGGTTCGTCGTTTGCGGTTTCGGGCTCGGCTTCACCCTCCCGGCGTCCATGAACGCCGCCCTGGGCGCGCTCTCGCCGGAACGAGCCGGCGTCGGATCGGGCTTGATCATGGCGTGCCGGCAAGTGGGTGGCACGTTTGGCGTGGCGCTGCTCGGAAACGTCTTGAACTCGGTGTACCGCAGCCATGTGGACGTCGCCGGCCTTCCGGGGGCAGCTGCCAGGTTGGTTCGCGAGGGCGTCGCCACCGGTCTGGCGGCAGCCCAACATCTGGGGAACGCCGCCCTCGGGCGCTCGGTGCAATCCGCGTTCGTCGCCGCGCTCGACGTCATGCTGTGGGTATGTGGCGGGATCGCCGTCGTTGCGACGGTGCTGGCCCTCGTCCTCTTGCCGAGACGCCAGACAACCAGGTCCTCGTCAACTCCTCCTGCACCTCGGGTCGGTGTCGGTGCCGATGACTGACCTCCCGGCAAGCTTGCGGGAACGCAAGAAGGCCAAGACTCGCCTCGCGATCCGAGAACACGCCATGGCTCTGTTCGAGCAGCACGGCTACGAGAAAACCACGGTCGAGCAGATCGCGGCAGCGGCCGAGGTGTCGTCGAGCACGTTCTTCCGGTACTTCCCCAGCAAGGAGGAGGTCGTCCTACAAGACGACTACGACACACTCCTGATAGCTGCCTTCCATGCCCAGCCTGCCGACGTCCCGCCGCTCCGGGCGTTGCGCAACGCGATTCACGAGGTCTATTCGTCGGTGTCGGGCGAGGATCGTGCCAGGGAAGCCCAGCGGACCAGGCTGATGACGGAGGTACCGGAGCTGCGGGCTCGCTTGCTTGCCCAGACTGCCGAGATGATCCAGATGGTGGCGGAAGCCGTGGCCGACCGCGCCGGCCGGCCAGCCGACGACTTCGAGGTCCGGACCTTCGCCGGCGCCCTCACCGGTGTGGCGCTCGGCATCTCATTGAGTTCTCACGATGAGGCCGACGGCGACCTACTCACGTTGCTCGATCGAGGTTTCGCTCTCCTGGAGGCTGGGCTCCCGATCTGATGACGGTCCGAGCGGCAGGGTTCACGCAACGAAAGCGGACCGGCGCTCGAGGTCGTGCATCTTCGCAATTCCTACGGCGAGATTGTCGCGGTCGACGATGTCTCGTTCTCGGTCGCCTGGAATAGGGGCTTCGCGCCGTCGGGCGGCCTCGCGTTCAGCTCAGCGTGCACCCCACCTGAGAATGAGTCGTTCGACCCTCCCCCATCCGTCCGCTCGCCTCTGTCGAGTCAGGTCCGAACGGCCCAAGCTCGAACTAATTGAGGAGTCAGCACCGGCGCGCATGCGACGGTGGGACGCAAGGAGGTGCGCCATGGGGCCGTCTACCACGATCAGCAGGCCCGCCACGACCAGCAATCCCGACCTGGGCGTCGCGGAAAAGAGCGGATCCGCTGCGGTACCACCTCAGCGAGCGGCACCGCCCACGCGACGGTTCGGCTGGGGCTCGCGAATTTCCCTTGCCGTAGGCGTTGTGGTGCTGCTCATCGCAGCCCTCTGGACGCCGGTCGCCGTTCCCGCGCTCGTCAAGTTCCCGATGAGCACGAACGTGCACGTCCTTTACTCCGGGTCGTTCGCGAGCTACGTCAATCCGAAGACTGGCGCGGTGCTTGCCAGCCCTAGCGTCGCCAAACTCGCAATCAACCAGCACCTCCAGGCCATACCAGCCCAGAGCTCCTCGAGCGTGGCTGTGGTGAGGGAGACGATCACGGTTCGGGCCGGAGCGATCACCTCGACCGAGAACAACGTCTACACGCTCAATCGGCGCACCATGCAGGCCGTTCCCGACACGAGGGCCTTTACGTACGTGCCGGGTAACACGCCCAGCCGCGGCGCCAGCTACTACGTGACCCTGCCGATGGGCGTGAGCCGAACCACCACGCTTCCGTTCTGGTACGCACCGTCCGGGACCGCCTACTTGCTCCATCCGTTGGCTGCAGTGACCGCAGCGAACCCATCCACGCTGGACGGGCTGGCGGTCATCTGGTTCGCCGGCAGCCAGCCGATGACCCCGGCACCCGCCTTCGAGCGCGCGGCGCTCGTCGCGGAAGGGTTTCCGATGTCGCTCACACCCACCGAAGCCCAAGCGCAGCTCACCGCGGCAGGGGTACCGGTGAACAAGCTCACGCTGGCGCTGTTGCCCGTGCTCACCAAGAGTGAGCTGACGACACTGGCCGGTGTGCTCAACAAGCCAACCGCCCTCCAGTACTTCGTATTCGGTTCGAGTCAGGTCGCTGCCGAACCTCGCACTGGCACCATCGTGAAGCTGCAGAACCTGGTCGACGGCGTCGCCGTCAAAGCTAACCCGGCGCCGCTGGGGACGGTTGTCTCGATCCTCGACCGGCACCTCACCGTGCCCGGCGTGCCCGCGGCAGTGGCAGCGATCAAGCGCATGGAAGCGGCGCCGCCACAGCCGGTGACCGAGGCCCGCTACACGCAGACGGGTGCCTCGGTTGCTTCGACCGTCACGATCGCACGCAACCAGATCGGCACGATGAACCTGGCAACACGTGACCTGCCCATCGGTCTCGGCGTGCTCGGAGTGCTCCTCGTGTGCCTGTCGCTGTTCGGCGTGACCGTCCGTCGGCGTCGAATTGCAGCCGCCCTTCTCGGGACTCCCGGGGCGGGCTCGATCCGCCCGGCGCACGACCGGTCACAAGCTGCCTGAGGCGCACGCCTTTGGGCGATTCGACCCCGCCCACTCGCTGCACTGCGCAGCGGGGGGCGGGGTCGATGCACGTCCAGCGGACGTCGCCCGGGGCTTCTGAGCACGTTCAGGAGGTCGTCGCCCGGGCTTCTGAGCACGTCCAGGTGACGGCCAGCCAGCTACCGGAAACCTGCGACCCGCCACCGGTCGCTAGCCCGCAAGCCCACCATTTCAGCTCGTCCAGCTGACCAGGACGCGGCCAGGATCGCGCTGCCGGTACCGGCGGGCTTGCGGAGGGACGCAACTGCCGAGGCGCTGGCGCTGGGGAAGCCGATCGGGAGCACTCCGGTGGCGGTGGTCGCGCCCGTGGTGTGCGAACGCGAGCCCTTCCTCGCCGCAGCGCCTGGGTCAGCGATCTGAACATCCAGCGCGTCGTGCACGTCGGTCAATGCCCCGGTCCCCCCGGTGAAGCCGACGTACACCCTCGGCGGCATGCTGACGGAGGCGTTGAACGCATGGGTGCCGTCGACCGACACCGACACCAGGTCCCCGCTCACCGACACCGTGATCGTGTGTGGTCCTGGTCGTAGCTTGGGCACGGAGCTATCGATGACCGCCCAGGCGAGAACGCCGTAAGTGGACTTGGCGGTCACGACACCAACCGAGTTGCTGCTCTTGTTAGTGCCCGCCGGGTAAGTGTTGAGGGCGATCGCGATACCGTCGATCCCACCGAACCCCAAGGCCTGCCCGTCTCCGCCGAGGTTGTAAGGGGACGCCTTCGACGCGTCCGCCAGCGCGAGCGTCATGCCGTCCGCCCCGGAGCCGTGCCCGATCTCCTCGACGAAACTGACGTTGAGGTTGTCGGAAGGCACCGCCGTAAACCAGAACGCCGACCCTGACTCGCCCGCCTTCGCGGCCGTGAGCTGCAGCGTCGATCCCACCATGACGGCGGTGCCGTTGAGCTGCCAACCGGACTTGCCCGGCGGAGGGACCGTCGGCAGCTTCGCACCGGTACCGCCGAGGGCAACCTCATGAGCACCCGTGCCGTCGTCACTGGTGATCCTCCACGACGCGGTCGCGGCGCCGGTCGCCTTGGGCTGGAATCGGACGATCTCGGTGACGAAGGTGTGCGGTGCGATGACCAGGCCCGGCACCAGGGCGGTCGTCGCGGTGAAACCGGCCGTTGCGGGTGGCTTCGAGGCGGTGATCTTGAGAGGTAGGCCTCCCTCGTCACCGACCGTGAAGCTCTCGATTCGGGACTGACCGAGCGCGACACGGCCGAAGCTCACGCTGGTCGTGCTGACGCCCATCAGCGCCGGTGGAGCGGCGGTCCCCAGCAGAGGCACGACGGCGTTCCCGGCGGTCGTCTTGGCGGTGACGTCGGCCGTGAACACTTGTGGGAAGTCACCGGAGGTGCGCGGCGGCGTGAACGTCACCGTCAGGCTGGTCGAAGCACCCTTCGCGAGCGGAGCGGGCAGGCGCTCGACGCCCTGCAGGGAGAACGGCCCGTTGGGCAGCAGGATGTCGCTGAGCGTGACGGGGCCGGAGCTGTTGTTCGTGAACGTGAGCTTCTGGATGGCAGGTTTGGACCCGATGGCGAGCGTCCCGAAGTTCACGTGGTCCGGAGATGTGCCAATCGGCCCCTTCGCGTCAGACAAGCCAAGGCCGCTCACCGGGAGCGAGACGGTCCCGTTCGCGGTGGTGACCGTCAGCGTGGCGACCTGGCCGCCGAGCACCTCCGGTCGGAACGTGACGGGCACGCTGACTGTCTCGCCGGCCTGCAGGGTCACCGGCAGCATCGGACTCGGCGTGCCCGCCGAGAACGCCGAGGATGCCCCGGTCGTGCCGTTCTGAAGGGTGACGTTCTCCACTCGCGTCGTGCCGGTCGCGCTGAGGTTCACGGCGGTTTCCGAGGATTGACCGAGGTAGGTGCTCGGCGCCACGAGCGGATTGCCGGCCAGGTCTGGCGCCCCCTTCTTGATGCCGAACGCCAGAACGTCACCATCCAGCGTGCCGATGTAGACGTTCCCACCCGCAGCCAGCGGTGGGTTGAACTTCGTCGCGTCCCCGACGGGTGCCTGCCACAGCAGCGCGAGGGTGGCGCCGTTGCCCGGCGCACCTGCTTGCGGATCAGCCGCATAGGCGTTCAGGGTTCCGCCCTTGCCGTTGACGGCGCCGGGTGGAATCCGGACGATCCAAACGATCGCGCTTCCCGATTTCATTCCGTCGGAGGTCACGATGGGAGAGCTCGACCCGAACCCGAAGTTGGGCAAGTTTCCGATTGGGCTCAGGGACACATTGTCGTTGACGTCCACGAAGCGCTGGTAGATGTCGAGCTCGCCGCTCGTGGGCGAGTTGGTCTGGCCCGCAGATGCCGTCGGGATGTAGATATAGCCCCCGTCGCCTGGCCAGACCGCTGGCTTCGACCACACGCCTCCCGCGGGTCCGATCCGCTGGACGACATTGTCAGGGTGCCCCAGGCTCGCCATCCCCCCGAGATCGTCGCGGTTGAGGAGGTACACGTAACCCTCCTTGCCGACCGCGACCAGGAGATCGGGGGTCTTCGCCGTGCCGAAGCTCGCGGGCAGCCCTGCCGGGGCGCCGGAACCGAGGTCCTCGTCGTTGGCGGAGAGCTGCACCGCATTGGAGGGACAGAAGTAATCAGCGAGCTGGAGTTTGTTGTTCGCGGTCGAGAGCCTGACGACGCAGTTGCCGAGCCCGTCCGGCTGCGGGTTGGTCACGGCCGGGCCGGGCGAGGGCGTCGTCCCGTTCCCGGTTGAGAAGTACAGATTGCCTGTGTTGTCGACCACGAGGCCGCCACCCGATCCCCAGATCCCTCCGTTTCCGTCGACGCTCTGGTGGATCTCGTCGCTCCACATGTCCGTGATGTGCCCCGCCGTCGAGACGCCGATCACCCAACCGAGCCACTGGTTGAGGTCACAGTGTGACCCGAAGGCTGCGTACACGACGCCGTTCACGAGCGCGAGTCCTGGTCGCTGAAGTTCTACGGACGCGTCGAACTTCGTGGCCGAGTCGTCGGTTGCGTAACCATGGATCAGCACCGGGAAGCCTTTGACGCGAGTGCCGTTGGCGACGTGCACGGCCTGCAGATAGATCGACGGCGCTCCTGCGGTGTAGATGTCGGTCGTGAAGTACGCGATGTCGGTGGTCGGGTCGATGACCGGAGTTCCCGTGGTCCCGAGGGTCGGTGAGATGTCTCCACAGCCTCCCTCGACGCTCGATGAGGGCTGAGGCTTGCCGTAGTTCGTGTGCCACTCGATGGCGCCATTCGTCGGGTTCAAACCGTAGGCGGAGTCGTTCTCGGTGACCGCGAGCAGCACGCCGTCGCTGATGAGCGGCTCGGCGAAGACCTGGCCGTCGAGGTGTTGGGAGAATTGCTCGCCGAAGTCCCTACTGTTGATCTGCGATGGGGGCAGAGCGGCTTCGTCCGGGAACCAACTCGTCCGGAGCGCGTCGGCGTTCGCACCAATGAAATCCGGCGCAGGAGGGCTGGACGCTGCCTCGGCGCCAGGCACCACCCAGGTGGCGAAGCCGGTCACGAGTGCGGCGACTCCGATCAGTCGGCGGAGCAGCTGAGCTCGTCGGTGGTTCATCAGGCACGGCTCCCGGAGCGTTGTGCGTCAAGGCGAGGTGCGAGCCTTGGCAGGATTCGGCGAATCTCGACTCGGTCGCCACCGGCACCGAAGGTGGCGACGACCGTGGAATAGGTCATGGCCGCGAGGACGTCAGGGTACTGGGTGTCGGTCGCCCGGATCGCGTCGGAGCTCACCACGTATTGAAAGTCCCGCCATCGACCCGGGAACTCGCGCTCGACCGCAGGATCTCTGTCGAGCTTGGTGAACCAGACGGTCCGGGCCGGGTCGAAGCCCTCCTCGACCATGTCGAGCCAGAAGTTGTTGTCGACGAGGACATTCGCCGTCTTGCTCAAGTGCGCCGAGATCCACAGATCGGCTTGTACTCTTGGCGAATTTGCGTTCGCGGTGAGCAAGGTGCCGTCGAGGGAGGCCTCATGCGGTCCGGCCAGAGCCGCGAAGGCGACCCCGAGTGCACAGAGGCTCACGAGGCCGGATCGGAGGGGAAGGCGTCGGGGATGCCATGTTGCCAACTGGGCTGCAACCGACCCAAGGACCAGGCTGGCGCCCCACAATAAGTTGATGACCTGCGGCGACGGATAGTAGCCGTGCGAGAAGGGTAGGAGCACCTGGACGAGCGTCGCTCCGGCGATCGGGCGGATCGGGCGGCTCAAGAACGCCAGCGGACAGAGCACGGCGGTGCCGATCAACAGCCACGGATCCTGGTGCACCAGGGTCGCGACGATCTGATGCTTGCTCGAGTGAACGTCGAGCAAGCCGCCGTTGCCCGGCCGCCCGAAGAACTGCCATGCAAGCGATCCGAGCAGGCTGACGTGGCCTTTGCCCGGGATCAACTCGCCCTTCACGATCGCGTAGAGCGGGTAGAGGAGCACACCGCTGAAGAAGAGGCCACCGCTCAGGGTCATCACGTACTTGCGAGTCTCGGGCCGAGCTGATCGCCAGATCTGCCAGAAGACGAAGGGGACGAAGAGAATGCTCGTCTCTTTGACGAGCACGGCCGCGGCGAGGCAGACCGCGCTCCCCGAGTAAGCGCTCAACCTGCGAGCGGGCGAGACCGCGAGGAAGAAGGCGGCGAGCAACAGGGGCGTGGCCAGGTTGTCGAGCAGCACCATGCGGGTCCACGTGAGCCCGATTGGCGAGACCGTGAATACAACCACGGCGAGCGCGGCGGCCCAGCGCGGAAAACCGTAACGGCGCCCGGTTCCGAAGATCAATACGCAGCTCACCAGGTCGACAACCAGCATGAACACTCGGTCCGCCGCCCAGAGGCTCACGTGGAACGGCGCGGCGAAGGTGATCAGGTTCCAGGCCGCCAGCAGCATCCAGCCGAGCGGCGGATGGTCGTACCAATAGGTGTAGTAGGCGAGGGTTCCGTGAGTCTGGAACGCCCACGCCTGAGAGACGTACGTTCCTTCGTCGTCGAAGCGCGCCGGGCTTCCGAACATGTTGTTCCCGTGGAGCAGCCCGGCGCCGACCACGAGCACAGCCACCACGATGAGGCTCTGACGGTGCACGTACGCCCAGACGGAGACCCGCGTTCGAACCGACAGCCTGGGTGGAGGGGTCGGCGGTGCTCCGCCGAGGCGTGGCGTCCCGAGAACGTCTGCAAGCCGTGGCGCTGCACCGCGGCTTACCTGGGGAACCGCCGCCTCGAGCCTGTCGACCCGCCCGAACCGAGCTGCGTTCGGTTTCACGTCGAAGCATCCACCTTCGAGTCCTGCAAGTGGTGCAGGCCTTCATGGTGCGTCTTCTCCCAGTTATTTACCCCCAGGATCTCACGGGCGACTGCGCGGCAAGCGGCCCATGAGAGCGCGAGTTGGTACGGGATCGTGCTCAGCACCAGGAAGGCGAAGTCCCGTGCCCGCGCTCGTGAGCCGTGCTGCCGGCAGAACTCGCCGAGAGCCACGACCTCGACTCCGAGGCTCACCAACGTGATCACCAGCGGCACGAACGAGAACACGACAAGTGCAGGAGCAACGCGGGCGATCAGGATGGTCACCAGTGACAAGGGAAGAACGAGGGCGCTCCACGCCTGGATGATGGGCATCGCGAGCGTAAAGAGCGCAAAGATTCGTTCGGAGAGACGAGGCAGGTCACGCCAATCGCCCTTGCGCAGCACCTGGATGAATCCTTGATGCCAACGGGTCCGCTGGCGCAGGAAGGTGGCAAAGCTGGCGGGGACCTCCTCCTTGGTGACACGGGTTGGGGCGTAGCTCACCGAGATCCTCGCTCCCGCCGCCGAAAGCCGAATCCCAAGATCGCAATCCTCCGTCAGGCAGTTCGCGTCCCAGCCGTCGAGCTGGAGCAAGTGGCGCCGTAAGACGAACACGGTGTTCCCACCTAGCGGCATCACTCCCCGACTCGCGTGAAAGAAGAGCCGGCTGCGGAACCAGAAGTAGTACTCGAGGACGTTGCGTGCCGCGTACCAGCGGGACTGCAGGTTCATCGGCTGAACGCCCGACTGGACGACGTCACAGCTGTCGGCGATAAATTGGGCCTCCACCGCTCGAAGAAGGTCACGGCTGACGACATCCTCGGCGTCGATGATGCCAACCACGTCGTTCTGACAGTGCGGCAGCGCGGTGTTGAGGGCTTTCGGCTTGTTCTTCGCTTCGTGATAGTCGACGATCACCTTGGTCGTGTTCGGCCAGCGGTCCCTGGCCTCGTAGGCCTTCGCAGCTGTGCCCGGATCGTCGTCGCCCACGACGACGAGAATCTCGAAGTCCGGGTGGTCAACCTGTGCGAGGTCGGAGAGGGTCCGCTCCAGTACCTGCTCCTCGTGGCGCGCGGGCACGATGAGCGAGAAGGAGAGGCGCCCTCCGGACGGATAGACCTGGGGCGTGGGGCTCTTCCACGCAGTTCGGTGCCAGTGAGTATCCGACCACCAGGCGTACATCATCCACGAGAGGGTCAGCGCATTCACCAAGCTGAGCACGAACACCCCGCACGCCCAAGCCGCGACCAGGTAAGGCGGCGGAACCACTCTGATCTCCTAAGGACTCACGGGCGACAACAAGCCAGCAGCCACGAGCGCTGCGGTCACCGAGCCCGCGCGCGACGTAACAGCGCCAGCCCCGCGGTCGCCGGGGTACGAAAAACTAAGGGAGCTAGCCATCCACCTCAAACCTGATTGCAGTTGCGCTGTTCAGAGGGGGTGGGTTCGCTATTCGCTCCTCCCAGCCCCAGCGACCACACACAGGCTGAGGATCGGCGCGCTTCCCTCGCGCCCGTACAATGACATGGCGCAGCGGGAGGTGTCAACCGGGAACTGGGGCCTTTTTCGGCCAAATTCGGTGCAACACGTGTGGGCTGGCAACCGAAGGCTCGGCTCCGCTGCGGCTCAAGGATCAGCCTCCCGTGCTCGGACAGCCCAGGTCCGGAGGCCAATGTTGGCGCGAGCCAGGGTCAAGGTCTTACGCGCGTAGAGTCTTACGCGCGTAGAGGGTCAAGCCGCTGGACGATCGAGCCGGATTCACCGCGCGCGGCCCTCAGCTGCGTCGCGACAGCATCGAGTGAGGCGACAAGCGACGCAGCGATCCCGGGATCGGTCTCGCCTAACGCCTCAACCATGCGCCGTCGGCAGAAACCGCTCCCATGCGAGCAATCGCATCCGGAACGGCGTCGCTGACCTTCACGAGGGGGCGACCATCGGCCGGATCGACCCGGGTCTCGAAAGCTCCTTGCTCACGCACCTCCAGGCGACGCACCAGGCGAGTGTAGGTCGAGCCTGACGAGCGAGGGCCGGTCTGAAGCGAGGTTCTGCTAGGTGGCACCGGTGCCGGCCAGTGCCCCGTTGCGCGAGCGCAGCGGCAATGGAGGAACGATGCGCCCGAGCAGTCGACGACGAGGCGGTGCAACCCGCGACGACGGATGCAACCAGCAGCGCGATCAACCTACGTTTGACCACTTCAAACAGCATCGCGCCGCCGGCTGCCACCGGCACCGCGTGCGAGGTGGCGAGCGTCCGCACCAGAGCGGCTGGGCGGGCAGCTCGAAGGTGGGCTTGACTCGACTCGGGCGCGACCCACTTGTAGGCTCGGCGGCTTGCGGCCGTCGCCCAGCCTGCCTCGGGCCTGAGAGGAGTCGTGACAGACCAGTTGTGTGCGGAATAGCCGGCTTCACCGGCCGCGATCCGCGGCTGCTCGAACGGATGCTGGCCTCGATCGAGCACCGTGGGCCCGACTCCTGGGGCACCGAGGTGGGCGAGGAGTTCACCGTCGGAATGCGGCGCCTCTCGATCGTCGACATCGAGGGCGGCGAACAACCGATCTACTCCGAACGAACCGGCGCCTGCATCGTGTTCAACGGGGAGCTCTACAACAACGCCGAGCTGCGCTCAGAGCTCGTCCGGGCGGGTCACCGTTTCGTGTCGGACCACTCGGACACCGAAACGGTTCTCCGCGCCTACGAGGAGTGGGGAGCCTCGTGCGTCACTCGGCTGACGGGAATGTTCGCCTTCGCGATCGTCGACCAGCGCAGCCATGCGATGTACCTGGCTCGGGACCGGCTCGGGATCAAGCCGCTCTACTATCACGCCACGCCGGGACGGCTGTGTTTCGCCTCCGAGCTGAAGGCCCTCTTCCAGGACTCGCGGGTGCCCCGAACGCCGGACACGGGCGTCTTGTACCGGTTCCTCCTTCACCGCGTGCACGATGCCGGAGAAGAGACCTTTTTCGAGGGTGTGAAACGCCTGCTGCCAGGCCACTTCATGATCGTGACAGCGAACGGCGACACGACCGTCGAAAGGTACTGGTCACCCGAGGTCAACCCCGAGTTCTCGTCGTCGTTGACCGACGCCGAGTACGCCGAAGCCTTCGAGGAGCTGTTCGAGCGTGTGATCCGCCGGCACATGATCGCCGACGTACCCGTCGGTGTGTCGCTCTCCGGCGGCCTCGACTCGAGCGGCGTCTCGTCGGTCATGGCTTCGCTCATGCGCGCGGGCGCAGACACCCACACAGAGGGCTTGCTGCACACGTTCTCTGCGCTCTACCCCGGGCAGACGATCGACGAGAGCGAGTACGTGCACTCGGTCGAGAGATACGTCCAGAGCGTCCCTCACTACGCCTATCCGACCGTGGACGAATTCTGGGACGAGATCGGCGAGTGGATCTGGTACCAGGAGGAGCCGACGATCTCGTCGGCTCCCTACGCCTATTACTCCGTCTACCGCATCGCCAAGGGCCATGTGAAGGTGCTCCTCTCGGGGAACGGCGGAGACGAGCTGCTCGCCGGCTACCTCCCCTACTTCCGCGCCTATCTGACCTCCGCGATCGACCAGCGCCACTTCTTGGCTGCGGTCCGCGAAGTCCTGCTCGGGCGCGACCTCTACGCGCGGTACGCCCGGGAGCTAGCGGCATCACGCCGCCCGGGTGGGTCGCGCCCCTTCTCGATGCCGGACCTCCTAGCGGCCACGCCGGCCGTCCTCGCCCAGTTCGACTACCACCCGAGCCGCAACCTCAACGCTCGTCTGGCCGACGACGTGCTCCGGTACTCGACACCCAATCTCCTTCGCTACGAGGACAAGAACTCCATGGCCTTCTCGATCGAATCTCGGGTCCCGTTTCTCGATCACGAACTCGTCGAGTTCATCTTCCGGCTCCCGATCGACCAGAAGATCAAGAGAGGCTGGAACCGGTACGTGTATCGTCAGGCCATGAAGGGCAAGATGCCCGAGGCGAACCGAACCAGGCGCTCCAAGATCGGCTTCACGAACCCCGAGGAGGCCTGGACCAGGGAGCGGGCCCCTCAGATCCGAGAGATCTTCTCCTCGAGCGCGTTGTCGTCACGGGGCATCTTCGACTCCGGCCGCCTCGTCGAGGAGTTCGACGCGTGGCTGCTGGGCAAACCGGGGGACGGTCTGGCCTTCTGGCGCGTACTCGTGACAGAGCTGTGGCTGCGCCGCTACGTCGATTCGCGGGTGACGGTGGGATGACGCCGGGCACTGGCGGCAGGGCATTCTGATGGCCGAGCCTGCCGGCGCGCCCCCACCCGTCGAGGTCGGCGGGTTCACGTGGGAGCGAACCATGGTGCAGACACACCTCATCCACATCAAGGAACCCCTCGAACCGCTCCTCGACACCCTTGTCCGGCCGCTCCTGTTCGAAGGGGACTGGGTGGCCTTGTCGGAGAAGGTGGTGGCGATCTCCGAAGGGAGAGTCATCCACCAGTCGGTGGTCCGGCCAGGACCGCTCGCCAAGCTCATCGTCAAAGGCACGAGGAAGTGGGAGCACGACGTAGCGTTCTCGGACCCTCGCAAGATGCAGGTCGCGATCATGCAGACTGGATCGACACGAGCCGCCGTCGCCATGGTGGTCGGTGGCGTGACAAGGCTCTTCGGCCGCCATGGCGACTTCTACCGCATCGCGGGACACCGCATCGCCGAGATCGACGGCTTCAATCCGGACACGGTCGCCCCCTTCGACGAGTTCGCGATGCTCGGGCCGGCTGACCCCGACAAAGCCTGCACGTCGTACGCGCGCTTCCTCGGTCACCCGGTCGTGATCATTGACGGGAACAACATCAACGTGGAGGTGCTCGGGATGAGCACCGACATGCCCGTCGACAAGGCCGCGGCCCGGCTCATCCTGCTCGACAACCCGATGGGCCAAGGTGACGAGCTGACTCCCTTCGTCGTCGTGCACCGCGCCAGCGATCAAGCGGGGGCCTGAGCTTCAGGCCGGCCGGTGCCGGCGGGATGGGGCTGCCGGCGGGATGGGGCTGGCGGCGGGATGGGGCTGAGTCCGGGCGGTGGGCGGGGCTGCCGGCGGGATGGGGCTGGCGGCGGGATGGGGCTGAGTCCGGGCGGT
>Ga0209415_10006313_pt1 | contig 21122 bp, 10 predicted proteins | sample PeaSoiSIISIP2007_FD_187696 | JGI IMG/M metagenome (GOLD analysis project Ga0209415, IMG submission 187696) | Peat soil microbial communities from Weissenstadt, Germany - SII-SIP-2007 (SPAdes) (version 2) | ecosystem: Environmental > Terrestrial > Soil > Wetlands > Peat | place: Germany...
TGGCGACCTGCTGCAGTGAACCAGCAGGATGACATTACGCTTATCGTCGTCGATGTTCTTTAGCTGACCCGGCACTCATCTAAAAGCCTCAAAACGGTGCTGTGAGTTTCTGACCCCGGCGAACCGAGGGATTTGTCAACTGCTGCTATATCCCCATTACGCTCAAAAGCCCTCAATGAGCGAAATGGCCCGGTTTCAACACTTACGCCGTGCCGAAAGGTCTCGACACCGTCGTTCGGGTGTAGACTGACCGCGTCCGGCGATTCACCAGTCGACAGCGCGAGACAATGCTATGACAAGATGGATCGAAGCTTCAGGGCAAGATGTCCGCTATGCGTTTCGTGGTTTGCGCAAGACCTCAGGTTTTACTCTGGTCGCTGTTCTTACCCTCGCGATTGGAATCGACGCTACGACTGCGGTTTTTAGCGTTATCAACGGAATCCTTCTGCGTCCGCTCCCTTACCCAGATCAGGATCTGGCCCACCATGCGCGTGACCGCAAGGAACTGCTGTCGCCTGAACGTACCGCGACGTAATGGGCGCTGTTGCGCACATCGATTCCCGCCGCCTGCGGGTGGATTACCTCCATGCCCGGATCTTCCGATTGCGCGCCCATTCCTTCCTCTCCTTCCGGTTCCGCCACAACTTCTTGTCTGCTGTCATCCCTGTTCTCCTGGTGGGAAGATGGGATCTTGGTTCGGCCCGGTGACGATAGGTTTAGAAAGTCTCTCCAACGGGGTCAGAGGACCATCTCATCGACGGCCCTTGCCACCATGCTAGTGATCGCCAGTACCGGCGCCATGCTGTAACGCGGGCACGAAGCACCAGTGTTCTTTCGGCCTTAGCTTGCCGAACCCGATCCTCGACCAGATTCGCAAAGATTACGACTTCGTTACAAGTTTCTGGCGCTAGTGACCGTGGCCGAAGGCCCGGTTCGCTGCTATTTTCACGATGACCTGAAAATTTGGGCTTGAAGCGCAAGGGGGAGCCGAGAAACCTAGGGAGGCGAGAGCAACTGCGCAATGGCGCAAAAGATGATACAGCACGGCGGCAAAAGCCAGCGACAAGACCCGTCCTCGATGCCTTTGGGAAAGATAGGTTTGGGAATCCCAAGCAAACTGGGCGAGTCGCTTGCCGCCGTGCAGAGGCATGACGTCCCGCCGGAGGATGAGACTACGCGGTCAATCGAGAGCGGGCAAGCAGACTGCGGCAGGAAGAGTCGCGACGCTCGGCCAAGGCGTTTGCGCACGTGAGAATGATGGATAATTATCAGCGCCCGAGTTGGTCATACCTCACGGGGCCTGTCTCGTGTCACGGTTCACTGCAGCCCAACAGCCGAAAACGCGCTTTGCGCTTCCGGGTTCGCCATGAACGTGTTCCAGACGAAGCTGCTGCGCTGGTTTTCAGCCATCAGCATGGTGATGCCGACGTCGATCCCGAGAACGTCGGAGTCATACCAGCCGGTTAACGGATTGAAAGCGTCCAGGAAGCCATAGCGTTGCCACGCTTGCGGATATTGCGCGCGAATGGCGCGCAGCACCGCGATGCAGTCTGTGGGCAAGAACGGCAGGGAACCTCCGGCCGCACAAGGTACGATGCTTCCGTCGATTGCCCCCATCGCAGGAGGGCCCCCCCACGCGGTGTATCCACTCGCTGAGTCGGAGGCCGTAATGCCCCACACGTTCGACTGGTAATCCTTGAATTGGGATTGCAGTGAAAGGCAGAACAGCTTGTGCGCCTGCGTGGCGGTTACGGAGTTGGCGAAGTAACTCGTGTACTTGTCCGACTTATTGCGGAAATCAAACCATGCGTGCGAGTACTGGTGAATGAAGAGTGGGGCGTAGAGGTTTGTAATGTAAGTGAGCCCCTGGTAGGTGAAGGATGGCCGGGTGAATGCGTCCCATACCGACGCGGGTACCGGGTTCGTCGTCGACCCGATCGCGAGCAGGTACAGCATCATGAGTTCGCTATAGGTATCCCACCGAGTGGTGATGAAACCGCTTTCCGGCGTCCATCCCATGGAAAAAGCGGAGCCGCCGTTGAGCATCCACGGCCAGTTGATGCGGTTATAGATCTGCGAGGCCAGGCTCTGGGTCTGAGCATCCTGAAAGGATTGGCGGCAGGTCAGCACTCCACACAAAAGGATGGACGTATCAATCGAAGACACCTCGCTGCTCCAGACACGATCACCTGTGTTCAGGTCAACGAAGTGATAGAAGAAGCCGTTGACGTTCGTCAGTTGATTGAGCAAGAAGTTGAGCGTGTTGGTTACGCGGTTCTGGATCTGCGCGGCATCGCCGTAGCCACGTTTGTGGCCGATGCACAAAGCGGTAAGTCCGAAACCGGTTGCAGCGATGCTCGCCACAGTGCGAGTGTCGTTACCGGCCGCCAGAGCGCGATCTTTCACCATCCCCGTCGTGGCGCTGGCCTGCTCCCAGAAAAAGAGGAAGATTGCACGCTGAACTTCGTCGAGGAACACGTCGTCGGAGACCGGAGGTGGCGTTGATGTTGGAGGGGTGGAGGAGTCGCCGCCGCATGACATCATCGCCGCGGCGAAACCCAACGACGGGCAGGCCAGCACGGCCCTGGCCGAGTACCCGATGATTTCGCGACGCGTGAGCAAGCGAGTTGGCTTCAGCGGCTTCATCAGTAGTTCAGCCCCCAGCGCTATTTCCCCGTCACAGCGTCGAGTTTATGGAGCATCACACCGATCTCAGGATTCGCCATGAAGTTCTTCCACACCAAACCCGTGCGATGGTTCTCAATCATCACCACGATTGGGGCCTGGTTCAGCCCCATATAAATCGGCGATATCCAGTTCTGTCCCGGATTGAAGGCGTCGCGCGGGCCATAGATGTCCCAGAGTTGGGCGCCCAGATCGCGGTAGTAGTGCTTGAACGCCGCCATGGAGGCTTCAGCGGTGTAAGGGAAAGACGCGAGTGCGCCGGTTGGAGTTAGCGTCCCACGATCGCTGTTCTCGTCGGGTGCGTGGGGCACGTAGCCTTCAGGGCCGTCGCTTGCAGTCAGGCCCCAGGCGTCGGGACCGTAACCCTGGAAGTGTTTGGGATTGGCGATGCAGTAGGCGCGATTGATGAGCGCGATGTTGCGGTTGTTCTCGAAATAGGAGGACGTATAACGGTCGTGCAGGATGTGCGGATCGAAGCCGAAGAATGAATAATGCGTGAAGAACAGCGGGCCTCCCGTACCGACGCCCACATCGAGCTTGATTCCGTGATAGGTGTGGCCGTTGCCGTAGTGATTTCCGTCCGCGCTGCCTGACCAGCCTTGGCGGTAGTCGAGGGCGCGCTGCAACTGTCCCGCCCACCCGGAGTAGTACATCTCCGCGGGAACGCCGTGCGTTGGCGATGACATGGCCAGCAGATAGGTGATCATCACTTCGTTGAATCCGATCAGCGGATGTTGGATTTGCCAGCCCCACTCTGCCGACCAGTGCCAGTAGATGAAGTCACCGGGTTGCGGCCCGCGATACCAATCCCACTCGACTGTCTCCCAGAGTTGCGAGATCCGGCGGTAGAGATCGCGCTCGGTGTCGCTGTTGCCGCGGAAATACTGGCGGGCGGCGAGCAACCCCTCCATCAGGAACGACGTTTCCACCAGATCGCCGCCGTTATCGAACATGCCGAACACGGGCATCGTTTTGCCCGTAGCTCCATCCATGTAGTGAGACCATGCCCCGTGGTAGCGTTGTGCATGATCGAGAAAGTTCACAATCTTCGTGAGGCGTTCGAGTCCCTGCGCGCGTGTGATGAAACCGCGATCCACGCCCACGATCAGCGTAGCTATGCCCATGCCACTCGCACCGGTGGCGACGATGCGGTCGTCGCCGGGGATGTTCTCGCGGGTCATGCCCGAGTGAGGGTCGGCGCCTTCCCAGTAGTAGTGAAAGCAGGCTTCCTGCAGCATCGAGAGCAATTCGTCGTCGCTGAACTCACGGGTCGAGGCGCTGGCTGCCCTGGAGAGAGGAGACGTTCGATACTGCCAGTCCGCGGCAGCCACTTTGTACTGGGCTGTGACTCCCGATTTTCCCAGGAAATCCTCATAACGGTTCGTGCCCGGAAGTTGCACGCCCACCGGCTCGAAATCCTTCCCACCAACCGCGCGATAGATTACGTAGCGGCCCAGCGTGGAACTGCTTACTGGGTCCCATCGCACTTCCACGTGTCGGTCGTATCCCACCGCTCGAACATTTTCAGGAGCCTGCAAGTCCGGTCCGCTCGCAGGTGGATCGTCATCCACTCGAATCTCGTCGATGATCAGGGTATGTCGCGCGCCATCGGCGCGTCCCTGATGGAAAACAATATTCTGTATGCTCTCCGAACGAAATTCGTAGATCGAGGCTGTGTGAAAATCGGCAAGCGGAATTCGCACTTGAACCCAACGGCCGGCGGGGATCTCCCGGATGAACTTTCCCAGTGGTAAGGGCTCGGTAAAAGCGCCGGGGAATTCGGCCACTTGAAGGCCCTGGCCCGTGTTGGAAAGCACGAGCATCGGAAGATCGTCCGCGGCAATCGCCTGCGGAGCGAAACACCAGATATAAAGATTGTGCCCCTGAAATGCGGGGAAGCGATTGCGGTGGCCGTCCACGTGGACTTCGGCTTCCCAACCTCCCCCGGGCTGCGATTGCCACTGCAGTCGGAGCGCATTCGGGGGCGTCAGAAATGTTCGAGTTTCGACTGGCAGATGCCAGCCGCTTAACTCCAGAAAACTCGCGCCGTTCGCCATGCCCCGGCTGTTGAAGTAAGCATCAGGCGTCAGGCTGTTGTCAAAGATAACGTGGCGATAATAATCGGTGCTACCCCAGGCGGCCGCAGTCAGCAAGACCAATCCCAGCAAAAGGAGAATGGAGTTCGGCGATGGGGAGGAGTTGTATTTGTGCTGTGTCATGGACCTTATCCCTCGAACGTTATTCGGGCGTCGTGGCGAGTCAAACTGAATTCCTACGGCAGGATCTCAGCTTGCGCCGGTGAACCATGCGCAGAATCAGGGCTGATCCAAACGTTGACCGAGGCGGGCTCGGCGGCGAATTGGTTGCGATCATTCCAGATCGCAAACGCCTCCGGCTTTAACCCAAACTTCAGTTTCTTGGTTTCTCCGGGAGCTATAGCAACCGTCTGGAATCCCTTCAAAGCGCGGACCGGTTCTGCCACGCTGGTCCCCTGAAGTTGAATGTACAGCTGCACAACTTCGTCGCCCGCCCGTGATCCAGTATTCGTCACCTCAGCCTCGGCCGTCATAGCCGCTTTCCCATCCGCCCCGGCGCGCAAAGTCTTATTCAGAGCCGCCGCACTCAAGCGTTGGGTGCTGATCGTGGTGGTTCCGTAAGCGTAGCTAGTGTAGGAACCACCGTAGCCGAAAAGAAATTGTGGAGTGTTCCGTTCGTCCAGATAGCGCGATACGTACTTGCTAACGATGTCCCTGGGTGGACGAGTGAGGTCAACGTCCGCGGGCGGACGGCCGGTGTTCAGCGCGTTGTAATAGAGTGGCTCTTGTCCCACGCTGCGCGGCCAGCTGACCACGAGCTTTCCGCTGGGATTTACGTCGCCGAACAGCGTGCGCGCCAGCGCAGGTCCACCGCCAATTCCCGGAAGCCATGCCGCAATTACCGCGGGTACATGTTCAAATGCCCAAGGCACAGTCAAAGGCCGTCCGCCGAACAGAATCAGAACCACCGGCTTGCCCGTGCGGATAATAGCTTTCAGCAATTCCTGCTGCCGGCCCGGAAGTTCCAAATGCGCCCGCGACGCGGCCTCCCCACTCATATCCGGGCTCTCCCCCAACGTCAGAATGACGAGATCAGCTTTTCGAGCGCCCGCCACGGCGGCGGTAATCTCCCCGTCGGTGCCGTCGAGAATGCCGGTCCCTTTGAAACGGGATACGTGATCGGCGCCAACTCGCTGCGCCAGCGCCGCCGGGAGCGAGACACGGGGGCCCGCTCCCTGCGGTGCTCCTTCGGGATACGAAGAATCGTCGGCGAGCGGGCCGATTACGGCAATGTTCTGGATCCCACTCGTCAGCGGAAGCAGCGCCTTTCCGCCCGGTCCATTTGCATTCTTGAGCAACACGAAAGAGCGTTCCGCGGCCGTCTGGGCCAGCGCAATGCTCTCCGGATGATAGAGCGCCTTCGCTGCCGCGGCCTCGTCCACAAAAGGATGTTCGAACAGACCCAGAGCGAGTTTGACGCGGAGTACATGTCGAACCGCGTCGTCTAATTCCCCTTGCGTCTCCTGACCCGAGCTCACGATCTGTTGCAAGTGGTCGTGGTAGAGGCTGCTCACCATATCCATATCCACGCCCGCACCGAAAGCCTTACGTGCCGCGGTTGCGCCGTCCGCCGCAATGCCGTGCGGGATCAGTTCCCCAACGGCGTCCCAGTCGCTGACCACCAGCCCTCGAAAGCCCCACTCTTTTCGCAGAACTTGTTTCAACGTGAATGGATTGGCCGTCGACGACACTCCATTCAAAGAGTTGAATGCGCTCATCAGCGATGCCGTTCCGGCTTCGACGGCCGCGCGAAATGGCGGCATGTAAAACTGACGCAGGGTATGTTCGGAAATCTCGGTGCTGTTGTAGTCGCGCCCACCCTCGGCGGCGCCGTATCCGACATAGTGCTTGGCACACGCTGCGATGCTGTCCGGCGCATCCAAGCGCGAACCCTGATAGCCCCTCACGTACGCAGCCGCCATCGCCGCGCCCAGAAAGGGATCTTCCCCCGCGCCTTCCGCCATACGGCCCCAGCGCGCATCGCGCGCGATGTCGACCATCGGCGAAAACGTCCAGCGGATGCCGTCGGCCGATGCCTCCATCGCCGCCACGCGAGAGGCTTTCTCTATGATCGATGGATCCCAGGTCGAGGCCAGTCCCAGGGGAATGGGAAACTCGGTCTTGAATCCGTGGATGACGTCGAGCCCAAACAGGATGGGAATGTGCAGCCGTGACTTCTCCATCGCAATCTTCTGATATTTGTTGATCTCGTGCGGATCGACCACGTTGAACAGCGAGCCGATCTGTCCCTGGGCAATCATGTCGTCATAATCGGTTCTGCCAGTTCCCGGCCCGGTGGGCTGGCCCGCGGAATACTGCACCAACTGTCCGACTTTTTCTTCCAGCGTCATCCGCTGCAGAATCGATTCCACTCGGGCGTCGAGACTGGCGTCCGCGATGCCGGCCGCGTGGGGCGGTGACAATTGCGTGGACGGCGCCTGTGCGAGCCCAGCCCGACTCATGACTGCACAGATTCCGCCGAACAGGAGTGCCCGAGCAATCCTCTCAGTCAACTTCGAACGAGTTCCTTGATGTGACCAGCGAGCGACGATGATGCAGGGTGCCGAGAATGGCATGGGGTGGAGCCTCCGTCGGGCCCGGATCCAACTAGCGACTAAATCGGGTTAGTAGGGCGTTTCCGCAATGTTATGAAAAACGTTTTTCCTTCCAATGTCAATAAGTATTACGCGCGATGCCGCAACATCTGCTTGCTACCACGATTCGGTTTGTGCGAGACTGCGCAGCGTGACAACAAAAAAGAAGACGGGCCCGAGCGCCGGCGGGAGCGTGCGCATGGGGCCCAAGCCGGTGACTCTTAAAGAACTGGCGGAACGCCTGGGACTCTCGCCCGCCACAGTATCGCTGGTCATCAATCGCTCGCCGGTCGCGGACTCCATCCCCCAGCTAACCAAAGACCGAATTCTTGCCACTGCCCAGAAGTACAAATACCGCCCAAGCTTTTTCGCCCGCTCGTTGCGTGCCCAGCGCAGCTTCACCATAGGAGTCATCGTCCCCGAAGTCAGCGACGGCTACTCGGCTTCGGTCATGAGCGGCGTGGAAGACCATCTCCTGCAAGAGGGATACTTCTACTTCGTCGTGAGTCACCGCCACCGCGCCGACCTAATTGATGAATATCCCAGACTATTTCTGGAGCGATCCGTCGATGGCTTGATCGCGGTCGATACGCCTTGGACGCTCTCGCTCTCGGTGCCCGTGGTCACGGTGTCAGGGCACAACCAAGTGAACGGCGTGACCAACATCGTTCTGGACCACGCGCGCGCCGCGGAGGTTGCGCTCAAACATCTTTTCCAGCTCGGGCATCGCAACATTGCGTTCATCAAAGGACAGGAATTCAGCTCCGATACCGAAGTTCGTTGGGCGAACATCGAAAAAGCCGCGCGCCAGCTGGGCCTCCCGATTGCCCCGGCGCTCATCTCTCAACTCAAAGGCGACTCTCCTTCTCCCGAGCTTGGGTACGAGGCCACCCGAAAGCTGCTGGCGTCGCGCAAACCGTTCACCGCGTTGTTTGCCTTTAACGACATTTCGGCGATGGGCGCCATCCGCGCACTTCGCGAGGCCAAGTTGCGTGTACCCGGTGATGTCTCCGTAGTCGGCTTCGATGACATCCAGAGCGCTGCCTATCAAAATCCGGCGCTGACCACCGTGCGCCAACCGCTGCGCGAAATGGGGCGGATCGCCGCCGAGACGCTTCTACGCCGCATCCGGCGCTCGGGATCGGATTCGCACGGCGCCGAAACCATAGTCGAACCCACACTGATCATCCGTGAGACAACCTGCCGGGTTACAAACGGCGTCCGTCGCCCCAAATAGAAAACCGCCTTCAAAGTGCATTGGAGAGTCTGCCCTCGTCGTAGTTTCCTAGAATAATGTCCCCGGAAAATCAGGGGAGCCCGCGCCGCCCAAAATCGCGGAATCAGCCAGACAAAATCGTTAAGGTGTTTGCGCCCGGGAGTCTCGTTTCCGGGCAACGTATGGCCGCGTATTCTTTTCTGAAAACAATGCGCTTGACTGTGGAAAATCGCCTGTGCTATAAGCGGTGCGAATGTTACTAAATCGCTTTTGTAGCGTTTTAGTAAACGTAGTACTGGAAAATACTGAAGTTCTGAGTTGCACCGGGGGGCGTCATGAGTCGTTCCACTTCTTCTGTACTCCGCACCGTCTCGATTGTTGCCTGCATCATCCTTTCCACCGTCATGGCCCATGCCCAGTATCGAGCGTCTATTCAGGGAGTCGTAACCGATTCTCAGGGCGCAGTGGTTGCTGGCGCGGCTGTTACCTTGACGGACAAGGAAACCAATCACAGCCTGACGGCAGCCAGCAACGAAGCTGGCATTTACAACTTCAATGCGCTTGCTCCGGACCACTATTCGCTCACGGTGGAGAAGTCTGGGTTCAAAAAGAAAGTTCTCGACAATCTCAACGTGATCGCGGAGCAGGCGAACGCTATCAACGTCGAACTAGAAATCGGCGCTGCTAACGAAACCGTGACGGTGAACGGATCTCAAGTGCCTCAGATCGACACGGAGACCGCACAGTTGAGCGGGACAGTGACGGCTCAGGACATTCAGAGGCTGCCTTCGTTTGGCCGCGATGTGTTCCAACTCGCGCAACTCGCACCCGGCGTGTTTGGCAATGGGGCGCAGCAGCAGGGCGGCGGCAGCAACTCGTTGCCTGGTGCCAATAACAGCGGATCGGGCGCCACAAGCGGTCCCTTCCAGACAGAAAACCAGCCGCAAATCGTCGCCAATGGCGGTCGTCTGAATGCCAACAACATCTCCCTCGACGGTGTGGGAATTACCAGCGTGTCGTGGGGAGGCGCGGCGATCGTGACTCCGAACGAGGACTCGGTGAAGGAAGTCAAGGTGGTGAGCAACAGTTACGATGCTGAGAATGGACGTTTTTCAGGTGCGCAAATCCAGGTTATTTCGCAAAATGGCACGAATCAATATCACGGTAGCTACTTCTTCAAGGCCGATCGGCCGGGATTGAATTCCTACCAAGCATGGAGCGGCACTGCCGGTTCGCCCGCAACACCGCAGAGAAATACCTCCCGCTTCAATGATTGGGGAGGGAGCGTGGGCGGCCCGATCATAAAGAACAAGCTGTTTGGCTTCTTCTCGTACGAGCGCATCAAGAACGTTTCGACAGTTACCGGGCAGCAGTGGTTTGAAACGCCGCAATTGCTGGCCTTGGCACCATCAGGCAGTATTGCGGCGCGATACGCGGCGTATCCGGGGGAGACCGCAAAGATCAGCGGAATTGTCGATCAGACCTGTGCCTCGATCGGGCTGATCGATCCTGCCGCTGCGGCACCCCTGGGAATTCAACCCACCTGCAATGAAATCCCTGGGCAGGGTCTGGATATAGGGTCTCCTCTGCAGAGTGCGTTGGGCACCATGGACCCGTCACAAGTGGCGCCTTTATGTTCAGATTCGGGCGGGAACATTGCGGTTTGCGATTCAACTCATACTAAGATCGTCACCTACCGTCCCGGTTTGGGTGGCGACGGTACCGGTAGCGGGGCCAACCTGCGTGGCATCCCCGGCATCATGGACGCCAACACGATCGGCCCGAACAATAACACGAACCAGCAATTCAACGGGCGGGTGGACTACGACGCAACCAAGAAAGACCTAATTGCCGTAAGCCTCTACCGGGTCCCCGTGTCGAGTCTTTCGTACAACGGTTTTCGCTCGGCGAACTTGTTCCACCATGACGCTACGAACGAGGCCGAGACGGCCTTGTGGGACCACACCTTTTCCTCGTCTATGCTGAACGAACTGCGCGTCAATGCTGCCGGTTGGCGCTGGAACGAATTGAAGGACAATCCTCAGATACCACTAGGGTTGCCGGGGACTGGAAGAATCGGTGACCCTAATTTCGGTGGCAACATTGGAACCGTATGCCCGGGTTGCAACGGGCTGGGCGGACCTGCCGGAAGCATTTTCGACCAATGGACGTACAACTTGAAGGATGTGGTGACTAAAGTTCACGGCAGCCACACTTTAAAATTTGGCGGAGAAGTCACCAAGCTCCACTTTGTACAGGATGCTCCCTGGTCGGCTCGGCCCAACTTCTACTTTAAGAATTACTGGAACTTCCTTAACGACGCGCCAGACTTGGAGAGCGGTACGTTCAATCCTCAGAACGGAGCTCCGACAGACGTCCGGAAGGACTCTCGCTCGACGCTGATAGGATTTTTTGCGCAAGACGATTGGAAGCTGCGGCCCAACTTGACCGTCAACCTGGGCATGCGCTGGGAATACTTTGGGCCGGTTTCCTTTATTCGCGACCAACTGAGCACGCCGGTTTTGGGATCTGGGGCGAGCATTCTGACCGCCATGAAGATGAAGGTCGGAGGGAATCTTTATCAAGCATCTAAAGGTAACTTTGGCCCTCAGCTTGGATTCGCATGGAGCCCGGCCAAGGCCAGTTCGAAGCTTGTGATCCGAGGCGGCTTCGGCCTCGGCTACACCGGCGAAGAGGAAGCCATCACGCTCAACGGATGGACAAACCTCCCTTTCACGAACGGGAACTCTAACTTCACGGGATCGCAAATTGTGTACGCGATTCCGACTGATCCGCATACGTTCCTGCCGTACCCATCTAACCCGAATGGCATCCTGAATTTGGATCCCAACACTCACCTCCCGATTCTGGGAAGTGGGCTAACTGTCGGCGTCACCGGCTTTCCGGCCAGCTATGCGACGCCCTACACTTATCGCTACTCGCTCGAGGCCCAGTACGATCTCGGACACCAGTGGGTTGCCACCGTCGGCTACCAGGGTAGCGACTCCCACCACCTCACTAGGCAGTACAACCTGAATGAAATCTATGGAGCGCAGGGAATTGCCCTGAATCCAGTGGTCAGCGATGTGGATTGGTATGCCCAAGATGGCAACTCCCGTTCCAACGCCCTGCTTACCGAGCTGGCGCATCATTTCTCCCGCTCCTTTGAAATGGATACGCAGTATCGCTTTGCCAAGAGCTCGGATAACGGATCGCAGCCTTACAACGTCAGCAACTATCAGTTCACCTCGGGAGGCGATTGGGGTCCGTCTGACTACGACGTGACCCATGCATTCAAGCTCTATGGGATTTATTCGCCGACGATCTTCAACGGCGAGCGAAGCTGGCTGGAGAAGGTCGCCGGGGGATGGAACTTTAGCGGAATTTTCAACGCTGACTCAGGCTTTCCATGGTCCCCGGTTTTCAATAGCACCTGCAACCTGGTCTACAACAATGGCGCTTGCTATCCGAACAACGGAGGCAATACGCAGTTGTTGCCTGCTGCATACTTGGGTGGCGCGAAAAGCAGCTTCACCAACCACACATTCTTGAGTGCGGGTGGGAATTTCCCCAACGGCGGAACTGCGTACTTCACCGCACCAACATTTACGCCCTGCACGGTTCCGTTTCCAGCCACCTGTGCTGCTCCGCAGGCCCCCGGGGTTGGACGCAACTCTTTCCGCGGACCCCGGTACTTCGACCTGGATGCTACGATCAGCAAGTCGTTCGGACTTCCGACCATGCCCGTTTTGGGTGAGGGTGCGAAGCTTGAGTTCCGCATCAACTTCTACAACCTTCTCAACTCGCTCAACCTCAACAATGTCGATAACGTCGTAACCGACTCGCATTTTGGCCAGGCGACGGGCGCTCTCGGCTCCCGCACGATCGAAATGCAGGCTCGGTTCAACTTCTAACGCGAGTGTGCTTCCCCGCAAACGGGGAGCCTCCGAACTACGCTGCCGCAGAGTGAACGAACCGTTCATTCTGCGGCGGCGTGTCGTTTAGACTGTGGATTGTGCTGAGACCCTGCTTACGTTCTCTTTCAAAGGACTCTTTTAGAAAAGCTATAACAACTCCTCTGACAGTATTGTTTGTCTTTTTATCTTTCGCCCGGGCAGCTCAGGATCCTCCGTCGGCGACCGCACACAGCGGAGCAACCTTCGCTACCTTGTCCGCCCAAGCCGATGCCGCCCGGAACACCGATCGTCTGGACGAAGCGATTCCCCTTTACAAGAAAGCGCTGGCACTGCGTCCCGGCTGGGCGGAGGGATGGTGGTCACTGGGAACCATCCAATACGACCGGAGCTCATACGAAGAGGCTGGCGGCGCCTTCCTGAAAGTCGTTGCACTCGCTCCCACCAACGGCACCGCATACGTTATGCTCGGACTCTCCGAGTTCGAGCTCGGCCGCGACGATCTTGCGCTGAAGCACATCGTGAAGGGCGAGAACCTTGGCCTTGATACTGATCCCGAGCTCCGCCACGTTGCGCTCTATCACCAGGGCGTGCTGCTGCAGCGCCAGGGAGAATTTCAGGCAGCTCGGGAGACTCTGGAGCAGCTGTGCCGGCAAGGAGTGCAAAGCGATGAAATCGCAATCGCCCTGGGCATGACCCTGCTGCGCGAGCGCGGCAAGAACCCGCCAGTGCCTGGTTCAGCGGACGCGGAGATCGTGGCTCAGGTCGGTCATGCGGCGTGTCTGGCCGGTCAGAAGAAATTTGACGAAGCGCGAATGGTTCTGAGCGCGGCGATCGGTCAATATCCGAAATATCCCGCCATCCACTATGCTTTCGGACTGATCTTGACCGAGGCTAGCGACCTGCCCGCGGCAGTCGCCGAATTCAAACGTGAGATCGAGAACAACCCCGCGGATGTAGTCTCGCGTCTTCAGATTGCCGCCGCCACCTACAAGACCGATTCCGCCGCGGGCATTCCCTACGCGGAAGAAGCGGTGAAACTCGCTCCTCAGCAGCCGTTCAGCCACTATTTGCTCGGCATGTTGCTGCTCGATACCGACAATGACGAGAAGGCGATTCCGGAACTGGAGACAGCGCAAAAAGCCTTTCCCCGCGAAACCAGAATCTATCTCGCGCTGGGCACCGCATACTCGCGCACCGGACGCAAGCAGGACGCGGCTCGCGCCCGGGCCATGTTTCAGCGATTGACGGAAGAAGGGAAGAAGGCCGGCGCCCAGGCCGAAGTCGGAAGCGCAGACGACGGAAAGATTCCGTTCGACGACGTGCTGTCACCTAAACCCCCTCAGCCTTGACCCATTACCGCCATGGCTCCTCGATGGTCAGAATGCGATCCACGCCAAGGTCGTGAACCGTCTGCTTGATGCCGCTGGGCCAGCGAATCTCCATATCCTTAATATGGAGGTTCTTTCCCAGCCCAAAGTGCACTCGGCTGTCACTGGAAGACGCGTATCCCACCGCGGTGGTCACTTCATTCCACTGCGAGCGGCCGTCTTCTGTGGTGATGCGAATTTGTGCCCCGATCCCCATGCGATTACTTTTCGTGCCCACCAGCTTCAAAAGGATCCAGTGGTTGCCGGTGTCGGAGATATTGTGAAGCAGCTTGACCGGTCCGCCGAGCACGGTAACGACGGCGTCGATGCGCCCGTCATTGAAGAGATCGCCGAAGGCAACGCCGCGGTGCGCCGCTTCCAACTGGAAATCCGGTCCGGCTGTCCCGCTGGCGTCAGCGAACTTTCCATTTCCCAGATTCCGAAAAACCGAATTTGGCTCCGGATAACGCCGGTCGGGAAAGAGCTCGTTGATGTTGTCCATGACGTTCGCGCGGGCGACGAACAGATCTTTCCATCCGTCGTTATCGAAATCGTAAATTCCGTTTCCCCATCCGGACATGTTCGTAGTCGCTTGCAGGCCGCTGGACTGCGTCAGATCGTCGAAATCGCCGTGCCCGCTGTTGATCAGCAACGGGAAGGTTTCGTGCTCCACCGCCGTGTACCAAATGTCCGGTCGCCCGTCATTGTTGACGTCACGAAAATCCGATCCCATCCCCGACAGCACAGTGCCGTCCGGTGCGTAGGCAACGCCTGCGGCCACCCCTACTTCCTCGAACTTCTTACCGCCAAGATTGTGGTAGAGAAATGCCGGCGTCGTATCGTTTGCCACGAAGGCGTCAAGGTATCCGTCGCCGTCATAATCCGCGAAGGAAACGCTCATGCCCTTGCCCGTGTGCTCCGCAATTCCCGTCTCCTCGGAAACGTCGGTAAAGGTTCCATCGCCGTTATTGTGGTAGAGCGTGTTGTGCAGCGAGGCGTAAAGCTTGGGATGACAATAGGCCCGCACGCCATTCTTAAGAGTGCAGTAAGGATCTTTGTTGACTTCCCAGGCGCAGTAATTCACCACGAAGAGATCGAGTTTCCCGTCGTTGTTGTAATCGAACCAGCCTGCGCCCACCGACCACATCTTCTTCCCGTTCATTTGCGCGCCAGCCAGCCCTGCTTTCGCGGTCACGTCGGTAAATGTCCCGTCGCCATTGTTATGGAAGAGTTGGTTGCCAGTAACGTTGGCCAGAAACAAGTCGGGCCACCCGTCGTTGTCGTAGTCACCCACCGCGACGCCCATCCCGTAGCCCGCTCCGGCCAGCCCCGCGTGTTCCGTAACGTCAGTAAACGTGCCGTCGTGATTGTTGTGAAACAGCCGGTTCCAGTAGGCTGGAGATTCTTTCTTAAGGGAAGGAAGGGCGGCACCATTCACCAAGTAGATATCCAGATAGCCATCGCCGTCATAGTCCAGCAACGCGACTCCCGCGACCATGGTTTCAATTTGGTTCTTGTTCGGGGTGGGCGAGTTCTGGGTTGTGAAACGAAGGCCGGACTTGGCCGCGATGTCTTCAAATTTGATCGGTGCGGGACTTCCGGGGGACTGGGCGGATGGACTCGAGGTGTCGGCCAATATAGAACTGGAGCAGAAGCTGAAGACGAGGATGAAAATCAATTCATGCATGTTGAGTCAGAAACCCAGCTTTGTCCATTCCCCGCTGCGCTTCCGTGTTCTTCATGAACGTCTTCCAAACGAATCCTGAGCGCTGGTTCTCGGCCATCAGCATGGTAATTCCGAGATTGATGCCAAGGACGTCAGGGTTATACCAGTTGGTCAGGGGATTGAAGGCATCGACAAATCCGTATCGTCCCCAAGCTTTGGCATATCGCTCGCGGATGGTGCGCAGCACCTGGATGCAGTCCGCGTAGAGAAACGGCAGCGAACCTCCCGCAGCGCACGGAACCACGCTGCCGTCCAGTTTGCCCAACCGGGGGGGACCGCCCCAAACCTGGTAGCCGGAAGCCGAGTCGGAAGCCGTGATGCCCCAAAGGTGGTTGCTGTAATCGGGAAACTCTTCCCCCAGGGATACGCAGAATTGTTTGTGGGCCACGGTCGCCTCGACCGAATTCTCAAAATAATTGGCGTAGGCGTCGCGCTTGCCGCGGAAATCGAACCATGCCTGGGAGTATTGGTGAGTAAACAGCGGGTCGTTGCCCGAGATGTACTCCACACCCTGAAACTTAATCGTCGGCCGCGTCCACGCACTCCACACTTCCGCCGGGATCGGATGCGTCGGCGACCCGAGGGCCAGGAGGTAGATCATCATGAGTTCGCAGTAGTGTTCCCAGCGGGCGTCGAGGAACCCAGACTCGGGATGCCAACCCATGGACAGAGTCTTGCCGCCGTTCAACATCCACGGCCAGTCCACGCGTTCGTAAATCTTGGTCGCCAAGTCCTGAATTTCCGCGTCCCCAAAATGTTGCCGCGCAGTCAGCACCCCGCAGAGCAGAATGGAGGTATCGATCGAGGAGATCTCGCACTTCCACTGCCTCTCCCCGATGTTCATGTCGATGAAGTGATAACAGAAGCCGTGCTCATGGGGGAGTTTCTGCCACAGGAAACGCAGAGTTTCACGGACGCGCTCGACGATCTCTGTCTTTTTTCTGTAGCTTCGTGCATCCGCAATGCAAAGGCCGGAAAGGCCGAACCCGGTTGCAGCTATGCTGGCGATCGACCGAGTGTCGTTGCCATTCAGTAGGGCGCGATCCTTAACCTGGCCGGTGGAAGCGCCCGCCTCACTCCAGAAGAAATCAAACGCAGTTCGTTCGACCTCATCCAGCAACGCATCATCAGAACCGGCGTAAGGAACAGACACAGGCTCGGCAAACGCTCGTTGTTTTTTCGAACATCCGACGAGAGGGGCAAGTGGAAGCCAGGCCACTCCCAACACCGCACAGCGCAGCAGGTCCCGGCGAGTAAACTCCATCTCCTTTCTCATGAGTGCGGTACTTATCTCGCTCTCCTTCTTCTGAGATGATATATAACGCGTTGGCAAGTTAAAAGTGTTTGCGGCGGTTCTGCCGAGAGAGAATGGACAACGTCATGAGAGGAATCGGTGGCAATCTACATGGTCGGGAGGAGGAAGTGGCGGCGGCTCTGCGACTTACTCAATAACTGTGAATGCCACTGTGGCAGGATCGAATACTACGAGGTCGCTCGGAACGGTCAACGTCACCGTGACCCAGTGAGAGGTCATTTAGAGTCGGCACTACTGTGGATCCCACAGAAATCATTCTGGCTCGACCGCTCGACCCCAAAGATCTGGATCGAGAGGCGACTCTGAGTAACGCAGCATCTGAGTCCCTTCCTGATCCCGCACGTAAGCTCTGAAGGCGAGGGCTCAATTGAGCTTTCTTCCCGTTCTTGTCCAAGAAATGAGACGGGGATTCAAGATCGAGCGCACCAACTCGACTTGAGAACGCGCGCGGTCAATTGCCGCCGTATCACGGGCTGCTCTTACCAAATCGCTAAAGGAAGGGTTGCCCACTACACACCCAGAATCGTCGCATGTTCTCTAACCTGCTGCACAGGCTATAATTGCGCCCACGCATGGCTTTGACCTCTGGCACGAGACTTGGCCCCTACGAAATCGAATCGCCGCTGGGCGCGGGTGGCATGGGCGAAGTGTATCGCGCTCGCGACACGCGATTGGAACGCACGGTTGCGATCAAAGTATTGAACGCTCAACTGGTGGCTAGCACTGAACTGCGCGCCCGCTTCGAACGTGAAGCTAAGATCATCTCCCAGCTTCAGCATCCGCATATCTGCGTGCTCCACGATGTGGGCAACGAAGGCCCCATCGACTACCTGGTAATGGAGTTCCTGCAAGGGGAATCTCTGGCCGAGAGATTGAGGAAGGGGCCGCTCGCCTCTGAAGAAGTGTTGAGAATCGCCATCGAGATTGCCGATGCTCTCGAAAAAGCACACCGCGCCGGAGTGGTGCATCGCGACCTGAAGCCGGGCAACGTGATGCTCACCAAGTCCGGCGCCAAGCTTCTCGATTTCGGTCTGGCGAAGCCATTCGGCGCAACGGTCGCGTCCGGAACGGGAAGCGGCAGGTCAGCTTCTGTTTTCGCCGCGGCCCTGACGCAGACCATGCCCTCCCCATCGCCCGCCACACCGCTTTCCACCGCCGGAGCGGTGATCGGGACGGTCCAATATATGTCGCCCGAGCAGATCCAGGGGATCGAGGCTGACGCCCGCTCCGACATATTCTCCTTCGGCGTGATGCTGTTCGAGATGGTGACGGGCAAGCGCACCTTTGAAGGGAAAACGCAGGCCAGCATTGTGGGACAGATTCTCGCCGTGGATCCGCCCTCGGTCAGCATTCTGCGTCCTGAGACTCCACAGGGACTGGACCGAGTCATTCGACTCTGTCTCGACAAAGATCCTGACGAGCGCATCCAGACCGCGCACGATCTGAAACTGCAGTTGCAGGCGATCGCCGAGGCGCCTCTAATTACAACCCAGTCTGCCACCGTCGTGCCGGCACGCCGGCCATGGCTCCACTGGGCGGCGGCCGCAGTACTTGCCATTGCCACCATCGCGTTCGCGCTCGCCTACTTCCAATCTCTGCGCGCACCTCAGGTCTCGGTTCATTCCTACATCCTGCCGCCGGAGAAAACCACTTTCCTGCTGACCGGAAACACCGCCGGACCGCCGGTGCTCTCGCCTGACGGGCTACGAATCGCCTTCATAGCCAAGAATACAGACGGCAAGCAAATGCTTTGGATCCGGCCGCTGAACTCCGCAGTCGCGCAGCCCATGTCTGGAACCGAAGGCGCAACCTACCCGTTCTGGTCCGCCGACAGCCGCTACGTGGCGTTCTTCGCCGCGGGCAAGCTCAACAAGGTCGACGCCAGCGGGGGACCTCCACAGGCCCTATGCGATGCTCCCTCTGGACGGGGAGGGACCTGGAACGGCACCGGCACCATCGTTTTCACGCCCGATGCGACCTCGTACCTTGCGCGCGTCGATGCCGCTGGAGGCTCGCGCATTCCACTGACCACCGTCGAGAGCAAGGAGACTTCTCATCGCTGGCCCGCTTTTCTCCCTGATGGCAACCACTTTCTCTACTTCGCCCACGGCTCGACGAGCGCCGACAATGGCATCTATCTGGCTGCGCTCGATTCCAAAGAGCGCAAACTGCTGCTGCGCAATGATTCCAACGCCATCTATGCGGCCCCTGGATATCTCTTGTTCGTGCGCGACAACACGATGATGGCGCAACGGTTCAACCCGCGCAGTCTCGCCTTGGAGGGCGAAGCCAAGCCCGTGGCCGACCATGTCGCGGTCAATACTGACACATGGCGAAGCGTCCTGACGGCCTCGGCCAACGGCGAGTTGCTGTACCAGCACGGCGCAGCTGGCGGCGGCTCTCAGTTGGTCTGGTACGACCGATCCGGCAAGCAGGGAGAACCCGTGCTGCCCGAGACAGCCGATTACTACCAGCCCATACTGTCTCCCGACGCCAGCAAGTTAGCCTTTACCCTCGAAACCAACGGCATCGGCGACATCTGGGTGCTCGACCTCTCCCGCCACACCAAAACCCGCATTACCTTTGGCCCGCAATACAGCGCTTGGCCTCTCTGGTGGCCCGACGGAAAATCCATTGTCTTCGATTACGGGCCCAGTGGCACTGCGGACTCTCTCTACCGGCAAAACGCAGACGGCACAGGAAACCGGGAGAAGCTGCTGGAAACCCCCGGTATTCAGGAAACTCCAGTCTCTATCTCCCCCGACGGCCGATACATTGCCTTCATGCGGCGCGATCCCAAATCGAATACGGGCCTGGATATCTGGGTGCTCCCCATGTTCGGCGACCAAAAACCGTTTCCGGTGGTAGCCACGAATTTCCTGGACGTCACACCTTCTTTCTCGCCCGACGGCAAGTGGCTGGCCTATGCCAACAATGAGACTGGCCGCATGGAGGTTTACATCCAGCCTTTCCCCAGCGGCGCCGGGCGCTGGCAGGTTTCGACCGCCGGTGGAGTGAGACCAAGTTGGCGGAAGGACGGCAAGGAACTTTTCTTCTTTTCGACTGACCAGCAGATGATGGCTGTGGACGTTAGCCAAAAGGGCGCCAGCCTGCAACTAGGCACACCCCACGCGCTGTTCAAAGCCACCACCGTGAGCGTTGCCTCGGGACCATACACCGTTTCCGCGGACGGCAAGAAATTCGTAATGAACACGGTATTGCCGCAATCCATCACCGAACCGCTCACCCTGATCACCAACTGGAGTGCTGATCTGAAACAATGAGCGTCGCTGCGGTCACAGGCAGGTTTTGGGACGAAGTCCGCCCAGTGTTATGACGTTGAAAGACAGGGGATGAATCGGATGCGGAAGCGGTGGGGAATTACTGCGAGGCTGAACAAACGAGTTGAGAGGAGCAGAGGGGAGGGAGTGGAACGTAGGGTCTTGAAGGTCAACTCATGCGCGTGTGCGCTACCAGACCGCAGGCGAGAAATCAGCTGAAGGAAGTGGTGTGGACGAAGGGAATCGAGCTAGCGAAGTTGGCAAGGCGGCACTTCGATTGTGCAACCTGGTTGCGCAAAGCCCGTCATCTCCTGAAGGGGACTTCAAGAAGGAGATGGAAAGGGAACTGACGGGGCGGGAAACGGAACCGTGTCTCTCGCGTGGGAGATTTGACCGTGAGTGGCCAGGCTGAATCACGATTCTTTGATCCTGGCCTTCTGCTTGGCAATCAAGCGCTGAATGAACTTAGGCCCCTCCTTACTTGTAGGCCTCGACCCCTTCGTAGAGAAGCATCTCGCAAACCTGAGAGAGAGCCCGCTGCTCGTCGTCCGCCATGCGCTGTAGCTCGCGCTTGAGTTCCGGACCGACCCGAAAGGTGCAACGCATGCCATCTGTACACGGCCATGCGTTAGAATCGGGCCAATAACCGCCGAACTCTCCCGGATGTCCCATATAGATGCAATATCCCGCAACCAAGCCGTGAGTGTCTTAGGTTTGCACAAATATCGTCTTGCAGTGGCTCGCTGGGCCCAGGTTTCTTCATCCTCATCTGGGTTGGAGTCATTCTCCGACACGTCGGAGTACTCGGGGACGATTTCCTTGATTCTGGCGCGAACACTGCTTAAGCCGTTAAGGAAAAGGGTAGCCTCGAGGTCTTCCAACTTGCGAGCGAGTGCGAGCCAGTCTGTCGTTAGCACATGATATG
>Ga0209415_10006314_pt1 | contig 21120 bp, 19 predicted proteins | sample PeaSoiSIISIP2007_FD_187696 | JGI IMG/M metagenome (GOLD analysis project Ga0209415, IMG submission 187696) | Peat soil microbial communities from Weissenstadt, Germany - SII-SIP-2007 (SPAdes) (version 2) | ecosystem: Environmental > Terrestrial > Soil > Wetlands > Peat | place: Germany...
ATTCCGGCGAACACGAACCAGTCCGTTACAAAGAAATTCGCGATCGAGATCAGGATGCGCGTCGGGAGGGGAAGCTTCGCATGCAGCGAGCTGAAGAACGTCTTGAACCGGGGGAGGACGAACCCGGTGATGACGACGATGGCCACGATCGACAGCACGAGGACGATGGCCGGGTAGATCAAGGCGGAGGTGATCTTGCGTCGGGCTTCGGTGTCCCGGTCGATGTAGTCGGCCAGCTGGTCGAGGACCGTGTCGAGGTTCCCGGTGAGCTCGGCCGACCGGAGGATGCCGAGGTAGTAGGGGGGGAAAGCTTCGGGATGGGCGTCCGCAGCGCTGGCGAAGGTCTCACCGGATCGCAGCGCCTCGGACATCTCGGCCAGGATCCGCTGAAAGTTCTTGTTGCCGACCTCTTCCGACAGCACCTCGAGCGCTTCGAGGACGGGGATTCCCGCCTTCATGAAGACGGCGAGCTGACGCGAGAAATGCATCAGCTCACGGCGCGGGACCTTTTCACGGGTGATCTCGAATTGGAGAATGCTCTTCTTCTCGGTGACGTCGATCGGTGCCAGATTGCGTTCGACCAGGGCCCGGCGAGCCATGGTGGCGGTGACGGCACTCTCGATTCCCGAGACCGTCGATCCATCGGGGGTGATCGCCCTGAATTTGAACTTGGCCATGGCGTCCCCGTCTCAGGCCGTGTAGATGGATCGGACGACTTCGGAGATCGTCGTCACGTCGTCGGAAATGAGTCTGATCGCCTCATCGCGAAGCGTCCGCATCCCTTGGGATGCGGCCATTCGTTGCAATTCTTCTTGCGTGGCCCAACCCACGATCAGCCGCTTGATCTCAGGGGTGATGCGCATCAGCTCGAACACGCCGATCCGATCCCGGTACCCGGTACCGGCACAGAAGTTGCAGCCCTCGCCGTGGAAGAACTGGGCCTTCGGGAGTCCTCCACTCTCGCTGTAGAAGGCGAGCTCTTCGTCTTTGGGGTCGTAAGGGGCCTTGCACGTCTGGCACATCCTGCGCACCAGACGTTGGCTCACCACCGCCAAGACCGAAGATGCGACCAGGAACGACTCGATACCCATGTCCAGGAACCGGTGCAGCGCCGCGGCGGAGTCCGTAGCGTGCAACGACGACAGCACGAGGTGGCCGGTCAGAGCGGATTGCACCGCGATCCGGGCCGTCTCGACGTCACGGATCTCCCCGACCAGGATGACGTCGGGGTCTTGCCGCAGGATGGACCGAAGCCCGTTGGCGAAGCTGATGCCGGCCTGCTCGTTCGTCTGGATCTGGTTGATGGAGGGGAACACGTACTCGACGGGGTCCTCGATGGTCATGATGTTCCGGCTGGGATCGTCGATCTCGGTCAGGGCGGCGTAGAGCGTTGTCGTCTTGCCGCTCCCCGTCGGGCCCGCGCACAGCACCATCCCGAACGGGGCCCGGATGAGACGAGTGAACACCTCGTGGGTGTCGGTCGGCATGCCCAGGTCGTCCATGCGGAACACGGACCGGCTCTTGTCGAGGACGCGAAGGACACAGCTCTCGCCCCAGATGGTCGCGACCGTCGACACCCGGATGTCGATCTCGCGGCCGTCGACGGTCATCGTGATCTGCCCGTCTTGCGGTCGACGCCGTTCGACGATGTTCATCTCGGCCATGATCTTCAGACGGCTCACGAGCGCGGGCGCCATGGTGCTGGGCAGTTCGACGGCGTCGTGCAGCGCACCGTCGATGCGGAACCGCACCCTGAGCTGGTGGCCCTGCGGCTCGATATGGATGTCCGACGCCCGGTCGCGCATCGCCTGGGTGATGAGCAGGTTGACGACCTGGACGACAGGCGCATCCGCCTCGTTGACCGTCTGGGTGGCGGCATCGGCGAGTCGTATCGGGCTGTCGGTGCTCTCCTCGAAGGCCCGTACGTGCTCCCGGATGTTCCCCAGGGCCCGATACGCCGTGTCGATCGCCCGTTGGACATCTGACCTCGGGGCGATGACCAGGCGGACGACCCGCCCGCAGGCGTTGGCGAGAACCTTGGCCAGCTCGGGGGTCGGGTCGGACACCGCAATGGTGACCCCGCTCTCGTCCGCCACGATCGGGACGGCCAGGTGTGCTCGGGCCACGCTCTCGGGCAACACCTCGGTGGCATCGGGCGAAGGCGCCTGCTGCGAGAGGTCGACCATCGGAACCAGCAGCTGGGTGGAGAGGGCTTTGGCGAGGTCCCGTTCGCCGATCGCACCCAGCTCCACCAGGGTCGTCCCGATCCGCTTGCCGGAGCCCGACTGCTGGATCAAGGCCTCGGCGAGTTGGTCGTGACTGATCAGTTGGGCCGAGACGAGGAGCTGGCCGAGCTGGCTCCGGGGTTTCCCCCCGCCCCCCGTCCGGACAGGAGCTTCGGCGCCGCCGCGTTCGGTGGCGTCGGGCGTGCCGGCGGCCTCGCCGGGCTCTTTGCGCAACTTCATGCCCACTCCCATCACGGGTTTCCCAGCTTCAGCTCGGACCGTGCAAGGTCCCATCCATCGCCGCCGGGAACGCGGCCTTCTTGACGCTCCGGCGTCACAGTATCGGAGGTCTGAACCCCTGCTGACCAGGGAGTCTGATGCCGAGACCGCGAACGGAGCGGCGCCCATCGAGCTCCCTGGAAGAGCCCGGGAAAGGTCACAACGAGAAGCGTGACGGGGCCGTCCCACCCGACCCCCTATGGATGGCCAACATTCGGCCAATTCCCCTGCGTCTTTCCCTGTGTCGCGAGTCCTCCGATGTGCGAGGAGGGGCAACAGTGCGCGCTCGCCCGAGCGCCCTCTGCGGCCGGCGTTGGACTCAGGGCAGGTAGGGGGACTCCTGTCGCCACGTCAGATCGACGACCGGGCTGCCCGAGGACTCCACGAGCAGCTCGGTCATGCTCGGGTCACCCTTGTAGCCCCCGCCGTCCCATGCCGTTCCCATGAGGCACACACGGCACGGCAGTCTGAGCAGGATGTTCTCGCGATGGCCCCAGCAGCCTGTCTGATCCGACGCGGTGCAGTCGACGTTGGCGGAGCCCGCCCCGTCGTCGTACATCCAGAAGTAGTCCGCCTCGAGAGGGTTCCCGACCGCACCCGCCCAGTTCGATCCCCACTCCGAGAACGGGAATCCATGGGGAGGGCCGACGTCGACGTCCTCGACGGCGCCTCGTTGGGCAGCTCCGTCGAGTGACCTCGCCATCGCCGTCAGCGGTGCGAGCCCTCGAGCGGTGCGCTCCAGGTTCGTAGCCACGAAGATCTGCTGTTGGGGCGAGAGTTGGCCCCAGTTGGTCGGCAGCACCATGGGGGGGAGTCCCTCGTGGCTACGGCCGTTGGCGATCGCCTGCAGCGTCGTCGCCACGCACGCGAACGAGTCGTCGTACTGGGAGCCCGAACAGCTGTCGAGGAAGTTCGGTTGGGGGGCGACGTTCGCCGGCAGGGTCCCTGACGCGTCCACGACCTGGGCGGGAACGGTCGGTGGTGTCACCGCAGTCGGAACGGTCGTCGGTGGCGGTGGGGACGGGGCCACGGTGGTGCGAGGGACGACCGGAACCGTGGTCGTCGGAGCCAAGGTGGCGGCCTGGCTGTGACCCGGATCGTGACCCGTCGCACCGACCGAGGTGGCCAGGCCGTGTCCCGTCACGTCGGCGCCGGTGGCCGCCGCGGGGTGCAGCACCACCAGGACCAGCATGATGGCCTCGCCGACGGCGAGCAGGACGCCGAACCGGAGCCAGGTCGGACCGGTGGCGACGTCGGTTGCCTGGTGTCGCTGGCGTGCGCCGATCATCGGTCATGTATCGGCACGCCGAAGGCGTCGCCTGAGTCAGCACGGCGCCCCGGGCTCTGGTTCCAGGATCATTTCTGCAGGTCAAGGCGCCCGTCGCCGTCGAACGGGCCCGGGCTCGGCACGGCCGGATCAGGGGCCGGGGTCGGATCTCGCCACCAGGTCGGAAAATTCGGGGTGACGTTGGATGTACCGGGCGATGAACGGGCACAACGGTTCGACCTTGACGCCTCGGGCCCGGAGGTCGTCGAGCGCGCCGGCGGCCAGGCGGCCGCCCACCCCTCGACCTTCGAAGGCGTCGTCCACCTCGGTGTGGACGAGCACCACCGCCCCTGGTCGAGCGCGGTAGGTGACGAATCCCGCCAGCTCGTCACCGACGTAGGCCTCGTACCGCTCCTTGTCGGGGTTGTCGACCACCCGCACCGACGAGTCTGGCTCTGGCATCGGATCTCCCTTCGCAGCGGCTTGGTTCTACCCGGACCCGGGCGAGGTGGTGACTCGGAGCGCAGTGGGGCACAATCGGCCCAGGGCCGATAGCAGATGGGGACCCTCGGGCCCCGGACCGATGGCCGACGTGTAGGAGTTCCCGTGCTCGACGAGACCGCTCTGCAGAGTCTGATCGCCGCTCTCGACGTGGCGATCAGCCGATGTGTGGACGCGTTCAACATCGCGTCGGAGGCGGGGGAGCAGGAGCTGGCGGAACGAGCCCGCACCCAGGTGACCGAACTCAAGGCGTTCCGAGAGGCAGCACTCGCCCATCCCACCCGACGGGGCCGGTGGCAGTTCGGCCGGTCCCCGCGCGGCGACGCACGCTCTCGCTGAGCACCCACGTCATGGCCAAGGTCGTGTTGATCACGGGAGCATCGGCCGGTATCGGGCGCGCCTGTGCCGATCGTCTGCACGCAGCCGGGTGGACCGTCGTGGGGGCGAGCCGACGGGGGACGTCGTCGGGTCCGTGGCAAGGGGTCGTCATGGACGTCGACAGCGACGATGCCGTGCGCACCGGGATCGCCGACGTGCTGGCGCGCCATGGGCGTATCGACGCGGTGGTGGCGTCAGCGGGATGGGGTGTGGCCGGTGCCGTGGAGCACACGACCATCGCCGAGGCCAAGGCCCAGGTGGAGACCAACCTGTGGGGCGCGACCCGGGTCGTCCAGGGTGTCCTCCCGGCGATGCGGAGCCAGGGCGGAGGCCGGATCGTCCTCATCAGCTCGATCGGCGGCGCCGTCGCCATTCCGTTCCAGGCCTTCTACAGCGTCAGCAAGTTCGCCCTCGAGGGGTTGGGCGAAGCACTTGCGTACGAGGTGGCGCCGTTCGGGATCGACGTCACGCTCGTCGAGCCCGGCAACGTCCGCACCGATTTCACCACCAACCGGAAGATGGCGGCTGCGGCTCGAGACGACGAGGTCTACAAGAGTGCGCTCGACACGGCGGTGGGTGTGATGGAGCGCGACGAGGCGAACGGGGTGGCTCCCGACGACGTCGCCGCCGTGGTGCACAAGGTGCTCGACGCCCGCCGGCCCCCTCGTCGAGTCTCGGTCGGCAAGACCGGCGAGCGCATCGGCATCCTCGCCAAACGCGTGCTGCCCTACCGGGTCTTCGAGGCCGCCGCCAAGAGCAGCCTGGGCGTGAAGTAGCGCACGCCCCGCCGACGCCGACGAACTCAGCCGGACAGGGTGATGCTGAGGACCTGGGATGTCGTCTGCTTCGTCTTGCCCTTGCCGAAGGTGGCGATGATCGTCACCGGGTACGTGCCAGGGGCGTCGCGAGAACTGGTCGTCCCCGAGATCGTCGCCGTGCCGTTGTGATTGTTGTAGAAGTGCAGTCCGCGGGGCAGGCGCCCGTGCTTCTTGAGACGGGGCGTCGTCGACCCGGTCGTGGTGATCGAGAACCTGAACTGCGCACCGGGCTTGGTCGTGGCACTGGCTCCATTGGTGAACGAACCGGCCGGGGTACCGCCCGACGATGTGCCGAGAAGGGAATCGATGTTGCCGTTGGCGGCGTTGGCGAGATAGGGCAGTCCGTAGCGGGCCTCGATCGACCGAAGGATGCCGGCGGTGTCGACCCGGGCGCTGTCTTTGACGGGCCGCGCCCCGTAGGCGGCGCTCACGACGATGGTCGGGATGTGGCCTCCGTCACCACCGTTGATTCCCGAGTTGTCGTTGTCCGACTCGTCCCATTCGATGATCACCTGGCCTTCCTGTCGGTACCAGGCCGTTTTTTGGATCGCCGGGATGAACGACGACAGGAAGGTGTCTCCCTGCTGCACGGTGCCGTCGTGCTCGTCGTTGATCAGGTTGGGCGTGTACCAGACGAAGTCGGGTGGGCTCGCCCCGTTGAGATCCGACAAGATGGTGGAGGCGTCTCTCAGGGTGATGTCGGTGTTGGGAAAGTACTCCCAGGGGACGTGGCGGACGGCGTACTCACCCGAGTTCGTGGCCGGGTTCCCCGGCAGGTCCTCGGCGTAGGCGCGTGCCGTGAACCCGGCCCCGGCGAGTTGGTCGGCAATCGTCTTGACGCTGGGGAAGCTATGGCTCGACGGGTCGTTGTCGTCGGTCACCCCCTGGTTGGAGCCCGACACGATCGTGAGGTAGTTGGGCAGCGACGGGTGGCCGAAGGCATAGCTCTGGGTGGCGAGCCCGTAGTGCGAGGCCAGGCTGTTGGTGAAGGGCTGATCCGACTTGCCGATGACGTCGGTGAAGTTCTTGTTCTCCATCATGACGACCATGACGTGAGGGGCACTCGTTCCCGACGCGGGGACCACCGCCGGAGAGCTCGCCACGGCGACACCACCGACCACCAGTGCGCTCGCCGATGCCCAGGCCAAGGTCCGGAGAAGGGCGCCCCGCAGGGCGCGATTGGCGACTTCACGGTGAGCTTTTCCTGCCACTCCGAACATCGCACCCCCCAGGCGACAGCACCTCTGAGCCTACTTCGAGCCCCACCGGCGGCGTCAGGGCCCGTATGGGGAGTTTCCGACCCGTTGTCGCAGACAGCGTTTATATCAACACTATGAGCGGCTGCATAGTCCTGTCGAAGCGGTAATGGGGAGACGGCTGCACGCGATGGGTGGGCGCGGGTTGACGGACCGTTGGGGTCGCGTTGACCGTCGATTGGACCGATCCCGGTATCCTGGCAAACTGGCCCGAACCGTCTGGGTCCTGCGCGTCGTGTGTTCGGTGCCGGCGCGCCGGCAATGGTCGGTCGTGGGCGCAACCTCGATGGGGGGCATCGGGTGGTTCTGGGGAGGCCATGGAGGAGACTCGGCACGCTGGGCGTGCTCGGAGCCATGGCGTGCCTGGGGCTGAGCAGCTGTCACTTTTCTGTTCCCCCCAAGATCATGGTCGTCATGATGGAGAACCAGAGCTATTCCGAGGCCATCGGCCAGCCCGTCGTCGACCATCTTGCACAGCAGTACGGCCTCGCCACCCAGAGCTATGCCTTCGGCCACCCGTCGCTGCCCAACTACCTCGAGCTCGTGTCAGGCTCCAATGAAGGTGTCACCGACGACGGGGCGCCGTCCGAGCACAGCTTTCCGTCGGTGCCGACGCTGGCGGACCAATTGACCTCGGCCGGGTACAGCGTCGCCGCCTACGCCGAGAACCTCCCAGCCGATCCGACCAATGACTCGGGCCTCTATGCGGTGAGGCACAACCCCTGGGCGTACTTCCCGAACGCACCGATCACGGTCAAGGACTCGTCGGCGCTCATCCCGGACCTGAACAGTGCCTCGCCGCCCGACTTCGTCTGGTACACCCCGAACCTCACCGACGACGGCCACACCGGGGTTCCCACCGACACCGAAGGGAACGAGTTGGCGGACTCCGGCGCGTTCCTGTCGAGCTTCATCCCCTCGGTCCAGTCCACTGCTTGGTACCAGTCGGGCGGACAGATCATCATCGAATGGGACGAGGGACTCGACAGCGACACGTCGGGCATCAACGGTGGTGATGGCGGCCACGTCGCGACGATCGTCGTCTCGAAGTACCTGGCGGCCAGTCCGATGCAATATTCGGGAAGCGTGTCCACGGCGGGAATCCTCGCTTCGATCGAACACCTCTACCAGGTGCCCTTCCTGGGAGAGGCGTCCTCGGCTGCCAGCGGCAACATCAACGCCTTGCTCAACTGGTAGCGGGCCCTGGCGTGTGAAGACCGACCCGCGCCGTGTCGGGTCGATCAGCCGAAGTCCTGCTTGAACATCGCCAGGGCCTTGGGGAAGGTGCCGTCGAGAAGGTTGTTCCGGTACGTCGACGAGGAGTCGTAACACCAGACGTTGGCAAAGGCCACGTCGTTGTCGACGAACCAGTTGGCCATGTTGTCGATGAAGATCGGATCGTCCCCCAGACCGTGACCGTCGGTCCGGTATTCGTCGGACCACTCGGGGATGGCGATGGGTTCGTTGTGCTCGGCTGCGAAGGTGGCCAGCCACTCGAGGCCCCACTGCTGGATCAGCTGATGGGTCCAGGAGGCCGAGGGGGTGAAGGGCGTCCCCCAGAAGTTGTCATAGACGTCGGTCCCGACGTAGTCGACATACGCGTTGCCGGGGTAAGCCTGGTCGGGTGTGTAGGGGGTGGGGCTCGGGGCGTTGGGGTTCCACAGGAACTTGAATTTCTCCCCCGGTACGGCCCGCATAGTGGTCACGATCTGACGCCAGAAGGCGACGAAGTTCGCGGCGTCGGTCGCATTGGCCACCGACCATTTGAACCAATTGCCGTTGAACTCCCATCCCAGCCGGAGGATGGCGTTGGCTTCGTTGTCGCTCACCAGGTTCCTCCCCAGTGTGGCGAAGTACTGGTTGTAGGCGCCGGTCGCACCCTGGGCGAGGGTCCCCACCCCGGGAAGGATGGGCACGCCGATCGCCAGGCGATAGGGGGTTGAGCTCCAGGCCTTGATGTTGGCTGCACCGTCCATGGCGGCCCATCCGCTTCCCTTGTCGAGATAGTCGGTGGCGTAGGTCGGGTGCGTGCCGGTCGCCGCGGCGAGGGCCGTGACGCCGGCCGGATCGGCTTCCCCGGCGTAGACGCCGAGAGCAACGCCATGAGCGACGCCGTTGCCCGAGCTCGAGGACGTGACCTGTCCGTTGTGGCGAATGGTCGTCGTCGGGCTATTGGGCGATGACGACGACACGCCGGTGGCCCCCGGAGTGTCGAGACTCTCCTTTCGCTGCGACGACGGGGGGGAGCCACCCGACGCTTCGATGAACGTCACGGAGCCCAGAGCCACGGCAACCGAGCCAACCACGGCCCAGGACCACCGCACCCGCGAGCGAGGTCTCCTCGAGCTGCCCGCCAGCGGAGAAGGAGGCCATTGTTGGCCGACGCCATGTACGCGTCGGCGGCTGGGGCTGGCATACGCCCACTGTGGAAGGACCAGCCTTCCCGTGAGAAGACCGGAGCGCCGTCGCCGGGGTCGCTTGTGGGAGCTCACACCCAAGTCCTGTCCGACGAGCCGCCTCGCAACCCCGACATGACTTTGACCCTTCTCGGTGTTGTTCGTGACCCGCGCACGTGGTACCTCGGCGCCGTTGCTCGCCCCCCCGGACTGTTCTGACGGCTCCAGTCAGGGGCACCACTTTAGGGGGGCCTCGACCCCTGCGGTCAATGGGCCCGATCCGTCCTCCTGGCACGACCAGCGCAAAACTCGGGAATTCCTGGGCCTGGAGCCGAATCGAATCGAGAAAAGACGCTGAACGACGGGCCTTGATCGATGCACCAGCCACGCGCGTCAGAGCGGAGCGATTCCGTCCCTCCGAGTCCGTGGCTCAGGTCGGGGCATGGGCGGCAAGGCTTCGGTAGTAGTCTGAAGAGATCCCCTTGGGAGTGACGCCTCGTTTGGGCAGGACGACCGGTTCCGGTTGTCGCCCCGTGCAGGCCGGACGCCTCTTCTAGGCATCACCAAAGGAGTGCGTCATGGCAGTCCCCTCTTTCCCCCAACCCCTGGTCGCGGTCGCGACGCCGCTTCCCGATGTCGACGAGCACGAGAACGTTGACGGCGATGCGATGACCAAATGCGGTCGCTGCCGCCTCAACTTCGTTCGGCACCCGTCGATCAGCTCCCACGACTCACCCAAGTGGTGGCTGTGTGCTCCTTGTCGGACCCGGCTGCTGGGCGATGAGACCAGGACGAGTTCGCGGTGGTCGTCGTGACGCCGGCCAACTACGTGCAGGCCCCTGTCGGCTGGTGGCAGGACTCCGGAGGAACGATGCAACCCCCGGGCTCTTTCCTCTCCCCGTCGCTCCGCATTCCCCCTCAGGGCACGTCAGGTGCCGACACGCGCGCGCCGTCATCCACGCCGAGGCGATTCACGAGATGGATGGCCACTCGTCTCCACCGTCGATCATAAGAGCGCGCCGATCGGGGCCGTAGGGCGGCGCTTGATCCAGAAGAGTCAGGAAGCGGCGCGTCGCAGGACGTCGACAAGCGATTCTGTCACCGTTCCCTCGTTGTAACGTCCCCGGTCGTGGATATCACTCGGGGACCTGGAATCGCCGTCGAGGTCGAGCCATGACGTTCGTGCTCGTGCACGGTGGTGGATCTACGGCTCGTTTCTGGGACCGGCTCGTTCCGTATCTCGACAGGCCGTCACTGGCGGTGGACCTGCCGGGCAGGGCGGGGAAACCCGCCGATCTGGCGACGTTGACGGTCTCCGACGAAGTGGCCTCGGTGCTCGACGACATCAACGATGCGCGACTCGTCGACCCGCTCGTGATCGTGGCACATTCGTCGGGGGGGCTCGTCGTGCCGGGTGTCGTCTCGGGTCTGGGCGATCGCGTCGCCCACATCGTCCTCAGCGCCGCCCTCGTGCCCCCCGAAGGTGGGTGCGGCGTCGATTGCATGCAGCCCCAACACCGCGTCGGTCTCGTACGCACGCTCGAGCAGGCGCGTCTTAACGGCACCGTGATCACCCTGCCGGGACCCCCGGACGACCCCGAACCCTTTCGGACCGCCTACGGTGGCGACCCGCTCGATGACGACACGCTCGCCTTCGTTGTCGACCCGGTGCGGCTCGTTCCCGACACCGTCAATCACTACTTCCAGCCCGTGCACTGGTCGGCGGCGTCTCATGTCCCGGTGACGTACGTGGTCAACGAGCGCGACCGACCGGTCCCACCCGCGATGCAAGAGGAGATGATCACCCGCCTCACCTGTGCGCACGTCGTGCGCCTCGACTGCGGACACATCCCCCCCGTGACACACCCCGAACGATTCGCCACACTGCTCGACTCGGTCCCGGGGTAGCGCTCCGGCCCCGCGTATCGCGGTTGCTCGATGTCCCCACTCCCGGCGCGGAGGCCGCCACTGATGGGCACGACGGCATGGTCGCGGGAGGCCCCATGTCGCGAGCATTCACGGGGAGTTGGTGCACCGGCCGAGGCCGTTGACAGGCACACGACGCGCACTTGGCGTTTGGGCGTCGACCTGGAACGCAGGCCGGGCGAGGTTGAGCGGAGGCGCCGTGAGCTTGGCTTCCCCAACACGGTCACGGACCAAGACGCGCCGACCGGTCGCCGCGTGGGTGGCGGTGGGAATGCTCGTGATGGGTGGGGGCCTGCTCGGCCTCGCCACACCCGCAGGGGCAAAGATGCCGGTCATCTCCGTGGGCAACTCGACGGTGACATGCACCAAGGTGTCGGGTCTCGAGAAGTTCGACCCTCATCTCCGTACGCCGGGGACGGTGAACGGATTGGAGACGGTGCATCTGGATCTTTCCCTCAACGGATGCAGCTCGCCGGCCCTTCCGCCGTCCATCACGATCACCGGAGAGCTCAAGGGCGCGCTGGTCGCCGACACCGGGACGAGTTGTTCGACGAACCTCGGGCCGAGTCCCTACTCGGCGGTCGGCACGTTGACGGCGAACTGGAAGATCCACAAAGCCAAGGTCCCGCCCACGAGCACCTTCACACCCCAGAGGGTCAAGCTCGCCAAGGTCCAACACAGGGCCAGGACGAATCAGACCCTCAAGGTGGGGGGCCCGGGCTCACCCCGGCCGAGCGTCGGGGGGGATTTCACCGGGGGAAACGGCGGTCGAAGCTCATCGTTCACCCTGAGTTGGAAACGATCGTCGGTCACGTGCTCGACGGGATTGAGTGAACTGCCCATCGTTTCGGGGGCCTTGACGTTCTCCTGAATCGGCGAGGCCGTTTGCTCCGTTGCCCCCAAACCCGAGTGAGGTCATCGTCTAGTCTCGGGCCGGCAAACGTCAGCACGGCGACGACGGATGGGGTTCCGTGGTGAATCTGAACCGGCGACAGTTTCTCGGCGGCGGGTTGGCCGGCGCCGCCGTCCTGCTCGACGCATGTGGCGGTGGGTCGACCCCGGGATCGGCAGCGTCGAGCACCACCTCGCCCCGCTCGGTGGTGCGGGCGGCGGGGTCGAGACCCTATCCCGGTCGGCCCGTCGGAACGGACCAGGTCCCGAAGATCGAGCACATCGTGGTCGTGATGATGGAGAACCATTCGTTCGACAACATCCTCGGGCTCATCGGTCGGGGCGACGGGTTCACCCTCGGTCGTGACGGCCAACCGACGGCCAAGAACCCCGACGGTCACGGGGATGACGTCCATGCCTTTCACATGCCCACCGAATGCCAGACCAAGGGTGTCGGCAACGACTGGAAGGTCGCCCACGAGGCGTACGACAACGGCACCTGCCAAGGCTTCGTGACCAGCACGACAGCCGAGGCCATGGGCTATTTCACGAGCGCGGACCTGCCTTTCACGTGTGGGATGGCCAAGACGTTTCCGATCGCCGATCGCTATTTCTGTTCGGCCATGGCCCAGACCGATCCCAATCGACGATTCCTCATCGCGGGCACATCGCTCGGGCTCATCGACGACACCTTCCCGTCGGCATTGCCTCCCAACGGCCTGATCTTCCAGCAGTTCAACAAGTACGGGATCACCTGGAAGGACTACTACTCGACGCTGCCCACCCTGGGCGTGTTCCTGCCGTTGCTCGAGGAACCGAGTTTGTCCGCGGGGTTGGCGCACATCGAAGAGTTCTATACCGACGCCGCGGCCGGGACGCTTCCCGCCTTCAGCCTCGTCGAGCCGAACTACGACACCCAGTCGGAAGAGGACCCCCAAGACGTGCAGTTCGGCGACCAGTTCATGGGCGACGTCGTCACCGCCGTGATGTCGAGCCCCAATTGGCCCTCCACCATGCTGATCTGGACCTACGACGAGCACGGCGGGTACTACGACCATGTGCCACCACCTCCGGCGATACCGCCGGACGATGTCCCGCCCGCCTTGAAGCCCGGTGACCCACCCGGGGGCTTCGACCGGTACGGGTTCCGGGTCCCGTCGGGAGTGGTCAGCCCGTACGCCAAGAAGGACTTCGTGTCGCACACCGTCTACGACCACACGTCGATTCTCAAGACCGTCGAAGAGAAGTGGAACCTTCCCGCGCTCACCCGCCGCGATGCCAACGCCACCAGCCTTTTCGACATGGTGGATCTCCGAGCGACTCCGGCCTTCTTGCAGCCCCCCACCCTGCCCGCCGCCGCGAACCCCGTACCCAAGTCGGGGTGCCTGAGTTCGGGTGCCGGGATCATCCCTCCTCCTTCGGCGGTCACCAGAGCCTGACCGGGTGGTCGCGTCGCGGCCGGCGTCTCGTCGACGGTGGGCACCGGTGCCGGCGCTTAGGCGTGTTCGCGGCCCGCTCGTATGCTCGTCATCATGCGGGTTCTGGCGGCTTGCTCACTGGGTGGTGCAGGTCATCTGCATCCGCTCTTACCGTTCCTGGCCGCGGCCCGGCGACGCGGCGATCAGACCCTCGTGGTGGGACCACCGGCGCTCGAGGAGATGGTCGAGCGCCTCGGGTTGTCGTTCCAGGCCGGTGCCGAGCCCGCCGAGGAGGACGTCGCCCCGCTCCGAGAACGCCTCCCTGTCGCCCCACCGCGCGAGGCGTCAATCGTCGGAAATCGAGAGCTGTTCGGCCGGCTCGCCACCACGGCGATGCTCCCTGCCATGGAACGGATATGTGCGCAGTGGCGTCCCGATCTCGTGCTGCGCGAGCCGTGTGAGTACGCGTCGGCGGTGGTCGCCGGCCGGCTCGGCATTCCCACGGCCCAGGTCGCCATCTCCCTGGCGCAAAGTGAAGCCGGCTCGATCGCCACGGCCGCACCCGCGCTCGAGGAGCGCCGGAGAGGCCTCGTCGATGAGCTGCTCGCCTCGCCCTATCTGACCCGATTCCCGCTGTCGCTCGATCCGTCTCCCTTCCCCGACACCGTCCGCTTTCATGAGCCGAACGGCGCGACCGGGTCCCTCCCGAACTGGTGGAGTGGGTCCGAGGCACCGCTCGTCTACGTGAGCTTCGGGACGGTGCTGGGGCACATGACGATCGCGGCCGGCGTCTACCGGACCGCGCTGAAGGCACTGGAGAAGCTCCCGGTTCGAGCCCTGTTGACCGTGGGTCGTCGTTTCGAGCCTTCGACGCTCGGGCCGGTCCCCGCCAACGTCCGCATCGAGGCCTGGGTCGAACAGGCCGACGTGCTGGGCCATGCCCGTGTGGTGGTGTGTCACGGTGGTTCGGGCACGGCGTTCGGCGCCATCGCGGCCGGAGTTCCGGTGGTCGTGATTCCCCTCTTCGCCGACCAGTTCGAAAATGGTCGGCGCATCGCCGACGCGGGAGCCGGACTTGTCGTCGAGGTCGAGGACCGAAGCGCCGGCGCGTCTCGCCGCGTCATCGGCGAGGAAGACGCCCCTCGGATCGCTCACGCCGTCGAGGCCGTGCTCGGCGAGACCTCTTTTCTGGCGCAAGCCCGGACCATCGCCACGGAGATTGCGGCCGCCCCCACGCCGGACGACGTCCTCGACGCCTTGTCGAGGGGCGCCCTCAGCGACATCCGCTGACCACGGCGTTTTCACGCCTTACCGCGGCGACGGACGCGGAAACCCAGGTCACGAGGGTGTAGCCCGGAGAAATTTCAATTCGTCCGCTGCGTTGTCGATACAAGGTCAACGTGGCACCGGGGGTCAGCGTGGTCGACCAGGTTCTTGTTGACGCCGAGGCCCAGGCCGGGCCGAAAAGGACGCGCCCCTCCCGGTTCGTCACTCCCATCCTCGCCGTGTACGTGGTGACCCGACTGCTGGTGTTCGGGGTGCTGCTCGACGCCTTCGGGGTAAACGGGACCATCACCCGGTTCGCCAGGATCTGGGACGCCAAGTACTACCTGCACGTCGCCGCCCAGGGCTATCCCACGGTGCTCACGGCCCGAAAGCCCTTTGCTGCGTTCTTCCCCCTCTATCCGCTCCTCGTCCGGGGCATGGCGCCACTCGTCGCCCACGATTGGGTGGCGGCCGGGCTCGTCGTGTCGTTCCTGACCGGAGCGGCCGCCTGTCTCGCTGTCGGCGCCCTCGCACGCGACAGGTCCGGCGGCACCCATGTAGGGGTGCGAGCCGGCTGGCTGGTGGCGGTCGCCCCGGGCGCAGCCTTTCTCAGTCCGGCGTACGCCGACGGCCTGGCGATCGCCCTGGGCGCGGTGACGCTGATCATGCTGGATCGCCACCGCTGGGTCGGCGCCGGTCTCGCCGGCGCTTTCGCCACCGCGGCGTCGCCGTTGGCGCTGCCCCTCGTGATCGCCGCGGCGTGGGTCGCCTGTCGATCGACGCAGCGACGAGCGTGGATCGCCCCGGTTCTGGCCTCGTCGGGCTTCGTGTCGTACTGCCTGTACCTCTGGGCGCACATGGGGACACCGTTCGGATGGTTCGACGCCGAACGGGTCGGCTGGAGCGACCATCACTTCAGCCTGTGGTCCCCGGTGCGGTGGTTGGCGACGTCGTCGGGCATCACCCTCGTGGAGACGGGCTGCGTCGTGCTCGCCATCGGCGGTCTGTGGGCCATGCGCCGGGCCCGCGTCCCGGCAACGTGGTGGATCGTTGTGGGGGCGGTCCTGTTGTCGGTGGTCTTCGACTGGGCGTTGTGGCTGACACCGCGCTTCCTGCTCGACACCTTCCCGATGATCCCCGCCGCCGCGATGGTCTTAGATGGCAGGCGCTACCGACTCGTCCTCGCAACCAGTGCCGCGGTGATGGTGCTGGTCCTCGTGGCGTACGTCAGGTTCCCCGCCTTCGTGTTCCAACCCTGAAGTCGACGTATCGACCCATCTCATGCGTCTTGGGTGAGGACCCTCCGGTAGGCGAAAGCGACCAGGGCGAGGGCGAGCACGATGAAGATCGATGCCTCGATGCCCTGGAAGCCCCAGAACCGGCTGGCGGGCTGGAAGGCAACGAGCTGATGGAAACCGTGAGCCTGCATGCAGGCGCCCAAGTCACCCTTCCTTCCCTTGAACGAGGTCCCGCACGCGGCGGGCACGTCGTTGAGTGAGAATTGATTGCCGAACAGACGGCCGCCGGGACCGACGATCGTGCTCGAGATGATCCATGATCCCGACGGGGCTCCGGCTTTGGAACCGACGAACGGGTACAACTTGGAGATCGGCGTCATGAAGTGGGGTCGGAGGTACACGCCGATGGCGACGCGGACGACGACGAAGATCCCCAGGGTGGTGGCGAGCGAGGGGAGGACGCGCTTGAAGACAGACCCGACGGCGATGCCCAACGTCACCGCGAACAGCGCATAGGCGACCGGGACGATGCCTTGGATGTCGAAGGCACCGAAACGACGATCGAGCGCGTTCTCGGGAAAACGCCACCAGCTGACAAGTGCTGCCATCGCCGCACCCCAGACGATCGAAGCCACGAGCACCCACATCACGTTGGTCGGACATCACGTTGGTCCGGAACCAATGTCGCCGACCACGCTGCTGCAGATCCTGGTGGGACTGGCCAGGCCGAGCGCCGGCGAAGCGGTCCCTTCAGAGGCGTTGCGAAGCGTGTGAACAGGCGTCGCGGTGCCGGATCCTCAGAGCGGCACCCACCTCGTTCCCGGCGATGCCAGCCAGCTGAGGACCTGTCGGCGAGTGGTCGGACCATGGGGAGCCCATGCCGATGGCAGCGCGCCAACGCTCCCGAGCTCGGCGGACTCTTCGATATTGGTCGTCAGGGGATCCGTTGCCAGCCCGCAGCGCATCGCCGTGGCGTCGAGGCCGAAGAGCTTCGCCGCGTTCAGGCCGAAGACCCCGGCTTTCACCTCGTCGGTCAGGGCGGGATACCCGTAGCGATCCTGGAATTCGACCGAGATCTGAAAGGCGCGCATCGCCATGATCTGGGGTTGGGGGCTTCCGTACCAAATGGCGTCGGTGCCCCACATCACCCGGTCCCGGCCCACGCGGCTCAGGACCTTCCCGAGCGCGTGCGCGGCCTGGTCGGGCTGGGTGATCAGCTGTCTCCACACCGTGGCGAGGTCCACCCACACGTTGTCGTTGGGCGGGACCTGGTGACGGTCGAGCGCGGCCAGCAGGCTGTCGATGCCGACGGTGGCAGTGGGGTCGTAGGGACCCTCGACATGGGTGGGCAGCCAGGCGGAGTGATAGATGACGAAGTCCATGTCGGGGAACTGACGGGAGACAGCCACGACATCGTCGGGATGGTTGAACGCCGGGTCGAAGTTCACCAGGGGCAGTCCCTTGTGGGCGACGAAGACCTTCACGCCCAGGTCGTGGGCATGTTGGACGGTGGGAAGGCCGACGGCGGGGTCTTCCAGCGAGAACCCTTGCGCCGTCGGGCTCCAGGCCGTGTAGACCTTGAACGCGGCGGGCGGTCCGGATTGCACGGCGTTCGACATTTCGTCCAGGGTGTCGCCGATGGGCCCCACGTTCGGAGCGATGATGTTCTGTACCAGCACCCGGCTGGCTCCCCCACGAGCGAGCCCGGTGGTGATCTGCTGCGTGCTCAGGGCATCGGGGAACGGTACGGGCGCGGTGGCGGTGCCTGCGTTGGGGACGTCGCTCAGCATGGCGACAGTGGTGTCACTGGCCAGGAAGAGATCGTGGAGGTACGTGGCGCGATCGACGCAGTCGAGCTTCGGGTCGTCGGTGCAGCCGGCGGGGAGCATGCCGAGGATGAGGCCGACGGTCTCCGGTGCGTTGTCCACCCAAGGACCGCTCGGGATGACGTGATGCGTGTGCACGTCGAAGATGAACTCGCCGTTCCCGTTCAGCGCTTGCTGGCAGGCTGCGGTGTCGTCGGGGCTCGGGACGCCGAAGGTTCCTCCTCGGCCGGCTGCGGGGGGCTTCGACGACCCACTGCGGGTGGCGCCGGCGCAACCGGCGAGCTCGAAGACGGCCAGGGATGCCGCCACGGCGCCGGCGCCTTGGAGAAAGCGCCGCCGGTCCATGTTCAGTCGCCGGGCCGCCTCGTCGATGGACGAGCGGATCAGGTCGTTCGTCACGCGGTCGTGACGACTCGGTGGTGCGGGGACGAACTCGCCATTGGACACCGGTCCGGCCGGGAGCGGAAGGGGGCCGAACTCCCCGTCGTGATCCCGCTTGCTCCGCGAGAACCGGTCGATCCCTTCCACGGTGGCAAGGCTATTCCCCTGATGCGGTGTCGACGGCGGCGAGCCGCGGTGTGATCACCGCTGGCCACACAGCCGGTGATACCCGTGTCGATCGAAAACGCCCGCAGATGCCGCGAAACGCTCCACGACGGGCGACACAGTCGCCCGTCGCGGCGGAGATGCATCGGTGCTCTTGGTGACGCCGTGGAACCGTTCGGTCCGGACCCGCGATGAGGAACGAACGCGACGCTCACGGATCTCGATGGGTTGGGACCCCGAACGCCGGACCGCACCCATTTCCAGTCCGGACCACAAGGCTTCTGCCCGGGAACGTCCCCGGTCGAACAGAGACGGAGTTCACTCGTTGTTCGCGCGTCGGTCGCGCACCGGTCACATAGCTTGATTCCGACTCGCCAAAGGGCGCAATGATGTCTACATTGCATTGCAACACTGCTGCGGCCAAGGACGGCAATGCGAAGACTGCGCCTCCGGACGATGTTCCTGATCGGAATTGTCGCGCTCGTGGTGCCGTTGCTCTGGCAAATAGGGCCGGCCGGCGCAACGACCGGCTCATACAGCGACCCACGGCCGTGCTCGGCAACGGTGAACAATGGCGTTTGCATCTCTCAGGTCAGTGCTGTGTACGGGTCGAGCACCATCACACTGAGCATGACGGTGGGAGCAGCAACTGACCCGACGACGGATCCAGGCTGGCAGAATGGCTTCACATTCGATGGTTGGAACATCGGCGTCGATGGTGCGCTCACCCCGACATACGTCGCCGTAGGGGAAGGGGCCTCGATGCCCGGTACCTTCAGTGGCGAGGTCGGCCAAGACTCCGCGACCACACCGGCATGCGACGGCACCGACGGCGTGACGGTTGCCTACGAGGCGTCCGCCAATACCTATCAGGAGAGTTTTCCCGCCTCCTGCATCGGAAGTCCGTCTTCCATCGCCGTCAACGCGGTGTGGATTGTCGGCAACATCACTGCAGTGTCTCCGGCGAGCGGTCCGTGTTGTAGTGCCACGTCCGACGCGGCACCGACCACCACCACCACGACGACGACCACGACGTCCACGACGACCACGAGCACCACGTCGACGACGTCCACGAGCACGACATCGACGACGAGCACCACGAGTCCGGCGTCAGTGGCGGGGACGACGACCACGACCACACCGCTCACGACTCCGACCACGGCGACGCCTGTCAGCCCAGCGGGAGAGGCCACGCCTGCTGCTGCGGTAGTCGCCAACGCGTCGTCGTCCCAGCTTGCATTCACGGGGGTGGGAGCACTGGTGCGGTGGCTCATCTTCCTCGGGGGCGTGATGGTGCTCGCGGCGACCTTTTTCCGGTGGCGGCTCACTCGTCACGCCAAGTTCGACTAGCCCTGCGCCTCCTCGCGCCGGCGCAGGGGTCGGCTGGTGCCGCGGCGTGTAGCTAGCGGATCTGGCGCATGAGCCGGTCGTCGATGTCGCTCAACTCGCTCAACGGTCGAAGCCGAAGGCGACACCGGTGGAGAACTTGGCAATGGTGACCTCGCTGAGTTCCTCGGCCGCCTCATCGCCTCGCTGCACCACCCAGCGGCAGTGACCGGCGGGGGTGACCGCCCAGTGTGGGTCCACGGCCGCGGCGATGGCGGACAGGGCTCGGTCGTGTCCGTCGGCAAGCTGGCCGATCCAGGTCTCGAGCCCGCCTTCCTGACGGGCCGGGCAGTCGCCCAGCTCGAGGCGGACGACGTCACCGTCGACGGCGACCTGCCAGTTGACGTACGCCGCCGGGCGGAACGCGGGGTGGAGCGAGAACACCGTGGCCACATCCTCGACGTCTGTGCCCAGCCCGTACGCCCGCTTGAGGCGGTCAGCAGCGACTCCAGCGACACCGGTCAGCTGCCTGGAGCCGGCGTCGACTGCTGTCTCGGCGCCGTAGCGGTCCGCCACCGCGACCATGAACGCGATGGAGAGGAGGTGGCCCTGTAGGCAGACCTCTTCGTCGAGGGCACGCAGCACCGGCGTGGCGAAGTCGCGCATGTGCAGGTCCGGGTCGAGTGGCTTGGCGTAGTCGAGCATGCCATCGGGTTCGCCGTTCGTGGGCGTGATGGCCGTGAGCGGCAGGTGGGCAGCGAGGGAGGCGGCGATCCGGGCGAGCTGCGGCGGTTCCGGTGACGGCTCCACGGAGTCGTCGATCGTCACCTGCCAGGCGCAGTGCGGGTGCCGGTCAGCGGGCACGCGCGGGGGTCGGTGGAGGGGACGCATCCGGAGCTGGGGGTGGGTCGCCCATCCGGTGGCGTCGAAGGTCGGGTCCTCGATGTGATGGCACATGGACACGACAAAGTCGTCACCCATCGGCTCGACGTCCATCAGAGCGCCGCAGTGGTCGAGGTGGAACAGCCCGTGGTTCTCGTCGATGACCGTGAATCGGAAGTCCATGAACTCCGGGGGAGCACCGATGTCGAGCTGCATCGCCTTGAAGCACGCCTCAACGGTGTGGCCCTCGAAGCCCAGGAGCCGCTGGGTGCGCTTGGTGTAGACCGGGCTGGCGCCCATCCACTCGTCGATGGCGATGTCTCGCATCACGTCGACGCCGTAGCGGATCACGACCGGCATCCCGGCCCGGTCGATCAGGTGCCCAGCGAGCAGGTGCTCCTTGACCAAGGTGGCGAGCTCCTCGTGGTCGAGGTCGTCGATGGTGCGGTGGGTCACGACGCCTGCTCCGCCGCGCCCTGCTCGAAGCGTGTGCTTTCACCCGCCATGGTGCGTCTCTTCCCCCCAACGTTGGCTGCGCCCGTTACAGGGTCTCAGATCAGGCGTTATCGATCCGTTGCAGATCACCCGTGGTCGTACAACCAGTGGGTGGGCCGCCCGGGGCTCGAACCCGGCACCTTGGGATTAAAAGTCCCCTGCTCTACCCGATGAGCTAGCGGCCCG
>Ga0209415_10006315_pt1 | contig 21118 bp, 21 predicted proteins | sample PeaSoiSIISIP2007_FD_187696 | JGI IMG/M metagenome (GOLD analysis project Ga0209415, IMG submission 187696) | Peat soil microbial communities from Weissenstadt, Germany - SII-SIP-2007 (SPAdes) (version 2) | ecosystem: Environmental > Terrestrial > Soil > Wetlands > Peat | place: Germany...
TTTCATCCTCAATGGATTCAGTAGCTTACGGGGAATTCTTTCTAAGTTGTTTATGGAGAGCATTTTAGGTACAAAATTGCATACAGCAGAGCTCATTTTTCTTCGAGGACCATGGCTGAAAAACCACCTGTCGTACTGACCATCGCCGGTTTTGACCCCTCGTCCGGGGCGGGCGTGACGGCCGACATTAAGACGATCGCGGCCCACGGCTGTTACGGAGTGGCATGCATCACCGCCCTCACCGTGCAATCGACCGCCGGGGTTCGCCGGGTAGAGGCTCTGGATCCAGTTCTGGTGACCGAGACCCTGGAGGAGCTTGCCTCCGATATCCCCATCGCAGCGGTTCACATCGGGATGCTGGGTACCGGGAAGGTGGTCAAGGCGGTGGCGGAGTTTCTCGGCCGGCGGTCGGGCAAGGCCAAACTGCCTAATGTAGTTCTCGATCCGATCCTCAAGTCTTCCTCGGGTGCGGACTTGCTGGATGTGCCCGGAACCCGGTTGCTGATCGAAAAGCTTATACCTCTCGCCGACGTAATTACGCCGAATGTTGAGGAAGCCGCTGTTCTGACCGGCTTGAAAGTGACGGATCTCGACGAAATGAGGGCGGCGGCTGGGAAGCTGCTTCAGATGGGATCAGCTGCCGTGGTGATCACTGGTGGCCATCTTGAAAAGGCGACCGATCTGTTGAGCTTCACCACCAAGCGCGGAGTCGAGGAGGAAGTGTTCAAGGCGGAGCGGCAGCGCTCGAATTCCACTCACGGCACCGGCTGCGCCTTCGCCACAGCTATGTCGTGCCACCTGGCGCTCGATCGCGGATTAGCTGAAGCTGCCTTGCTGGCCAAGACGTTCGTGACTGCGGCGATTGCCGCCGGCCATCCCTTGGGGCACGGAACTGGTCCGGTTCATCATCTGTACCGCATGAACCAGCAGCGGCGGGCGGCGGGTACGGGGAGCGAATCGTAACGGTAGGATCCTGGGGAACACAACCGGCGGGGACTAGTCCTTGTCGCTGTCGCTATCTTTATCCGAATCCGACGGCTTCTTTAGCAAAATCCCTGCGACAAACGCGGCGGTGGCGGCCAGCAGCCATTCGATCCGCCACATCTGAATGGCCTGGAACTCGGCCAGGTTCGAGGCGCGATAGAAGAGGCTGACGCCGATCGCTCCCGCCACACAGCCGAGGCCGATCATGAAGGCGATCAGCGCCGCAGTCGGCAGGCCTATCCAGCGCTTGATTTCATGGAAATGCAAATAGTGGAGCCAGTCGGGAAAGGAAATCTCGCGCCACGCGGAGGCGATTAAGCGGGCAGACGACCGGACCCAGGTCGCCGTACGGGCTATGCTCCGAGCCCACAGGCCATTCACTAGAGCAGCATCCACGCCGGCACGCACTACGGGACGGCGGCGGCCGCAGGTATGGCAAAACCGGGCCCCGATCATGAACTCGGTGCCGCAGTCGGCACAGGCTTCCGCCATCGACGGGGACGCAGCCGGGGACGCTGCGTCCGCCGAAGGTTCTAGCACGATCGGGGACCGCCAAAACTCTTGCGGAGCATCTTGAATGACTTCTGCCATATATAGGAACGCCTATTCCCGGAAAGGCAAGCCGACAACCAAAGCACACCGTCGACTAAGGTGTTTTCAAGTCAAATACTTGCAATTTCCCGGCATCTCGTTGCAAGTAAGTCCCGCGCAATTATTACCCGCAAACCCGTAAAGATGCCCCAGTACCTTGATTTTTTTCAGGTCTGGCTGAGCAGATTATAGGGTTCAAGCTATGCATGCTTCACGAAATTGTTGGGTGTTGCCCGATGACGCCTTTGGTTCGTCCCGTGCTCCGGCAAACTCGGTTAGACTAAAGTTCAAAGGCTAACGGTGGGGATGCAGTCGAGTCTGATAGTGGTGAAACGGTTGGTCGACGGGAAAGCGCTGTTCTGCCTCGTCATCTTTTGCCTGTTATCTCCTCAGGCCATCGCTCAAGCTGCGGCGCAAGGGGCTCTCCCATCCGCCAGAGCTCATTCCGCTGAACACGATCCGCTGGTCGATGCCGCTTTCGACCGCTTTTATAACCTGGAATACGACCGGGCAATCCAGGAGTTCGAGAAGGTGCTGGATCGGCGGCCGGGCGACCCCTCGGCGGTAAACCACCTGCTGACCACGGTTCTGATGCGTGAACTCTACCGCATGGGCGCGATGAACAGCGGCGAGTATGCCAACGATAGCTTCATCGGCGAGGCTCACCGAACCGCCGATCCCAAGGTTAAGGAACGGATTAAACAGTTAGTGGAGATCGCCGAGGGTCTGGAAGAGCAGCAGCTCAAGGTGAATCCCAACAACGTGGACGCGCTCTATGCCCGGGGCGTTACGCGGGCGCAGTTCGCGCTTTATACCGCGTTGGTCGAGCGCGCCTGGTTTTCCGCCCTGCGCAACGCCGTGGGCGCGCGCCACGATCACGAACGCGTTCTGGAACTCGATCCTCACTATGTGGACGCCAAGCTGGTCGTAGGCACGCACAACTACGTCATGGGTAGCCTGCCCTGGAGCGTCAAGGTCGCGGTGGCCCTAGTGGGGCTGAGCGGGACGAAAGAAAAAGGGCTCGAATACCTGCGCGAAGTGGCCGACAGCAGCGGAGAAAACAGCGTGGATGCCAGGGTGGTGCTGAGCCTGTTTCTGAGGCGCGAGCATCGCTACGATGAGGCACGCGTGCTCATGCACGACTTGGGGGCGCGTTATCCCAGGAATTATCTGTTCCCGCTTGAGGAAGCCAATCTGCTGCGCTCCAGCGGCCGTGCGCCAGAGGCCGCGGCAGGTTATCGCCAGGTATGGCAGAACGGGCGGGAAGGGAAGTACGGCAACTTGCACTACGAACTGGCGGCTTGGGGTCTGGGTGAGTTACTGCGTAGCCAGAAAGATTATGCCCTAGCGGCGGCCGCGTATGAACTGGTAGGGGAAGCCTCGGAGGCTGATCCCGAGACGCTGCAGAAGGCCAACCTGGCGGCCGGGGAAATGTACGACCTGCTGCAGAAGCGCGATCTGGCGATGAAGAAGTATGAGAGCGTGCTGGCCGAAAACGGTGGTACTCCTCCTGCGGAAAAGGCCCGGGAGCATATCAGGGAAGCATACCGGGAGTGATATTGGTTTCGGAGTGGGGGACGAACGAAGCGGTGGAACTTTCCGTCTACAATTGCGTATTGTCTTGTAGAGGCGCATCGGGGAGGGAGGAACCATGTACTGCAACTATTGCGGCAAAGTGATTCAGGACGACGCGGCGGTCTGTGCTTACTGTGGCGTTCGCGTGGGAGCATCGATAGCCCGCAAGCGCCTGGTGCGGCCCCGGCAGGGAAGGAAGATCGCTGGCGTCTGCCTCGGGTTCTCCGAGTACTTTGACATCGACGTAACTTTGCTTCGGTTAGTGTGTTTGATCACGTCATGCCTGACCGGCATTGGCCTGCTTGCCTATCCCATTGCCTGGATCGTGATGCCGGAAGAGCCGCCGCTGCTGACGGCGCCGGCGGGTGCGCGCGCGACGAATCCGTAGTCCGGGCCGGGGACACGATAGGTTACGCTGTGATTAAATCCCCTGATGCAGAGTATCGTCTTTCAGCAAATCAAGAGCGGCGATGCCGAAATCGTCTACCGCGTGCTGGGCGATGGCCCTCCTGTAGTTCTGCTGCATCCTTTTCTCGTAAATCATGAATTTTGGCTGCCGGTGGCTCAGGCGCTGGCCGTGCGCTACCGCGTCATTCTCCCCGATCTGCGCGGTCACGGAGATTCCGGTGTGGGCGAGGGTCCGGCAACCATGGAGAAGCACGCAGGTGATATCGCCCGCGTGATGGATGATGCCGATATCGGCCGCGCTCCGCTGGTTGGAGTTTCCATTGGCGGATATGCTTTGTTCGAATTTTGGCGGCGGAATCGCGGGCGCGTGGCGGCGCTCGGTCTTTGCAATACGAAGGCACCTGTCGATTCCGCCGAAGCCCGCGCCGGACGCCTGCAGGCCGCAAACGACGTCCTCGAGCGCGGCACCGAGCCGTTTTTCGAGAGCATGGTTCCTCGCCTTCTGGGCAGGACCACGCGCGAGACGCGGCCTGATCTGGTCGAGGGCGCGCTGCGCATGATGCGGAAGATGTCGCCTGAAGACGTGGCGCAGGTGCAGCGCGGCATGGCCGGGCGTCCGGACTCCGTAGATACCTTGAAGACAATCAATGTGCCCACCCTGCTCATTACCGGAGACGAAGATATTCTGACAGGCGTGAACGAAGCCGAGCTGATGCGGCAGCACATTTCCGGAAGCCAGCTGCGTGTCATTCCACAGGCTGGCCATTACTCGCCGTGGGAGCAGCCGGAAGACGTAGGCAAGCTGCTGCGACAATTTCTGGAACAGCTTTAGGAACGAGTGCTTTCGAAGTCTGGCCTGGGCTAGAATCAAGGCGTTATGAAGAAATCCTTCGCCGTGTTTGCACTCGGGATATCAGCGATTTGCGCCTACTCGCAAAACCCCAACGTCGACCGACCCCGCATACTCGGCATCGACCACGTTTCGTTCTACACGACTCAGCCTGAGGGAGTGCGAAAGCTCTATGGCGGCACGCTCGGCCTTACTTCCGCGGCGCCGGTGGAGTCGGGCGGCCTTGTGAGATACATGGTGGGCAGGCAGTGGGTCGGCTACAGTGTTGCACCCGACCCCAAGGCGACAGACCGTATGGATCATGTTGCTTTTACCACAGATAACGTCGGGGCTCTGCACAGGTATCTGATCGCGAAGGGCCTGAAAGTGCCCGCGGTCGAGGGGCACTCCGACCACAGCCTGAGCTTCACCATGTCTGACCCGGAAGGCCATCGTATCGAGTTTGTCGAGCGTAGCCCATCTGAACCGCTCGCTCCATCCGCCGATTCGGCGGTTTCGCGCCGCATAATTCACATCGGATTCGTGGTTTACCACCGCGATGCCGAGGACCACTTCTATCGCGATATTCTCGGGTTCCGGCTTTACTGGCACGGAGCCGATAAGCCTGGCACGCCCGATGACTGGATGGCGATTCAGGTTCCGGACGGTACGGATTGGCTGGAATATATGCTGAATCAGCCCGAGCATATGGACTTGCAACTCACGGGCGTGATGAATCACATCTCGCTCGGGGTTGCGGACATGAAGAAGGCGCAGGCGATCATGGAATCGCATGGCTGGACGCCGCACGGCGACGAAGAGGCGGAAATCGGCAAAGACGGCAAGTGGCAGCTCGATGTGTTTGACCCTGATCTGTCGCGGGTGGAGCTGATGGAGTTCAAACCCACGCAGAAACCGTGCTGCAACGATTTCACCGGGCCCCATCCGACGGAGTGACCCGCAGCCGTCAAACCTTCAAGAAGATTCGTTTCCGCCAGAGGAACCACAACAGAATCCAACAGAACAACACGCCTGCCAAAGAATAGATGAGCGAAGCATTAGCTGCACTGGCCCCTAGGGACACCAACTTGGCCTGCGCCGCGTCATGCCACATCACCGCCCCATTTGGGCCCTTCACCGTGAACGAGTAGCCGGGACCGTACACGAACGAGTCGGCGACGAATCCGGCAATAGCGTTCATTCCGAACACGAGGATCGGCATGGTCCAGGCCCCTCGCCACCTCCTGATTTCCAGCACCCAGTAGAGGAAAGCGAGAAAGGCCAGCGCAAAACCACCACTGAAGAGCACGAACGAACTGGTCCAGAGATTCTTGTTGATGGGGAACCAGAGATTCCAAGCCTCGCCTGCCACCAGGCCGAGAATCCCGACGCACAGCATACGCATCGCTTTCGTGAGGGGACTCTTCTCGGAGCGAAGCCAGTAACCAGTCAGCACTCCGATCAACGTGGTGGCGATCGCCGGGATGGTGCTGAGGATTCCTTCCGGATCGCGGGTTCCGTTGTAGAGATGTCCCATGAACAGCTTGCGGTCGAGCCACGCTACGAGGTTGCGGTCCGGGTCCATGAACGGGATGTTGTGTCCTGGCACTCCAAAGCCGGGAACGGGGACAAAACGCAGAAGGGCCCAGTAGCCGAGCAGGCAAGCGCACATCGCAACGAAGGCTCCGCGGCGGCTTGACCAGAGGACCAGAATCGCCGCGGCGAGGTAGCAGAGCGCAATGCGCTGGGTTACGCCTTCGAAGCGCCAGTTATGAATGTCCAGACCGATGATGGGAGAAGCGTTCACGAAGAGGCCGATGGCGATCAGGATGAGACTGCGCTTGAACGCATGGAACAGGATCTGCTTTCGCGACTCGCCGCGCTGCAACCGGGCAGCAAAGGAGAACACCATCGAGATGCCAACCAGAAACAGAAAAGACGGGAAGATGAAGTCAGCGCAGGTCCAGCCGTTCCAATCGGCGTGCTTGACCGGCCCATAGGCCAGGTCGTCGCTGCCGGGGTTGTCGACCAGAATCATACCCGCGACCGCGAGCCCGCGGTAAATATCGAGGCAAAGCAGGCGTTCGGAGCGCGGTTTGGCTGGTTCGAGCTCCGCCGTACTGGAGAGCGTTTGCGCGGATGACATAGCGGGAACAAATATAAGCGGGCACTGAACACCTGTCACTGCGGAATGCGGCATGATTTTGCCTGCTGAAAGTCAACCTCGAGACCCACAGACCGCTGAGAGCAAGGCAACCGGCACGACCACCCCGCCATTTGCTACAATCCTCCCGGCATGATTGATACGGAGCTGGTTGCGGCCAAGACTGTGGTTAGCGCCAAGGGGGATGGCCCGACTGTGGAGGTGAGCGCTGCGGCCGGCCGCGTATTTCTGCTGACCCTCGAGATTACGCAGATCATCGAGCAGGAATCGCTCGACGTAAGCGTCTACGGTTCGGCGGATGGCGCGGCGTGGGGAGCGAAGCCGGTGGCCGCGTTTGCGCAGAAGTTTTATCGTGGTGAGTCTCCCCTGTTACTCGATCTGACGGCGCATCCGGATGTAAAGTTCGTGCGCGCGCACTGGGACGTGGCGCGCTGGGGGCGTGGCACGGAAACCCCGATGTTCGAGTTTGGGGTGAGGTTGAAAGAAATTCCCGCGGACGTGCTGCGCGAGGCTGCTGCCGAGGCGAAGGCCCTGGCCTAGGAATTCTTGATTACGATTGCTGATTGAAAACCGCGCCCGCCCGCAAACAGCGTTATTTCATATCCTTCCGCTATATTGATCTCAATGAAAATCGGTTCTCAGGTGATGCTGCGTCCGGCGCGCAACGTGCGCGGCAGCGTCGGTCTTCCGGGCGATAAATCGATTTCGCACCGCTACGCCATGCTGGCAGCAATCGCCGACGGGCCATCGCGCCTTGAAAACTACTCGACCGGCGCGGACTGCGCCAGCACGCTTGGGTGCCTGCGCTCGCTCGGCGTGAAGTGGGAGCGCAGGGATGGTCCGGACAACGTCATCGAGGTGCAGGGAAGCGGGCTGTCGCTGGCTGCCCCGACCCAGCCGCTGGATTGCGGGAATTCAGGTTCAACCATCCGGATGTTGAGCGGCATCGTTGCTGGGCAGAAGTTCTCAAGCGAGATGGCGGGCGATGAATCGCTTTCGCGCCGGCCCATGGAGCGCGTGATCACGCCGCTCACAGCCATGGGCGCGCAGATCACATCGCAGAACGGCCGCCCGCCGCTGCGCATCTCGGGCGGTAAGCTGAAAGCAATCCACTACCGGATGCCGGTGGCCAGCGCGCAGGTGAAGACGTGCCTGCTGTTTGCCGGACTGCTGGCTGAAGGCGAAACGCGCATTGAAGAACCGCTGCGGACGCGCGATCACGGAGAAGTCGCGCTGCGAGCCTTCGGCGCTCATGTCGAGCGCAAGGGAAACGAAGTCCGGATTCACGGCGGCCAGCGTTTGCGCGGCATCGAAGCGCGCGTGCCCGGCGATCTTTCCAGTGCCGCGTTCTTTCTTTGTGCCGCCGCCCTCTTCCCGGGCTCGCAATTGACCGTCACCAGCCTGCTTATGAATCCGACGCGCGCGCGACTGCTCGATATCCTCATGCAGATGGGGCTGCGCATTTCCGTCACCCAGCTGGAGGAAGTCCACGGCGAGCTGGTGGGCACGCTGCAGGTCGAGGGCGGTCGGCTGAAAGGTGCGACCATCGCCGGAGCCGATACGGCTGCGCTGATTGACGAGATTCCCGTGCTGGCCGCGATCGCTCCCTATACCGAGCAGGGAATCGAGTTCCGCGACGCGAAAGAGTTACGGGTGAAGGAATCAGACCGCATCGCGGCTATCGCCGCCAACCTTCGAGCTATGGGCGCCGCAGTGGAAGAACGCGAAGATGGCCTGAAGATCCCTAGCGGACAATCGCTTCATGGCGCCGAACTCGAATCTTTCGGCGATCACCGCATCGCCATGGCTTTCAGCATCGCAGCTCTGCGAGCTCAGGGTGAGACCCTGATTCGCGGCAGCGAATGCGCAGCCATCTCCTATCCGGCGTTCTTCTCTGCGCTGGAAAGCCTAGTCGAGCGTTGAGCGCGCGGCGGGCGCAAGCGATTCCTGAGCCACCTTGAGGCCTGGGTTACTTCCGGTCGGTGACCGAGGTGATCTAACCAGTCCCCGCCAAACAAGAAACAATTCACATTGATGAGGATGCGTTTGCCGGTCGACGCAGGCCGGTCTAAGCAGGATGTCCGAGCGAGGTTCCACTGGGGGATTCCATGCGTTACAAGGCACTCGTGCTGGCATCGATTTTGTTGGCCGCGACGGCTTACGGCAAAGAGCCGAAGGCTTATCAGAGTGGCAAGTTGCTGGAGCTGGATGCGGTGAGTTGCGACGCGCACGCGACGCAGGAACTCCTCTGCCAGGAATATGTTCTCCAGACCGACAAGGTGGACTATCGAATCCGCCCCAGGGACGCCAAGCATGCCGTGGTTCTTGCGGTGGGCGAGCAGGCGCAGTTCCGCCTGGTAAAAGACAAGATGCTGGTGCGAGTGGAATATTTGGATGGCAAGGAGCGCGCTTACGTCGTAGTGTCCACGACTCCGCGCAGCGAGAGCACCGCCGATGCCAGCCGGGTCCGGCTTAATCACCTGCAATAAATCGCTTCCGACAGTAGTTTCACCTCAGCCATTGCCCCCATTTTGCCGGGCTAACTGCCTCTCCGAGCGCACTGGACGCCGGTATGGTAAAGTAGTGCCGCCCACGATTTGGGCCCTCGCCACCTTCTCAAAGGAGCTCTCTATGTCCACCCTCCGCGATCTAGTGAAAGACCGCAAAGTTTACTCCATCGACGCTGCGCGCACCGTGCTGGAAGCGGCGCGCTTCATGATGGAACACAACATCGGCGCCCTGCCCGTACTCCGCAACGGAGAGCTGGCCGGCATCTTCTCCGAGCGCGACATCATGAACCGCGTGGTGGCCGTGGGCCGCACCCCAGGTCACACCGCCGTCTCTGAAGTGATGACCGCCAACCCACGCGCGGTTAGTGTGGACGAAACGATTGAAGAGTGTCTCTTCATCATGCACGAGTTCGGTTTCCGGCACCTGCCCATTGTGGAAGGCAAAGAACTGAAAGGATTGGTTTCGCTGCGCGACATCGTCCTGCGCCAGGCCGCCGAACTCGAACGCCAGGGCCGGCGCGCCTCCTGAGAGCGGGCTTCGGCCCGGTCGAGTCTTCCGCGGATTTCCTTGTCGGCTTCTTTCGTTCGCTCTCAGTTCGCGGTGTGCGCCGTGGTCACCGCAAGGGTGACAGTCGCCTGGTCGACGGTTACGTTGCTGGGCCCTGCACCGTTTGTATCCGCGCCGGTTAGGGTGAAGTTGTAGGTATTATTCGGAGTGACCTGGCCATTCAGGGCAGTAGTGCCAACCGTGCTCGTATTGCAGGCCGGTATCAGCAATAACCCCCCGGCAATCGCCACGAGAAAAAGCAATCCCACCAGTTTTTTCCTGTAGCTTCCGGATGCACGCGTTCCCACCAGCGCCAGCCCGGGAACGGCCAGCCAGAAGGCGTAGAACATACGAGGGTTCCACAGCTTGGTCGTGCTCGGCGCAGCTCCAAAGGTGTTGATGGAAAGGACGGAGGTCGCTCCAGCGCTACCGGTGATGCTCACGGTCGCGGGATTGAACGAGCAGTACGGCGCCGCCGTCACGATCGGGGTAACCGAGAGGCAGGCGAGCGTGACATTTCCCACATAGCTACCGATGGGCAACACGCTCACCGTGGTAGTGGCTGAGCTTCCTGCAGGAATGGGGCTCGGAATCGCGGTCGTGGGTGACACTGAGAGCGTGTAGTCCTCGGTCAAGTCCACAACGCTCAAGTGCAGGATGACGGTTTGCGTGGTGCTGCCGCCCGTAGCCGTAACAGTAATTTGGTATGTGCCCGCCTGCGTGCGACTAGAGCCTGTGCCCCCCGTGGTCGTAATGGTCAGCGCGGGACCGTCGGCGGGTGGGATCGCAGACCCAGGACTCACAACGCACTGCGGCAGATTAGTAGTGAACTGGTTTGACGCGACTGTACAGCTCAACGAGATCGGACTGGCGAACGTCCCGACTGGCTCGAGGTCGACGGTTGCCGTCGCCGACCCACCAGGATCCACCCCCGGTACCGGATGGAGCGGCGAGACGGCGAGGGTAAACTGCTGCTGCCCGTAAGCCAGCGAAACCGATGCCGCGGAGAGCGCGAACAGCAACGCTGCAAGAATGATTGCGCGGACGACCTGCCTGGAATTCACCATGAGCGGATAAGGACTCACTACCTTCGATTCCTCCAACGGCGCAAAAGCTGCCTGAGCCGGCCCGAAAGAATGCCGCCGGCCAATCAGACGCAAAAGTAATGTAATTATGACGAACCTCTAGCAGAGTACGCCAGACAGAATCTTAGACTAGAGTCGTCAATCCTGCCAAGTTCAGGCCAATCAATCTCAATTCGGCATCTTCTTGAACAGCCCCGCATGGCCCGCCTTCCGCCCGGCCCACGATTCCAGATCGGAGGTGCGCGCTTGACACTCGCCGCACTCCTCTGCTGTAGTGTCCGCCAACCTCCGCATTGAATTCAAGCGCGAGGCATGGAATCTGGCAGTGCGGCGCTCCTTGGTTCGCAAAGCATGGTCAAGAATTCAATGGTCACGATCCGCGATGTTGCGAAGGAGAGCGGGTTTTCCTCCACCACGGTGTCGATCGTCCTCAATAACGCTCCACTGGCGCGCTATATCCCTGCGGTAACCAAGAAGCGGATTGAGCGCGCCGCGGAAAAACTTGGCTATCGGCCCAACCAGTTTGCCCGTTCGCTGCGCAGCAAGCGCAGCCACACGGTCGGCGTCATGGTTTTCGATATGACCGATCCCTACTGCACGCTGGTGTTGCGCGGTATCGAAAACACGCTCTACCAAGCCTCATACCTGCCCATCCTCACCGACGTGCATAACGAACGCAGCCGCTTCGAGCGTTATCTCGAGATGCTGCTCGATCGCCGCATCGAAGGCCTGGTGGTCCTCGCCAACTGGCTCTTTCTCGATATCAACCTGCTCGCCGATCTGGAAAAGAACAGCATCCCCACCGCCATCATCGGCTGCGAACTGAAGGGTGACGCGATGAGTTCGGTCATCGTAGACAACGAAGTTGGCGGTTACCTCGCGCTCGAGCATCTGCACTCCCTCGGTCATCGCAAGATCGCCTTCATTCGCGGGCCGAAAACTTTGGGCGACAGTTCTCCCCGTTGGCGCGGTGTCCGCAACAGCGCGAAGGAACGCGGCCTCGAACTCGATCCCCGCCTCATTGTCGACCTGCCCGAGTCCCGGGATCCGCTTTCCAGTTTTGAGGCGGGGAAGAAGCTCACCGAGGACCTGGTCAAGCAGAAGCGCCCGTTCACCGCGATTCTCGCCTTTGACGACATGACTGCCTTCGGCGCCATGCGCGCCCTATCCAACGGCGGCCTGCGCGTACCGGAGCATTGTTCCGTGATCGGCTTCGACGATGTTGCAGCTTCGGCAATTTGCACTCCGGCGCTTACCACGATCCGGCAGCCCATGGAAGCGATGGGAGCGGGCGCAGTAGGCATAGTCCTCGAGGGCATTAATGCTGTGCTTGAAAAACGGGAGGTCGCCGCTCACCATCGCAAGGTAGCCCCCGAGCTGGTGGTCCGGGAGTCCACGCGCAGCCTTCTGTAGGCGGCTCGAAATATAGCAGGATTGTCGAAAACTGGAACGCTTACCCGACCTGCACCTGCTGCGGCGCCGCTACGGCTTCAAGAGCACGCTCCAAGTCGGCAATCAGGTCGTCGGCATTCTCGATTCCCACCGAGAGCCGGATCATCTGTTCGGTGACTCCCATCTTGGCGCGCGCTTCAGACGGAATCATGGCGTGCGAGGTTAAGACGGGAATCGACACTAGCGACTCCACTCCGCCCAGGCTCGTTGCCAGCGTAAACAGACGCATGGCTTCGCTCACGCGACGCGCGTCTTCACCCGTGCCCTCAACCTCAAACGTCACCATGCCGCCGCCGCCGCTCATCTGCTGGCGCGCTACGGCGTACTGCGGATGGCTCTTCAGGAAGGGATAATGCACGCTCCGCACTTTGGCGTGTTCCGCCAGGAACTCGGCGACGCGAAGGGCATTCTCATTCTGCCGCGCCACGCGCACCGCCAGCGTCTTCAAACCCCGCAGCAGCACCCACGACGCGTGAGGATCCATGCAGTTGCCGAGTGTCGTCCGTGTGTCCCAGATCTTTTCCATCAGTTCGTGCCGCCCGGCCACGGCGCCGCAGATCAGATCGGAGTGCCCGGCCAGATACTTCGTCCCCGAGTGCATTACCAGATCAATGCCGAACTCCGCGGGATGCTGGTTGATGGGTGTGCCAAACGTGGCGTCAATCATGCTCAGCAGCTTGTGTTGCCTGGCAATGGCCGCCGCTTTCTTGAAATCCACCACGCGCAAGGTGGGATTGGTCGGCGATTCCAGGTAGAGCAGCTTAGTATTCGGATGGATCGCCCGCGCGTGCTGGTCATAATCCGTGGTGTCGACGAAAGTGGGTTCAATCCCCATCTTGGGCAGCCACTGCGACAGGAATTTGTTCACGCCGCCGTAAATATCGCGTTGTGCGACCACATGGTCGCCGCTCTTGAGCAGCGCCATGATCGTGGTTGTGACCGCTCCCATGCCCGAGGCGAACGTCAGCGCGGCGTCCATGCCTTCCAACTCTGCAATCGTCTTTTCAGCGACCGTATTCGTTGGATTGCCATAACGAGTGTAGTGATGGTCAGTGTCCCTGATCCGAACCTGCTCGTCGTTGTCGGTCACCTGGAACGTGGAAGTCTGATAGATGGGCGTACTCACCGGGCCGTTTTTCTTCTCCAGGTCCGCCGCGCCGTGCACCGCCTTGGTCTCGGAGTGTTGCGAGTGCCGTTTCATGGATACCTCGTTCCTTACAGACTAATTGCCCGCGATTACTCTCGCAAGCCGCGTCGGTCCCGGCGCACCGGTTATAATTCCCCGTCCATGGATCTCGGCCTGAGAAATCGCGTTGCTCTGGTTGCCGCTTCCAGTCAGGGGATTGGCCGCGCCACCGCGGATGCCTTCGCTGCCGAGGGCTGCCGCGTCGCCATGTGCGCCCGCAATCCGCGGACTTTGCAGGCCGCCGCGGAGAAGATCAGAAAGCAGCACAATACCGAGGTTCTTGCCCAGGCCTTCGACGTAAGCGACCCCGCGGCCGTCGGCGGCTTCGTCGCCGCCGTGGCTGCGAAGTTCGGCAGCGTCGATATTTGCGTGACCAATGCCGGAGGTCCGCCGGCCAAGGGTTTTCTCGGCGCCACACTCGAAGAATGGCAGCGGGCCCTCGAACTGAATTTTCTCAGCACGGTTTATTTCGCGCGCGAAGTCATTCCCCACATGCAGCGGAAACGCTGGGGCCGCATCGTCACGATCACTTCGATCACCACGAAACAGCCGGTCACAGATCTCGTGCTCTCCAATGCGGTGCGGGCAGCAGTGGTTGGCCTGGTCAAGAGCCTGGCCAACGAGTTTGGCAAAGATGGAATCCTGGTCAATAACGTTGGCCCCGGCTTTACGGCAACGGACCGGTTGAAAGAGTTAGCCAAAACCCGCGCCTCGGCCTCAGGGAAGAGCGAGCAGCAGATTTTCGAAGGCTGGGCGGCTGACGCTCCGCTACAGCGCCTCGGCGAACCGCGCGAAGTCGCTGAGACCATCGTGTGGCTTGCGTCGGAACGGGCCTCATACATCACCGGCCAGACCGTGCTCGTCGACGGCGGCATGTACAAGGGCTTATAGATTCTGGGAGACTGCTTGCAACGGATTGTTTCCCGTACAATCAGGGAAACGGGCATCACGCGATGGCAAACAAACTGAAAAATCCGACGACTGCCGCTGGCAAAAAAGCAAAGAACGCGCGCTCTCACACGCGTGCTCAACGCGCCGTCACCAAACACGCGGCCAGAGAGTCCCAGCTCCAATACGTCCCTTGGCACACGATCCCGCTCGAAGATTTGAATCCGCTTCTGCAGCGGCAGTTCGTCGTCGGTCAGGAAATCATGCTGGCGCGGGTACTCCTGAAGAGAGGCTGCATCGTCCCCGAGCACAGCCACCACAACGAACAACTTACTTATATTCTGGAAGGCGCACTGAAGTTCTGGATCGACGGCCAGGAAATCGTCGTCCACGCCGGCGAAGTGCTGTGCATCCCGGCGCACATGCCGCACAAAGCCGAGGCGCTCGAAGACACAGTGGACCTTGACGTATTCAATCCTCCCCGCGCTGATTGGATCAACAAGACCGACCAATATCTGCGAGGCCAGAAATAATTTCCCACCATGCTTCCTTCCGCCACTTCTGAAAAAGGCTCTGCCCCCAGCCAGGCCACGTTCCGTTTCCGCTGCATCGGCTGCGACTCCGTCACCGGCTCTGCCGCACAAGACTTCCGCTGCTCGGACTGCGGCAACCTGCTTGAGATCACCGATTCGTCCTGGAATTCCCGCAACCCCACCGCTTTGAAATCTCTCTGGCGGGAACGCCGTACCTTAAACGAATCCATCGACCTCAGCGGCGTGTGGCGATTCCGTGAGCTGCTCCCCGCGCCTGCATCCGAGCAGCAAGTTGTTACCCTGCGCGAAGGCAACACTCCACTCTACGAACTTCCACAATCCTCTCGCATCACAGGAGTCCCGCGTCTCTATGCCAAGCATCAAGGCCTGAACCCCACCGGCTCGTTCAAGGACGCTGGCATGACGGTCGCTGCCACGTTCGCCCGCCAGGCCGGATACCGCTGGGTAGTCTGCGCCTCCACCGGCAACACGTCAGCATCTATGGCCGCCTACGCCGCGCGCGGTGGCATGCGCAGCCTGGTGCTCGTGCCCGACGGCAAAATCTCGTGGAGCAAACTCTCTCAAGCCCTCGATTACGGCGCCCTCACCTGCCAGCTTCGCACCGACTTCGACGGCTGCCTTCGTCTGCTGCAAGAGCTCGTGCGGCACACCCCGGTCTACCAGTTGAACTCCATCAACCCGTTTCGCCTCGAAGGACAGAAAACTCTCGCTTTCGAATTACTGGAGCAGCTCGGCTGGGAGCCGCCCGACCACATCATCGTGCCCGGGGGAAATCTTGGAAACAGCTCCGCGCTCGGCAAGGCTTTGTTGGAAATGCGCGACCTCGGGCTGATCCAGCGCCTGCCGAAGTTATCCGTGATTCAAGCCGAGGGAGCCAACGCCCTGGTTCGCACCTTGCGTGAAGCCGGAGGCAAGCGTCTGGTCAACGTGCGGCCAGAAACTCGAGCCACGGCGATCCGCATCGGCAACCCTGCTTCGTGGGAAAAGGCTGTGAAGGTTCTTCAGGCCACGGGCGGCGCCTGCGAACAGGTTAGCGAACCCGAGATCGCGCAGGCTAAAGCCGAAATCGGCGCAGAAGGCATTGGCTGCGAGCCTGCCTCAGCGGTGACTCTGGCCGGCTTGAAGAAATTGCTCCAGCAGGGCTTCGTGAAACCGGATGAAACCGTCGTCCTTGTTCTCACCGGAAGCTTGCTCAAAGATCCCGACTATACGATGGAGTTCCACCGCGGCGATTTATTTAAGGGTACGATGCACGAACAGGAAAGCGCGAGGCTGAATCCGTTCCGCCACCCTCCCGTTGTCCTGGATGCCACGCTGGACGCTGTCATCAAAACTCTGGAACAGGCAGAAAAATCCAATCCCACGCACTCTAATGAGTGAGAACAAAAGAAGAATGTCTAAGAAGAAAAATAGGAAGAAGACCCGCCGTCCAGCCGCGCTGCATCTGGCGCTCCCAGCCACCTCGGCCAATCTGGGTCCGGCTTTCGATGCCGCGGCACTGGCGATGGATCTCTACATCACCATCGATGCCCGCCCCGCTCCAGCCTTCTCCATCACGGTCACCGGACGTGACCAGGAAATCTGCCGCGACCTCGAGGATCACCTCATCCTCAACACCTACACCGAGATTCTCCAGGCGCAGGGCCAGAAAATCATTCCTCTTTCTCTTCGCATCAACAACGACATCCCGATCGGCAAAGGCTGCGGCTCGTCCGCCGCCGCCCGGCTCGCCGGCATCGCCTTGGCCAATCACTTCGGCCGTTTGCAGTGGACGAATTCCCAGATCATCGGCGAAGCCTCGCGCCGCGAGCACCATGCGGATAACGCCTCGGCCTGCTGGATGGGTGGTCTCACCATCGCCCGAATGTACGGGAAGGCTGAGGCCCAGGTGGTCTGCATCCGTCCAAAAGGAAAGTGGCCGCTTCTACTTGCCGTCCCCGACCAGGCCCTGTCGACCGAGGAAGCCCGCCGCGTGCTTCCGGCGCAGTACTCTCGTGCCGACGCTGTCGCGAACATCCAGAACTCGATGTTCCTGCTCGCTGCCTTTACGCAAGGGAACCACAAGCTGCTTTCCGCGGCGCTCGAAGATCGCATCCACCAGCCCTACCGCGCTCCGTTATGCCCCTTGCTCCCCTGCTTGCAACAACTGGCCGGCAGCCCCGGCATCCTCGGCGCAGCTCTCAGCGGCGCGGGCCCCTCGGTCATCGTTTTCCTTGAACCCGGCTACGCCTCCAAGAGAACGCTAACCGTGGTCGCCGCTCACCTTGCCGGCAGAGGACTTCGCGCCGAACTTCTCCTCACTTCCATCACCCCGCGCGGCGGCTACCGCTGATTCCGGGATTTCTCCCCCATATACCACTAAAGTGCCATTTACATCGAAGAGCCAATCCGGATAATTTTGCACTTCCCCCCGAAGACCAAGCTTACCCGCAGCGTACGTGTTTGCGGAGTCAGGTGCGGTCGGGCTTTGTCGAAAGCAAAGTTTCTCAGGGATGACTCGGAAGTCTAAAATGCACGCTCAAATCCAGCCAACAATCGCGGCAGCGCGCAGTGTGCAGGTCCAACAGGAGATCCAGAATTTTCTTCAGGCCCTGGATTCCTATCCCGCCCGCGTCGCCCGGGACCCACGCGTCAGCTTTCGTCAACATCTCTGCAGCTTGTTCGCCGCGAATCGCGACAATCGACGCGACCCCCGCCCCCATCGCCAGTAATCAGGCCGATCGCCCAATCTACCGGCTGGCCGGCGGCACGATCCCATTCATGCGCAGGTATTCCACCATCTGCCCGTAGTGGTCGAAACTATGGGCCGCCACGCTCGTCGCCAGACCGAGACGTGACACCCTCCCTTCGCCGAACGGGCTCTTCACGGTTTCCACTAAATTCTTGTCGTTGATGGTCTGCACGGCTTTGTGCACGTATGCGAAGGAGTCGTTCAGATACTTCAGAATATCGGCCTTGGTGGTGATCGAGGCCGGGCCGGATTCGTCGCCAATATCCACCGGTGGTTTCTCTTCCAAAATGGCTGCTCCCAGTTCGTAGTTCACGGCCGCCACATGTTTTATCTGCTGGCCGAAAGTCCGCACGCCCTTGAACTCGCCATTGGTCGGAGCGAATCCGAATTTGTCTTCCGGCATCGCTTCCGCCGCCGGAATAAATTCGTGCTCCACATTCAAAACCGTATGGTCGAGGACTTCCGTGACCGTCCGGCGTCCATCCTTGCTCATATGGTCTTGGGCAGCGCCAACCGTCAGCGCCAGTAAGCAGAATGCAAGACAGCCGAATCTCTTCGTCATCATGATCCCTCCGTTTAGGTGGCGCCGGTCCTTAGTCCCTCACCACAGCAGGCGCCATCTTCAACTCATGCCCGGTCAAGCGATGCCGCAGGATGCTGCTCAACCCTACCACCATCGCCAACGCCGACCAAGCCAGCGCCACAGGCACTCCCTTGCGCGCCGCCAATTCTCCCCACACCGCACTGCCGAGCGCCATTCCTCCTTGCAGCACCAGCAGGTACATGGACAAAGCCCGCGCCCGCATCCACGACGGACACATGGTCTGTGCCACAACGTTGAAGCACGCCAGAATGCCGATCCACGCCGCGCCTGCGGTGAATAATACCGCACAAAGCCACTCAAAGGCATGCACCTGCCCGGCCGCAAACGTCATTCCCGCGAACACCACGGTCGCCGCCGCAACCAGTCCATCCACTGAATACCGCAGCCGCAAACGCGGCAGCAGCGCAGCTCCCGCCAGCGCTCCCACTCCAAAGCAGGTCAACAGGAAGCCATAGCCCTGCGCCCCATGCGGTTGGCAAATTACAGGAAGCAGCGCCAGCAGGGAAGTCGCGCCCACGCTGAATGCTCCCGTGCGAATCAGCACCGATCTCACCTGCGGCGCGCCGCGAACGTAGCGGAAGCCCTCCAGGATCGCATCGCGCACCCGCCGGGTCGCCAGCGGTTCATGCGGCGCCCGCCGCCAGCGGCACAAAAAGACGATCACACCAAAAAACGACGCTGCATTCAGCAGAAACGACCACCCCGATCCCGCTGTCGCCACCACCATGCCGCCCAAAGCCGGCCCCACCGCGCGCGCCACATTGAATCCCGCTGAATTCAAGGCCACCGCCGATGCGTGCCGCCCCGGCGAAACGACTTCCGGTGTAATCGCCTGCCATGCCGGATCATTCAAAACTGCGCCCACTCCTAAAACCAAAGTAAAGAGCAGCAGACTCCACGGAGTCACCGCATGCAGCAAAGTAAGCACACCTAGTGCCGCCGCCGCTGCCACCATCCAACTCTGCGTGAACAATAGCAACCGCCGCCGGTCCACCATGTCGGCCAGCGCACCCGCGGGAAGCACCACGAAGAAAACAGGAACAGCCGCCGCCGCTTGTACCAGGCTTACCATCAACGGTGAGGTCGAGAGCTGCGTCATCAGCCAGCCCGCGCCCACATTCTGCATCCAGGTGCCGGTGTAGGAGATTACGGCCGCAATCCACAGAGACCGAAACAGCGGCTCCCGCAACGGCGCCCAAGCCGCATCGGCCCGCCGAATCTCCACGCCCGCAACCGCCGGAATTGAAATATGATCAGCCACTCGAATGCTCTACCCTGTGTTCCTCGGTGTCCTCTGTGGTAAAGGTTCTTATCTTGAAACTGGCGAGCTACCCGGAGGAGTTCGCCACCCCAAATGGCCACTCCCGGCTTCTCCACGCGCGAATCATGTAAATCGCCAGCCCCGCCAGCAAGATCACCGCCGCATATCGCATTTCCTTCTGCCAGTTCTCGCGACCGAACAGGATAAAAAGAAATCCGGCAATTGCCACCAATGCCGGCAGCGGATACAGCCACATCCGAAATGGACGCGCCACCTCCGGCCTCGTCACCCGGAACACGATCAACCCAACCGCCTGCACCAGAAACTGCAAAATAAGGCGAATCACCACCAGAGCCGCGATCGCATCCCGCAGCCGCAGAAAGCAGAACGCAGCCGCGACTACCCCCAGTGCCACCAACGAAACGTAAGGGAAGCGGTACACGGGGTGGACTTTGGCAAATGCCCGGAAATAGTTCCCGTCGAGCGCCGCCGCGTAAGGAACCCGTGAATAACCCAGAGTCAGCGAGAACACCGAAGCAAACGCGGTCACGATTACCAGTCCGGTGACCAGCCGCGCCGCCCACGGCCCATAAATCCTCTGCATAAACAACGACACAACGTACAGTCCGGTGTTGTTATGCCCCGCCTGCAGCATCTCCCGCCACGGAACCACGGCCAGAATGCACAAGTTCATCATTAGATATAGACAGGCGACCAGCAGAATGGAAAGCAGCAAAGCCCGCGGAATATTCCGCGTAGGATCCTTTATTTCATCGCCCAGGTAGCAAACGTTGTAGTAGCCCCAATAGTCGTAGGTGGCCACCAGAAGGGCTCCGCCCAGCCCGGTGAAAAACGCAGGCGACAGGGTAAACGCGCCGGGAGGAAAATCAAAGGCGCGAGCGGCATTGAAGTGGGTGAGCCCGGCGAAGATGATCCATCCAATTGTTCCCATCACGCCCAGCCACAATATTTTCGAAAGCCGACCGATCACCGTGATGCGCCGGTAGAGCAGAAAAACCGTGAACAGGCAGATGAATATCGCCAGCGCCGTTCCAGGCGTCACGATCCAGCTCACCTGGAGCGATCCCGCTCCTGGGATGGGCAAAGCCGCAGTATGTGCTGCGTAAACCGTCTCCAGGCTTGGCCAGTAATAGGCAGCGTAGCCGGCCAGTCCGATGCATCCGCTGGCAATCGAAAGCGGAGCGCTGAAGGAAAGTTGCCAGATGAACAGAAACGAAATCAGCCGCCCCCACTTCCGCGGCCCATAGATCTCGCTCAGGTAGCGATACGATCCGCCCGACCCCGGAAACGTCGAACCCAGTTCTGCCGACACCAACCCGTCACACACTGCCAACAGAGCGCCCGCGATCCAGCCCAGCATGGCCTGCGGCCCGCCCATCGCGCCCAACACCAGCGGCATAGTGATGAACGGTCCCACGCCGATCATGTCAATCATGTTGAGCGCAGTAGCGCTCCCGAGGCCCATGCCGCGAATCAGGCCAGGAGAACTATCCGGGTTTGCTGCAGAACCCATGCGTCGGTCGGATTGCACACTGGGAAACGAACTTATGACGGCAATCTAGAACGGATTTACTGACCACTGACCACTGATCACTGCTTCTCATGCCCCGCGCTCAGCAGATTCACATAAAGCCGCACCGCTCCCGGCACTCCCGCCGGCAACTGCCGGAAGAACGCGTATCCCGTGTAGATATAAGTTCCCTTGCCGTACTGCGCCCGCAGCAGCCC
>Ga0209415_10006316_pt1 | contig 21117 bp, 22 predicted proteins | sample PeaSoiSIISIP2007_FD_187696 | JGI IMG/M metagenome (GOLD analysis project Ga0209415, IMG submission 187696) | Peat soil microbial communities from Weissenstadt, Germany - SII-SIP-2007 (SPAdes) (version 2) | ecosystem: Environmental > Terrestrial > Soil > Wetlands > Peat | place: Germany...
ATAGAGTATCGCCGAGTCGCCTTTCCCAATAGGAACACTTGGCTGCGAAGGAGGTAGAATCCATCCTACGGCGCGATAGTATTCGTTAAGGGTTCAGCTTTAGCGTAAGCGAGTTCACTGTCCCAGTAATGTGAAAGGCACCTGCCAAGATGATATTTAGAAATGGCCTATTAGATAACATGAAACCAAGATAGCTACTACTGTAATCATCAAGAATATAAACTGAATATAACCTTCTTGAGTATGTTGGTTGTCATCAAGTTTATATGAATTACCTACGGTAATTCTATCGTGAGCATTAGGATGTCTTTTAGATGATCTCCAACGAGTGGAATTATTAATGGAGTTAGCTAAATCTTCGTCGTCTGCATAATACCGTTCGTATTGATCATCAAATTCTTCATCTAGGGATTGTGAGCGAGGAAATTGAATTATCTTAGCTGCTGCCATTAGACTACACCATATTCCTTTGCTAACAGTTCCGGATAATCTAGCATCTTAGGTGCCTGATTAGGATCTATGCAATTGAGGAAGCCATCATGGAATACCCAAGCCATCAGAATCACTCCCTTTTGTATCATATTATATACTAACCTAAAAATCATTCATACTAGAACAGGTACATATTCTGACCAAGAGCTAATGTCGGAGTTTATGGTGCTATAATTTTGATATTCTACCAAGAACTCACCCAAACCTTCGACGTTGCAAAATAACAAAGTCAGTTGATGAAATGATGTCAGGCCCGTTTATAAGGGCATTAAAAATAATAGTTTGCAAGTATGAAAAGTATGATGTATCATACTTATAGAGGTGGAAAGAATGATGCATCATGGAAAATTCTATGGTTCGACGGTGATGGGAGAACGTGGACAAGTGGTTATTCCGGCTGAGGCTCGAGAAGAAATTGGTATCAAACCAGGTGAGAAACTAATTGTTCTAGGAAATAAGAAACGGGGGGTCGTAATCTTATTCAAATCCGATGTTATGACTCGCTTCGCAGATATGATGTTTCGAAAGGCTAAATTTTTTGAGGAAATGTTTAGCTCTTCCTTAGATGACGCCGAAGACGGTAAAACAAAGGACTAGGGAGGACACTCATGCCAATTATCACTAAGTTTTTTAAGGATAAACGCTTTCGAACGATCATTTTTATGTTTCTGCACTTTGTCGTGCAATTTTGGTGGATCAATCAGAAAAAGCGCTTCCTCACAGACGAAAACTATCAGAAGCAGAACAAAGCGATTTATCGGGAACAGGCCCGTACCTTTACAAATACGGCTACCAAACTGGGCGGACTTCTCATCAAGTTGGGACAATTTTTTAGTTCTAGGGTCGACGTTTTACCTGAGGAATACACAAGTGAACTTGCGAAGTTGCAGGATGCCGTCAAACCGGTCGGAACAAACGAAATCATCCAACGAATTGAAGCAGAATATTGTTGTCCTATTGCTGAGGTTTATACCAACTTTTCTCCAGAAGCGGTCGCTTCTGCCTCGCTAGGACAGGTTCATACCGCTGAGATAAAAGGTCCTACTAAAGTAGCCGTTAAAATATTGCGTCCCGGCATTGAGAAGATCATTGAAATAGACTTGCAGGCACTGCGCTTTATGGTGACCTTCGCCAAGCGCTATCACAAGCTTAGTGCGACCATCGATTTAGAACAAATTTATGATGAGTTTGTGGAAACGACACTCGATGAACTTGATTACATCAAAGAGGGACGACATGCCGATAGGTTCCGAGCGAATTTCTCTGGAGACTCTCGAATCGGCGTGCCTGAAGTGTATTGGGAATACACGACGAAACATGTGCTGACAATGGAATATGTCGCGGGCTATAAAGTCAACGATTACAAGGCTTTAGAAAGGATCGGGTTAGATCGAGCACAGCTTGCGGATACGTTGATTTCCGCTTATGTGCAGCAATTACTGAGTGACGCATTTTTCCATGCTGATCCTCATCCAGGTAATTTAATCGTTAAAGACGATGGAACACTCGTCTTCATCGATTTCGGAATGGTGGGTCGGATTGAGAAAGGTATGCGGGAAGACTTGAGGACTTTCGTCATGGCCTTATTTAAGAAGGATACGAATCAAATGGTGATTGTCTTTGAAAAACTCGGTTTCCTTCGACCCCACGCTGATAAACAAACTTTAGCTAAAGGGCTCAAACTCGTCTTGGGGAATATCTTTGAGGATCCGAACTTGAGTAAAATCAATTCGGAGGAACTCCTTCTAGAATTAAGAGAATTTATGTATTCCATGCCGTTTCAAATTCCAGCTCGAACCTTGTTTTTAGGCAAATCCCTGTTAACGATCATGGGGATATGTAGTGGATTGAACCCTAAACTCGATCTTATCAAGACACTTCGACCCTATGCGGAGGAGTTACTAGCGGGAGAAAACTCAGAAACTGGTACTCAAGGCTTTATTCTAGACCAAGCAAAGAAAACACTCACAGAGGTTATCACTTTGCCTGAAAAGTTAAATCGGCTGATTACTGGGTTAGAAGACGGTGAGATTAGACTTCATCCGTCCAGGAGTTTTGAGTTAAATCTCTTGCAAAACCAAAAGGATCAGGCAAGCCGTATAGTAAGTGCAATTTTTAGCTGTGGATTCTTAATCTCAGGCGTTATTTTGCTTGAGGGCCCCTATTCTAGGGTTGGATTGCTGCTAATTCTCATTTCAGCTCTAACTTTAGCCACATTTCTGAAACGCAACTCAAACACGGCGGGGCAAAAAAGATTGGGCCGAAAAAGCAGGGCCATGAGAGGATCTTCAGAATTTCATAGACCGCGGTTTCATCCCTAACAAAAACTTTTTGGAGATTTGCCCTGTCGTTTTGGAGAGACTTTTAAAGTTGAGGTCCATGTAAATTAATATAGCATCAGAAAAGGAGAGGTATTTATGAGTTTAGAAAATTTTAAGTTTACCTACGAGGAAAATGAAGAAGGTTTCACAGTGACCCTAAAGGGGGACAAAGCAAAACTGAGAGCAAAGTTGGAAGCGTTTGAGGCGTTCCTAAATTTTGCAGAGAAAGCAAAGCAAGCAGGTTGCGAGCATCATGGCGGCAGTTCCCCTCTTCATGAGTTTCTTAAAACCATGCACAAACACCATGCGCATCATGGTGAGGGACATGGGCACTGTGATCATCACGGTCATCACGGTCACCACGGAGAGCACTCCTTTAAACACGGACATGGTGAAGAATCTACTAAGAGTGAGGCTTCCGTCAATCAAAACGAGGAAACCAAAAAGACTGAAGAATAATTTGCTAGAAAGAGAAGCTCTACCCTGAAATTACCTCAGGGTAGAGCTTCTCTTGTTTTCTTAATGCCCATAGTTCTGGATACTTAACTCTCTAGCAAAGGTTTCATCCAAAAATGTCCTTCGAAGCCTTTGAAGAAAGGACCGTTGCTGGACTTGTTGGAGCAAAGTTTGGCGTTGCACTAATCTCATTCATGCCAGGACTTGATATGCAGAAAATTTCACTTATTCGCGTCCGTGAACCTTATTGTTTAATAGTCATTCAAATGGTTTGGCGAACAAATGGGTATATGTCGCCTGCCGTAATATATTTTAAGTCTTAAGAATTAGTGACAACCTTGATTTCAGGGTTATAAATTATGCACGATATTATCTCCAATTAAGTTTATTCGGTTGTAACCAAATAAGAAACTACCACTATTAAAAAGATAATAATCTTCTTCTTAACTCTTCCGAGACTCTTGAATTCAGCCAATTTTGTAATCAAAAATATGGGTAAAGAGAAATAGGTAAGTACAATAACACTAAAAATTAAGGCTTTGAATATCAAAATCTGAATCCCCTCAATCTTGTTGAAAACATTTCTATTTTCCATGTTATTGATTTTCGAACGACGATCTTTGAAGGCAACGATTATATGACAAACAAAATGTTTTCTCCAGGACCTTGCCCCCCTGAAAGGACAACCTTTGCCATGGGATGCTTTTCCAGATAGTCTAGACCCTTTTGCATTCTCTCCCAAAGTGACGAGGAAAGTTGTTCTCCATTCAGACCTGCCCCCAAAATAATTAGATAATCCGCCTCGACAACTGGGTCAGGTTGGGAATAAATAATGATCGTTCCTTCCACCACAAGAAATGAAATCAACCCAATCAGGAATAAGGAAAAGACAACCTGGCGGGCCTTTGAAGACCATGGTCCAATTTTTCCCATAGGCACGAATTTTCGGAAGAAAGCTTTGACTGAACTCCAAAGGATCAACAATCCTCCCACGACCCCTGGTAAAATCGTCCCCAGATTAACTCCCCCATTATAAAGAAGGAGCAGAAAAGTATCTAAAATTCCGATAATGCCCAAAAACAGAAGTAGCCCTCTCAAGATTCGATTGATTTTCATATAGCTCCTCCCTTTATAGATTTCTTCTCAACCACCAGGCCTAAAAAATCCCTAAAGTAATTGACAATACCCTCGGCAAAAACTCTTCCATTTTTGCCCACATGCTCAAGTATTTCCTTTAAGCAGCCTTCCAATAATTTGATTTCTACATTTTCTTGTTCATACCTGCCAGTTTCTGTTTCTATTTACAATATCCTTAAAATTTTAGAACTTTAGTCTCATAACTACCATTTAATACTTTTTCAATATGAAAAACAGGCCATTGTGCCAAGGTGAAGCGGCTATGATACAAACAATATATACGACAGCATAAGCTTTCAGCTTCACAATATGAGTGTAAAGGCAATAAATCCCGGCCCAAGCCATGAGCACTGATATTTCCGTAGCGGGCATGGCTTTTACTTCGAACCAGAGCAGGCCGATATAAGCAACCTTGCCATTCACTGATCGACATTGTCCATTTCTTAGAGCATCATCGGTTGGATAAGCAGTTTTCGTTTTGGTCACTTTTCTTACCTGACGATGATACCCTTCAATAATATTAGTGTATAAATAACCTTTCTGATCTCTGGGGGATAGGTGAAAATACAAAATGTGTTGGTGTGAGAATTTTCTCAACCAACACATTTTGTATTTGTTCATCGAACTCTAAGCCTATGCCAATTTACACGGCTTCGTTCATCTGGATTATAACCTTAAATAAATCCCCATCTATTTCTAGATTAAAGCATCCTTTCTGAATTTCTATAAGACTCTTAGCAATAGATAAACCTAACCCGCTGCCCTGACTGCTTCGCGATTCATCTCCTCTTTTAAAACGTTCCATGAGCTCGTCAGTAGAGATATCCAGTTCATAGGCAGAGATGTTTTTAATCGTCAGAATTACCACAGAGCCTGAATCAATAATATTAATGTATACCCTTGAACCTGCCAGTGCATATTTAAAGATGTTTAATAACAGATTCTCAATAGCTCTCCATAATAATTTCCCGTCTGCGTTGATAAGTACTTTGTCATGAGAGCTAATCTTAAAATCTAAAGCACTTGCCTGGATTTTATCATCAAATTCTCCTAAGCCTTGGGTTATTAAAGATACCAAATCAATCTTTTCAAAGTTCACGGGTATGTTGCCGCTGGCAGCCTTAGTTGCTTCAAATAAATCCTCGGTGAGTATTTTTAACCGCTGAGATTTCTGGTCGATTATTTCTATATATTCTGCAGCCCTGGCTTGATCCTTTTCGTTTTTCAATAAATCAACATAGGTAATAATAGAGGTTAGGGGAGTTCTAATATCATGCGATACATTCGTAATTAACTCACTCTTTAAACGTTCACTCTTGATCTCATTGTCAACTGCTTTATGTAAACCTTCAGTTATTGAGTTTATGTCAGCAGCCAATCTGGCAAATTCTCCATCCCCAGAAATATTTATTGTATAGTGGAGGTCCCCTTCTTTTACTTGCTTTACACCTGCTTTTATGGCATTTAAGTCCTTTACTTTCTTGAGCGCTAGCCATGCAGCTGCGCCTAAAGTTATGGGGAAAATGAAGAAGGTTATAGCTACTATTATAGGATAGCCTATTGCTAATAAAACCACTTTTATAGCCACGCTGCCGCTATTATAGATTTGTTTGATAAAATCAAATAGTTTGGAAAAGATGCTATAGACTAAAGTATGTTTTATTAGTGTCCTGTTTTTTAAATGTTTTACAATAGATAAAACTAATATTAACTCTAGGGCAGCTATCAACAAAGTAATCGGAAATATAAGTTCATAGATCCTTGCACGGACCAATCCAATCATAGTCCCAATCCATATTGCGAGAAGCACAAGGCAAATCACGATCTTGATATCATTATAGATCCTATCGATAGAGTTTAAAGGGACACCTTGCTGCTCATCAGGTTTTCTGCCAATAACTAATAATAGATATATAAAAGCTACTGCTAGTGCTAAGACAAAACCTGCTATTTGATATATATCATTTCTGACCAATAGCTTGGTGGCATTCCAGGCCGCAATTCTAGGGTTTAAAAACTCATCTGTAAAGGCCACATACATAACATCCTGTGGTCCTAATTGATTAAGGCTGGGCACATGGTAATTGTTTTTAACTTCTTCGGGAAATATCTTCTGTTCAGAACTATCCGATATTAGATAAGACGGAAATGATTTGAAATAATCTTTAGCCTTGTTGGGAGTATTAAAAATTTCATTGGTGCCACTTTTAGCATAATAGACCAGACCTCTATATTCTGCTAATCTTTGCAAGGCTGCTCTATATTCACGGAGATCGTCCTGGATTAATTGATCCTTTCCGTTTAAAATCTTGTCAGCATAAACTTCTTTGAATACTTTATAATTCTCCACAGTGGTTAAATTAGGATTATAGCTCTTTGAATTATATTCAAAATCGTTATATAATTCTTGTTCTTTATTTTCCAGAACATCTGCAGTGATTGTACCGCCATTTAGGATGTTTTCCTCACTCTTATATTTGCCGGTAATCGCTTTTAAACTTTGAATCACATCACTGCTGTCATTCAAATAATCTTTACCCACAAAATAGCTGTCTTCAAAAGCAATTCCAAAATCGCTCCTGTGCAAGCCTACAACATTTACAGATATGGTTATAGCACTAGTGAAACATACTATGGCAATGACAAAAGCGGCTATCTTTGCTGTCAGTGAATGGCTATATTTTTTCCACTTTATATCCAATTCCCCACACCACCTTCAAATATTTGGGATCCTTCGGGTTTATTTCAATCTTTTCTCGTATTCTTCTGATATGTACCGCAACCGCGTTTTCCGCGCTAAAAGCAGTTTCTTTCCATACCCTTTCATAGATCTCATCAATCGAAAATACCCTGCCCGCGTTAGCTGTCAGCAGTTTTAATATTTTATATTGAACTGGAGTAAGTTTCACTTCCCCGCCATCAACAATTACTTGCTTACTCTCATCATCTATGACTAGTCCGCCGCTTTTATAGACATAGCTTTTGATTTCTTGACTACCCAGGCTGGTATATCTTCTCAGCTGGGACTTTACCCTAGCTATTAATTCCAGAGGGTTAAAAGGCTTGGTTATATAGTCGTCAGCGCCCATATTTAATCCCATTATTTTATCAGTATCCTCTGATTTGGCTGACAGCATGATAACCGGTATATTTTTAGCTTCTCTTATCTTAATAGTAGCCTTCAAGCCATCCATCTGCGGCATCATAACATCCATAATAATAAGCTGGATGTCATTTTCATCGACTACTTTCAAAGCTTCTAATCCATTTGAAGCTTTAAATACAACATAACCTTCATTTGTTAAATAGATCTTTATAGCCTCTAATATTTCTCGATCGTCATCGCAAACTAGTATCTTTATGACGTATCCCTCCCTTTTAATAAGTAAAACAAATTATATCACACCCTTTACTTTTTCCTTCTAGGCTATGATATCAACTAAATCTTACAGCAATATGGTCATATTTATTAAGAATTTCTTAATGTTAAAGGCATGCCAATTAAATTGACGTAACGTCAACGTCCCTTAAGGATACAAAAAAGATACCGGTTGAGCCCGGTACCCCCTTTGCTTAGAAATGAATTTATAACTAAACTATGCTGTCTCCTTTTCTTCGCGCCTGCTCATTTAAGCTGCTGATTATTCCGAAAAAAATCGTTCCAAGGGTCATTGCCGCCGATCCTCCGGAGTGCCTCCGCCATATTGACACCGTTGGGAGCCACCGTGTCCAGTTCATCCCACGCGATGGGCATGGACACCCCGGCTCCGTTCCTCGCTCTTAGGGAATAGGGGGCAATGCTGGTAGCACCTCTGCCGTTGCGAATCCAGTCGATGAAGATCTTGTTGATACGCTTAGCCTTTCTCACATTACTTGTGTAGCGGTCAGGCCACTTCTGCTCCATCACTTCGGCAACACGCCTGGCAAAATTGTGAAACCCATCCCAGGCAACGGTAGGTTTTAAAGGGACGACCACATGGTACCCTTTGCCGCCGCTGGTCTTGAGATAGGAGTTCAGGGAAAGTTCGGCAAGAATATTTTTCACATCCCGCACACCCTGGTGCACCCTGCTCAGATCCATTCCTTCATCCGGATCCAGATCAAATACCATCAGATCAGGTCTTTCCAGCTCGTCCACACGGCTTCCCCAAGTATGAAATTCCAGCGTGCCCATTTGTGCTTCGGCTATCAGCCCGGATGTATTCTCAATATAGAAGTAGTCTTCCATTTCTCCATCACTGGTGGAAATAGGGATGGTGACAATTCCAAGGCTTCCCGGACCGGGATGCTTCTTATAGAAGCAGGTCTGAGCGATGCCCTTGGGACAGCGCACAATACTGAGGACCCTACGGCTCACATAGGGCAGCATGCGCTCTGCCACCTGGGCGTAATACCGGATCACATCCCCTTTGGTGATTTCAGGGTCAGCAAAGATCACCTTGTCCGGGTTGCTGATCTTAATTCCTTCGATGATGATATTGTTGGCGTTTGCTTTCATGGGGCTCTCCGTTTCTTGAGCGGCTGATTGAGGCTGTATTTCGTCGTCTGCTTTTTCCTTTTTAATATCCCTGGGATTCTTATCCGTCTGCAAACCTTTGAAGCTGGCCTGCCTTAACAAATGATCTTGGGTCCATTCGGCAAATTTAATTTCCGCGACTAACTCAGGTTCAAGCCAGGTGATCTTTTCCTTCGACCTGGGCTTGGGCGCGTCTTGGAAAGGGGGCTCCATTCTCTGTAGGCCTGCAAATTTCCCCTCCAGCTCTTTCAGGTCGGATTCGCTCAGGCCGGTGCCGGCACGTCCGGCATAGATTAATTCCCTGCCTGCATAGACGCCCAGGAGCAGGGAACTTACCCCGCTGGTTTTTCTAGCAGAAAGCGTATATCCACCGAGCACAAATTCCTGCCTTTGATCGCATTTAAGTTTGATCCAGTCGCCGTTCCTTGCTCCGCTGTAGACGGAATCGGCTTTTTTTCCTACTATTCCTTCCATACCTGCCTTACAGGCCGCGCGGAAACTTTTCTCGCCGTTTCCTTTCACATGCCGGCTGTAGTGGATGTTTTTAGGGGCATCCTTCAGCAAAGCTTCAAGTGTATCCTTTCTGTCAATCAGGCGGTGTCTCCGGAGATCCGTTCCATCCAGCGCCAGGAGATCAAAAACGATATAGGTCAGGTTTTTGGCCTGGGGATTTTTCAGATAGTTCTGCAGAGCCTGAAAATCCGTCTTGCCCGCTGCGTCCGTAATGGCCATTTCGCCGTCCAGAATCATCGCCCTACCGCCGGCCCATTCTGCGAGGGAAGAGACGACATCTTGGAACCGTTCGGTATAAGCATTGCCGTTCCTGGTGATAAGCAAGACGCTGTTGCCTTCAATATACGCCAGTATCCTATAGCCGTCGTATTTCAACTCATAAAGCCAATCTTCACCCTTAGGAGCTGTATGGACTAATTGGGCCAGCTGCACGCCAGTATTGCTGAAGGGGTTGCTCGTGATCTTCTCCTCTTCCCCTTCTTTAATTTCCGTCATGGTGCATCCGGTTCTGATGCTGGTGGTAAATTCTGAAATCCCGTCGCCAGTTTTGGCATACTCATCTTTTTCTTTAAGCAACAGCCAGTTATCCTTCGTCTCACCCGCTTTCCCTTTCAACCGCACCAGAGCCCACTTTCCCTTAAGTCTTCTTCCGTTCAAAACAAACTTCAGCACACCTGCACGGAGCCCGTCTTCCACATCCCCATTGGGTTCCCAGTACCCTTCATCCCAGAGCATGACGACTCCGCCGCCATATTCCCCTTTGGGAATTGTCCCCTCAAAGTTTCTGTATTCCAAAGGATGCTCCTCCACCTGTATAGCGAGCCTCTTGTCCCGGGTATCACAGGAAGGGCCCTTGGGCACTGCCCAGCTCAATAGAGCTCCGTCCCATTCCAAGCGGAAATCGTAGTGATCTCGGCGGGCTAGATGGTGCTGGACGATATACCTCAGACCCTCTTGGGCAACTTCTGTTATCCCTTCCGGTTCCAAGGTTCTTAAAAAATTCCTTTTGTGGTTGTACTCGTTGAGTTTTGCTGTCATATAATTACCCTGGTTCCTTCTCATATATCATTATGAAAACACCTTCGCAGCTATTGTTTCCAATAGCAGCGACGAATACCTCCCATATAATGTAATATACAACAAATTCAGCTTTACGCCAAGTTATTCAAGACCTTCCATCGCCGGGGTAAACCCACGAAAACGGCGAGAGAGCGAAAATATTGTTGCCAATCGCCTTTATCTCCCATAAAAACTCCATCAAGAGCAACCCTCCGAACAATCCCCAACTGACCGGTGCCGCTGCCCGGGGCGCAAAGCCATATAGAAATACCGTAACCGACGCTATCAGCCATACCACGGGCAACCGTGCAAGGCTGGAAGCAAAATCGCCGATGCAAAAACCAAAGAGCGCGATGGCCGCCGCACTGCCGATAAAGGTGATCAACAGATGACCTGTCGCATACCGAACGCGCGAAGCTGCGCTGGCCAATACCAATTCAGTTCGGGTCATAGATTCTTCTTCCCGCATACGCAAGATCGCCATGATCGCATAGGCGGTCAGAACCTGCGTCAAGATATAGGCCAGTATCGCGAGAAAGGCGCGTCCGGCTCCGCCTAAAACTGCCGATAATCCGGGCAGGAAAGCCGTGCCTTCAAGCATGTTGTTTATCTTCGGCACGAGCGACGCGATAATCAAGCCCATCACAACGTAGGCTGCCACCCAAACAAGAATCCGTGAATTTCTCCTTGCTTCACAGGAAACCAAAAAGACTGAAGAATAATTTGCTAGAAAAGAGAAGCTCTACCCTGAAATTACCTCAGGGTAGAGCTTCTCTTGTTTTCTTAATGCCCATCAACACAATAACAGGTTTTCTTGCCACCACTCCACCTTTAACTCAGGACTACCTTCAGCTTTTCCACTAATGGAATATCAGCAGGGGCAAAATCATATGAATCCAGTTCCTGGCGAGTAACCCATTCGAAGCTGCTGTGCACACTCAACCTGAAGTCACCCGAAATCCACCGGCACCAGAAAGCTATCAGCTTAATAGTTCCGCTCTGATACGCGAAGATGCTTTCACCGAAGAGTTCCAAAACGTCGATATCAACATCTAGCTCTTCTCGGATTTCTCGTTTCAGGCATTCCTGAGGAGTCTCAGCAGGTTCGATTTTACCACCGGGAAACTCCCATTTGCCGGCTAAATTCTTACCAAGAGCCCGTTGGGCGATCAGGACCCTGTTCTCCTTGATGATAATTGCAGCGGTTACTTCCTTCATAATTCAGTCCTTTCCTCTACCGTTAGAGTAACACAGTATTTGGTTTTTAGTTGCCGTTATTATAATTGGGTAAGTTCTACTATAACCGCTAAATGCCTAACCCAGCACCTTTTCTAATTGTTGTCAATTATAGCCTAGCATTAATTATTAAATATTACCAGTCGGATTATTCCGTCACCCAACTTTGTCCTATTCCACTCGCGGTTACGTTGAGCCTTCGATCTTTTGTCCAAATACAATAAAATTGTCGGTCTCATCCTACACGCACTGTCTGTAGGAGCTGTAATACTTCATTTTGCTGATATTCTCGGAGAACCCGATAGGAAAAAGGTAGGTAGCTTAAATAGTCTAACCAACATTTTGACCAAGGTGTATTGACATCTTACTACAAATAGATTAGAATCATGAACAATAGTTACATAGAGATTCAACACAATGAAGGGAACTCCTAATCTCATGTTGTATAGAGAGCTGACGGTTGGTGAAAGTCAGTCGAACATGTTTAAGGATTCCATCCTGGAGTGGCCAATGATGAATTGCGACGGGTTCCGCCCGATAAAGCGGATACGAGTTGGCTGGATTCTATAGAATTCGGCAACATGGGTGGCAACGCGGGAATAACCTCTCGTCCCTTTATTGGGATGGGAGGTTTTGTGTATTTTTAAAACCTTGGTAAATTTGCTAAAAATGAAAGGTTATAAGGAGGTGAGTCAATATTTACCACACGCTGCCGTCCGAGGAGTAAATTGTTAGTAGAGTTTATGAAGAAATTTGAAGCAGACAATAAATAAACAATATAAGGAGTGGACGTAACAATGTTTAAGATAAACTGTTTAAATCCTATCGCCAATGTGGGAATAGATTTATTGACTGAAAAGTATGAAAAAGTCGATAGTTACAATGAAGCAACTGCACTTCTCGTAAGAAGCACAAGTGTTCACGATTTAGAATTACCCAGTTCTTTAGAGGCCATCGCCCGAGCCGGAGCTGGAGTGAATAATATTCCCCTTGATAAATGTGCTGAAAGTGGCATCGTGGTCTTTAATACTCCAGGCGCCAACGCAAATGGAGTAAAGGAAATTGTTATGGCCGCCTTAGTGATGATTTCTCGCAACCTAGTGGATGGAATTAACTGGGTAAGTTCTGTTAAGGAAGAACCAGAGCTTGCCAAACTTGTTGAGAAAAAGAAATCAAAGTTTGTCGGATCAGAAATCATGGGGAAAAAACTTGGAGTCATAGGACTTGGGGCTGTTGGAGTTTTAGTTGCTAATGCAGCTAATAAGCTAGATATGGAAGTCTACGGATATGATCCATTTATTTCTGTTGATACTGCTTGGAAGCTCTCTAAATATATTAAACATAGCAAATCGGTCGATGAGATTTTTAGAGAATGTGATTTCATTACAGTTCATGTGCCTTCAACCGAACAAACAAAAGGGATGTTCAACGCTAAAAGCTTTGAAATCATGAAGGATGGAGTTAATATATTAAACTTTTCAAGAGATACTTTAGTGAATGAAGACGATATGATTGAAGCTCTGAAGTCCGGAAAAGTGGGTAAATATGTCACGGATTTCCCCAATCCCAAGATAACTACCATGGAGCAAGTCCTTGCTATTCCACACTTAGGTGCATCAACGAGTGAATCAGAAGATAACTGTGCTATAATGGCCGTTCGGCAAATAATGGATTACCTTGAAAATGGAAATATAAAACACTCTGTGAACTATCCAGACTGTGAGATGGGTGTCTGTACTCATGCTGAGAGAATTGCCATTAACCATAGAAATATTCCCAATATGCTCAGCCAATTTACAGCAACATTTGCTAAGGAAAACATTAATATTCCCGACATGATTAATAAAAGTAAAGGGCAGTATGCCTATACTATTCTCGATATTGACTCACCTTCCACCCCAGAAATAGCTAAGAAACTCAGAGAAATTGACGGGGTTTTAAAAGTTAGAATTATTAAATAACTAAATGCTTGGAGGAAGGAATTTTTGGCTACTATTAAACCTTTTAAAGCATTGAGACCGAGAGAAGACGTTGCAAGTAGAGTGGCTGCACTCCCCTATGATGTGTATAATCGTGAAGAAGCTTTAGAAGAAGTATTAAAGGAACCTCTATCGTTCTTAAAAGTTGATAGAGCTGAGACACAATTTGCAAAGGACTTCAGCCCTTACGATGCGAAGGTCTATGCAAAGGCACGGGATATCCTCCAGGATATGATGCATGAAGGCCTATTAATTAGAGAAGCTAACGATTGTTACTATGTCTATGAACTGATTATGGATGGCCGTTCCCAAACGGGCTTAGTTGGCTGTGCAACGATTGACGACTACCTAAATAATATCATCAAAAAACATGAGAAAACGAGAGAGGACAAAGAGATCGATCGTACAACTCATGTCGATGTTTGTAATGCTCAAACTGGACCTATATTTTTAGCCTATCGTTCTCGGAAAACCATTAATGACGTTGTGGATCTGATCAAGAAGACAACTCCCTTATACGATTTTGTTGCTCCTGATGGAGTGAGACATGTGGTGTGGAAACTAGATCAGGCAAGCGACATCGAACTAATATCCACAGAATTTAAAACTCTAGACAGCATCTATATTGCAGATGGGCATCATAGAACAGCTTCAGCAGTAAAGGTTGGTTTAAAACGAAGAACTGCAAATCCTAGGTACACTGGAAATGAGGAATTCAACTTTTTCCTTTCTGTACTTTTTCCACATGACCAATTGATGATTTTAGACTACAACCGTGTGGTAAAAGATTTAAATGGATTGAACAAAGACGAATTTTTAAGCGAAGTAGGTAAAGCATGTTTTGTTGAAGAAATGGGGTTTGAACCTTTTCAACCTGCAGAGAAGGCAACCTTTGGCATGTATTTAGAAGGACTATGGTATAAGTTAACCGTTAAGGATGAGCTCCGTTCCGAGGACCCTGTTGAGGGGCTCGATGTTTCGTTACTTCAGAACCATATCTTAACTTCCGTTCTAAATATTAAAGACATAAGAACGGATAAAAGAATTGACTTTGTCGGCGGCATAAGAGGACTTAAAGAACTCGAAAAAAGAGTTAATTCTGATATGAAGATTGCTTTTTCAATGTATCCGACTTCAATCAATGAGTTGTTTGAGGTATCCGACGCGGATAGATTAATGCCACCTAAATCTACTTGGTTTGAACCCAAGCTTAGAAGTGGATTATTCATTCATGAGTTAAAGTGAGACGTTCCCCTTTATTAATAGCCCCCCTTTTTCATAGGATTGACGGCGTTTGGAACACTATTATAGCCTAAAAGCAGCTAAGCTTGACGAGAGCTTAGCTGCTTTTATTCATTTAATAACTATTTTCATAAATTGATCCTATTAGGTTTAACTTTTACTCACAGCGTTTTGCATGCTTCTGACATATTCATAAATATAAGAACCGGCGTTTTCGCCGTACTTCTCAATAATTTTGACGATTGCGCTGCCAACGATTACGCCATCCGCAATTTTCGCGATCTCCTCAGCCTGTTTTGGGGTGTTGATTCCGAAGCCCACGGCGATGGGAATAGTGCTCGCTGACCTAACAACCTCTATGATTGCCGGCAGGTCGGTTTTAATCTCACTTCTCATCCCTGTGACACCCATAGAGGAAACCACATAGATAAAACCGGTTGCCTCCTGCGCAATCTGTTTAATACGCTGTTCCGAGGTGGGCGCGATCAGGGAAATAACGTCAACTCCAAAACCTGCGGCCACTTCAGCCAGTTCGCCCTTTTCCTCATAGGGCAAATCAGGGATGATGATGCCGTCCACACCCAATTCAGCGCAGCGGGCGAAAAAGCGGGGGTACCCGTAATTAAAGACCGGATTTAAATAGGTCAGAAAAACCAGCGGCACTTCAGTTTTCTTCCGCACAGAAGCCACCAAGTCAAAAATCTTATCGACGGTTGCTCCAGCAGAAAGTGCGCGGATATTCGCCTCTTGAATGACCAGACCCTCGGCTGTGGGATCGGAAAACGGAATGCCAATTTCCACTAAATCAGCGCCACCTCGGATCATTTCCATAATAAATTCTTCGCTCTTGGCCATGGTAGGATCTCCACCCGTAACAAAGCCAATAAAAGCTTTCCCGTTTTTGAAGGCTTGTGCAATTTTACTCATCGATATTTACCCCCTTGTAGCGCGCGATGGCGGCAACATCCTTATCACCGCGTCCTGAAAGACATATAATAATGATTTGATCCTTATTCATAGTTCCGGCAATTTTCTGTACATGGGCGACGGCATGGGCACTCTCAATGGCGCAGATAATGCCCTCTGTGCGCGCCAAATATTCGAAGGCTTCCACTGACTCGTCGTCAGTTATGGGCACATATTCTGCCCTACCTGTATCGTGAAGGTTGGCGTGTTCCGGTCCGATCCCCGGATAGTCCAGACCTGCGGAGATGGAATACACAGGTGCGATCTGCCCATATTCGTCCTGACAGAAATAGGATTTCATGCCATGGAATACGCCTGGTTTCCCCTTAGCAATGGTTGCAGCATGCTTTTCAGTATCAATACCGTGTCCGGCTGCCTCACAACCAATTAACTTGACGGTTTCATCACCGATGAAGTTATAAAACATTCCGATTGAGTTGCTGCCACCCCCTACACAGGCCACCACAGCATCGGGGAGCTTGCCCTCGATTTTCAGGATCTGCTCTCTTGCCTCTTGGCTAATTACACTCTGAAAATCGCGGACCATCATCGGAAAGGGATGAGGACCCATCACAGAACCTAAAACATAATGGGTGTCATGCATACGGGCCGTCCATTCCCGAAACGTTTCGTTAACAGCATCCTTCAACGTCATGGTACCGCTCGTGACCGTGTTAACTCTGGCGCCTAAAAGCTGCATACGATAGACGTTTAAGGCCTGTCTGTCCGTATCTTCCTTGCCCATAAAAATCTCACATTCTAAACCAAGCAGTGCCGCCGCCGTGGCAGTCGCAACACCGTGCTGACCAGCACCTGTTTCGGCAATGACGCGCGTTTTGCCCATTTTCTTGGCCATTAGTACCTGTCCCAAAACGTTATTAATTTTGTGTGAGCCGGTATGGTTAAGGTCCTCACGCTTTAGGTAGATTTTGGCTCCTCCTAAATCCTTGGTCATTTTCTCCGCAAAATAGAGCAGCGACGGTCTGCCTGCGTATTCAACCAATAACTTATTCAGCTCCGCGTTGAACTCTGGGTCGTTCTTAAAGTACTCATAGCTTTTTTCAAGGTTGATGATTACATTCATCAGAATCTCTGGAATGTATTGGCCCCCGTGAATACCGTATCTGCCTTTAGCCATTTTGTATTCTCCTAACTATTTCTAAAATTTTGTCTCTGTCTTTCCTAGCATCTGTTTCTACCTATTTCTACCTGTCTACACCGCTACTTAAATCTGCGGATAAGAATTTTAATTTTAACTACTATTAAACAGAATCCCCTCGCAGAATACCAAGTTGTTCTTTCTTATTCTCGCTACGCATTAAGCTTTCGCCAATCAGTACCGCATCGGTCTTGTTTGCTTTCAACATAGCTACATCCTCAGGGGTTTTGATGCCACTTTCCGAGATGAATAAGATGTCCTCCGGCACTAAACTGCGTAGTCTGATGCTCGTCGTGATGTCAACCTCAAAGGTCTTCAGGTTGCGATTATTGACCCCAATCACTCTTGCCCCCGCAGTTAGCGCTGATCTGACCTCCTCCACTGTATGCGTTTCCACAAGGGCGGACAAACCTAGGCTATGGGCTATTTCCAGGAATTTTTGCAGGGTATCTGTGTCGAGCAGGGCACAAATGAGCAGGATCGCCGAGGCACCAATGATCTTGGCCTCATAAATTTGATAGCTGTCCACAATAAAATCTTTGCGCAGGAGAGGAATACTTACTGCTTGGCGGATCTCTGTGAGGTACCGGTCTCGACCATGAAACCAATGAGGCTCTGTGAGCACTGAAAGAGCGGCGGCTCCCGCTTGCTCATATTCCTTAGCAATCTGTATATAAGGAAAAGCTGGATCAATAATTCCTTGTGAGGGTGAAGCCTTTTTGAGCTCACAGATGAAGGATAGGCCTTCTGTTCTGAGAGCCTCTTCAAATGGAAAACCAGTAGTGGGGTCTAAAGCTTTGGCCTCTGAGGTAACTTGTTCTACAGGTTTTCGTTGTTTCATTTCAGCAACCCGTTCAACAGTTCGATTTGCTATTTTTTCCAAGATCATCTCATTACCTCGCTGGAAAGTCTCACGAAGTCTTCCAGTTTATTGATAGCCGCGCCACTATCGATGAGATCTTGGGCCATAGGAATTGCGGTCTTGATGGTCGCGGCTTTACCAGCCAGATACAAACACAGAGCTGCATTGAGAACGACGATATCGCGCTTGGCACCCTGCTCAGAGCCGTTTAAGATACTGCGGGTAATTTTTGCGTTCTCCTCAGCATCTCCTCCAACGAGCTCAGCCAAGGTACAATAGTTCAAACCCAACTCCTCCGGATCGAGGTGATAGCTGCTTAAAACTCCCATTTTAATTTCGCAGACTTTCGTCCTAGTCGTGAGAGTTGCCTCGTCCAACCCGTCGCAGCCATGGACCACCATGCCTCGCTTGACCCCGAGATTCGAGAGCACCTTGGCCAAAGGCTCCACAAGGTTTTCGTCATAGACGCCCATCAACTGCAGATTGGCCCCGGCGGGGTTGGCCAGAGGTCCTAGGATATTAAATATTGTGCGGATGCCCATTTCCCGTCGCACTGGAGCACAGTGTTTCATCGAGCTGTGATAGGTTTGGGCAAACATAAAACAAAGGTTGATTTCATCTAATATTTTCTGGCTATGCTCAGCAGTAATGGCTATCTTGATCCCCAACTTTTCCAAAACATCTGCCGCGCCACTTTTACTAGAGACACTGCGGTTGCCATGTTTTGCGACTGGAACTCCACCAGCAGCGACAACAAAGGCAGTCGTAGTCGAGATGTTAAAGGTTCCTACCTCATCGCCTCCGGTACCTACTATATCCATGACATCAAGAACAGGATTAAGATGAATAGCTTTCTCTCGCATAGCTAAAGCGCTGCCAGTGATTTCATCGATGCTCTCACCTTTCATCCGCAATCCCGTGAGGAAAGCACCCATTTGGGCATGCGTAGCGGACCCATCCATCATTTCCCCCATGACCGCTTTAGCAGTATCAAAATCTAAGTCCTCTCCTTTAATGACCTTGTAGATTGCTTCAACTATCATGCTGGATCCCTCCTAAGAAATTCTCCATGATGATTCTGCCCTGGGGTGTAAGGATCGACTCCGGATGAAATTGAACTCCATATACTTCATAATCTCTGTGTTTGACTGCCATAATTTCCCCGTCATCCGTGCGGGCGATGACCTTAAGTTCAGTGGGTATGGTGTCTTCGAGGGCGGCCAGCGAATGATACCGCGCACCTTGGATCGTTGCAGACAATCCAGCAAAAAGCTGACAATCCGTATCAATGTTTATATTTGACTGCTTACCGTGCATTAGCTCCTTGGCATAAGAAACAGTGGCCCCAAACCCCTCGCAAATGGCCTGATGACCAAGACAGACCCCTAACACAGGGACAATACCGGCAAAATGTCTGGCACTTGCAACACATACTCCGGCATCAGCTGGTCTGCCCGGGCCGGGAGAGAGAATAATTGCCTCAGGAGTAAGAGCCTCTATTTCTGGGATACTCAACTCATCATTGCGGATGACCTGAATATCCGGGTTGATGGAACCGATTAGTTGATACAGATTATAGGAAAAACTGTCGTAATTATCAATTAAGAGAATCATCAGTCGATAACCTCCTCAGACAGTTTCAGTGCGTTCATAACCGCTTGGGCTTTGTTGATACATTCCTGATACTCGTTTTCTGGCACGCTGTCGGCCACGATTCCGGCACCGGATCGAACAAACACTTTGCCATTTTTCTTAAAGGCGATTCGGATGGCAATACAGGTATCGAGATTACCAGTAAAATCAATATACCCAATCGCCCCACCGTAAATGCCACGCTTATTGTTTTCAAGTTCGTTGATTATTTCACAGGCTCGGATTTTTGGTGCGCCGGAGAGAGTTCCTGCCGGCAACACAGCATCTACGGCGTCTAAGGCATTTTTATCGTCTCGTATCTCTCCCTGAACTGTCGATCCGATGTGCATAACATGAGAGAAACGCTCGATGGACAAATATTTTTCGACCTTCACCGTTCCAAATTTGCTGATTCTACCCAGATCGTTTCTGCCCAAATCCACCAACATATTGTGTTCGGCCAATTCTTTAGGGTCGGACAGTAAATCCTTTTCGTTCTGAAGATCCTCCTCCTCTGTCTTCCCTCTTGGTTTTGTACCAGCCAGCGGGAATGTGTAGAGACTGCCATTTTGCAGTTTTACTAGGGTCTCTGGAGAGGCACCGGCAATTTCAATATCATTGCCGGAGATATAGAACATGTATGGCGACGGGTTTAACGTTCTCAAGACTCGATAGGCATTAAGGAGGCTACCTTCAAACTCCGCTTCAAAACGGTTAGACAAAACAACCTGGAAGATATCCCCTTCACGAATATAATGCTTCGCCTTGTTCACCATAGCGCAATATTCCTGTTTCTGAAACAAGGGGCGGAATTCAGAGGTGATCTTAGCGGGTTGCGTCTCTTGAAAAGCACCGTATTTAATGAGCTTCACCATACTTTCAATTTCCAAAACGGCCTTGTTATAGCCTGAATCCAGTTCTTCGGTTTTTACATTGGCAATCAGGATGATTTTCTGTTTCAGATGGTCAAAGGCGATCACCTTGTCAAAGAGCATCAGGTCTACGTCCTTAAAACCTTCCTGGTCCTCAGCATCCAGTTTTAAGGACGGCTCAGTGTACTTAATATAATCATACGAGAAATAGCCGACCAGACCGCCAGTGAAGGGCGGCAGGTATTCGAACCGAGGACTTTTGTTCTCGTCCAAAATCTTTTGGATATACTCACGGGGATGTAGGGTGTTGAGAGTAATTTCTGTACCAGAATTGATGTTGATGACTCCGTTAGTACAAGTCAACTCCAGTTTCGGGTCAAAGCCCAAAAATGTGTAGCGTCCCCATTTTTCGGCATTCTCCAGACTTTCCAGCATAAAACAATGTCGACTGACGTTTTTAAGAATTTTCAACACCTCCATCGGTGTCCTGACATCAGAAAAAATCTCACGGCTGACTGGGATCATCCTATAATCCGCTGCAATTTTCTGGGCTTCATTTAGGCTTGGTCTGTACATAAACATCCTCCTTTGGACGCAAAAAACCCGTCCAAGACTTAATAGTCAAGGACGGGTTGACAAAATCAATACCCGCGGTGCCACCTTGCTTTGCGGAAA
>Ga0209415_10006318_pt1 | contig 21109 bp, 24 predicted proteins | sample PeaSoiSIISIP2007_FD_187696 | JGI IMG/M metagenome (GOLD analysis project Ga0209415, IMG submission 187696) | Peat soil microbial communities from Weissenstadt, Germany - SII-SIP-2007 (SPAdes) (version 2) | ecosystem: Environmental > Terrestrial > Soil > Wetlands > Peat | place: Germany...
GAGGTGCACATGCGCACGATCGCGCGCATGGAGTTCGGCAAGTACGGCGACCTCGTCTACCAGCAGAAGGTCGAGCGGGAAGCCGCGCTGGCGGTGCCGGGGATCCGATGAGCCTCAACCTCAGCGCCGAGATCCGCGGCCTGGTCGACAACGCGCTGGCCAACGGCACGCCGATGCTGATCGCGGTGGTCACCGCCGATGGCAAGCCGCGCATGAGCTTTCGCGGTTCGATGCAGTCGTTGAGCGACGACCAGCTCAGCTTCTGGGCGCGGCGGCTCGAGGGCGCGACGCTGGAGGGGATCAAGGTCCACCCGGACGTCGCGGTGCTCTACCGCGACGCCCCCAACCGCATGCTGCTGCAATTCGCCGGGCGCGCGCGGGTCGCCACCGACCCCGCCGAGCGCGACCGAGTCTATGAGATCGCGCCTGAGATCGAGCGACGCGCCGACCCCGAGCGCAAGGGCGACGGCGTCGTCATCGACCTCGACCGCGTCGAGGGCATGCTCGGCCTCGGCGAGGACGGCCGGCCGAAGCTCCTGCGGCTGACGCGCGAGGACTGACGCGCCTTGGCTTCCGCTTGACAGGGCCGAGACGCCGGTCGACTCCAGCCGGCTGGGGTTGGGCGCGGTTGGCAAGAGGCCGGGATGACGATCGCACGCGCGGTCCGGCGGTGGGCTTGGGCGCTCGCCGGCCTTCTGCTCCTCGCCTTGCCCGCTCAGGCGGCCGGATGGCCGAACGCGTTGCCGGGCCAGCCCCTGGTGCAGGCGCCGCGCGTGTGCGCTTCGGGCATCGTTCCGATCAACCGGCGCTGTCACGTGATCGATTTCGCGCCGCTCGGGACGTTCAAGGGTCGGGATTGGTTCTACGCCTTCTACGACACCCATTGGGCCGACCGGCACGGCCGGCAGGACCGTGGCTTTCCGGTCATCTTCTATCTCGAGCGCCCGGCGACCCTCCGGTTGAGCCTCTGGGTCGACGACGCGCCCGGCCTGGCCGGACGCTGGGCGCTCAGCCCGCCGCCGCGGCCCGTGCTGATCGTGCGCCCGGAGGCCATCTACCTCGGGTTCACTCTGCAGGGCCTTCGCGTGGCCGACGACCAGCGGCTGTTTCGGCTTTCTGGCCTGCACTGGAAGGCGCTCCAGATCATGCGCCCGTCCTTCTCCGACCAGGGAAAGCTGGCGGCGGCGACCCCGGCGGGTTGCGCACGGACCTCGGCGTGGCGATACGACTGGACCAGCTTCACTCTGCGCGCGCCGGTGCGACGCATGCTCGGCGGGGCCGATTGCGGGACCATCGTGGCCGCGCTGAGCGTCCGTCGCGATCGCCTGACGCTGACCGGCGCGCGGCTGACGCGCTGAGCGACGGTTGACCCCGGCCGCGGCTCCGGGCTACCCGCCGCCGATGAGCCCGCCCGTCATCATCGCGGGGCTGTCGCGAGTCGCGACGGCCTACGACGCCCTGCTCTGCGACGTCTGGGGCGTCGTGCACAACGGACGCGAACGCTTCGCGCCGGCGTGCGACGCGCTGGCGCGCTTCAAGGCCGAACGCGGTCCCGTCATCCTGATCTCCAACGCGCCGCGGCCGGCCAGCGATGTCCTGCCGCAGCTTGACGCGCTGGGCGTGCCGCGCGCCGCCTGGTCGGCCATGGTCACCTCCGGCGACGCTACGCGCGCCCTGCTGGCCGCGCGCGCGCCCGGCCCGGCGTGGGCGATCGGCCCGGCCCGCGATGCGCCGCTGTACGAGGGCCTCGGCCTCGGCTTCGCCGGCCCTGAAGAGGCGACCTTCATTGCCTGCACCGGCCCCGTCGACGACACCACAGAGACACCGGAGGACTATCGGGAGCGTCTGAGCGCGGGCGCCAGCCGCGGACTCGTCATGATCTGCGCCAACCCCGACCGGGTCGTGCAGCGCGGCGATCGGCTGGTCTACTGCGGCGGCGCCCTGGCCGACCTGTACGCAGAGCTCGGCGGCGCAGTCGTGATGGCCGGCAAACCGCATGCGCCGATCTATGCGCTGGCGCTTGAGCGCGCCGCGGCCGAGGTCGGATGTCCGCTCGCGCGCGAGCGCGTGCTTTCGATCGGGGACGGGATCGCCACCGACCTCGCCGGCGCTGCGGCTCAGGGGATCGATGCGCTGTTCATCGCCCACGGCATCCACGCGGCCGAGCTCATCGACGGCGATGCGCCGCTCGACGCCGCGCGGGTCGGCGCCACCCTCTCCGGCGAAGGCGGCAGAGCCCGGTTCGCCATGCGCGCGCTCGCCTGGTGAGTGACTTGGGCGCGAGCTTCGCTAAAAGCATGACTTGCGCTGGAGGGGGTCTTGCACGAGCGACGTCTGGAGGACCTGAGCATCGGCCAGACCGCGGAGCGCAGGCGCGTGGTCAGCGAAGCCGACATCGACGCGTTCGCAGCGGTGTCCGGCGACAGCAATCCGGTGCACCTCGACGCGGCTTACGCCGCGCAGACGCGTTTCGGCGGACGGATCGCCCACGGCATGCTAGCCGCCAGCTACCTGTCGGCGTTGCTGGGCACGGAGCTGCCAGGGCCGGGGGCCATCTACGTCAGCCAGACCCTTCGATTCCGCCGCCCGGTCCGGATCGGCGACGAAGTCACCGCGCGCGTCACCATCGCGGCGATCGAGCCGGAGCGGGGGCGAGTCACGCTGGACACCGTGTGCCTGGTGGAGGGCAAGAACGTCGTCGAGGGCGAGGCCGTCGTGATGGTCGAGCGACGGAGCGCCTAGGCCGGTGGGGCTGACGATCGTCGAGGGGTGGCGGGGGTTGGACGCGCGCTTGCGTGGCGCGGCGATCGCGTTTGGCGAGTTCGACGGCGTGCATCTGGGCCATCGCGCGGTCATCGCGCTGGCGGCGGAGGCTGCGCGGGCGAGCGGCGCGCCGCTGGGCGTCATCAGCTTCGAGCCTCATCCGCGCCGCTACTTCTTTCCCCACTCCGAGCCGTTCCAGCTGACAACGCGCGGCCAGCAGGCGCGGGCGCTCGAGGCTCTGGGCGCAGAGCTGCTCTACGTGCTGCCATTCGACGAGGCGATGGCCGTGATGAGCGATGAGACCTTCGCCCGCGACGTGTTGGCGCAAGGCCTTGGCGCGCGGCATGTGGCGGCGGGGTTCGATGTCACCTTCGGCAAGGACCGCACTGGCGACCCGGCTTCGCTCGAGCGCTACGGCGCGGCGTTCGGCTTTTCGGTGTCCATCGCGCCAAGGGTGGGCGACGCCGAGGCGGCGAAGTTCTCGTCCAGCGCGGTCCGCGAGGCGCTGAAGACCGGCCACCCGGACCGGGCGGAGCAGATTCTCGGCCGCCCGTTTGCGATCGAGGGCGTCGTGGTGGAAGGCCAGCATCTCGGCCGCAAACTCGGGTTTCCCACCGCCAACGTTTTCGCCGGCGACTACGTCCGCCCGATGCTGGGCTCATACGCGACGCGCACACGCCTGGCGGATGGGCGCAACCTCGCCGGCGTCGCCAACTTCGGCGAGAACCCCGCGACGGGTCTCGTCGAGGCCCGACTCGAGGTGCATCTGTTCGATTTCGACGAGGAGATCTACGGCCAGACGATCGAGACCGAGCTGATCGCCTTCATCCGGCCGGAGCTGCCCTTCGACAGCCTGGACGCTCTGATCCGCCAGATCGCCGATGACGCGGTCCGCGCCCGCGCGATTCTCGCGGCCGCGGCCTAGGACGCAAGAACGCGACCGCGCGTCTCGGGCAGGAAGAAGATCGCCGCAACGACGCTGATGGCCGTGAAGGCGATCGGGTACAGAAGGCCAGCATAGAGGTTGCCGGTCGCGACCACGATCGAGAAGGACACCACCGGCTGGAAGCCGCCGATCCAGCCCGTGCCCAGGTGGTAGGGCAACGAGAGCGCCGTGTAGCGCACCCTCGTCGGGAAGAGTTCGGCGAGCGCGGCGGCCATAGGCCCGTAGAGCGCCGTCGCCGCAAGGGTGAAGACGAGCATCACCGCCAGCATCAGCGCCCCGTTTCGCCGGGCCGGATCCGACTTGGCCGGATAGCCCGCCGCCTTCAACGCCGAGCTCAACGCCGCGGCGACCGAGGCCGTCGCCGCCCTCTGGGCCGCCGGCGCCAGCTTGCGCGCATCGACCGAGGACACGCTCGCAGCGCCGATACGGACGCTGGCGGGTTGGCCGGCCGGGCCGGCCTGGTTGGCGTAGCTGACCCCGCCGTTGGTCAGCGCCGCCTTGGCGATGTCGCAGCTGGAGAGGAACTTCGCCTTGCCCGTCAAGTCGAACTGCGACGAACAGTCGGCCGGGTCGGCGACCACGGTGACTGGGGTGTGCTTGACCGCATCGACCAGGGCCGGATTGGCCGCGTCGCTGATCAGGTGGAAGCCGGGGTAGAGGCTGACAAGGCCCAGGACCATCCCGAACATCATGACCGGCTTGCGCCCGATCTTGTCGGAGAGCCAGGCGAAGAACACGTACAGCGGCGCGCTGGCCACCGCCGCAAGCATGATCATGAGGTTGGCATAGTCGCCCTCGACCTTCAGGAAGCGCTCCATGAAGACGTCGGCGTAGAAGAAGACCGTGTACCAGTAGGCGCCTTGGGCGCACATCAGGCAGAAGAAGGCGATCAGCACCAGCTTGAGGTTGCTCCAGCGCCCGAACGCGTCGGTGAACGGCGCGCGGCTGGCCTGGCCCTCGTCCTTCAGCTGCTGGAACGAAGGGCTCTCGGCAAGCTTCGAGCGCATCCAGATCGAGATGGCCACCAGGCCGATCGAGACGAAGAACGGGATGCGCCATCCGCCCGACCAGCCGGCGGCTGCGAACGCCGTCTCGCCCATGCTCCGTCGGGTGATGAAGATGACGCTGAGCGCCGCGATCAGCCCGAACGCGGCCGACGTCTGCACGAAACCGGTGAGGTAGCCCCGCCGCGCGGGCGGCGCGTGCTCGGCCACATAGATGGCCGCGCCGCCGTACTGGCCGCCGAGCGCGGCGCCCTGCAGCACGCGAAGGAGGATCAGCAGCACCGGCGCCAGGACCGGCGCGCTCTGCGCCGTCGGCAGCAGGCCGATGCCGAACGTCGCGCCGCCCATGAGCGAGACGCAGATGAGGAATGCCGCCTTGCGTCCGAAGCGGTCGCCGACGCGGCCGAAGATGAGCGCGCCGAGCGGCCGGAAGGCGAACCCGACCCCGAAGAGGGCCAGCGCCGCGATCTGGCCGGCCGTTGGCCCCAGCTGGGCGAAGAAGTTCTTCGCGATGATCGTCAGGAGACTGCCGAAGACAAAGAAGTCGTACCACTCGAAGGCCGTGCTCGCGCAGGAAGCGGCGACCACGGTGCGCAGCGGGGTGGTTGGCCGGATGGCTGGCGACGCCCCGTCGGCGGTTGTCTCGGCCATGCAACCCTCCCCCTAAGCAGCGCAACCGGTCTAACATCGGCCCCGGGCGGGACGGAAGCGGCGGCGCTTGCGCACCGCGGCGCCGCCCCCACCTTTCAAGGACTTGCGCGAGTCCGATCCCCGATGAAACCTGGAACGATCCTCCTTGCCGTGACGCTGGGCGCGATGCTCGCCTTCGTCGTGTGGGGGTTCTTCGCCGCCTGGAAGCTCTCGGGAAACGTGGCGATCAGCGCCAACGGCTACGTGGCGCTGGGGCTCGCCGGCGGCGTGACCTTGCTGCTGGGCGGCGGGCTGATGTGGCTGGCCTTCTATTCGTCGCGGAAAGGCTTCGACGACATCGATCGCGACGACCCCTGAGGCGCCGCCGTGATCAGCCGCCGTAGGCCACGAACCAGCCGTTCCTGAAGCCCTCGCTCACCTTGCCATAAAGGAAGGGCTCTCCGTCGGGCGTCGCCACCCGTCCGCCGGCGCCCACCAGGACGGCGTGGGCGGCGGCGACATCCCACTCCATCGTCGGCCCGTGCCTCGGGTAGAGGTCGGCCTTACCCTCGGCGATCAGGCAGAGCTTGATCGAGGAATCCATCGATTGGCGCTCGGTGAAGCCGTAGCGCTTGCGAAGGTTCTCCTCTTGCTCGGGCTTGAGCGTGTGGCTGGTCAACGCCAGCAGGTGCGCCGGGTCCGGCCGGCGCACGTGGACGGGCGCGCCGCCCGTCTCGCCGAACTGGCGCTTGAGCGTCCCGCCGGCTGCGGTGAACCAGACCTCGCCCGTGGCCGGCGCGGCCACCGCGCCGGCCACCGGAACGCCGTCTTCGACCAACCCGATATTGACGGTGAAGTGGGCGTCCCCGCGCACGAAGGCCTTGGTGCCATCCAGGGGGTCGACCAGGAAGAACCGCCGCGCCATCGCGGTTGGAACGCCGGCCGCGCTCACCGTCTCCTCGGCCAGGATCGGCACGCCGGGGAACGTGCGGGTGAGCGCTTCGATGATCAAAGCTTCCCCGCGCCGGTCGGCTTCGGTCACTGGGCTGTCGTCGGTCTTCGTCTCGACGGTGACCTCGGTGCGCCAGAGCGGGAGGATGACCGCGCTCGCCGCTTCGACCATCTCGGCCAGGCGGGCCCCAACGCCGGCGGGGCTGATGGCCGCCGCCGCGGCCTCGGGTGTGCGCTCATTCACGGCCGTGGTCTCTGGCATGGACGGGCGATTTGCGAAAGCCGCAAATCAGCCCAGGTTCAGCGCGCTTAAGACGCGCTGGAACGAGGCGAGCGATGCAGGAGAACCCGTCCCAGCCTTCGCGGCTCGCGCACGCGCCGGCGGACGTGTCGGCCCTGGAGCTGGCCGCGCACGTAGCGGCCAAGCTTTGCCACGATCTCATCGCGCCGGCCGGCGCCATCACCATGGGCCTCGACATGCTGGAGGACCCACAGAGCCAGGATCTGCGCGACGACGCGCTGGCCCTGGTCGCGGCCAGCGCGCGCAAGTTCGTCGCCGTGTTGTCGTTCAACCGCGTGGCGCTAGGCGCATCGGCTGCGGCGGAGACCTTCGACGCCGCCGAGCTGGAGCGACTGACGCGCGGCGTCTTCGCCGATGTGCGCGCCGACCTCGACTGGGCGATCGAGGCCGAAAGCCTCGCCAAACCGGTCGCCCGCGTTCTGCTCAATCTGGCGCAGATCGGCGCCGGCGCATTGCCGAGCGGCGGCATCGCCCGTCTGAGCGTCGCGGCCGGAGATGGCGAGACCGAGGTTCGCCTGATGGCCGAGGGCGCCAAGCCGAGGCTGCGGCCGGACACCGAGGAGGGCCTGAAGGGCGCGCCACTTGGCGAGCTGTTCGCCGGCCACTGGGTGCAAGCCTACTACCTCAGCCAACTGGTCGCCGCAGCCGGCGGGCGGCTGGTGACGGAAATCGGCGAGACGGAGATCGTGATCCGCGCGATTCTGCCCGGCGCCTAGCGAATCTCGCCTGGGCCATACGGCTCCTTAACCAACCGGCGCGAGAAAGGCTCAGGTGATCCCAGGAGCCGCGAAACGCCGTGAAGACCTGTCTGGTCGTCGACGACAGCCGCGTAATCCGCAAGGTTGCGCGCCGAATCCTCGAGGACCTTGGCTTTGAAATCGCCGAGGCCGCCGACGGGATGGAGGCTATGGCATGGTGTCGGACGGCCATGCCCGAAGCGATCCTGCTCGACTGGAACATGCCGGTCATGGACGGCCTAAGCTTCTTGCGCGAGCTGCGCCGGGAGCCGGACGGCCACGAGCCGGTCGTGGTGTTCTGTACCGTGGAGAACGACCTCGAGCACATCGGCCAGGCGCTCGACGCCGGCGCCGACGAGTACATCATGAAGCCGTTTGACGGCGACATCCTCGAGGACAAGTTCATCGAGGCCGGGTTGGTGGCATGAGGCCCGAAGACGTCGAGACCATCCGGGCCATGGTGCATGCCCGCTCGGGCGTCGTGATCGACCCGGAAAAGACCTACCAGATCGAGACCGGGCTCGCGCCGGTCGCGCGGCGCGCCGGGTTTGCGAGCCTGCCGGACCTCGTGCAGGCCATCCGCGCGCAACGCGACGAACGCCTGCTCTGGGCGGCGACCGAGGCGCTCACCAGCAGCGAGACGAGCTTCTTCCGAGATCGCGTCCCGTTCCGCGTCTTTCGCGAGGAGATCCTGCCCTCCCTCATCGCCGATCGCGGCGACAAGCCGATCCGGGTCTGGTGCGCCGCCGCCGGCACGGGGCAGGAGCCCTACTCGCTGGCGATGATCCTGGACGATGAGCAGGCCAAGCTTGCCGACGCGCGCGTCGAGGTGTTCGCCTCCGACATCTCCGAGCGGTCGCTCGAGCGGGCCCAGCGCGGCCTCTACACCCAATTCGAAGTCCAGCGCGGGCTGCCGATCCGGCTCCTAGTCCGTCACTTCGAGAAGGTCGACGAGCAGTGGTTGCTGTCGTCGCGCATCCGCCAGATGGTGCGCTGGCGAAGGATCAACCTGTTGGCCGACTTGCGGCCGCTGGGGCGTTTCGACGTCATCTTCTGTCGCAATGTCATCACCAGCTTCGACGAGCCGACCGGCCGGCGCGTGCTCGATCAGCTCGCCAATGCGTTGCCGCAGGGCGGCTGGCTGGTGCTGGGCGCCGACGAAACCGTCGGCGGCGCGAGCGAGCGGCTAAAGCCGGTCGCGGGCCGGCGCGGCATCTATGCGCCGAACCGCGAGGCCCACGCCGCGGCCTAAGCGGGCGCGCGCTGATCTAGTGCGAGGCGTCGTGGGCGGTGTCGGTGACCGCGTTGCCGACGGCGCTGACGTCCTTGCCGGCACCGGCGATCGTGTTGCAGGCGGCCACCGCGAGGCCAAGAGCGAGGACGGTCAAAAGGGCGAGCTTGCGCATCGAGGTTTGCCTCCCGGGCGTAAAGGACGAGCACCCAACGGCTAAGCCGCCGCGCGGTTCCCTCGGCCGCGGCGGCCGGTGTCGCCTTGGCCGCCCGCGCTGCGCGCCTTCGGCGTCGGAAACACCAGGCTGGCGGTGACGCCGCCGCCGCTGTTCGCCACGACCTCCATGCGGCCGCGGAGCTGTCGTGCGAAGGCGCTCATCAGCTGACGCCCAACGCCCGCTTTGGCGAGCTCGGGGGTCGCGCCGGAGCCCTCGTCGATGATCGCGAGCTCGGCATCGTCGCCCGTCACCGAGAAGCGTACGCGCAACAGCCCGCCGCGCAGGGCCAGCGCGTGCTTCTGCGCGTTGGTGATCGCCTCGACCGCAAACAGCGCAAGCGGCGCGAGCTTGTCGGGATCGATGATCAGCGGATCGGCGTCGAGTTGGGTCGCGATCACCTCGCCATGTTCCTGCTGTTCGACGACGAGCTGGGCGAGCAGGTCGGCGAGAAACTGGCGGATATCGACGCGCTTGAAGTCAGCGCCCTGGTAGAGCGCGCGGTAGATGAGGGCCAGCGCGTTGATCCGCTGGCGGGTGTCGAAGATGGCGTCCCGCGCCGCCGGATCGCCGAGCGCTCGCTGCTGCATGCTGAGCAGCGAGCTGATAACCTGCAGATTGTTGCGCACACGGTGATGGATCTCGCGCATCAGCTCGTCCTTCTCGGCCAACGACGCGGCGACCTGGCCGTCGCGGGCCGTGATCGCGTCGGCCATCACGTCTAGGGCCTGCGCCAGCTCGCGGATCTCCGGCGGCGCGCGGCTGGCCTGCAACGGCCGGACCGTGAAGCGACCCTTGGCGTAGATGTCGGCGATCCGCTGCAGGTAGTGCAGCCAGCGCACCACGACCCGCTCAGTCACCACCAGCACGGCGATCAGCGCCGTGAGGAAGGCGAGCAGCGGCAAGAAGACGCCCGAAAGCAGGTTCAGCCTCGCCCAGGAGAACCAGCCCTGCGATGGTGCCGAGAGCATGACGGAGACGTCGCCGATCAGCGGCGCGATCGAATAGACCCGCAGTTGGCCACGCAGATCGCGCCCATAGTCGATCGCCGCGCCGCGTGAACCCACTCCCCGCAGGCTCTGCGCAAGCGTGGCGGGGAAAGCCCCTGTGTCGGTGCGGCTGAGGAAGCGGCCGCGATCGTCGACCAGGGCCACCGCTGTGCCGGGCGGCAGGCTCGGGTCGGAGAGGTCCGGCTGTAGGCTCCTCAGGCTGACCACCGCCGCCATCGCCCCGTCGAAGCTCCCGTCCGGCGCGGTGACGCGCTCGGCGGCGAGGAGCGCGGGCTGAGACCCGCTCAACGATCGTGGGGCGCGCACGGCGACCGACGTCGTCCCCTCGGCCAAGCGCACGAACCAGTCGCTCGACCGGCGCGCCGGATCGGCAGGAACACCGGCCGCGGCGCAGGCGACTCGCCCCTGCCGGTCGAAACGGATCAAGTTTTCGTAGCCGCCGAGCCGCCCGCTGATTTCACCGAGCCGGCTGGTGCAGTCCAGGCCGATCGACTCCGGTCCAAGCGTCTCGAGCAACACGCTGGCGCCGGCGAGCTGGACCCGGGCCGTGGCGGCGCTGCGCACCGCCGCAAGCGCCAGGCCCGCGTGCTGCTCCTCGGCGTCCTTGCGAAAGGCGATGGTGGCCTGCGCCACGCCGATCAGCAGGACTGGCAGAAGCGCAAGCGCCACCGCCGCGCCGAGCCGCGAGCGGATCGTGGTGAAGGGCCCCCACGCCAGCCTCGCCATCGCCCGCCTTTCTCGCGAACCTCAGGGACCAGACCGTCAGCGGGTCTGGGCCATGTGTTCGACCGCAGCCAGGATCGCGCCCATCGCCTCGCTCGCCGCCCGGCCGTCGCGCGGGTAGGCGCCGGCTTCGAGGATGCTCTGCAGAGCCCGCCGCGCGCGGCTGACCCGGCTCTTCACCGTGCCGACGGCGCAGCCGCAGATCTCGGCCGCTTCCTCGTAGGCGAACCCGCCGGCGCCGACCAGGATCAGGGCCTCGCGCTGCTCGGCCGGCAACATCGCCAGGGCAAGGCGCATCTCGTCGAGGGCGACGGGCGACTGCGGATCGTCGACCGCGACCAGGGTGCGCTCGGCCGCCTCCTGGTCCAGCTGGGTCTGGCGCCAGGATCGCCGCTTCTCCGAATAGAACTGGTTGCGAAGGATCATGAAGGTCCAGGCCTTCATGTTGGTGCCCATCTGGTAGCTGGCGCGAGCGTCCCACGCCTTCATCAGAGCATCCTGCGCCAGGTCGTCGGCGCTGGCCTGATCGCCGGTGAGCGTACGCGCAAAAGCGCGCAGATGCGGGATCAACGCGACAAGTTCACGCTTGAAACGGCCCTCCATGGCCGGGCTGGCGCCGCCGTTCGCGGCCTCGCGCTCAGTCTTCATCTGCGCCCGACAACGCCTCATCGCCGCGACGCAGGATGTCGAGGAACTCCTGCGGGATCGGCTCGTTGACCACCTGCTCGAACATCTGGCGCAGCTTCACGCCGATCGCCTGCTGGCGCAGGCGCGCCTCGTCGATGGCGCGCCTGGGCTCGTGGGCGGGCGGCGGCTTGCGGCCGCGTCCGCCGGGTCCGCTACTGCTCTCCAAGCTGTACCCCCCTCCGCTTTGACGCATCATCACAAGACCTGACCCCGCACAGCGAACGCGCGAGGTGCGCCTGGGTTCCAGAAAACAAGCTTGACGGAGGAACCAACCGTCAAGCGTCGCGTTTGCTCATTCGCGGACCGGCCTCGCTGGCGCCATCATCCTGTGATGTCGTCGCCTGCGCCTCGCCCTTGAACGCGGAGGGGAGTTCATGAGTTTGCTCGCAACGTTGGCCCCGCACCTTCCCTACGTCCGCCGCTATGCCCGCGCACTGACCGGCGACCAAAACGTGGGCGACGCGTACGTGCGGGTCGCGCTCGAGGCGCTGGCCGCCGGCGAGCGGACGCTGGCCCCGGGCAAGAGCCCGCGCGTGGCGCTCTACCATGTGTTCCACACGATCTGGGGCTCGACCGGCGCTCAGCTGGAGAGCCGCGCGGACGATGCGCCGCCGGCTGCGGGAGCCGATCCCTCGGCGCGGCTGCTCAGGATCGCGCCGCGGTCGCGGCAGGCTTTCCTGCTCACGGCGCTCGAAGGGTTTACGCCCAGCGAAGCCGCCCAGATCCTCGACGCCGATTTTGCGGAAGTGGAGCGGCTGATCGCCACCGCGCAGAGCGAGATCGACGCCGAGCTGGCCACGGACGTGCTGATCATCGAGGACGAACCGGTAATCGCCACCGACATCGAGGCGCTGGCCAGGGAGCTCGGGCATGAGGTGGTCGGCATCGCCGCCACCCACGCGGAGGCGATCGAGGTGGCCGCACGCCGACGGCCGGGCCTCGTGCTGGCGGACATCCAGCTCGCCGACGGATCCTCCGGCGTGGACGCCGCCCGCGAGATCCTCAGCCGCTTCGACGTGCCGGTGATCTTCATCACCGCCTTCCCGGAGCGGCTCCTGACCGGCGAGCGGCCGGAGCCGACCTTCCTGATCACCAAGCCCTTCCTGCCTGAGACGGTGAAAGCGGCGATCGGACAAGCGCTGTTCTTCCACCCGGCGCGCAACAAGCAAGCCGCGTAGCCCTCGCCGCGGCGGCGCGGAATTGCCCCGAAGATTCTCTTCCTCGCTTTCCTGGTGCTGCTGGCGGTGAGCTTCGCCATGCGAGCCCTGCGCGCGCGTTCGATGGTTTAGCGTCGCGGGAGCGGAAGAAACTCGCCCCGCCGGTGGAACCGCCCCGAGGCATGGCCGTTCTCAGCCGTGCGGAGGCGGCGACGCCCCCCCGACTTGAGGCTGGTGAGAGCCAGCCAGCCGTCTCCGCACCCTTTTTCTCGATGATGCGAACTCGAAAGGCGGCTCTTCAGGGGCCGCCTTCTTCTTGCCCGGCCGCCCGCGTCCGGAGGGAACCGGGGTTCACCGCGGCCGTTCGACCGGCGTGGACAGAAATGCTCTCCAACGAGGGGCGCGGTGGCGTTTTGGAGCCCAAGCAAGCCGCCAGAATCGGTCGAGCCGGCGGCGACGATGGACGCGGACACGCTGAAAAGCGAACTGGGTCACGCCTATGAGCGCGGACGCAGCGAAGAGCGCGCCCGCCGGGCCGGACGCGTCGTCTTCCTGGCGCTCGCCGCGCATGATGGGTCTTTTGCCGGCGCGGGCGCGGACATCGACAGGACGCTCGCTGCGGCGATGGGTCAGATCAAGGTCTGAGACCGCTCGGGGTCGCCGACGACGAACGCGCTCGCTAGCGGCTGTCGGACGCCGTCGCAGCCTGGATGAGCGCGCTGATCTGGTCGGTCGAGCCCGCCGCCTGGGTCAGCGCGCGCCCCGGGGTGGGGTTCGGCGCCGGCACGGCCGCGGTCAGCTGGTTCATCGCCGTCTGGGCGACCGTCCGAACGGCGGTCTCGGCAGCGTCGGCTGCGGCGTTCTGCGTGCCCTGATAGATGAAACCATAGGTGGGGTAGACGGTCTTGCCGAGGTCGCGGACGGGGTCGTACCAGACCTTGACCTGACTCCAGTCGCCGGCCGGCGAGACGTCGACGACGGTGACATCGCGCTCCACCTGACCCCGACGGCCCTCGATGATCGACCAGTTCGCTTGGGTGACCTGAATCACGCGGTCAGTGAGCACCTGGCTGACGACGGCGACGTGGCCTTTGTTCATCACCCCGTTCGGCTTGAAGACCAGGACGGCCCCGGCCTTCGGCGCAAACCCCTGCGCGTACTTGCCGGCGGCCTGCTTCCACCAGGTCCAGGCGTCGCCGAAAATCTGGATGCCGGAGATCATTCGCGCGAAGGGAACGCACTGCCAATAATCAGCGGCCTGAGCCTGGCCTGCGCTCGCCGCGATCACGAACGCCACGGCGACGGGGCCTAACGCGGCCCTTATCCCCTTACGCATGTGCTGGGTCTCCCCCCGGCCCGGAACTGACGTTTGGATAACCATCCCGGCCAAAGATGAAAAGAAAAATAATATCCGGGCGTGTCCTTTCGGCCACGCTTGTTGCAGCGGCCCTCCCCGGCAGGCGGAAGCCCCACATCCAGCGACGCGCAGGCCACTCGACAAGATTGTGTGACGCGGTTGCCAGTGTCGGCGGCGCCAAGCGCATGCTTAGCCAAATTGAACGCGCCAGTGCGTCCTTCATAAGGCGGCCGAGAAACCGAAACCGCATTCGCGAACAACAGCTGTCATGAATATAGTCCATGTAGATCGAGTAGCCGATCTCTCCAGAATACACAAGGAACCCGCTGCCCCCGCCGCTCTTGCGGGCTTTCGCCCCACGTGACCGATGACAAGATCAGAAACCCGAACGGGTCAGCCAGCCGGGCCGCGGGCGCCCCGAACTGGGCGCCGACGATCGCCGCGGCGCCTGAAATTGCGGCGCCGAGCAGCGGCGCGGCGCGGGTCTCCGCCGCGGCGGCGGGCCAAACAAGGTAAATGGCCGCGGCATTGGGCGAGGCTCGGAACGATCCTGAGCGAGCGAGGTCAGCGGGTTGATCGGCTTGGCTTCGGGCATGGCGAGATCCCGATCCGGGTGGAACGGTTCTTTCGTCCCGCGCCGAGCACGGGGCATGCCACCGCGGGAGCGCGCGCCGGCCTACTCGCCTGCCAGTGGGTAGGATCGCTCGAGGCGGTAGGTCGACCCTCCGCGACCGAGCCGGCTGGAATAGAGGCCGAACGCCGAGCAAGCGAACGGTGGCGAGCGCAGCAAGCCCTGGGCCTCGATCCACGCAGCGACACGGGCCGGCTCGCCGCGATTGAGGTAGGCCAGCGTCAGGTGCGGCCGCCACGGCCGCGTGTCGGGCGGCAGGCCCACGCGCCGCGCAGCGCGCACACAGCGGCGCGCCAGCCGCTCCAGCGCCGGATCGGGCGCGACGCCGGCCCAGACAGCGCGCACCACCCCGGAATCGTCGAAGCTTCCGACGCCCTCAAGGGCGATGACAAGCGGCGCGCCGGCGATCCTGTCAAGCTCGGCGTCGAGGTCGTCGGCGGTCGTCTCGATGATCTCGCCGAAGAACCTCAGCGTGATGTGCAGGCTCTCGGGCGGCCGCCAGCGCGCGCCGGGCAGACCCTGCTGGCGGCGGGCGAGCAGCTCGGCGATCTCCGGCGGGATGGCCAGGGCGGCGAACAGGCGGATCATCGCGCGCAAACTCCCTTGCCTCCGGCCGATGGCGCAAAGGCCGATACGGCTTGCCCGCCCTTGCGGGCCGGCGCATCCTTGCCGATATCAGGGCCCGCGCCCACGCATGGGCCAATCTTAAGGATCGATTCTCGATGAGCGACTTCAACCGCGACTATCCGCGCCCCGCCCCCCAGGCGGGCGCCGCCGACATGGCGGTCGACGCGGGGCTGCGCGCGTTCATGCTCGGCGTCTACAACAAGGTGGGCCTCGGCCTGCTCATATCGGCCGCTCTGGCCTACGTGACCTCCAGCGTTCCGGCCGTGCGCGATCTGCTGTTCCAGCAGGTCATGACGACGCGCGGGTTAGCCGAGACCTACACCCTGCTCGGCTGGGTCGTGGCGATCGCGCCGCTGCCGGTGCTGCTGCTCGGCCGCCTGGCGTTCCGGCAGAGCCCGCGGTCGAGCGGCATTGTCTACTGGTCGGTCGTCGCGCTGTTCGGCGCGTCGCTCGGCATCTGGGCGCTGCTCTACACCGGCGCCTCGATCTTCATGACCTTCCTGATCACCTCTGCGGCCTTCGGCAGCCTGAGCCTGGTCGGCTACACCACCAAACGCGACCTGACGGGGCTCGGGAGCTTCCTGATGATCGGCCTGGTCGGCTTGATCATCGCCATGTTCGTGAGCGTCTTCTTCGCAACGCCAGGGATGCAGTTCGTGATCAACGTGATCGGCGTGCTCATCTTCGCCGGCTTGATCGCCTACAACACCCAGCGGCTGAAGCTGACCTACTACCAGCTCGGCGGCGACCAGGCGGCGATGAGCGTCGCCACCAACTACGGCGCTCTCAGCCTCTACCTCGACTTCCTCAACCTGTTCCTCTTCCTGCTCAGGCTGACGGGCGCCCGCCGCTAGACGGGTCGAAGTCCGGACGAACAATAGGCCCCGGCGGGCGACCGCCGGGGCTTTTCCTTGCTATGACGCCGGCATGCAGGGGATCGAGCTTTCACGGCGCTTCTACCAGGAGCTGGTGCGTCCATGGCTGGCGAACGCCGCGCCGGGCCTGCCGCACGCGGCGGCCCTCCTGGGCTATGGGTCGGAGCTGCTCGGCTTCGACGACGCGATGTCGCAGGACCACAACTGGGGTCCGCGCGTGCACCTGTTCGTTGACGAGCCGGTGTTCGAGTCCGACGCCGACGCCATGGTCGCCGCGTTTGCGGAGGCCGCTCCGGACGCGTTCCTCGGCCACCCGATCGGCATGGCCAACCAGCCGCATGCGGCGGCGCACCGCCAGGCCGGGCGCGCCGACGTCCGCCACGGACTCGAGATCTGGACGCTGGCGCGGGCGCTGCGGTTTTGGGCCGGCCTCGCCCCCGGCGAGCCGCGCGACAATCTCGGCTGGCTTGGCCTGGCCGAGCAGCGCCTGATCGCCTTCACCGCCGGCGCAGTCTTCCACGACGACGACAGGCGGCTCACAGCCGAGCGCGAACGTCTGAGCCGATTCCCGCGCGACGTCCGGCTCTACAGGCTAGCCGGCCAGTGGCGGCGACTCGCCGAGGAGCAGCCTTTCGTGGGGCGGAACGGGGCCGCCGGTGAGGAACGCGGCTCGCGCGTGATCGCCGCTCGGCTGGTGCGCGACCTGATGCGGCTGGCGTTCCTGATCGAGGGCCGCTACGCACCCTATTCGAAGTGGTTCGGGACCGCCTTCGCCGCCCTGCCCTGCGCCACCGACATCGGTCGGAAACTGGACGCGGTGCTCGACGCCGCTGACTGGCGGACGCGCGATGCGGCGCTGGCGGAGGCGGCCCTCTCGCTCGGCGAACTGCAACTGACCCGCGGCGTGCCTGGCGCGATCCCGCCCCGCATCGTGCGCTTCCACGAACGGCCGTTCAGCGTGGTCAACAGCGAAGCGATGATCTCAGCGCTAATGGCGGCGATCGACGATGCGGCGCTGCGCGCGTTGCCGGTGATCGGCGGGCTGGATCAGGTGACCGATTCGACGCCGGTCGTCGAGGCGCCCGACCGCGCGAGGCGCGCGATGGCGGCGCTACTTCACGACCTTGAACCGGGCCCGGTCGAAGAAGCGTAGGACGGCGTCGAGCTCGCGGCCCCGCTTCAGCACCTGGCCGTTCTGGCCGACGATGGCCCATTGGCCCTGCCGTCGCGCGAGGGCCGGGCGCTTCTCGATGCGATAGGCGGGCTGTTCCGACGCGCGGCGGTAGACCGAGAAGATCGCCGAGTCGCTGAGGCCGTCGATGGCATAGTCGCGCCACTCGCCGGCGGCGACCTTCAATCCGTAAAGGCCGAGCAGCCGGTCGAGCTCGCGGCGCTCGAAGAAGACCAGGGGAACAGCCCGCGGCCCGGGACCCACATCGAGACTCATCGGGGGCATAGTTAAGGGTCAAACGGCTTGGCGGCGAGGGGTGAGTCCACGCTCGCGCGCCACGCGCCACGAAATGACCTTATTTCCGACGCCGACGCGCCCGCTTGCGCCGCCAACGTTCCCTGGTCGGCCGCTCAGCCCCGGATGTTCCGGAATCTGAACAGCCCCCCAGCCCCCCGGGTCCTGGGTGAGACGGTCGGCCTTGAGAAGAAGAACAGAAGCCCGCGCGGCCCAAATGCCCCCCTCTGGCCGCGCGGGCTATTCTTTTGCCGATAGAGCCGTCTAGGAGCGCGCGAGCGCGATGACGCGTCCGTTGCGCAGCCCCTGGATAATCACCACCGTCTTCAGGTCGCGGTCGTCCGGCGCCCGCAAGCGGACGCTCAACCACTGGCCGCGCCAAACGCCGAGCCGGGAGAGTTCGCGTACGACGTTGTGCTCCACCACCGTCTGGCCGCGATTGTCGCCGGCCAGCACCCTGACCGATTGGTCGCCCGGCTCGTAGCGCACCAGCCAGACCGCGGCGCCGCCGGCAGGCGCGGCGCCCGCATGGATGACGAACCGTCCCTTGGTCAACAGCGTCTGCGGGGGCGGGCCGGACTCGCGCTCGGCGGTGCGGATAAGCTTGTCGACCGTCTCGCGATCGACCGCCGCCGCCTGCAGGCGACCGTCGACGACCACCTGCGGGGTGTAGACGTCGCGCAGGGCCAGCGCGCGCATGTAGAGCTTCTGCCGCTCGGTGAACTCGGGCTTGGCCATGGTGTCGCGCCAGCCGAGATAGTCCCAGTAGTCGACCGGAAACGTGAGCGCGAGCACGCGCGGCCGCTGATCGAGCGCGCTGATCAGCGCGCCCGACTTCACGCAGGAGGAGCAGCCCTGGCTGGTGAAGAGCTCCACCAGCACGGTCGCACGCGGCGACACGGCGCCGGCTCGCCCCGCCGCCGCCAGCGCAACGCTGAACAGAAGAGCAAGCGCGGCCTTTCGCATCGCGGTCAATTAAGCGGCTTTTCCGGCTCGGCGCGTCTCACGAGGCCGTGAGACCGCCTTGAGCCGCTCATGCCGCCTGCGTCTCCCGCGCCAGATTCCGCAGCACGTAGTTCAAGACGCCGCCGGCCCGGAAGTAGTCGAGCTCTGTCGGCGTATCGATGCGGCAAATGACCGGGAAGCGGGCGATGCGCCCATCCGAGGCGCGATAGACCTCGACCGTCAGCGTGCGCCGCGGGCTGAGCTCCGAGAGGCCGCGGATGGTCACGATCTCCTCGCCGGTCAGGTTGAGCTTCTTCCAGCCCTCGACCTTGAACTGCAGCGGGAGCACGCCCATGCCGATCAGGTTGGATCGGTGGATGCGCTCGAACGACTCGGCGACCACCGCGCGGACGCCCAGGAGCTTCGTGCCCTTGGCCGCCCAGTCGCGCGACGAGCCGGTGCCGTACTCCTTCCCGGCGAAGACCACCATGGGGTGGGCCTCCGACTGGTAGCGCATGGCCGCATCGTAGATCGCCATGACATCGCCGGACGGAAAGTGCTTGGTCACCCCGCCCTCGATATCGGGCGTCACGCGGTTCCTGATGCGGATGTTGGCGAACGTGCCCCGCATCATCACCTCGTGGTTCCCGCGCCGGGAGCCATAGGAGTTGAACTCGCCCTGACCGATCTGCCGTTCCACCAGATAACGGCCAGCCGGCGAGGCAGCCCGTATCGAGCCGGCCGGCGAGATGTGGTCGGTGGTGATGGAGTCGCCAAAGATGGCCAGGATGCGGGCCTCGATGATGTCGGAGACCGGCTCGGGCGTCATCGTCATGCCCTCGAAGTAGGGCGGGTTCTGCACATAGGTCGAGCCGACGTCCCAACCGTAGGTCTTGCCGCCGGCCACCTTGATGTCGCGCCAGGCCTTGTCGCCCTTGAACACGTCGGCATAGCGTTTGGCGAACATGTCGCTCGAGACCGCCTTGCGCTGGATGTCGGCGATTTCCTTCGACGTCGGCCATATGTCGCGCAGGTAGACGGGTTCGCCGTCCTTGCCGCTCCCGAGCGGGTCGCGGGTCAGGTCGACCGTCATCGAGCCGGCGAGCGCGTAGGCGACGACCAGCGGCGGCGAGGCCAGGTAGTTTGCCCGGGTGTCCGGATTCACCCGCCCTTCGAAGTTACGGTTGCCGGAGAGCACGCTGACCGCGACCAGATCGCCGGCCTGAACGGCCTCCGAGATCGCCGGCGGCAGCGGGCCGGAGTTGCCGATGCACGTCGTGCAGCCGTAGCCGACGAGGTTGAACCCCAGCGCATCCAGCGACTTCTGCAGGCCCGCCTTCGCCAGGTAGTCGGTGACCACCTGCGAGCCGGGTGCGAGCGAGGTCTTGACCCAAGGCTTCACCGTCAACCCCTTGTCGAGCGCCTTCTTGGCCAACAGGCCGGCCGCGATCAGCACGCTGGGGTTTGAGGTGTTGGTGCACGAGGTGATGGCCGCGATCACCACGTCGCCGTCACCGAGGTCGTAAGCCTCGCCACTTACCGGCGCGCGCGGCGGCCCGCCGGTCTTGGCGAACTCGCCTTCCAGCGCGGCGGCGAAGGACGTCGCCGCGTCCGAGAGCGCGACGCGATCCTGCGGGCGCTTGGGTCCCGCCAGCGAAGGGACCACGTCGGCCAGGTCGAGCTCGACGGTGTCGGTGAACGCCGGCTCGGGCGTATCGGCCTCGTGCCAAAGGCCCTGCGCCTTGGCGTAGGCCTCGACCAGGGCCACGCGCTCGGGCGTGCGGCCGGTCGCCTTCAGGTACTCGATGGTCGCCTGGCCGATCGGGAAGTAGCCGCAGGTCGCCCCGTACTCGGGCGCCATGTTGGCGATGGTGGCGCGATCCTCGATGGTGAGGTGCGCGAGGCCGGGACCGAAGAACTCGACGAACTTGCCGACCACGCCCTTCTTGCGCAGGAGCTGGGTGACGGTCAGCACCAGGTCGGTCGCCGTCGCGCCCTCTGGGAGGGCCCCGTCGAGCCGGAACCCGACCACCTCAGGGATCAGCATCGGCAGCGGCTGGCCCAGCATGGCCGCCTCGGCCTCGATGCCGCCGACGCCCCAGCCGAGCACCGAAAGACCATTGACCATCGTGGTGTGGCTGTCGGTGCCGACCACGGTGTCGGGATAGGCGATCTCGACGTCGCCGTCGGCGGCGCTCCACACGGTCTGCGAGAGGTATTCGAGGTTGACCTGGTGACAAATGCCGGTGCCGGGCGGCACGACGCGGAAGTTGTCGAAGGTGCCCGAGCCCCAGCGCAGGAAGCGGTAGCGCTCGAGATTGCGCTCGTATTCGCGCTCGACGTTCTCGCCGAAGGCCTTGGCCGTCCCGAAGTGGTCGACCATGACCGAGTGGTCGATGACCAGGTCGACGGGGTTGAGCGGATTGATCTTGTCCGGATCGCCGCCCAACCGGGTCATGGCGTCGCGCATGGCGGCCAGATCGACCACCGCCGGCACGCCGGTGAAGTCCTGCATCAAGACGCGCGCCGGCCGAAAGCTGATCTCGTGCTGGACGCTGCCCCGGTTCTGGATCCAGGCGGCGAGCGCCTCGAGGTCGTCTGGGCCGGTCGTTCGCCCGTCTTCGTTTCTTAACAGGTTCTCCAGCAGTACCTTCATCGACGCCGGCAGGCGGGTGACGCCGGCAAGCCCGGCCTCCTCAGCCGCGGCCAGGCTGTAGTAAGCGTAAGTCTTCTCGCCCACCACGAGGTCGCGGCGGGTGTGCAAGCTGTCGTTCGATAGCATGGAAGGACGCCTTTCTCTGCTCTGGGCCGCCCGAAAACCGGTCGCGGGATCGCGCGCATTGAAGGAAGGACAC
>Ga0209415_10006320_pt1 | contig 21107 bp, 14 predicted proteins | sample PeaSoiSIISIP2007_FD_187696 | JGI IMG/M metagenome (GOLD analysis project Ga0209415, IMG submission 187696) | Peat soil microbial communities from Weissenstadt, Germany - SII-SIP-2007 (SPAdes) (version 2) | ecosystem: Environmental > Terrestrial > Soil > Wetlands > Peat | place: Germany...
GGAGGCTTTGAAGCGAAATCCTGACCTGACTGACACCAACCAGTTGAATTTATTCAACTATTAACCGGACAGTAGTGATGTATGGCATGATGGAAAAGTTGGGGCGCGGAAGTGTCTTGATCCGCGAGGCCTGCAAAAATCAGGGCTTGCCTACTCCTCAGTGGAAGTCGGAAAAGGGACGCGGGGTCACCCTCACTTTATATGCCACTGAAGTCACCGGGGAAGTCACCGGGGAAGTCACCGGGGAAGTCGTGCGGATATTGGAAGCAATGCATGACGAGATTTCCAGGAGGGATCTCCAGAAGGCCATTGGCTTAAAGCACGACGACCATTTTCGCAATGCTTACCTTCTTCCGGCCCTAGAAGGTGGGTATATCGAAATGACGCTTCCAGACAAGCCCAACAGCCGTTTTCAAAAATACCGTATGACCCCCAAGGGGCGTGCCTTGGTGGAAAGTAACGGGCTATGACCTTATTGGGGGAGATAGCCTAAGCCGTCACATCAGTACAGGAGGCAGAGGGGCGTTTGTGAATTTGGGGGGATGGAGAGAACCGCGAGGTCTGGAATTGGACATGACCGACGGCGTGTCAGACCCCGCGGTCGTCTATTCATGTGCACGGGCCAACAGGGGAAGCCAAATTTGGGATTGAGCCGCACGTTGCACTCGCTGCCAATCATCGTTTATTTGAACCTTGGTTTGGCCAGGTAACTCTCACCTGCTGCCCGACTATCTTGTCGGAGCGGGAATGGGGGCAGTGGTGCTGCTGACCGGCAACGTGAAGGTGATCCTGGGGGCGATCAGATAGGGGGAATCACGACCACGCGGCTCTCCGCACAAGTGGGGATTGTGAGAGTAAAGTGTTGGTTTATTTTTAATGTATTTGCCGGCCCGGACCTGATAGGATGCTGAATCGTCGGAGTTCGCACGAGGAGGCAGAGACTTTGAGCCTGTCGGATTATGTGGTAGTGGATAAGCTGTTCGATGGCCCCCACACGACCGTCTGCACGGGGTATTGCAAGGATGCGCCGGATCGGACGCTGACCCTGAAATTCCTGAAGGCGGTTTGCCTGAGCGATTACAAGCAGGCCAGCTACCGGCAGAAGATCGAGCACCTCAAGGTCCTGAACGATCGGCTGCTCATCCGTCCCCTGGCGCTGGAAGCCGAGGGCGATACCTGTTTCGTCACCCAGGAGTACTTCGACGGCCTGTCGCTCGACTGCCTGGCAAAGGCCCGCGGTCCCATGCCCCTCGGCGAGTTCTTTGCCATAGCCTGCCAGCTGGCCGAGGCGCTGGAGAAAATCCACGAGGCCGGCATCATCCACGGCGGCATCAAACCGCACAACGTGCTCGTCAATCCCGCCTCGCTCGAAGTACGGCTGATCGACTTCGTCGGCACGGTCGACGTGCGCGACGTCAGCCATTTCATCTACGACCCCGGCTTCGTCAGGGGAACCCTCTGCTACACCAGCCCCGAACAGACCGGACGCATCAATCACAGGATGACTTTTTCCTCGGACATGTATTCCCTGGGCATCGTCTTCTTCGAACTGCTCACCGGCACCCTGCCGTTTGTCTCCGACGACCCGCTGGAGGTGATCCATTTCCACCTGGCACAGCTGGCACCCGAAGTCCAGGTATTGAACCCCGCGGTGCCCGTCATGCTGGGGAGGATCGTCGCCAGGATGATGCAGAAGGAACCGGAGAAGCGTTACCAGGACGGCCGCGGGCTGCTTGCGGATCTCGGCCGCTGCCGAAAGGAGTACGCGAAAAACGGCACGATCGGGGAATTCCCCCTGGAAAACCGCATTCACCCGCACCGGGTGACCTTCATCTGCAAGATGGTGGGACGCGAAAACGAGGCTCAAACCATCCTGGCGGAATACGACCGGGTGGCGGCGGGCGCCTTCCGCGGCCTGTTCATCTCAGGGCTTTCCGGCATCGGCAAGACCCGCCTGATCCAGGAGCTGCAGAAGCCGATCGTGAAAAACCGGGGCTATTTCACCTCGGGAAAGTTCGACGTCTACCAGAAGAACATCCCCTACAGCTCCCTGATCCAGGCGCTCAGGAACCTGATGCGGACCTTCCTCACCGAAAGCGACGAGCGGCTGGCGGGGTGGCGCAAGCTCATGCTCGCGGCCGTGGGGGTGAACGGCAGGATACTGACCGACTGCCTGCCCGAGCTGGAGATCCTGATCGGGCCCCAGCCGGAGGTCCCGCCACTGCCGCCGGTCGAGTCGCTCAACCGTTTCCACGACCTTTTCGACCGGTTCCTCGCCTGCCTGGCGAGCAGGGAGCATCCCCTCGTCCTGTTCATCGACGACCTGCAATGGTGCGACGTCGCCTCCTTCGACTTCCTGACTACCATCTTCGCCAACCATGCGGACCACCCGCACCTGTTCCTTTTGGGGGCCTACCGCCATAACGAGGTGGAGCCGAGCCATCCGCTGACCAAACTCGTCAACGGCGTGAGGACGAACCACGGGCCGCTCGGGGAGATCAGGCTGCAACCTTTGATGCCGCGACATTGCCACGAGATGGTCTCCTACATCCTTGACTCCCCGCTGGAGCAGACCGGCACCCTGGCGGATTTCATCGCCAGCCTCGCCGAGGGAAACCCGCTCTTCGTCAGCGAGAGCCTGGCCTACCTGCACAACGCGGATCTTTTGTTCCTCGACGGGAAGAATCAGTGGCGCTGGGACATGGAGAAGATTCGCGAATCGGACATGCCGACCACGGTGGTGGCGCTCTTCGACGCGAAAATCCGCAGGTTCCGCTCCGAGCTGATCGGCCTTTTGGAGGAGAGCGCCTGCATGGGCAACACCTTTTCACCCGCCGAGCTCGCGGCGGTCAAGGGGATCACCCTGGCGAAGACCTTTGAAATCCTGAAACCGGCCCTCGGCCAGGGGCTTTTGACGGAGCACAAAAACCGGCTGCAGTTCATCCACGACAAGGTGCAGGAAGCGGTGCTGGCGGCCATTCCCGCTGCACGTCGCCGCCTGATCCACCAGGAGATCGGCGACTACCTGCTGGCCGCCGTTCCTGAAGGGGCGGACCTGGAGAAACTCGACAACCTGTTCACCATCGTTTCCCACCTGAACCTGGGCCGCGAGCGCCACCCCGAGGCGGGGGACGCCTTCCGGCTGGCGGACCTGAACTACCACGCCGGCAACAAGGCCCTGGATTCCCTGGCTACGGAAGCGGCCAACGGCTATTACCGCCTCGCCCGGGGGCTTTTGCCGGAGAACTCTTGGCAGTCCGACCGCTACGGCCGCACCTTCAGGATCCTTAAGAAGGGGGCCAAGACGGAGCTTATGTGCGGCAATTACGGGGACTCGGAGCGGCTTCTGGCCGAGCTGCTCGATCATGCCGCAAGCGACCTGGACAAGGCGGAATGTCTGGCCGAGCAGACGACCTCGCTGTCCTCCATCGGCAATTTCATCAAGGCGATAGAGACGGCCAACCGCGGTCTCGCCTACTTCGACCGGGCGATCCCGGAGAGCCCCGAGGCTGCCGATGCCAGGCGGGAGGAGTTGATGGCGGAGATCTCCGCCCACCCCGGGAACGTCTGGGAAACCATCCTCAACATGCCCTTTACCACGGACCGGCGCAGCAAGATCGAACTCGCCTTCTACAGCGAGTTGATCCCGGACCTGTACATGTCCGGCCTGGTGCCCCAGCTCTACCTGTCGGCGGCCCAGTCCACCTGCCACTGCCTGGCCGGCGGCATGGACGAATCGGTGATCTATTCCTTCAGCATCATGGGGCTGCAACTGGGGGAACGGGGGGAGTTCGAGCAGGCCTTTCGCTACGAGGACCTGGCACGGGAGCTCTCGGCACGCTATCCCAACACCTTCGGCGCCACCCGCGGCATGAACGGCATCGTCTGGTGCAACATGCATTCGCGCAGCCACCCCGCGCAGATCGTGGCCTACGCCCTCAAGGCGATCCAGTGGGGCAAGAACTGCGGCGACCTGTACAACGCAGGGCTTTCCTACGGACCTCTGATGTGGAACCTCCAGGTCCAGGGTGCCGACTTCGAGGCAGTCGAGGAGTACGCCCGCGAGTGTCTGCAGTTTTCCCGGCGCTACCATCTCTCCTTTTCCGTGGGGCTTGCCGAGGCGATGCAGGCGGGGTGGGTCGACCCCATGAAGAGCGGCTACGTCGCGGTGCCGATGGACGAGAAGCTCGCGCTCTGGAAAAGGGACGACCACATCGCCTCGGCCGGCAGCTACTGCGTCCTTTTGGGGGTGGCGCATCACTATCTGGGCGAATACGAACTGGCCGGCGTACAGCTGGAGATGGTGCGGAAGTACCTGGCAGGGTTGACCGACAACGTGCTCAAGCGGCAATGGTACGTGTTCCGGGCCGCGAACGCGATCCGGCTCTACCGGAAAGCGGGCGGCGCCAGGAATCTGGAGGAACTGACGGCGCAGATCGGTCCGCTGATCGAGAGCATCGAGATCTGGGCCGGGCTCGGCCCCTTGCTGACTCCCTATCTCGCCTTCGTCCGTGCGGAATTCGCGCAGGTGCGGGACGGGTTCGGAGCCGCGCGCGGGCTGTACCTGGACGCCATCAATCTGGCCCGCGAACAGGGGTATACCTTTTTGGAGGGGCATCTCAACGAATGTCTGGCAGAACTCCATCTGCAGGAGGGATACAACTCCGACCGGGTGTACGTCACCGAGGCTGCACGCCTTTACCGCCGCTGCCATGCGCAACGCAAGGAAAGCAGGCTGACTGAGCGCTACCGCTCCTGTTTCGAGGAAGAAAGACCAGCCGCCCCGCCCGTCGTCGAGCCCACCGCCTCGGTGCTGGCCGGCCTCGACGTGAACTACCTGATGAAGTCGTCGCTCGCGATTTCCGCCGAGATCGAACCGGAGATGCTGCTGCAGCGGATCATGCAGGTGGTAATCGAGAGCTCGGGCGCCCAGCACGGCTATCTCGTCACCCTCGACCAGGGGAAATTGTCCGTGCGCGCGGAGAGTCACGTGGCGGAGAAGGGGACGGTACGGACCCTGAAGCGGCAACTGGAGGATGCGCCGGATATCTGTGCGGCCATCGTGCGCTACGTGCACCGGACCGGGGAGCGGGTCATTCTCGACAATGCCTGCGAGGAAGGGATGTTCCGGGACAACCCGCTGTGCCAGGAACTGGGGCTGCGCTCCGTGCTCTGTCTTCCCTTCCTGAGGCTGACGCGGATGGTCGGCGTGCTCTACCTGGAGAACCGCCTGGCCTCGTCGGTATTCACCCGGGAAAAAACGCAGATGACGGAGCTTTTGACCTCCCAGGCAGCCATCTCCATGGAGAATGCGCGGCTTCTGGACGAGATGAGAAAAGCTGAAAAAGAGCTCGCCCTGGCCAACGACGAGTTGGAGCAGCGGGTCGTGCAACGCACCGCCGCCCTGGAAGAGCAATCGAGGCTGCTGGTGCAGCAAAGCCGTATGGCGGTCGCGGGGGAGATGCTCAACAGCGTCGCCCACCAGTGGCGCCAACCGTTGAACGTACTGGCACTGAAGGTCCAGGAGTTGTTGGTGGCGTATGAGGCGGGTGCCTTCAGCAAGGAGTTTTTAGAGGAAAACGTCAACAACTCCATGGCCTTGATCCAGCATATGTCCCGGACCATCGACGACTTCAGGAACTTTTTCAAGCCCGACAAGGAGCGGCAGGTCTTCCCGGTCGCCGAGGTGGTGCAGAGGGCCATCGACCTTTCCAGCGACGCCTTCAGGCACGACCGGATCGAGGTCGTAGTGCTGAGCAGCAGCGATGTGAAGATAGAGGGGTATCCCAACGAGTTCTCCCAGACGATCCTGAACATCCTGCAGAATGCCCACGATGCGATTCAGGATCGGGCCATTGTCGGCGGGACGGTAAGCATTGCTACCTCGGTTGAAGAAGGCAAAGCCGTCATAACGATCGCCGACAACGCCGGCGGCATTCCCGAAGAGATAATGGAGAGGATATTCGAGCCGTATTTCAGTACCAAGGGGTTGAACGGCACCGGCATCGGGCTCTACATGTCGAAGAACATCATCGAGAAGAACATGGGCGGCCGTCTGAGCGTACGAAACATGGAAAACGGCGCTGAGTTCAGGATCGAAATGCAGGCACGGCCACTCAATTCACCATAGACCACCTTCCCCCCGGTTGTTCATCCCGCTGAGACGAACCATTTTTCCCCGCACCGGGACCTGTGCCGAAATTAGGGGCCAAAGCCGGCAAAACTGCCGGTTTTTGTGGCAGTTTTTACTCGCGTCCTCAATCGCCTCGTCATAGCCGGCCGCCCGGTGGCGCCAGGAGCCGTGCTTCGGGAGATAAGCGGCGTCTTTTCCTGCCTTGGCACGCCTTATGTACCCTGAAGGGTTCATGGCAAGCTATTACTTCCCTTAAGCCCGGGTGGAGTTGAAAAGGTGACTGGATTATGACCGTGGATGCGAAGAACGAAAACCTGCTCGACCTGACGATTGCCGATCTCGCCGAGAAATACCCGGAAGCGCTTAAGCTCCTGGCGGCAAACGGCTGCGTGGCGCTGGTCGAGCAGGAAAACCTGCAATGTTACGGCCCCATCCTGAGGCTTAGGACGCTGCTCAAGGCGCAGGGCATCAACCCGGATCTTTTCCTGGGCCAACTCACCAGGCCATCCGGGATCACTCCCCCCCTCGCGCAGGCGTCCAATCCCTCCGCCAGTCTCAACCTCTTTGCCCTGCTTCCCTGCCCGCTGAAGGTCCCGCTGGAGGAGGCGTTCGGCAAGTTCCTGGAGCGCCTGCCGGAGCCGGAGCGCGCCGCCTTGACCTTCGTCATCGAGGGGAACGCCAACAACCAGCTCGATTACGCGGATTATGCCGATCACTTCGAGTCGCTGGAGGAGATGCCGGACATCATCGTCACTCCGGGGTTCAACAGCTTCTTCCACCGGCCTTTCGTGGAACGTTTCATCAAGACGGGGCTTTTCCAGAACGTGAACCGATACCCGGGCGAGGAGCAGTTGGCGGCGCTGGGCATCGTCGATCCGGAAGGGCACTACACGATGCTAGCCATGAACCTCTTGGTGCTGGTGGTGAATCACAAGACGCTTCGTGACCGGCCGGTTCCCAGGTCCTGGGGCGACCTGCTGGTGCCGGGGCTGGCGAAGAGCATCGTCATCCGGGGAAACAGGGACGGTTCGTTCTGCGAAACGCTCCTGCTCACCATCTACCAGGAGTTCGGGGACGAGGGTCTCAGGAGGCTGGGCGCCAACGTGAGTGACGGGTGGCATCCCTCCCAGATGGTGAAGGCGGCGGTGAGCGGCGGTACGGATGCCCCGGCGGTAAGCGTCATGCCGCTGTTTTTTGCCAACAACCTGAAAGGGCGCGATTGGCTGGAGATCGTCTGGCCTGTGGACGGTGCGCTGGTGAGCCCGGTGACCATGCTGGTGAAAGAGGAAAAATGCCGGTCGCTTTCCAAGGTCGTGGATTTCCTGGTCGGTCCCGAGGTCGCCCGCATCTGCGCCGGCGCGTTTTTCCCGGCACTGCACCCGGAGGTGGACAACAGGCTGCCGCAGGCCGCCTTCAAGTGGATCGGCTGGGATTACGTGAAAAACAACGATCTCAAGGCGCTGATCGCCGCCACCAACGACGCCTTCGGCGCGGCGCTTAAGGGGACGGCGTCGTGAAGCTGGTGACGCTCGCCGGGCCTCCCTCCTCGGGGAAGACCGCCGTCTCGCTCAAGGCGATCGCCACGCTTGCCGCCGAGGGGATGCGGGTCGGCGTGGTGAAGTTCGATTCGCTCTCGACGAGGGACCAGGAACTCTACGAAAAGCAGGGTGTGCCGGTGACGACGGGGCTGTCGGGAAACCTTTGTCCGGACCACTTTTTCGTCGCCAACGTGAGCGACTGCCATGCCTGGGGGGAGAAACAGCGCTTCGACCTGCTGATGATCGAAAGTGCCGGCTTGTGCAACCGCTGTGCGCCGCATATCCAGGGGGTGCTGGCGGTCTGCGTGATCGACAATCTAAGCGGGGTGGACACGCCGAAGAAGATCGGGCCGATGCTGAAGATGGCGGACCTGGTGGTGATCACCAAGGGGGACATCGTTTCCCAGGCAGAGCGCGAGGTGTTCGCCTATCGCGTGCGTCAGGTCAACAGCCAGGCTACCGTCCTGCACGTGAACGGGCTGACCGGGCAGGGGGGGTACGAACTGGGGCGGCTCTTGAGGGAGGCGCCTGAGACAGTGGACCTGGAGGGACGGCTTTTGCGCTTCACCATGCCGGCGGCTCTTTGTTCCTACTGCCTCGGGCAGCGGCGGATCGGCAGCGATTTCCAGATGGGGAACGTCAAGAAGATGAACTTCTGCGGGGAGGAAGAGGTATGACCGGCGAGCTGCACACGCCGACGGGGGAGTTGCTGGCGCGGGGGCCGCAGGTGGCGGACTTCTTCGAGAACCTGGGAATCGGGGTGCCGCCTGCCGAGCTTACGCCGGCGCAGTACTTTTCACAACTCTCCGTGCCGCTTATGGAGGATCTGGGGATCGACCCCGCGAGCCTGCCGGAGCGGTTTCTGTCCTACCTCGCCCTGTTCGATCAGTTGCAGGCGGAGCGAGGGGGGCGGCAGGTGGCATCGATCACCGTCGTCGGCGGGTGGGACAAATCGGGGAAGGGCGAGGACTTTACCCTGACCGTGCGGCCGGGCGACATCGTCTGCATCGTGGGGCCGACCGGTTCCGGGAAGAGCCGCTTTCTGGCGGATATCGAATGGCTGGCGCAGGGCGATTCGCCGACCGGCCGGCGGGTGCTGATCGACGGCACCCCCCCGGAGCCGGGCTTGCGCTTTTCTGTGGAGCGCAAGATCGTGGCCCAGCTCTCCCAGAACATGAACTTCGTCATGGACTTGAGCGTGGAGGAGTTCGTAAGCATGCACGCGGAAAGCCGCATGGTCGAGGACGTGGCGGGCATCACCGCGCGGGTCATCGCCCTGGCCAACGAACTGGCCGGCGAGCCGTTTGCCGCGGGCACCCCGGTGACGGCGCTTTCCGGCGGCCAGTCGCGGGCGCTGATGATTGCCGACACCTCCTGTCTCAGCAGTTCGCCGATCGTTTTGATTGACGAGATCGAGAACGCGGGGATCGACCGCAAGCGCGCGGTGCGCACCCTGGTGGACGGCAAGAAGATCGTTTTGATGGCGACCCACGACCCGATCTTAGCCCTTTTGGGGGATCGCCGGCTGGTGTTCAAAAACGGGGCGGTAGCCAAGGTGATCGAGACCACGCCGGCCGAGCGGGCGCGGCTGGCGTATTTCGAGGCGCTGGACCGGGAGCTGGGCGCCGTGCGGACCGCGCTGCGGGAAGGGGCGCTGATCGAGTAGGTTGCCAACAATCTCCTCTCCCGTGGCGGCAAGCATCCCCCCTCCCTCAAGAGGAGGGGGGGAATTCGGGTTGCTTCCCCGTATAGCGGATGACGGTCGCCTTTTCCAGCGTCACCATCCCCCCCGCCATCATATCGTCGATCTGCGGCATGACGGCGTCTATCTTTTCCTGCGCATCAACCACCTCGACGATCAGCGGCAGGTCGGCCGACAGATCCAAAAGTTTCTGGGTGTGATAGACGCTGTGCGCCCCGAAGCCGCAGATGCCGCGGATCACCGTGGCGCCGGCAAACCCCTCCCTCCTGAACATTTCCACCAGCGCCTCGTAGAGCGGCTGATGGTGGTAGCGGTCGCTTTCCCCGATAAAGATCCTCATCAGTACGTTTTCGCCGATCAGTTTGCTCATGGGTGACTCTCCTTACGAGATGGAACGGATGGTGAAGATGCCGAGCCAGGTGAAGAGCAGGCAGACGACCACGCTGGCCAGCACGTTGGTCAGCGCGAGGAAGAACTGCCCGTCCTCCAGCAGCCGAAAGGTTTCATAGCTGAAGGTGGAAAAGGTGGTGAGCCCCCCCATGAAACCCACGGTCAGCGCCAGGCGCATGGTGTCGGAAATCATGGTGGAGCGAAGCGCCAATTCCATGATAAGCCCGATGAAGTAGGCGCCGACGATGTTGACGACGAAGGTCCCGTAGGGAAAGGCGCGCCCCAGCAAGCCGTAGACCCATCCCGAAAGGTAGTAGCGGGTAAGCCCCCCGCCAGCGCAGAAGACGGCGATGAAAGCGGCATTCTTCATAGGCGAAATATCCTCCAAAAAAAAGCAAACTCCTGCCCTCGTACGTGAGCAGGAGTCATCAGCTTGCGGACAAGCGGTTATGGCGAACTCCATCGCCTTGAAAAGCTGTGTTCTTTGTCCAGTCATTAACTGCTTGAAAGATAAAAGTCAAGAGTTTTGACGGTGCGACCGAAGCTAATTCCATTGATATTTATGCTTCCTTTATGTCAGTGCCCGTCATTTTTACACTCTCTTAAGGTGAAACCGTATATGGTGCTAGCGTCGCCATCCCTGACTGCTTGCGGTTTCTCCGCGGGCGGTGATGGCGCGATCACAGGGACGAAGGATAAGGTCACCCGATGGAGCTAACCTACGCTTCGCTGTCGTCTCCCGGACCGGCTCGGGAATTCAACGCAGATTTCCTCGGTTTCTGGGAGACGGAACGCCGCCCGGAACAAGGTGGCCGACGCGCACTGCTGGCACTGGCCGACAGCGGATACGCGGGGACGGCCGACGAACCGGATCGACGTGCGGTGGATGCCGCTTTGGCGCTGTTCAAGGAGAGTAGCGAGGCGTCGACCCCGCAGCTGGTGGGCCGGATGTTCGAGGCGGCGCATGACGCGCTGCGCACGCTGACCGGGGAGCGTGAAGAGGAGCGGGAAGCGGGAACTTCCTTGAGCCTCGTCGCCCTGGAGCGTGACGGGATCTTCTTCGGCAACGTCGGCAGCACCAGGATCTACCTGCTGCGGCAGGGCAATCTCACGCGGCTTAGTACCGACGACACCTACTTGGCCATGCGGGAAAAGATGGGGCTGTCGGGGCCGGATGAGACCGATCCGGTTGCCAGGCGGGCGACGCGGCTCACCCGGGCGCTGGGACGGGAGGCGGCGGTCAGGGTGGATGCGGAAAGGATCGCAGCGCAAGCCGGCGACCTGTTGCTGCTTTGCTCGGACGGGTTGTACGGCTGGGTCGGCGACGCGGAGATTGCCGATTGCGTGACGCAGCTGTCGCCCGCCCGGGCCTGCCGGCAACTGGTGGCGCTGGCCGAAAGCCGCGGCACCGACGACTGCCTTTCCATTCAGCTGGTTAAGATCGGAGAGCTTGGGGAGGTTGCGGCAGGCGGGGAGAGCGGGCCGGAGCAGCAGCTTCGGCGGCCGGCAGGCGGTTACGATCTCCATCCCGGCGACACCCTCGACGAGCGCTTCCTCCTTACCGAAGTGATCGCCGAAAGCGGCATGGCGACCTTGTACAAGGGGATCGACCTCGTAACCCGGCAGGAGGTGGCGGTCAAGGTGCCGTTTCTGCACCTGGAAAGCAGCCCCGCCTTCTATTCCCGCTTCGTCCGGGAAGGGGAGATCGGCGCCAGCCTCGACCATCCGTACCTGCTGAAATTCGTCGAGGTTGAACATAAAAGCCGGCCCTACCACGTGATGGAGTATCTCAAGGGACAGACGCTCGCCCAGTTGCTGAAAGGGGTGCGCCGTCTCCCCGAAAAGGACGCCCTCGCCATCGCCGCGCGCGTCTGCGACGCGCTCACCTACATGCACGAGCAGGAGATCATACACCGCGACCTGAAACCGCAGAACGTGATGATGTGCCAGGACGGCACTATCCGCATCTTCGATTTCGGCATCGCCAAGTCGATCGGCAGACGCTTCACCTTTGCCGGCTTCACCCCCAACGTGGGGACGCCGGAGTACATGGCGCCGGAGCAGGTGTTAGGGAAGAGGGGCGACCGGCGCACCGACGTCTACAGCCTGGGCGTGATGCTCTACGAGATGCTGGTGGGCGAGCGCCCCTTCGTGGACCCGAGGGGGGACGTCTTCGCGGCCATGAACGCGCGGGTGACAGGCGACCCGCCGGCGCCGCGCAAGGTGCGGTCGGGCATTTCGGAACAGGCCGAGGAGATCGTCCTGCACGCCATGGAGCGCGACCCGAAAAAACGCCACCCGTCGGCGAGCGCGCTGCGGGAGGAATTGGAACATCCCGAACAGGTGGCATTGACCGGCCGCTGGCAGCGGCTCAAGACCCCGTCGAAATGGCGCCGCTACTGGAAGAGCGGCCTTTTGCTCACCGTCACCCTGTCGGCGGTCCTCTACGGCTTGATCCGGCTTGTCCTCCTGATCCTGCACCGCGGCCCCTAGTGAATTCTCCCCTCGCCCTCCGGGAGAGGGGTAGGCCGGCAAGAAACCTCGTCAAGAGATAAGGTCCCGGATTCCAGATGCGACTACTGGTTTCCGGGACTTTTTTTTGCCGTATGCGCACGATTTAACGGGATATTAATGCCTTTTGCCCGCTTCCTAATGCCGTCTTAACGGCTAAGAGGGTAGAGTTGTAACTGTGAGCAAGGGACGGCAGCCCGGCCAACGTTACGAGGAGCGGCGAGCATGAAAGAAGCGCTGATGAAGACGGTTGTGATGAATGAGGATGTCAGGGAGTCCATCAAGTTTGCCCTCAAGGTAGTGGTGTTGTTTTCCCTTGGGATGACGGTGACCGTCATGGGGATGTACGCATTGATCGCGTTCTTCTCGTGAGCGACGTTGCCTCCACGGCGACATTTTGCGAAGGAGATGAAAACAATGGAAGATTTCTCGCTTGATCGGGAATACGTCATGGGAAACACGCTGTTAGACGAGCAGCACAAGGCGATCCTCGGCTATTTGAAACAGATGTACGACAAGGTATTGGCAGGAAAGGGGAGCGACGAACTCTTTGCGGTGATGGAAACGCTCGACGTCTTCTTCAAGCTGCACTTTCTCGATGAAGAAACCATGCTCGACGAGGCGGGCTCTCTGGATCTGAAAGCGCACGTGGCCGAGAACGCCATCTTTGTCAGGCACCTGGAGGCGTTCTTTGCGGAAATGAGGGAAATGCCTTCGACGACCCACGCCATCGACAAGATCCTTTTCCTCAAAGGGTGGTTCCTGGAGCACCTTCGGCACTTGGTGCAGGAACACGTTCAGACCCGAGCCGTCAAGGATCTATCCACGGAGAGTGAATTCCGCGTGTCGTGATCGGTTACCCCTGTAGGAGCGCCCCCGGGCGCGATCGCGGGCGGAGCCCGCTCCTACAGGAGCTCTCGCTCCTTACGTCCTCACCCTGATCGGCATGATCACGGTGGTCAGGCCGTCCCACTGCAGCCGGCGCTGGATGGCGAAGGCGGTCTCGTTGTGCAGCAGGCGGTGGTAGAACTTCTCCAGCCGGAAGGTGAGCTGTCCGGTGAAGACCGTGGAACGGGGGTAGTCCTCGGCGGTCTGCTTGCAAAGTTCCACCGCACTCTCCACCACGTCGGTCGCCAGTGCGGTCCGGTATTCCGCGGCAAAGCCGAGCTTGTTCGCCATGGCCACGTATTTCTCCAGCCCCGCGTTCACCGAGGCCTCCAGCGCCTCGACCTCCTCAGCCCCCTTGAAGGAACCGGAATCGATCATGGCGACCGAGACGAAGACCACGTTTTTGTAGGTTTTCGGGAAGGTGGTCATGATGGATAAAAGCGTGTGGATGCCGAAGCCGCCGTAACCGGAGACGAGCTGGATGGCGGTCGGCGCGTTGGGGTCGAGCTCCGGCGCGCTGCCGTGCGAGGCGATCGGCACGTCCATCAGCGTTTCGTCCAACTCCCGCATCCCCTGCCGAAGCCGCAGGTAATGCCCCTTGATCAGGTAGCAAAGACCGATCACCACACCGGTGATCACCAGGGTGAGCCACCCCCCTTCGGCGAATTTCTCCACCGTGGTGATGATCAGGATGGTGACGCAGAGCACGAGGCCGACCAGGTGCACCAGGAGGTGGCGGAACCACTGCGGGTCCTCCTTGCGGCGTTCGATAAACAGTTTCGACATCCCGAGCTGCGACAGTGAGAAGGTGACGAAGACGTTGATCGAGTACATGACCACCAGGGCCGAGACGGAGCCCTTGGTGTAGAGGAGCAGGGCGATGCTGGCGACACCCATCAGCATGATGCCGTTGCGCATGGTGAGGCGCACGGAGAGGGCGGCGAAGCGGTGTGGGAACCAGGAGTCGACGGCCATGTTGGCCATGACGCGCGGACCGTCGACGAAGCCCGCTTGGGCGGCGACCAAAAGCAGGGCGCCCTCGGAGAAGATGGTGATGAAGGCGAGTGCCTTGCCCATCGGCCAGTTCTTGAACAGGCCGTCGGCAAGGACCGCGTTCAGCGTCATCCCCTCCACCGGCTTGATGCCGACCAGCGCGTAGCAGAAGAAGAGCACGCCGGCGGTGAAGGCGAGCGAACTTGCCATGTAGATCATGGTGCGCTTGCCGGTTTTCACCCGCGGTTCGCGCATGATCTGCAGGCCGTTGGATACCGCCTCGATCCCGGTGTAGGTACCGCCCCCCAACGAGTAGGCGCGCAGGAAAAGAAGCAGAATGCCGAAGACGCCGATGGTCCCCAGGTCCTTGGTAAGCCCGTTGTGGATGTCGGAGACCAGGGGCTGGACCTTGTCGACATGGGCCCCCACTCCGTAGGCAAGCAGGACGATGTGGGTTACCACGAAGACCATGAAGATCGGAGCCATCACCGAAATCGATTCCTTGACGCCGCGGATGTTGAGGACGATCAGGAGGACGGCCAGGACGCAGGCGACCGGCACCTTGTGGGAATGGTACTGCTGCGGAACGTAGCTGAACAACGCGTCGACGCAGGAGGCGATGGAGACGGTGATGGTCAGCACGTAGTCCACGAGCAGAGCGGAGCCGGAGACGACGCCCGCCTTTTCGCCCAGCATGTGGGTGGCCACGATGTAGCCGCCCCCCCCGTGAGGGAAATGCTCGATGATGCGCGAGTAGGCGTAGGAGATGATGAAAACGGTTATGGCTGTGGTGAGGCCTAAAAAGACGGCCAGGTAGGTGTGCTCCCCCAGGGCGCGGAAGGCTTCCTCTGGACCGTAGGCGGAGGAGGAGAGCCCGTCGGCGCCAAGTCCTACCCAGGCGAGCACCGGGATCAGCGCCATCTTGTGGAACAGGTGCGGGTCTTTCAGGTGTTTGGGGGCGCCGAAGACGGCGCGGAGGATGCGGGTGAAAAAGGACGGCGCTTCTTGCTGATCGTGAGGCATGGGGACTCCCTTCGTGCTGCTGGATTCAGCCTACCTTAGTAGCACTGAAGGGAATCAAAGCGGTGTCAAAATGGCGGGCGGGTATATCAAGAAAGCATCAAGACGCCTAGTCGCACTTGAGCCTGTACCCGACGCCTACCTCGGTCACCAGGTACTTGGGCCGTGCCGGATCGGGCTCTATCTTCTGCCTCAGGTTGCTCACCGTCACTCTCAGCACGTTCTGCTGATCCAGATAGGCCCCGCCCCAGATCTGTTTGAGGATCTGCCCGTGAGTGAGCACCCGCCCGGCATGGGATACCAAAAGGCGTAAAAGCTCGTACTCTGTCGGGGTGAGTTGCACCTCCTCGCCGCTCAGAGTCACCCGGCGGCGCGGGAGATCGACTTCTAGCTCCTGGCAGTGGAAAACCGGTTCGGGCGCCTGCTGCAGCGACCTGCGCATGGCGGCCCTGATGCGGGCCTGCAATTCGCCCACGCCGAACGGCTTGATCAGGTAGTCGTCGGCCCCGGCGTCGAGGGCGCCGACCTTGTCGTCCTCGCCGTCGCGCACCGACAACACGATGATCGGCACCTGCGACCATTCGCGAATCCTCTTGATCACCTCGACGCCGTCCAGATCGGGGAGACCCAAGTCGAGCAGTATCAGGTCGGGCCGGGTAGCGGCTGCGGCTGCCAGCGCCGAGTGCCCGTTTTCCGCCTCGTGCAGCGAGAACTCGCCGTTGCCGAGCGCCACGCGCAAAAAACGGAGTATGGCAACCTCGTCGTCGACCATGAGGATGCGCGGTTTGCTGGTGTCACTTTTCACGTTACGCACAACTGTCACCTCTCTTCCGGCTTGATCGGCAGGGATATCTTCACCCGGAGCCCGCCCCCGGCACGGTTTGCTGCGACGATCTCCCCGCCGTGGGCCGCAACGATCCCCTTGCAGATCGACAGTCCCAGCCCGGTCCCCCCGGCTCCCTCGGGCACCGGCACCCGGTAGAACTTGTCGAAGATGTGCGACAGCTCGGATTCCGGTACGCCGGGACCGCGGTCGGCCACCGTCAAAAGCAGGGTGGCGTCGGCAACTACTGCGGAAACGAGCACCGGGCTGTCGCGCGGGGAGTATTTCACGGCGTTGTCCACCAGGTTGACCAGCACCTGCGTCATGAGGACCATGTCCATCCGCACCAGGGGAAGGGCGGCGGGGACCTCGACTTCGATCGTCCGTTCGCGCAGCTGTGGTTCGAGCGCGGCCAGCGCGCAGCCGACAAGATCCTGGACGTCGCAGGGCGTCTGCTTGATTTTCAGCGCGCCCGATTCCAGACGGGTCATGTCGAGCAGGTTGCCGACGAAGCGGTTCAGGCGTCCCGCCTCTTCCCAGGCCGCGTCCAGAAGGTCGTCGCGGGCATCCTCGAAGAGTTCGTTGTTTTTGTCACGCAAGGCTCCGAGAGCGCCGGTGATGGAGACCAGCGGGGTGCGCAGGTCATGGGAAATGGAATTCAAAAGCGCCCGCTCCAGCGTTTCCCGCGCCTGAAGGATCTGCGCCTGTTCGGCCTGCTTGGCGAACTGCACCCGCTCGATGGCCAGTGCCACCTGGGTGGCGAACGCCTGCAAAAGCCGCCGGCTGAGCGGCGAAGCGAACTCGGTGTCGGCCTTGAGTTTTACACCGACCACGCCGAGCACGTCGCCGCTGGTCTGCAGCGGCAGGTAGAGCAATCCGGCGGAAACCAGCGTGTCGGTGCCGCGGCCGGCGGCGGTGTGATTCCTGAAGGCCCAGTCGGCGACGGCGGATTCCTTGACGTCGAGGCTAAGCCCGGTGCTCCCCGCCGCCACGCTCAGCCGTTCCCCTTCCGGGAGCAGAACCACCAGCTGCGCCCCGAGGCTCTCCTCGATGTTCTTCACCAGTGCGTACAGGATGGTGGCGAGGTCGGAGGCGACGGCCAGATCGCGGGTGAGGTAGTAGAGGCTCGCGGTCTGCACCTCGCGCTCGCGGATCGCCTCGGCGCGCTCCTTGGCCTGCGACACCAGGGTGCTGATGACGACGCCGACGGTAAGGAGCGCCGCGAAGGTGATGAAGTACTCCGTGTCGGTGACGGCGAAGGTGAACCGTGGCGGCACGAAGAAGAAGTCGAAGGCCAATACGCTCAGGAAAGCGGTGCAGATGGATTCGCGCCGCCCGAGCCGGATGGCCGCCAGCACCACGGCCAGAAGGTACATCATCACCAGGTTGGTGGGGGCGAGGTACAGGCGCGCCGGTTCGCAGGCCAGCGAGGTGAGCAGCACCAAAAGGAAGCTCTTCAGGTAGCCCGGCCAGGTGGGGACGCCGGGTTTCTGGCGGGCGACGGCCGCTTTGGGCACTTCCGGCTCGCTGGCGGCGATGCTTACCACGTGCACGTCGATGGTGCCGGAGAGGCGGATCACCTGGTCGACCAGCGGCGGGCGGAGGAATTCGCGCCAGCGGGCCTTGGCCGGCTTGCCCACCACGATCTTGGTGACGTTGTTCCTGACCGCATAATCGACCAGGGCGTCGGCCACCGAGGTACCGGTCAGCGTGGCGACCTGGGCTCCCAGGCTCTCGGCCAGCCGCAGGTCCTTCCAGACCCGCGCCCGGTTTTCGCGGGCATGTTTGCTCCCTCCCGGCGTCTCGACGTACACCGTGTGCCAGGGCGCCTTCCCCTCGTCTGCCAGCCGCCGGGTGGTGCGCAAAAGCCGCTCGGAATAGGGGCTGCCGCTCACGCAGACCAGGAGGCGGTCTGCCACCGGCCAGGGACCGGGGATGGAGCGGGACTCCATGTAGGCGCGCATCTGGTCGTCCACCCGTGCCGCCGCCCGCCGCAGGGAGAGTTCGCGCAGCGCCATCAGGTTGCCGGGCTTGAAGAATTTTTCCGTGGCGCGGGCGGCCTTCTCCGGGATGTAGACCTTGCCCTCTTTCAGCCGCTGCAAAAGGTCTTCAGGGGGGATGTCCACCAGGCGGATCTCGACCGCCTGGTCAAGCAGCGAGTCAGGGACCGTTTCGCGCACGATGACGCCGGTGATCTGGGCGACGATGTCGTTTAAGCTTTCGAAGTGCTGGATGTTGACGGTGGTGTAGACGTCGATGCCGGCGGAGAGGAGTTCCTCTACGTCCTGCCAGCGTTTTTCGTGGCGGGAGCCGGGGGCGTTCGAGTGGGCCAGTTCGTCCACCAGCGCGAGTTCCGGCTTTCTGGAGAGCACCGCGTCGATGTCCATCTCGGGGAGCAGGACCCCCATGTACTCGATCTCGGCCTTGGGAACGACCTCCAGCCCTTCGAGCAGTTGGTCTGTCTCGGAGCGGCCGTGCGATTCGACGTACCCCACCACGACGTCGCGTCCGTCGCCCTGGCGCTGCCTGGCCGCCTCCAGCATGGCGTAGGTCTTGCCGACCCCCGCCGCATAGCCGAGGAAGATCTTCAGCTTGGCGCAGTGCTGCTCGGCCTCTTCGGCCTGGGCGACCCTCAAAAGCGTTTCCGGCGAGGGGCGTGCATCTTCGTCCGTTCTCATGGGGTCTCCCAGCTACTTAAAAGCGTTACTCAAGAGGACACAGAGGATCACAGAGTACACAGAGGGAAAGCAGAGAAAAACTAAAAAATTACCATGCTGGTTTTTTTTCTTTGGCGGTTCCCCCAAAGCACTTCCTCTGAGTCCTCTGTGTGCCTCCGCGTCCTCTGTGGTCCGCTTTTCCGTTACTTCGCAGCGTCAAGCGCCAGGTTCAGCTCCAGCACGTTCACCCGGGGGTCGCCGATGAAGCCCAACTGCCGCTGGCAGGTGTGGGCCGCGACCAGTTGCTGCACCTCGGCAGCCGCGAGCCCGCGCGCCCTGGCAACCCGCGCCACCTGCACCACGGCTGCCGCCGGCGAGATCTCCGGATCGAGGCCGCTGGCCGAGGCTTCCACCAGGTCGGCGGGGATGGTGCCGGTGACGCCCGCGTCGCGCAGCGCCTTCACCCGGTCGCCCACCGTCTTGATGAAGTCGGGATTGGTAGGCCCTGAGTTGGAACCGCCGGAGCCCATCGGGTTGTAGCCGAAATCGGTGGCGGCAGAGGGACGCGGCCAGAAGTACTTGTTGTCGGTGAACGGCTGCCCCAGGAGTGACGAGCCGACGACGCGGTGGCCCTTGTCGGTGATGAAGCTTCCCTGGGCCTTTTTCGGGAACACCGCGTAGGCGACGCCGGTGACCAGGGATGGATAGATGCCGCCGCAGATGACGGTGAAGGCGATGAACAAAAACAATGCCGGACGTAATTCTTTCATGTAATTTTTCCTCCGAAAACCTTGTCTCAGCTAAAAAGCGCCACCACCATGTCGATCGCCTTGATCCCCACGAAGGGCGCGATCACGCCGCCCACGCCGTAGACCAAAAGGTTGTGGATCAGAAGCTTCTCGGCGGGCATCGGCCTGAACTTCGTCCCCTTGAGCGCGAGCGGCACCAGGATCGGGATGATGATCGCGTTGAAGATGACCGCCGACAGGATCGCGGAGAGCGGGGTCGCCAGGTGCATGACGTTCAACACGTTAAGCTGCGGGTAGATGGAGAGCATCATCGCCGGGATGATGGCAAAATACTTGGCCACGTCGTTCGATATGGAAAAGGTGGTCAGGTTGCCGCGGGTCATCAGGATCTGCTTGCCGACTTCGACTATGTCCAATAATTTCGTCGGGTTGGAATCGAGGTCGATGATGTTGGCCGCCTCGCGCGCCGGCTGGGTGCCGGTGTTCATGGCCACCGCCACGTCGGCCTGGGCAAGCGCCGGGGCGTCGTTGGTGCCGTCGCCGGTCATGGCCACCATATAGCCCGCTTCCTGGTTCTCCTTGATGAGCCTGAGCTTGTCCTCCGGTTTGGCCTGGGCGAGGAAGTCGTCCACCTGCGCCTCGGCGGCGATGGCTGCGGCGGTGAGCGGGTTGTCGCCGGTGATCATCACCGTTCTGATCCCCATGGAGCGCAACTGCTGGAACCTTTCCTGGATGCCACCCTTGATGATGTCCTTGAGATTTATGACCCCGTAGATCTCGGCGTCGCAGGAGACCACCAGCGGAGTGGCGCCGGCGCGGGCGATGCGGTCCACCGCGTCGGAGAGGTTGGCGGGGATGTTGGCCGCGCCCAGATCCTTGACGAAGGCGACGGTGGAGTCGGAAGCCCCTTTGCGGTACTTCCTGCCTTCGGTGTCGACGCCGGACAAACGGGTTTCGGCGGAGAAGGCGATGGTGGTTGCGTGCTCGGGGAGTGCGTCGAGCTTGAGGGCGAACTTCTTCTTGGCCAGCACCACCACCGAGCGGCCCTCCGGGGTCTCGTCGGTGAGCGAGGCCATGAGCGCCACCTCGGCTACCTCCTTTTCGGTGTGGCCGCCGACCGGGACGAATTCCACCGCCTCGCGGTTACCCAGGGTAATGGTGCCGGTCTTGTCCAGAAGGAGCACGTTCACGTCGCCTGCCGCCTCGATGGCGCGGCCGGAGAGGGCGATCACGTTCTCCTGGAAGAGCCGGTCCATCCCGGCGATGCCGATGGCCGGGAGAAGCGCTGCGATGGTGGTGGGCGCCAGACAGACGAACAGGGCGACCAGTACGGTAAGCGAGACCGGGGTGCCGTGGCCGGCGGCCTTGACGCTGTAGATGGAAAGCGGGCTGATGTTGGCGCAGACCAGGAGGAACACCGCGGTGAGTGCGATCAGAAGCACTTCCAGGGCGATCTCGTTGGGAGTCTTGCGGCGCTTGGCCCCTTCGATCAGCGAGATCATCCGGTCGAGGAAGGTTTCGCCGGGGTTGGCGGTGATTCTGACGATGATGGAGTTGGCGATCACCTCGGTGCCGCCGGTCACGGCACTCCGGTCGCCGCCGGACTCGCGCACCACAGGGGCGGACTCGCCGGTCACCGCCGCCTCGTTCACAAGGGCTGCGCCGGCGACCACGTCGCCGTCTCCCGCAACCATGTCGCGGGT
>Ga0209415_10006321_pt1 | contig 21106 bp, 25 predicted proteins | sample PeaSoiSIISIP2007_FD_187696 | JGI IMG/M metagenome (GOLD analysis project Ga0209415, IMG submission 187696) | Peat soil microbial communities from Weissenstadt, Germany - SII-SIP-2007 (SPAdes) (version 2) | ecosystem: Environmental > Terrestrial > Soil > Wetlands > Peat | place: Germany...
CTTTGCGGCGGCATGGCGCTGCGCTATGCGCTGGCTCGCGATTTCAAGACTCATCGCCGCTGGGCTCTTCGCTTCTTCCTGGTGGTAAGTGCATCGTGGTTTTTCCGGATCGGTTTTTCCTTGTCGTTTCTCATTTTCAAGGGCCCATTCGGTTTCGATCCGACCACGTTCCGAGGACCATTCCTCACGTTCATGTCTTTCGCCCAATTTCTAGTTCCCCTCGCCGTTCTCGAAATCTATCTGCGGGCGCAGGACCGCCCCGGTGCGCTGCGGCGCATGGCTACGGCAGGAGTGCTCTTCGTACTGACCCTCGCGATGGGCGCTGGACTCTTAGCGGTCGCCACGGCTCAATGGGTGCCTCAGGTCAAAGCCGCGTTTGACCCACGCAAATCTATTGCAGAAACTCTCTCCGCAACCATCACGTCCGGCGGTATCGATGCCGCCGCGAAGCAATACCACGACCTCAAAGCCATCGAACCATCGACCTACAACTTCGACGAAGACGTACTCAACAATTTAGGTTACGAGTTCATTCGGGCGAAGAAATTCAAGGAAGCCATCCGCCTTTTCCAACTCAACGTCGAAGCCTATCCGCAATCCAGCAATGTTTACGACAGCCTCGCGGAAGCTTATATGGATGACGGCGATAAACCGGAGGCCATCGCCAACTATCAGAAATCCCTCCAGCTCAATCCAAAGAACCGCGGTGCCGTCAACATGCTTCAGAAACTTCACGCCCCGTGATTGGTGCCTGGCGTGCTTCGGCGTGCCCGCCTAACGGCCGTTCAAGCGGGATCTGCGCGAGCGTTCCCGAAAAACGGGATCAGAAGGGACAGCAGCAAGATAAAAGGAGCAAGAAAATGCGATCGCCACTGTTGTTTTTTCATATTATCGCGGGCACTTTAGGAATGCTGTCTGGGTTTGTCGCAGTGTTTCTCCTCAAAGGTTCCCGCCGGCATGGCATCGCAGGAAACGTTTTTGTCATAGCGATGCTCGTCCTGTCAGCAAGCGGAGTATTCCTGGCGGTCATGAAATCCCAACCGGGCAATATTCTGGGAGGCACGCTGACGTTCTACCTGGTAGCTACGGCGTGGATGACCGCGCGGCGCCGGGACGGGGAACCTGGCATTTTTGATTGGTGCGCTCTGCTCGTTGTCTTAGGGGTCGCCGTCTGCCAGATAACCTTTGGTTTGGAAGCGGCGTTTAGCGCGACGGGGTTAAAGTACGACTATCCTCCCTGGCCTTACTTTTTCCTGGGAACGGTGGCCGTGCTTGCGGTCACGGGCGATGTTCGCATGCTCGCGCGCAAGGGTATTTCCGGCACGCCACGCATCGCCCGCCATCTTTGGCGCATGTGCTTTGCGCTGTTCATCGCCGCATCGTCCATCTTCCTGGCGCGGCAACAACTGTTCCCTGCTTTCATGCGCAAGACAGGCGCACTTGTTTTCCTAAGCTTTCTGCCGATCGGGCTGATGATTTTCTGGCTGATTCGCGTCCGGTTCACAAATGCGTACAAGAAGAAAGTGATCGGTCGCGTGCACTTGACTCCATCGCTGGTGGAGAAAGGAGCATGACTGCAGCCCTTGTGACCGCCCCTGTTCATTTGCGGACACTCGACCCTGAACATCCTGCTGCAGGCTGGCGTCGTCCTGGCCATGGCTGTCGCTGGGGCTGGTGGCTGCGTGGATTCCAGCGCAACGCGCGCTCTCGGTGGATCCGCTGGTACTCCCGCGCGAGGACTAAATCTTAAGAACAGTTGAGCGTGCTAGCGCTCCCGCCGTCAAAATAGACCACCGGCGACGTAAAATATTGATTTTCAAGCGTCACCCGACCCACTCTCTCTGGCCGCATCTAACTGTCTAAAGAAAGAGGAGGTGTCTCTATGAAACGATATTTTTTCCTTGCCATAAGCTGGATTGCGGTGACAGCAGTTTCCGCTATGGCTGCGCCCGCACCGAGTATCGCGAAAGCGCCGGCATTTCCCGGCATTCTGGCGAATGCTCGCTATGTCTACGTTGCTTCCTATGACGGAGATCAGTTTGATCCCAACCTGCTCCCACAAGATCGGGAAGCGATCGGCAATGTGCAGAACGCCATTCAGAATTGGGGAAAGCTGACCCTGGTGTACCAGCCCTCCAACGCCGACATCATCATTCTCGTGACCAGCCGTCCTTCCGAAGATGTGATGGCCGTGTACGATGCGCACGAGCACGCCAATTTTCTCTGGCGCGTCATGCAACGCGACGGATTGCAATCCGGCGAAACTCCACTGGTCACGCAATTTGAAAAAGGATTCGAGACCGTCTCGGAGCACAGCGGGAACTAAGCGTCAGACGACGCCTGCGGCAGGTCTCCCCCGTGACTTTCTGTTAAGGATCCAGTGCTCGATCATCATCGAGCACTGGATCTGCACTTTACTCTCTGCCTCCGCTTCACAACTATTTACTTGTTTTTACCTGCATTGACACATCTGCTCGCCTCTTCAACTATGTTTCTTTCGTGCTGGTTCTCATTTGGATCCGGACACCACCAAGCCGGAACGACAAGTTGAAGGACGCATCGATGAACGCGCTCAAACACATTTCAGTTTGTCTCTTGGTATGCAGCCTTGTGATCCTCTGGCAATCCCCTGACTTGCTTGCACAGCAGAATTCCGGCGCCGCGAAAACACTGGGTGCTCCACTTTCCGCGCCCTACTCGCCACGGCTGGCAGCACAAACGGATGCGGGCCGGCCGAGCCCTCAACAGCAAGCGACAACGGCGCCGGCGGTTACACAGCGGGATGGATCTCACGATTTCGACTTTCTGATTGGCGACTGGAAAGCTCACGTCCGGGTGCTGCGCAAGCGTCTCGACGGCTCGAATAACCGGAAAGACTGGGTTGAATACGATGGGATATCGAACCACAAGAAACTGCTTGATAGCAATGCGAATTTCGAAGAATTCGACGCCTATTGCGCCCAGTTGCAGAAACGCAACAAAGGCCAGACTCTCAGGCTTTACAATCCCGGACCCATCAATGGTCGATCTATCTGGTTGACCTGGACCAGGGAACTCTCGGCCTCCCTCCCGTCACCGGACAATTCACTGACAACCGCGGCGAGTTCTATAGCCAGGATACTTATAAAGGCCGAGCGATTTACGTGCGCTATGTGTGGCTGAACTTCTCGCCGAAATCCGCGCGCATGGAACAGTCGTGGTCAGCCGACGGCGGAAAAACTTGGGAAGTCAACTGGATCTGCGAACTCGTGCGATAGCTAAGGCGATCCAGCGGCAAAACAAGTTCAAGCAGGTTACGAAGGCAAACGAACTAGGCAAACGAACTTAAGGAGGCGGTGATGAACCTCGAACGTATTCCGACATTTCTCCTGGCGTGCAGCTTGCTTGGCATCTTGCTGCCCATTCACGGACGCGCACAACAGAATTCCAGTGCACCGGCAACAAGTGCTGCACCGACCGCGCAACGCGATGGGCAGCACGATTTCGACCCCCTTATTGGCAGCTGGAAAGTTCATTGGAAGCGCCGCCTGCATCCCTTGACGGGATCCACTACTTGGGTCGAGTTTGATGGCATTGATGTCTACCGAAAGATTTGGGACGGCCGCGCAAATTTCGATGAGATCGAGGTTGACAGCTCTTCCGGCCACGTCGAAGGTTCGACCTTGCGCTTGTACAATCCTCAAGCTCATCAGTGGAGCCTCTATTGGGCCAACAGCAAAGATGGCAAAGTGACACCACCCAATGTCGGCGAGTTTAAGGATGGGCAAGGTGAGTTTTATACCCAAGACACCCTGGATGGCAGGCTTCGCTACAACCGATATATTTGGTCAAAGCTGACTACGAACTCACCCCATTTTGAAGAATCCTGGTCCGATGACGGAGGCAAGACCTGGGAAGTGGACGGGATTGCGGACATGACGCGGGTGAGCCCTGAATCTGTGAAAGCGTATGTGCCCGCGGTTACCCCAACGGAGTCAGGAGGAGCGAAGGCAACAACAGCAGAGCGGGATGGGCAGCACGACTTCGACTTCGAATTGGGCACCTGGAACATTCATCTCAAACGCCGGCTGCACCCGTTAACCGGCTCAACTACCTGGGTTGAATTTGACGGCACCTCGGTCACCCGAAAAGTTTGGGATGGCCGCTCTCAACTGGAGGAGTTCGAAACTGACAGCCCTGCCGCCGGCCACATCGAAGGCCTGACCCTCCGTCTATACAATCCCCAGACCCACCAGTGGAGTCTTTATTGGGCCAACAGCAAGGGCGGCCCGGTCTTCCCGCCACAAGTCGGCGAATTCAAGAATGGACGCGGCGAGTTTTACGCCCAGGACACACTGAACGGCAAGCTTATCTTTATTCGATTTGTTTGGTCGAACACCAACACGAATACGCCGCACTTCGAGCAGTCCTTCTCGGACGATGGCGGCAAGACCTGGGAAGTGAACTGGATAACGGACCAGACGCGGATAAGCGCGGACGCCTTCAAATCGGCCGCGCCGCAGATTTCAGACGCGGCCAAAGCAGAATCGCAATCAGCCGGCCGCGACGGACAACACGATTTCGACTTCTACTTTGGCACCTGGAAACAGCATCTAAAGCGCCTCCTGAATCCCCTAACCGGTTCGACTACCTGGGCAGAATTTGACGGTACCATCGTCGTCCGAAAGGTGTGGGATGGGCGCGCCAATTTAAATGAATTCGAGGGCGAAGGTCCAAGTGGCCACATCGAAGGCCTGACCCTGCGCCTCTACAATCCCAAAACTCATCAGTGGAGCCTCTATTGGGCGAACAGCAAGGCCGGCGTCTTGAGCCTGCCACCCACGATCGGCGAATTCAAGGGCGGACGTGGCGAGTTTTTCTGCCAGGACACTTTGAATGACAGGACGATCCTTATTCGATACGTTTGGTCGGACATCACCCCGAATTCGGCTCACTTTGAACAATCCTACTCGGACGATGGCGGCAAGACTTGGGAAGTAAATTGGATCTCCACAATGGCGCGGACGCAAGATGCAGCCGACAAAACCCGCTGACCTTTCATCTGAAGGCCATCGAGATCAGACTCTGCTGATCCCAAACTCTGCTGATCCAGCGTCCGTCTCAAAGTGTAGAGGACGATGTGTATTCCCCCGTGGTGTCCAATTCGGATAGAAATCCCTTTTGATAAAAAGCATTTTCTTGGTTGAACAATGGGCGTGCGTGAGAAAGGGTGAAACGAAGAAAACCGAACAGGCTTGAACTGACGGACGTGATATAAGTTGCCTCAGATGGTGAAGAAGAAGTCCGCGAGCGTATTCGGAGAGTGGCAGTCAGCCCTATAAGGTTGTCGTGCCCTCTTTGCAGCGCCAAGCCAGGACAGGTGTGCCTGACGCTCTTGGGCGGCAAACTTGAAATCGTGCACGTAGCAAGGCTAAGAGCTGCCGCAAGAAAGGATGCGGCCGCTAAGTCGAAGAGACAAAAGACGTCGACTCCGTAAATCGTTCTCGCTCTGCTCTCCGCCTCATTGACTCAAAAACACTGGCCCACGCGGCATTGTGAGCTGACCAACATTTGTCAGCTCGCATTTGTGCGCGTCAAACGCCGCCTGGATTTTCTCCTCCGCGCGGTCTGGTGAAGAGTTGGCGGACTCGAATTTGGCGTTGCAATGGCCGCACATGCCCGTGGTGGATGTTGGCGTACGTTTAACGATTCCCAGTTGGCGTTTGCGCATAGTCGCGACCTCACAAGTTCGAAAGTGGAGAAGCGCCCTCACTCATCGAGCAAGAACGCTCCACAAGCAGCCCTCCCCAGGAAACTGCTCGCCGACAATATAGATGCTGGACTGAAGGTCGTAAATGGCACAGGAGTGTTGAGCGCTGGCACAAACGGGGTAGAGAGAAGCACTTCCTGCGGGGAGTGCTGAGTCGGTCAGTCGGTCGCACATCCAATGTTGCGGTGAGAACCACGATTGCGCGGGTTGCCCCACCCTAACGTCGACCTTTTCGACATTAGGGCAGGGACTTATCATTAGGTCATGCTCCATCTCTAACTTACTTTGAGTGCCGCAGGCGCCAAATTAAGCCTTGCGACTGTCGACCGTGTCCCCGTTTTCGACGAACGCTTGCATCCAACTGAGGACGCGCGTCCATCCCTGGGCGTGTTCGAGCGCAGCCTTTGGAGCTCCAGCAAATCCTTGCTGACGAACTCTCACCACGGTTCCCGTCCCGACTTTCTGCGGTCCACGATGAAGCAGGCCGTGCACGTTGTGAGGTTCCAGGTCCCAACGCACCACGGTCTTCAGGGCACCGCTCCAACTTGCGATCCAGGTATGCACCAGCAGGCGCGGCGAATCGACTTCCAAATATTCGCCCTCCACGCGGAACGACTTGCCATCCACGCTCACGCCTACACTCGACCATTTGCCGCCCGGGCGAAGATCGACTTTCCATTCCGTGACGCGATACATGCCTTGCTGTCCCCACCACTGCGGCATCTGGTGCGGATCGGTAATTGCCTGGAAGACACGTTCCGGGGGCGCGGCAATGAAGATTTCCGCGACTACCGCATCTTGGTCGGGAGTGGTTGCAATCGTAGCCATAAGATCCCCTTTCTATTTTTCAATGAATTTCTTAAGCATCTCCACCACACCAGGCCAGCCTCCGCTGTAATCCTTGCGGGCCACCGCCTCTTGCGCAAGGCCGCTGTGGGTGATTTTGACATGGGTGCCGTCTTTGGTCGGCGTCAATTCCCAGCGCACAACCGTGCAGCGGGTCTTGTCTTCGTGCCAATTCGCAATCCAGGTGTAAGCCAGCACGCGGGGCGGGTCGCATTCCAGCACTTCGCCCTGACAAGAGAACTGGTTCACTCCGTTGACGTTTAAATTGCTCTTCCGAGTACCAAAGCGCCACTGGCCGCCGGGGCGCGCATCCATCTCGAAGAATTCGGTCCGGCACGCGTCACTGTTCCACCAGCGCATGAGTTGCTTTGGGTCGATGAGCGCCTGAAATACCCGCTCCGGCGGCGCCGCGATTTGAATCTCGCTGACAATCGCATCCTGACCCGGCATGATGAATGTTGTAGACATCGTGTTTGCCCCTGCCTACTTTTCCAGATACTTCTTGAGAGCCGCGACCAATCCGGGCCAGCCTTGACTGTATCCGGCGCGCGCTTCGGGCAGTTTTGCCAATCCGCTGTGCGTAAGCTTGACCCGCGTGCCAGCTTTGCTGGGGGTCAGGTCCCATCGCACCACCGTTCTCGGCAAACTACCTTCGTGCCAACTGGCAAACCACGTGTAGGCCAGCGTGCGCGGGGGATCGACCTCAAGAACTTCGCCGTGATGCTCAAATTCACGAGGGCTGCCATCGGGGTTCTTTGCGCCTTTTTCCCGCGAAATGAATTGCCACTTTCCTCCCGGCCGCGCGTCCATCTCCCAGGCAGTCATCTCGTGGGTACTGCCCGAGCCCCACTGCATTGCCTGATCGCGGTCAATCAGCGCCTGGAAAACGCGCGCGGGCGGAGCGGCAATCTCGATTTCACAGACAACGGCGTCCTGGTCAGGCGTGATTCGGGTCGTGGCCACTGGCTTCTCCTTAAGAAGTAGGTTTGAAGTTCGCTGTTGCAGCAGGGCACGGCTTCAGCCGTAAGCAAGCCACAGACTTTACTTACGCGTCAAATCGAAAACTTCTTTCATCTCTTTTCCGTGATCGGTGAAGGTCCATTCTTCGGTGTGGTGGCTCGAGTCGAGCATGGCGATCACTACGTGATCCATGTGGCCCGATTGCGGATTATCGAGATTAGTGGCATCGAGAAACTTGAAACTGACGCTCTTGCCATCAGGCGAGGCGCTGGCTTGCATGCGAGGTTGATTGCCGACTGCGCAATAGTGCGTCAAGAGCAGGCGGTTGGCGCCGTCGAGGTGAATCATCGATATCATCTGCTCTCCGTGGCCGTCGATTTCACTCACCAACGCCGACCCTCCCGCTGTCAGACGGTAGGAGACTTGAACTGGCTCGCCCATCGAGTTCTTCCCTTCCCAGGAACCCGTGAGGGATTTCAGTTGGTCGAAAGATTTCTGCGCGTCCGACTGGGCGATTACGGTAGTTGCGGACAGGACTATGAGCAAGCACACAACTGCAATCCGTAGTTTTGTCATTTTGTTTCTCCTATTTGTGTTTTGCCCGGTGGGCATTTTCTTTTGCATATTCCGCTTCTACGAAGGTTTTCAAGCTGGACAAGCTGCTCTGCCAGAAGACACGATATTGTTCGAGCCACGAATCGACTACTTTCAGCGGCTCCGGGTTCAGTTGGTAGAGGCGATGCCGGCCTTCGCGCCGCTCATGCACGAGATGTGCCCGCCGAAGCAGACGCAAATGTTTCGAGATGGCGGGGCGTGAGACCGGAAACGCCTTCGCGATTTGTCCGGCTGGCTGAGTTCCCTGTCGCAACAAATCTAGGACTTGGCGGCGGGTGGGATCGGCGAGAGCGCTGAAGGTTGCCTCCGCCGAAGCCGAATATGTAACTGAACGGTTCCGCATAATGCGTAACTGTACGGTTACGCGACTAAATTGTCAAGAGGAAAGTTTCGGTCAATTTACGCGGCCAAGCTCTCGTAAAGGCGACGAACTTTAGCCTTGACGAAAAGCTCCGTCCTCAGTACATTACTTATAGGTTATTTAACCTGTCGGTTATGGACAATCTGGACACGACTTTCGCAGCACTTGCCGATCCTACACGTCGAGCGATCCTGGCTCGATTGGCCAAGGGCGAGGCTTCGGTAACGGACCTGGCGGAACCATTCGCGATGAGCCAGCCCGCGATTTCCAAGCACCTTAAAGTGCTGGAACGCGCGGGATTGATTTCGCGCGGACGCGATGCACAACGCCGCCCACGGCGACTAGAAGCCAGGCCTCTGCGCGATGCGACCCACTGGCTGGAGAACTACCGCCAGTTTTGGGAGGCGCAGTTCCAACGCCTGGACAGCCTTCTCCACGACCTGCAAGCCGCCGACCCAAAGCAAAAGAGAAAGAAGAGGAGACGATGAAGGAGAAACACTCATGAAAAACAGCGGAACATTTAACGTCACAACCCACGGTGACCGCGAAATTGTAGTGACGCGCCTTTTCGATGCACCGCGCAAGTTGGTATTCGATGCTTACACCAAGCCGGAACTAATCAAGAGGTGGTTGCTTGGACCGAATGGCTGGTCGATGCCGGTTTGCGAGGTCGATTTGAGGGTCGGCGGCAAATATCGCTATGTCTGGAAGAGTGACGCTGACGGACATGAGATGGGGATGGGCGGCGTTTATCGCGAGGTTCTGCCGCCGGAACGGATTGTCCTCACGGAGGTGTTCGACGAGGCATGGTATCCAGGCGAGGCCGTGGATACGATCGTCCTCGTCGAGAGGACTGGCCAGACCACGCTTACGCAGACAATTCTCTACAACTCGCGTGAGACACGCGACGCTGTTCTTAAGTCGCCGATGCAGAGAGGCATGGCCGCGAGCTACGACAGACTGGAGAAATTCTTGCCTTCACTGGGAAGTGAGGCCTTGAGCGCATGAGTATTGGAGCACAGTCGTGCTTTGGATGAACTCTAACTCTCACTGCGGACCAGGTTCAGGAAGGACTCATGCACGCGGGTGTCTTCGCTGAGCTCGGGGTGGAAGGTTGCGGCCATTACTTTTCCCTGCCGGACGGCAACCGGGTCGTTATCTTTGCCTTCGGTAGCGATTACTTCAACTGCGGGGCCGACGCGTTCTATTCTAGGGGCGCGAATGAAAACCATTTCAAGCGGCGAATCGCTTTGCTTGTTTTGGATGAACAGGCCTTCGCGGATGGAGCTATCGATTTGGCGTCCGTAGGCGTTGCGGCGAATGCGAATATCGAGCGCGCCCAATCCGGACTGCTTCGGGTTTTCGACTTCGTTGGCCAGCAGAATTGCGCCAGCGCAGGTGCCGAAAGTCGGCTTCACATGAACGAACTGCTTCAGCTTTGCGAATCCAGCTTCGCCCAGCAGCTTTAGAAACGTCCCTGATTCTCCTCCAGGGATCACGAGGCCGTCGATCTCGTCGAGTTGCTCGGGTTTCTTGACGAGCACAACTTCGGCGCCCAGCTCTTCAAGCCGGCGGCGGTGGGCGTCGAAATCACCTTGCAGCGCTAGGACACCGATTTTCAAGGCAGTCTTTGGACGTTCGTTGTTGGCAAAGCCATTCAACAATCAGCATTCAGTGCTTGGTCCCGCCAAAGCCTCACGCTAACCAAAAACGACCTAGGATGGGCCACTCAGCCGATTCTCACTTGTGTTTCCGGCGTTCTCTCCAGCGCTGACAATTCAACAGCGGCGGACTACAGCTTCACCAGCCCCTCGTCTGCAGCATGTGGGCTTCGTCTAGCGCGGCTATGGCTAGGCCTTTCATGGCGCCCCCCAGGTCTTCGCTTACTTCAAGTAACACTTTAGGGTCGTTGTAGTGCGTGGCGGCTTGCACGATTGCCTTGGCGCGCTTTTCTGCTTCTTGCGGACTGGCGAAAGTCGTGGAATCTTGCATGAAGATGCCGGAGCCGACAAATACGGATTCGGCGCCTAGTTGCATGACCAGCGAGGCGTCGGCGGGCGTGGCGATGCCTCCGGCGGAGAAATTTGGGACTGGCAACTTCCCTTCTTTGGCTACCAGCCTCACCAGTTCATACGGGGCTCCATGCTCTTTGGCTTTGGCGTAGAGTTCTTCTTCGCTTAGCACGGTCAGGATCTTCATCTCTTGCATGATTTGCCGCATGTGTTTCACGGCATGGACTACGTCGCCGGTGCCGGCTTCGCCCTTGGTGCGAATCATGGCGGCACCTTCAGCGATGCGGCGCAGAGCTTCTCCGAGGTTGCGGGCGCCGCAGACGAATGGAACTTTGAAGGCGTGTTTGTCGACGTGGTGGGCTTCGTCGGCGGGAGTGAGGACTTCGGATTCGTCAATGTAGTCGACGCCAAGCTCTTGGAGGATTTGGGCTTCAGCGAAATGGCCAATGCGGCACTTGGCCATCACCGGGATCGAGACGGCGGCCATGATTTCGCGAATCTTTTTGGGCGATGCCATGCGAGCAACGCCGCCTTCCGCACGGATTTGCGCAGGAACACGCTCGAGCGCCATTACCGAGACGGCGCCGGCTTTTTCAGCGATGACCGCTTGCTCGGCGTTGGTGACGTCCATGATGACGCCCCCTTTAAGCATTTCGGCCAGGCCGGTTTTCAGGCGCAGGCTGGTGGATCTTCCGTTGTTGCTCGACATGGGTCCTCTTTTCGCCCGTTGAATTTCAGTTGACGCCGCGCGGGCATGGACGCTCGCGCCTACTATGACGCTTCTACGATACAAAACTATTGGCTAGCTTGGAATATCCATTTTCTTATATTCTTGCCATACCATTTCGCTGGCGCCGGGGATAACTACAGATTCCTCGCTGCGCTCGGAATGACAAAACTGGTTTAGTTATGCCTAAGAAATCCAGCACGCTGCCCTTGAACCTTCGAGGGCCCAAGCCGCGGATGGTTCTGTATCGCTGGCTTTATGAAGAATTGCGTTCGGCGATTCTTGACGGGCGTTTGCATCCCGGCGCTCGTTTGCCGGCTACGCGCGATCTTGCGACGCAGTACGGAATTTCTCGTCCGACTATTGTGACCGCCTTTGAGCAGTTGCGGTCTGAGGGTTATGTGGAAGGCAAAGTGGGCTCGGGGACGTTCGTGAGCGAAACTTTGCCCGACACACTGTTACAGGCGCCGCGTGCGAAAGAAATGGTTGGAACACGGCGACGAAGCATTCCGCTATCCGCGTATGCACGAAGGTTGCGGCCTCTGACTCGATCGGAATCGCGTCCCGCGCGGGCATTTCGCGCGAGCCAACCCGCACTCGACGTTTTTCCCACCAGCCTCTGGGCGCAGGTCGCGACGAGACGCTTGCGGAGGGTGTCGTCACGCTTGCTGGCTGGTGGCGAAGCGCTGGGGTATCGTCCGCTTCGCGAGGCCGTGGCTGAATATTTGAACACATCTCGAGGCGTGAAGTGCACGGCCGATCAAGTGTTGATCATCTCGGGCGTGCAGCAAGCGCTTGATCGGGCGGCGCACTTATTGCTGGACGCGGGCGATCCTGTCTGGATGGAGGAGCCGGGATATCCGGGCGCCGCGGTTGTGTTCCGGGCTGTGGGCGCAAAAATCTGTCCGGTGCCGGTCGATGCTGAAGGGTTGAACCTTGAGGTTGGGCGGCGAAGGTGGCAGCAGCGTCCGCGGCTGGTTTATGTGACTCCGGCACATCAGTTTCCACTCGGCGTCACCATGAGCCTGCGGCGGCGATTGTCGTTGCTCGAGTGGGCGCGGCGGTCGCGGACGATTATTTTCGAAGACGATTACGACAGCGAATATCGGTATTCCGGACGTCCCATCCCTGCGTTGCAGGGTTTGGATCGGGCCGCGGTAGTGATTTTCGCGGGCAGCTTCACCGACGTGCTGTTCCCTGCTCTGCGGCTCGCTTATCTCGTGGTTCCTTCCGATATGGTGGACATCTTTGCGGCCGCAGAATCGGTGAGCACGCATCATCCGCCGCTGATCGATCAGGCCATTTTGTGTGATTTCATCCGCGAAGGGCACTTTGCGCGGCACGTTCGGCGGATGCGGGAACTTTACTCCGAACGCTTGGGAGTGTTGCTGGAGTCGGCGCGCGCGCAACTTCCCGGATTGCTGGAGATTCCCGCGGTGGAAGCCGGTTTGCGGACGGTTGGCTGGTTGCAAAATGGAATCCTCGCTGAGGCAGCAGCGCAGGCCGCGGCCAAATACGAGGTCGAAGTAATGCCATTGAGCCGCTATGCTTACGGCCGAGCGAAAAGCAATGGAATCGTGCTTGGCTTTGCGGCAGTGGACGCGCGCGAGTTGCGGCGGGGTGTCGATCAGTTGGCGAGGGCGCTGAAGGAGTGTCGGCGCTAAAGGCATGGGACGTGCGAGACGCCCGACCCCCATTCGTTACCTTTTATCTGTCGACGAACTTGGCGAACATTTTGTGGGGATCGATAGCGATGAATAAGCCACGGCTTCGCGCCAGCACCTCGCCTTTGGAATTGACTATTTCCGCCATGTTGATGTGCTGCCGGCCACGGACGCGCACCTCGCCCGATTCCACGCGCAGTGGTTTGTTCAGTGGGACGGGCTTCAAATAGTTCACCGTGATTTCTGAGGTCAACGCGATCACATGGCGCAACTTGTTCACCTTGCCCATGGCCTCGTCCAAAATGGTGGCAATAATTCCTCCGTGGGCGTGGCCAGGCGGCCCGGTGTAGCGCTTGCTCAATCGGAAGTGGCAGACGAACCGGCGGATATCTTCGTCGTAGGCGAACTTGAGACGCATGCCTTGTGGATTGTTTGTGCCGCAACCGAAGCAGTAATTCTTCTGCATGCGGAGGTAGGGGGTATCGTGGCCGTGGCCGGTGGATTTCTTTCGCATTTGCGTTAAAGCATTACACCACATTTCACGTTATCGTTTTGTCGTTGGCCGTTCCCGAATCGGTTCCTTCCACAACAAGTGCTTGCGCACCTTACGCGTGCCTGTGATAAACTTCGGGGCCAACCGCACCTTATTGTTTTTTGAACGAGTTATGACAATGCATAAACCCCGACCCCTGGAGGTCTTGTAGATGGGCCTCGCTCTGCTTGCGATTATCTGGCTGATCACCTTTGTTAGTACCTACTTTTTCGCGGCACAAACCTGGTGGCTTCCGCACGGCGCATCGACGTCGACGCACTGGATCGACCATCAGTTCGCGTTGACTTACGTGCTCATGGGGATTGTTTTTGTGGCTGCCCAGGGTGCGCTCGGTCTATTCGTGTGGCAATACCGCGATCGGGGCAGCGCCACCAAAGTGACCTACTCGCACGGCAACACCACCATGGAAGTACTTTGGACAACGCTGACGGCCATCCTCTTTATTGGGCTGAACCTCATGGGTAGTCCCATTTGGGCGGCTGAGCGTTTCGCGCCGGCGGAAGTTGGCTCGGTTCCCGTGGAAGTTACCGGCATGCAGTTTGCGTGGTACTTCCGCTATCCGGGGGCTGATGGGAAATTTGGACGGACCGATCCTAAACTCATGGATCCGTCGGCGGGCAACGAAGCGGCGCTGGGGCTCGATACGACCGACCCTGCGGCCAAGGACGATGTAGTCACCGGCACCATGTATCTTCCGGTGAACCGGCAAGTGGATCTGACGTTGCGGGCGGTGGATGTGATCCACAGTTTTTTCGTGCCGCAGATGCGCTTTAAGCAGGATGCGGTGCCCGGGCTTGCGATCCATATGCATTTCACGCCGACTGAAGTTGGCGATTACGAGATTGCCTGCGCCGAACTTTGCGGTCTTGGGCACTACAAAATGCACGGCATGTTGCACGTAGTGAGCCAGGAAGACTTCGACAAGTGGCTGGCAACTCGGGAGGCGGAGAAACAGTAATGGCGACTTCGGCAACAATCCACGCACATGCTCCTCAGGGCTTCATCCGCAAATATATTTTCAGCCTGGATCATAAAGTGATCGGGCTGCAGTATTACTTCCTCGCGCTGGTGGCTGTGTTTGTCGGCATGTTCCTGTCACTGCTCATGCGCATTCACATGATCTGGCCGACTGCGGTTCTGCCGCTGGTGGGCGAGATCAAGCCGGAAACCTATCTGCAACTGCTCACCATGCACGGCACGATCATGGTGTTCTTCGTGTTGACTACGGCGCCGCAGGGTGGGTTCGGGAATTATTTCTTGCCCATCCAGATTGGAGCGCCAGATATGGCGTTCCCCGTCTTGAACATGCTTTCGTTCTGGACGACGTTCGTCGCTTTCGTAACCATATTGGCCGCGTTCTTCGTCACTGGCGGAGCTCCGCTGCATGGCTGGACCGGCTATGCGCCACTTAGCGCGCTCACCAATTCGGGGCCGGGCGAACAACTGGGCGCAGACTTATGGATTACCAGTATTGCGATTTTCTGTATCGCATCACTGATGGGCGCGCTGAACTTCATCACCACGACCCTGGACCTGCGGGCAAAAGGCATGACCATGATGCGCATGCCGCTAACCGTTTGGGCATGGTTCATCACTGCGATCCTTGGGCTGCTGGCTTTCGGCGTTCTGCTCTCTGCCGGCATTCTGCTGCTGCTTGATCGCAATCTGGGAACCAGCTTCTATGTGCCGCTGGTCGTGGTCAACGGTCAGGTCATGGGTCACAAAGGTGGTTCGCCGCTGCTGTGGCAACACCTATTCTGGTTCTTTGGACATCCCGAAGTTTACATCGCCATTTTGCCCGGCATGGGCGTGGCTTCGCAGTTGCTTTCGACCTTCTCGCGCAAACCGATTTTTGGTTACAAAGCCATGGTGTACGCGATTATGGCCATCGGCTTTTTGGGATTCATGGTTTGGGGCCATCATATGTTTATGAGCGGCATGAGCCCGTACACGGCCTTTGCGTTCTCGCTCATGACCATGGCGATTGGCGTTCCTTCGGCGATTAAGACTTTCAACTGGCTGGGAACGATTCATGGCGGACGCGTGCGTTTTCAGACGCCGATGCTTTATGCCATCGGCTTCGTTTCCCTGTTCGTCTCCGGCGGATTGAGTGGGCCATTCCTGGCCCAACCCGTGCTTGACATTCCACTGCATGACACCGCATTCGTGGTCGGCCACTTCCATCTGATTATGGGCGTGGCAGCCATCTTTGGCATGTTTGCTGGAACCTACTACTGGTTTCCCAAGATGTTCGGCCGCATGATGAATGAAACCTGGGGCCGGATCCACTTCGTGATCACGCTCATTGGTACTTACTGCGTTTTCATGCCAATGCATTATTTGGGCATGGCGGGACAGCCGCGGCGCTACTCACAGTTCACCGAGCTGGCCTATTTGCATAAGCTTATTCCGCTGAACACATTCATTACTTATGCCGCGATCGTGACCGTTTTGGCGCAATTCATCTTTGTGATCAATTTGTTCTGGAGCATGTTCAAAGGTCCGAAGGCCAGCGATAATCCGTGGGAGTCGACGACCTTGGAATGGACCACCGCGACCCCTCCGCCGCATGACAACTTCGGAGGCCACACTCCGGTGGTGAATCACGGGCCGTATGAGTACAGCGTGCCGGGTGCGCCGCGGGATTACATTATGCAAACCGATCCGGCGACGGTGGCATCGCATTAGATAGGATCGCGGGCTAGGGCCCCGCGCCACACGACACATGGCGACTTTTAGTTCTCCAGTTTCGATCGACGTACCCTCGACCGGCCAGGGCGGCGGAGGCGTGCGTCCGCCGGCTTACGGCGGTGGCGACGATGGACGCGGCGACGGTTCTCCTGACTATGGACAGCGTCTGCGCCGGGTGCGATTGGGGCTGGCAATTGGGCTGACTTCTGTCACCATGATTTTTGTTTCGCTGACCAGCGCGTACGTGGTGCGCCGGGGCCTGCCCACTCTCGACGAACGCACGAACACTTATGTTCGCGATTGGATTCCGGTCGATCTGCCGACCTCGTTGCTGCTGGTGAACACGCTGCTGTTGCTGGCGAGCAGCATTACCGCGGAGTTGGCTCGGCGGCAAATTACCCGGCAAGCCGCGCTGGCTCCGGTTCGTTCTATTCCTGGCGTTTCTTTGGGCGAGGGCAAGGGCTTTCCCTGGCTGGGTGCAACCGTGGTGCTCGGTAGCGGGTTCCTGACTGGGCAGTGGATGGCTTGGCGGGAGCTCGCGGATCGCGGTTTTTATCTGGCCACGAGTGCGAGCAGTTCGTTCGTTTATCTGCTGACGGCGACCCACGCGGTCCACCTTGCCGGAGGCATTTTGGTGTTGCTATATGCGGCTGCCGTTTCGCTGCTGAACCGGCCGGTCGAGGCGCGGCGCATTGTGGTCGACGTTACGGCCTGGTATTGGCATTTCATGTTTTTGCTGTGGCTCTACATTTTCGGCTTGGTGTGGTTTATCCGGTAGCGGAAGACGCGGACGATAGCGCCCGCGCCACACAAATGTTCAAGGAGACTGAAACATGTCTGAAGTCGCGGTGCAGCACGGGATGGATGTTTACGAGCCGTCTCTGTTTGGCACCTATTCGAAGAAGATCGGAATGTGGCTGTTTCTGCTCTCCGACACGCTGACATTCGGAGCCCTGCTGTTTGCCTACAGCTACGGACGAATTTCGAACCCCGACTGGCCCACACCCTTCGGCAAGGACAGCATTACCAATGCCACGATTATGACGGGCTGCCTGCTTTCCAGTTCGCTGACCATGGTTCTGGCCGTGTTGGCGGCGAGGCGCGGCGATCGCAGTTGGACGCGCAACTGGATTCTGTTCACCATGTTTTTTGGCGCAGCGTTCATCGTGCTTCACGGAAAGGAATGGACGCACCTGATTGAAGAAGGCATGACGCCATTCAAAAATCCCTGGGCAGCGAACGTGCCGCAATTCGGTGGAACGTTCTTTACCCTGACCGGCATGCACATGCTGCACGTGACTATCGGCGTCATTTATCTGGGAGTGGTTTCGCTGCGCAAGGCGTTTTTGCCGATCCTGCTGGCAATCTGGGGAGTGTCGTGGTGGATGATTCCAGCGGATAGCGTATTCCACTACGGAGTGCACGTGCTGCTGGCCGGGTTTGTCGTGGCAACCGTGATCCTGATTCTGAAGCCTAAAGATTACGATGCGCACGACGTCGAAATCGCCGGGCTGTATTGGCATTTCGTGGACCTGGTTTGGATGTTCATTTTCCCGCTGGTTTATTTGATGTCCACGCGGGTCTGACGTTGTTGGTTTTGACGTCATCCTGAGGGGCGATGAGCCCTGAAGGATCTCGCAGGTACGATCAGAAATGTTGGAACTCGAACGGGAGAGACTGAATGCACACCGCCGCTGCTACGCACGATGAAGGCAAAGGGCAATACTTCTGGGTTTGGGGAGCCCTGTTGCTGCTCACGGCCGTCGAGGTCGTGCTCGCTTACAGACGGGTTTTTGAGCCGCTGCAGATGCTGGAAGCTCTGATGATTCTCTCTATCATCAAGTCCGCGCTGATTATCGGCTACTTCATGCACTTGAAATATGAGATCGCGGCCATGAAGTGGGTCATGATGACCGCCGTCTGCGCCTGTTTGTGCCTAATGTGTATTTTCTTTCCCGACGCTTTTCGAATCGTTCATCTGGGAGTCCGATGAAGCTGCGCCTGGCCATGGTCGCATTGCTCGTCGCCCTATGGGTGGCCCCTGCTTGCGCCCAGAGTTGCGCCATGTGCTACAGCACCGCGCGCGCCCTCAATAAAGAAGGTCAAAACGCGATCACTCGCGGAGTCGTGGTTCTACTCCTCCCGCCGGTTGGATTCATGACTGTCGGCGTAGGCTTGGCCTTGCGCTATGGCAAGAAGCGGGATGAAGAGATCGAGTAGCGCGGTCCGACTTCATGCCCGCACCGCTGAAAACAATCTTCTTCGACGTTGGGAACACTCTTCTCTTCCCTGACCGGACGCATATCCTAGCGCCTCTCCACCAGGGAAAACTGACGCCGAGTCTCGAGCAATGGCACGCTATCGAGCGCAGAACAAAGAAAGAATTCGACGCAATTCTGCAGCATGACGGCAAGGCCGATCATAGCTATTGGTATCTTTTCCATTCCCATTTGCTCGAAGAACTTGGCGTGAACGACGACGTCCTGCGCGATACTCTGGTGAATGCCACGCGCGTGTCCGCGAACTGGTGCGACATTCGCCCGGGCACTCGCGAAATTCTGCAGCGGCTCGGACGCCGTTATCCACTTGCAATCATCTCGAATGCAGACGGCAAGATTGCCGATGTGCTGATGCGTTGCGGAATCGCCGATTGTTTTCTTACTATCACCGATTCCGGTTTGGTCGGACACGAAAAGCCGGCCCCAGCCATTTTCGAGGCCGCTCTGCGTGCGATGGACGCTGCTCCAGAGCAAAGCCTGTACGTAGGCGATATGTACTCGGTCGACTATCTCGGCGCGACTGGAGCGGGAATGCAGGCTGTGATGTTCGATGTGTCAGGAGCGTATCGCGAATCTGGCCTGCCGCGGGTGGAATCACTCGAGGAGTTGGAAGGAAAAGTATGAGAGACTCGCAGGGCATATTCTAGTCGCTCCGCACGAGCGAAGACGCTCGCGCCTACACTTACATCGTGATGATCTGGTGATCGAGGCAATCGGGGTGGATCGCATCGTACACACCACGCAAGAATTCCGCTCCGTACCGCGCTACAAAATAAACACCCGCGATCTCGCGTTCCTGTAGAGCTTTGCTGGGATACAACAAATTGCTGAGCAGATCGGCCTTCCGGGTAAGAACTTCTGATTGGCGAAGTTCAGCACGGGCGGCTTTGGCGCGCAGCTGATCAAGCTGATGCAGCATCTTGGATTCCGCGTTGGCGGCCGAATCGATCAAAGTCGAATCCAGCCGGGCCAGCCCGTCGCGAATCGTAGCTAGTGATTTTTCCAGTGAAGCTTGTGCCTGATCAAACGCCGCCTGCAGTTCCTTCGGCAAAGTCCGAGAAGCGATAAGTTCGCGCAAGGCCTCTGGACCCTGAAAAAGATCCACCAAGCGTAGGCCATACCGCTCAAGAAATGCTTTCGGTTTTGGTTCGACGATGGTCGCCGAGAAGCGCGGGATAATGGGAGTCACCCTTCCTAGAAGCGCTTCATAGACCACGCCCGCCTGGGCGAAGTAAGCAACTTCAGCCGAGCCTCCAGCGTAAGCGAGAGTCGGGAGCAGGTAATCCTGAATTACGGGCCGCAGCAGAGCATTGCCACTGAAATCGTGCGGTGACGACGCCAGTTGGCCCAGTAGCTCCGCCTGCGAGATTCGTTCCTCTCCGATCAGAAAGTCGGCGGGTCCGTTCCCATTCGCTCGACGATGCACCGGCATCCGCGCGCCGTTTCGCAGCGTGAACAGCAAAGTGGACGAAGGCGTCACCTTGACCTGCTGATGGTAACCCGCGGCTTCAAGCGCCTTGCCTCGATCCAGAAGAGCTTCGTCCAGTTCCGTCGAGCGCTCGATCGCAGCGCGATAGATGGGTTCTGCAATCTGGTGGAATTCGGGATCAGTCGCATCCAGAAGAATCACGCCCGAGTCTGCAAATAGCCGTGCAAACAAGCGCGCAAAGGCAGTGCCGAAGGTCTCTTCAGGGCGGTATGCTTCGCGAAGGAAATCGGTAATTTCAGACGGTCCCAACAACTCCGCAGCCGCCTCAACGACAGCCTGAATTTCTGAGCCGAACCGGACGGTCCCTACTGGCGCGTCCGGCAATCCCTGGGTTGGCGTCGTCAGATCCTGGAAGGAAGCATCAGGTCTGGGAATAGAGATCTGATTTATTTCCTCCAGATCGTGATCCTCAGTCGCCAGCCAGAATACAGGTACGCAATCGACACCCGATTCAGTCGCGTGGTCGGCTAATTTGACTGCAGTCAGTGCTTTGAAAATCGAGAATAACGGACCTCCCAACAGGCCCACTTGTTGCCCCGTAACCACGGCTGATGCCCCCGCCCGCAGTCGAGCAATATTTTCTAAAGCTTTCTGCGAAGCGCCCCATGATCGATTTTGGCGTTCGAGGACAGCCGAAACACGCTCTCGCCGTTCGGGGGCATACGTCAGCCGAGACGCCTCGTCCTTGAACCATTGATTGAAGTAAGCGGATCGTGGATAAAACTGCTGAACTTTAGAGTGGTCGGAAAGGAAGTCCGCGAAAAGTCGCGTGGTATGCGGAATCTGGCTGAAAGGCAAACATTCCGACTTCACTAGCAGTTCTCCTGACAGCCTTGGACGATAGATTTCATGTTAGGTCAACGCCTTCGTTCGGCAGTTCTGGGTGCTAGATCAGATGTCGAAAACGAAGGCGGGATGCAAAGATAGTCTGGCACGCTGCGCAAGACTCAATCTCGATCGTCTAGATTGCCAGGCGCCGGGTGCCAAATGCCAAGTTCCGCTGCGTCCGTTAGTTACGCCAGCGCATCCAATAGAGTGTTTGACTTCGCCTTGAGCAGGACCTAGTCTGGAAGCAGTTCTTTAAAGGCCAATCCCACCAGTGGGGGCGTCACGGCTTCGACGGAGATGCTTGCGGCCAAGAGGCATGCCGGGGTGCACAC
>Ga0209415_10006322_pt1 | contig 21104 bp, 25 predicted proteins | sample PeaSoiSIISIP2007_FD_187696 | JGI IMG/M metagenome (GOLD analysis project Ga0209415, IMG submission 187696) | Peat soil microbial communities from Weissenstadt, Germany - SII-SIP-2007 (SPAdes) (version 2) | ecosystem: Environmental > Terrestrial > Soil > Wetlands > Peat | place: Germany...
AAAAAGGCGGCAAGCCACACGCCATGCCGTGCCACCACAACCTTGAGACCTACCTCACCGCCTACATCGAGGGCGCGGTCCTCGCCGGAGAACCCAAGGGGCCGTTGTTCCGCACCATCGGCCGCGGCACCGGACTGCTGACACGCACGCCACTGCCCGCGAGGAACGCGCACGCGATGATCCGTCGGCGCGCGGCGGCGGCCGGCATAGAGACCAAGCTAGGCAACCATAGTTTTCGAGCGACAGGGATCACGGCGTATCTGAAGAACGGCGGGACGCTGGAGAAGGCGGCGCGGATGGCGAACCATGCCAGCACGCGCACGACGCAGCTTTATGACCGGAGGCGCGAGGAACTCAGCCTCGACGAGGTGGAGAGGATCAGGGTGTGATGAATTGCCGCTACCACGTTAACGGCAGCACGATTTCGAGGCTCGCGTGAGTTACCGACGTGGCAGCGATATAGGGAGTGCCTTAGTCGGCATCGTCGTCTGTGGCTCAATCTGTATGTTCGTCGCCGGATGGGTATTGCGACAGATTTTTGGGATAGATCATCCGACCGACTTTGTCGTTCTCGCTGCATCGGTAGCGGTGTATCTCGCATTCGTTGGGATCATATGGGGGTTGGTGCGGCTGCATCAGCGGAGAAAGAAATGGCTACCCTGCACCCATGGGGTTGCCGGCGGTAAGGCACTCGGACGTTGCCAGTTGTGCTTGGCAGAAGAGAAAGCAGCCGAGGCGGCACGCAGAGCAGCAGAAAACGAACGACTGAGGCGGGAGCAGGTAAAGTCTAGCGCCCTTGCGCTGCGCCAGCAGGAGATCGAGAGGCTGGGCCGCGGCATAGTGCCTAGCTTGGAAGAGCTGCGTCAGCTTACACCGCAGCAGTTTGAGAACGAGATTGCCAACTTATTTAGACGACTTGGGTATGACGTTAAACAGACGCCCTATTCAAACGACCAGGGCAGAGATGCCATCATGATGATGGGTGGTGACAAGTATCTGCTTGAATGCAAGCGATATGGCGAAGACAACTCCTCGGGGCGGCCGGACATCCAAAAATTTCACTCGGCGATCATAAGCGATCGCGCCAAGGGCGGGCTTTTCGTCACGAGTGGATCATTCAGCAAGGCAGCTTTGGATTTTGCACCAAGTGCAAGCATCGAGCTGGTCGATGGATATCGCCTCGTGAAAATGTTCGCAGAAAGCACACTTTCAACCGTCTCCGACGACAGTTATGAATCCATCTGCCTTCAATGCGGCGCAAGGGTGCGGCATCTATTGCGGGTGCCTCAGGAGGTCACATGTCCGAATGGGCATTCTGTCTCGCCGACATTGAGCCTTGACCAGATTCTTGGTGTTGCACCTGATGCGGCGCCTACATGCGCAAAGTGCGGGAGTCGGATGCGGCTTGTGCAAGGCCGAAACGGCAAATTTTGGGGTTGCTCCCGATATCCGACGTGCCGGTATACAAGACCGTTCAGACGACATGCACATGTCAGTGGTCACGCGTGACGGCAGCTTTAGCCATCGCGCCGAGGAAGGGAGCGGAGGTTGCGGGCCATGTGGGCCGATACCCTGAAAGCGGAGGAGGTCTCGGCCACGTTGGATGCTGTAGATCAGCTCAGCGGCGTGCCATGGGCGAGGCCCCTTCTCACCCAAGCAGCCTCCATACTGGATCGCCTGCGTGTTGGGCTGACCGACAAGGATGCGTATCGAGCCAACCCTGTCACTCCGGCTGAAACATCGTTCCTGTTCGAAATCCGTTTCGCGCGGGCACTGGCTGATGCTGGATTGACGGCAACCTATGAATACGCGGCCGGTATCGGGAGTTCAACAGTGGATTTCCGTGTTGAGCTTGATCCACCGTGGCTGGTGGAATTAGTGAGCTTGCATGAGTCCGACGCGTTCAAGGCGGCAGCGTGGACCGACGGCACAGTCGGTCGCTATCTCCTACGAACAGATGCCGATGATCCGAGGCAAAGCGAGGAAGGTGAAACCTTGAAAGCGCAGGAGCGAATTGGCGCCAAGGTGTTCGACCGCAAGCACGGACCGATTAAGTTTCCCGAGCCTGCCGGCTCTGTTCACATGGTAATGGTCGATGCGCGTGGCTTCATGGGTGACGGTCACGGCGACGCCGCCGATTGGCGGCAGATGATCCATGGGCCGGTCGGCTTAGAGCACCATTTCGTCAAATATTGGACGAACCCCGAAACCGACGATCGTGCGCCGATCAGGGGATTGTTTGAGCAAGAGTGCCCACTGCCGGCAGCGCGGCTTGCACAGCAAAGACTGCACGTCATCGGCTTCATCTGTGAAAGAAGCTTCACTCCGGCCGAAATCATAGAGCAGAGCTTCTACCTCTGCAATCCCACGTTGTTTGCTGATGAAACCGCCGCACGCCAGGCAATGTCCCGATGGCCATTGAAGCGTGTGGTAAGCGGAGCAGGTTAGTTGTGGCAATCACCAGAATTTTTACGCCGGGGGACGCGTCAGACCCGGCTTACTGCAATCTGCGTCGGGCAGCTTCACCCGAGGCGGAGACCGGACGTGCGTTTACAGAACAGCTATGGGATCAATATCATCCCTATGCTGACAGGCACTTTCTTACCGAGATCAGACGAGACTTCCACGCACGCTTTTGGGAAATGTATCTCACATGCACGATGCTGCAACACAGTTGGCAGCAGGGTTATTCCGTCTCGTGTCCGAAGCCCGGCCCGGACGTTCTTATCGAACGCAAGGGGCAACGCATCTGGATTGAGGCAGTTACTGCGACCGATGGTGAAGCAGGCAGACCGGACAGCATTTGTCCGCCTGTCTTAGGAAGCGCCTCCACGGTGCCGGACGAAAAGATTATCCTGAGATACAGAAGCGCGATCGATGCAAAGCACCGCAAGCACCAGGAGTATCTTTCGAAGGGCACTGTGAGCAGTGACGATCCATACATCGTTGCGGTGAACGGATATGCGCTGTCCTACAGGTGGGCGGATGCAGAGATGCCACGTATTCTGAAGGCGGTGTTCCCTTTAGGAGCGCTGCAATTTTTGTTCGACCGGAACACGCGGAAGCTTACCGGCTCGCAGCACCAGTTCAGACCAAATATTTACAAGGGCAGCGGAGCCGAGGTATCGACAGAGCTATTCGTCAACGAACAGTGCAGCGGGATCAGCGCTGTGATGCATTCTTACGCCAATGCATGCATGACGGCACAGCCGTTGGGAGTAGACTTTTTGCTGATCCATAATCCGCTTGCTGCCAAGCCGGTGCCGCTCAGGCTCCTCAGATCAACGCGAGAATATTCGGCGACGTCCGTTGAAGATGGGTATGTCCTAGAGTGCCAGGAGACTGAGTGACTGATCCGAACGAAAAGCCCCGCCGTGTTGCCACGGCAGGGCCAATTTCCTTGACGGTCATCGCCTTCCCAGGCTGCACCGTGCAGGCAACTTACCTCCGCTCCGCCGAGTCGCAAGCTGAAAATTTCCTTGGGCAAATATCCCGCGGAGAGCGCGAGAGGTGCGAAACCTCTCGCCGCGCCGCGAAGCGGCGCAATTGCAACACCCTACACGCGAGTCTTTCTGCGGGGTCTCACGATGTTCTCGACTGGAATCACGTGACACGGCATGCTGTGCGACGGCGCGACCCTGATTCGAGTCGCACCACATCGTCAACCATTCTGGAGAACACGAGACCCAGAAACGCAAAACCCCGCCTGAGAGCGGGGCTGCTTAGAACCGGCAGAGGCCGGGAGAAACTGATGACCTGACAATCACCAGTTTCCCCGAACTCAGGCCGCCAGTCAAGCGAAAACCCTGTTTCCGCTGACGGGTAGCTGTGTGCCGATTTCCGGCCCCTTCGGGCGGGTTGCTGCGCAACCCGAAGGGAGAACCCATGCCTACGCTTGCCCAATGCCTGCCCTCTCTGCCCGGCTTTGAGGGGCCGAAGACCTATGCCGCCTGGCCTGTCTGGTCCGGCAGCACCACCCAGGAAATCCGCTTCCAGCCGATGCCGAAGAGGGCCGCCGTGCGGCTATGGCACCGCGCCCGCCAGTTCGACCGGCAGACTCGGCAGAAGGACCGCCACGGCGGAGCCTTGGGCCACAGCGGCTTGCAGGTGTTGCACACGCTGATCTTCGATTTCATGAACTACCGGAGCGGGCGGCTCGACCCGTCGCACGCGGCAATCGCCAGGAGGGCCAATGTCTGTGAGCGGACGGTGCGCAACGCACTCAATCGGCTCAAGGCGCTTGGCATCCTCAATTGGGTGCGGCGTTGCGCCGAGAACTGGCAGGACGGAAAATTCCGGCTTGAGCAGGAGACCAACGCCTATGCCGTGCTGCCGGATACGCAGTGGCGCGGCTACAGCCCGCCGCCTGAGGCTCCGGCACCAATGCCGGGCACCTGGGGTGACCACCCTCCCCTGCCCTCCCAGATCGAACAGGCGATCATGGAGCGGCAGGCGAGTGGGAGCATGCAGACGGTGATCCAGATCCTCGGGTGCGATCCCACGGACAGGCTCGCCGCAGCACTTGCACGGCTCGGCCAGGCCGTGCAGTCGGCAAATCCGCAGTGATTTACTGGACGGCACGCCATGCCGAGAAACATTCCCCAGAGTCTTTCGATAGAGAACGCATGACCTGAAACCCGCCCACAGACAGGAGATGCGGAGCGCGCCAAGAGGCGCGCAGACTCTTCATTTGCCTTGGAGACGCTGACGCTCTCCAAACCTCTAGTCGGATATTTGAACAAGGAAATTGCAAGCTTGGTGCCAGGGCGGCAGGCTGTGCCCTTCACTGGCAACAAGCGGCGACAATGGACGATCCAGAGAGAGTGCAGTCCGTGCGGGTTGCGGTCACCACGAAATTCCTCGCCGAGACCGCCGCCAAACAGCGCGCCTATGAAGCTCGCCGGCGCATGTGGACGGCGGCATTTCGGGGGTCAGACCCACGGGCACAGACGGCAGCCAGGTCACGAAGCCGCGGGCAGATACACGACCCCCGCCAGGGGAAATTCGAGCTGTAGGACGGCCGCGGTGATCAACGCGGATGAGGTGCTGCCTGTAGTGCCCGCTGCACGGCCGCCGGGTCGCCCGCGAGGGCCTTGAGATAGGAGCGCGCCGCCTGATCGGGTTGCTTCGCCCCCTGTTCCCAATCCCGCAGCGTGCCGAGCGGGATCTGAAACCGCGCCGCGAATTCTTCCTGCGTCAGCCCGAGCGCGCGGCGGATGATCTTCAGGCGCGGGGTCTGCTTCATGCGATCCATGTCAGCATCGGTAAGCGGCTGAGCGTCAGGATCGGCAAGGGCCGCCGCGTGGCGTTGCTCTTCGGTCATCGCGTCAAGGCGGCTCCAATCATGTTTGGTTTTGCTCATGGTATCTCCGAGATCAGTCGCACGTCGGCATGGGCAGTTCGCCGGGCCGACCCCACGACCGAACCCAGGCAACTACGTCCTCATGAGCGATGACGCGGCCCGCGTCGGCCGCTCTGATCCCCTCCTCGATTGCTGCCGCGTCCGGCCACTCGCCTGCGGGTTCATCCGTCATGGCGCGCCGACGAGGTGATCGACGTTAGATTCGGCATGGCCCGTTCATAGGCGGGCTTCGGCCACGACGCTCACATGCCCCACCCCACGGGAACGCGGCGCGGCGGGCTTCACGACGATCACGACATCCTGGCCGAGCAAGGTGAGGAAATGGATCAGCCGATCCGTCGAGAAACCCGAGAGCTGCCCGCGCAGCAGCCGGGAGATTTTCGGCTGATCAATGCTGAACAGCGCAGCAGCCTTGGCTTGTGTCAGCCGGCGCGCCCGGATGCCATCGGCGATCCGCGTGGCAAGATCGGCCTTCGTAAGGCGTTCCTCAGGATTGGACAGGCCGAGATCGGCAAAGACGTTGCCGCTGCCTTGTTCGATTGCGATGTCATCAGTCATCTTTCGTTCCTTTCTGCCGCTTTGCTGCGGCGGCGCGCTGTTCTCCGACCCGCTTAAGTCGGGCGTCGATCAGGTCGATATCGGCTTTCGGTGTCTTGCGTCCTGACTTCGACTTCTTCTTGAACACATGCAGAACGTAGACACTGCCGGGCCACCTGACCGTGTAGACGGCGCGGTAGGTGTCGCCGTCATGGTCCACAACCGCTTCCAGCACGCTGGCGTCACCGTAGCCGCTCAGGGGCTTTGTGCTTGCGTGTCTGCCGCCCTTCTGAGCCTCAAAAAGAGCCTGCCCAACCGCATCTTTCACATCTTCATGGAGGACGGACAGATCCTCTTTGGAACGGCCGACCCAGAAGACCGGTTTGATGCTGGGCGGAACAACCATCGCCATATTATGCCTAAATTGGCATAGAAAGCAAGGGGCTTTGTGCCACGGTGCTCGGTCGCGTCAAAAGGTGGGTCCTCGCCGTGCTCGCCATGCTCGCGCGCCCTCGCAGCTTCGGTGGCTCCCCCTGCCCTACCCTGTCGGCGCGCTGTGCGTGGCTGCGCGCGGCTCCGGTCCCGCCGCGTGAAGAACGCGGCGCTTTTGACCCGCCCTGCGACTCCGTGGCGCACCTGGAGGTGTCGGGACGGGAAGCGTCCCTAGACATCGACGCGCGCTCGCCGCGCGGCGTCGAACAGGAAGCGGGCTTTACATGTGAACATGTCAACTTGCTCGGAAAGGAACATGCGAACATGTTGACTTCCGGACAGCTACATGTGAACATGCGATATATCTGACATGTTTACATGTTGAGGAGATTGCATGTTCACAATCGGGATTGTCGGCCAGAAGGGCGGCAGCGGCAAGACAACCGTCGCAATCGGGCTGGCGGTTGAAGCCGCGAGGAACGGGCAGAATGTAGCCCTGATCGATCTCGACCCCCAGGCCAACGCCACCAACTGGAAAGATCGGCGTGAGGCCGACAACCCGGCCGTGGTATCGGCGCAGGTCAGCCGCTTGCGACAGACCTTGGACGCCGCGCGAGAGGCCGGAGCCGACCTCGCCATCATCGACACCCCCGGCAAGAGCGACACCGCGGCGACCGACGCCGCACGGCTGGCCGACCTGGTGCTGGTGCTGGCCCGCCCGAAAATCTTCGACTTTGAGACCCTGGCCGGAGTCCGGAATCTGCTGCGGATCGCGGGCGACCCTGCGGTCTATGTCGTGCTGAACGGGCTGCACCCCCAGGCCAAGCGCTCGGCCGAGGAGGCCAAGGGCATGACGGAGCGCAGCTTCGGCCTGAAAGCGTGCCCCGTGCATCTCTGCCAGCGCGACCTTTACGGCGACGCGCCGGCCAGCGGGAAATCCGCCCAGGAGATTGAGCCAGAAGGGAAGGCCGCCGACGAAATGCGGCGGCTTTACATGTTCGTTTGTGAACATGTAAACATGTCAAGGAGTGAAAATGTCAAAGGCCAGCATGGCAAGCTTGCAGCGCGCGCTTGAGACCAAGGTCGGGATGCCGCCCAAGGCTGCCCCGCCGGACTCACCCGCTCTGACCCCGCCGGTTTCGGCCGCGTCACCTGCGACCGGCTACAAAGCCCCGAGCCGGGAAGGGAAGACCAACATCACCGCCTATCTGTCGCCCGACTACAAGGCGAGCCTACGCCTCATCCAGGCCAAGACCGGACACAGCCTGCAAGACCTGTTGGCCGAGGCGCTCAACGACCTGTTCGCCAAACACGACGTGCCCGTGATCCGGGAGCACTGAGGGGCATGATGCTTGACAACTATACAAGTATCTATATATCTGGATAATTGATGACACACGAGGAGAGCAGCGGGAACGTCTTTGCCGATCTGGGCTTCCCCAATTCCGAGCAGGAGTTGGTCAAGGCCAAACTCACGGTGCAGATTTATCAGATCCTCAAAGCGAGGAAGCTCAACCAGACGGAAGCCGCCCGCTTGCTTGGCACCACCCAGGCCCAGGTGTCGGCGCTGATGCGTTGCCGCCCGGTATCGGTTTCCGTCGGCAAGCTGATGGAGTTTCTGACGACGCTCGGCCAGGACGTGGAGGTGACGGTGAAACCCGGCGCGCGCCACGGCACCGGGCACATGTCCGTCACCGTGCAGCCGGGATGAACCAGCACCCCGCCAAGCGGGGAGAAACGACTATGCGTGCCGACGCCTGCCGATCTCCGAAAGCAGTTCATCAAGACCTTTGACCGCCTGGCCCACGACCGCGAGCGCCACGACGTGCTGGCGGATTTCCTGGAGATGGCGGTTTGCGCCATCCGCAAGACGACGCTGCCGCCAGGCCCCGCCGCGGACGCCATCGAAGAGCGCTACATGGCCGTGGTGAAGCGGAACAGGCCGGAGGACGTGCGGGCGATGCCCGAGCTTCTCGGCATCACGGCACTTGCCGTTCGGGAAGGCGGCTCGGACTTCCTTGGCCAGGTTGTCGTGGAGCTGGAATTGCGCAGCGACCACATGGGGCAGTTTTTCACGCCCTACGACGTGAGCCGCATGATGGCGGAGATGACCTTCGACACGGTTGACGAGATCATCGCCGAGCAGGGGTTCGTCACCGTGCAGGAGCCGGCGTGCGGGGCAGGGGGGATGATCATCGCCGCCGCCGACGTCATCGAGCGCAAAGGCTTCGATATCGGCCGGCAGCTCTATGTGGACGGCACCGACCTTTCGCCGATGTGCTTCAGGATGTCTTACCTTCAGGCCAGCCTGCGCGGCGTTCCGGCCACGATCCGGCGCGGCAACACCCTCAGCCTTGAGATGTTCGAGCATGCGGTGACGCCTGCCTTCTTTGGCTTCTATGCGACGCACCGTGAGGCGTTCGACGCCTGGCAGCGGGGCGAGGGCAGGGGGGCTGTCAGCTATGACGCCGAGATCACCCAGCAAGGTGCCGCGGCCGAGGCGAACGAGCGGGAGCCTGTGAAACCCGCCGCCCCCGCCGAAACCCGCTCAGCACCAGCGCGCCCGCCCGTGCAGCCAACCACCTACCGGGGCCAGTTGAGCTTGTTCGACGCCGACTTCGGCAGGCAGCCGTGACGAGCTTTTGCGGGTGGCCGGTTGTGCCTGGTGCTTCCTCCTTGCCGGAGACCTCCGCCGGGCCTCGGAACAGAGGGGCGACGTTTAAGGCCGAACGCGGCTTTTGTTCGGTCAAGACCTTCGAAACACAAGCTGCGCTAGGCGGCGTGCCGCCAAGCTCCGCTAGTGTTCCGGTGCCTTGACCGCGCCGCGCCCGTCCTTAGCCGCCGCCCATCGAGGCCCCGTTGGGGGGTCTCCAAAACCAAGAAGGAGAAAGACCATGAAAATCGGATACTTCCACTCGCACGACGGCAAGAACTACGACGGCCGGATGCTCAGCCTCACGGAGGAGAGCATCACGCTGGATATGGTTCCCGTCGAGCAGCGCGGCGAGAACGGGCCGAGCTACCGCATTCTTCGCGGCGACTTCGAGTTCGGTGCTGCCTGGAAGCGGACCAGCAAAGACGGAAAGCCCTATCTGTCCGTCAAGCTCGACTCGCCCTTGCTTCCGGCTCCGATCAACGCCGCGCTGATCGAAGCGACGGATGGCAGTTACATGCTTGTCTGGAACCGTGACGGCCAGAAGCAGGATGCACCGGCAGCCTGATGAAGACGGCCCCGCCGGTGTCGGCCGGCGGGGTTTTCGCTACGCGGCTTCCGCGGCTTCGGTTTCCGCCTCCGGCGGCAGATCGACCGCCATAGGACCATGCTTCGGGCAGTGCGGCGGGCCGAGATCGCGCACCCATTTGGCAGTGACGCGCACGGTGTAGCCGCAGCCTGGCCCTGAACACTCGGCTTTGAGCATCCGCGTGCCTTGCTTTTTCGGGCGATCGAGCGGGGCCGAGATCGAGGGGCCGCGCTCGATATGCAGTTGCGCGTGGGGCAGGGGGCCGAGCGTCGCTGCCAGCTCGACGAGCCGGTTGTGCAGGAGGATGCAGGGCGTTGCCGTCCTCATCGGCCCTTGCAGCCCGAGCTTGAGCGCCGCCGCCTTGAAGAGCTTGCCGTGCCCGGCATTGGGTGGCAGGGCTGTGTGCACCAGTTCCTTCACCATCACGCCGAGCACCCGGACAGGTTCGGCGAGATCGGCCCGAATGAAAATCTCATAGTGAGCATCGTCAGAGGTGGTCGAATGCCAGCACTCGCCGACGCGCTTGCCCTTGCGTCCGGTTGAAGGGAAGGCAATGGCGAAGCGGATATTCTCCGGCAGTTGATAACCGCAGCTATCGAAATACGGCCGCAGCTCGTTTGCCGCCGCACGCAACCAGGTCTCACGCGAGTTATGGATGTTCGGGGTTTTCATGGTGGCCTCAGAGCGCGTTTAAACGGTCTCCAGCACCACCTCCCATACTGAAATAATACCAGCCTGAAAACCGAAGAACGCCGAGCCAGAGCCGCAGGGCACCGCAGGAGAGAGCGTTTACACGCACTCCCTAAAAGCAACGGACCATTTCCTTGATCAAATATCCCGCCGAGAGCGCGAGAGATGCGCAACCTCTCGCGTGGCACGAAGCGGCAGCGGAGTGCCATACTTGAGAACAAACTGCACGAAGGCAGCACGAATTTTCTGGCGGCGGATTCGACGACTCAGATAGATTCCCGACAGGACAGAGTCCCCTGAAGAGATCGCAGCGAAAGACGGAGGAGAAGGGAGTTCTCACGTTGCAGTTCGCTTGCAAGCCATGTGATGTATCACGAAAACTCCCCCTGGCGGGGGCCTTTTCGCGCTCCATCACGCCCCGCAGGCCCGCCTCCCGGCGGCCGTGCAGGGGCCTTGGCAGGGAGAGGCTTTGCCTCTCCCGTGCACCCTCTAAGCAGGGACAAGCGGCATGAGTGAGACGGCGAGGGCAACGACGGCGGCAACGGCGACCACGAAGAAAGCGGCCCCGTGGCGCGGCCGGAAACGTGTGCCGGACCCACGCTCCGCCGTGGTGCATGTCCGCGTCACACCGACGAAGCATGCGGCCTATGAGGCAGCGGCAACCGAGGTAGGGTTGAGCGTGGGGGCATGGTTTCGCGCGTTGGCAGACGGCACGCCGGGACCGCGCGCGGTGCGCAAGCCACCCGCCGAACGGGCGGAGCTTGTGCGGCTCCTGGGCGAGATCGGCAAGATCGGCTCGAACGTCAATCAGATGGCGCGGGCGTTGAACACGACCGGCGAACCGCCCGAAGGATCAGACCTCGCGCGCGCGGTTGTCGCGATCGAGGACATGCGGGCGGCCGTGATGAAAGCCCTTGGCCGTGGTGATTAAGGGCAACCCGTGCGGCCGGCCCGGACAGCTTGCCACGCATTTGCAGCGCACGGACACGAACGAGCGCGTGCGGGTTGCCGAATTGCGCGGCGTGTCGGCCGGCGAGCTTTCGAAGGCCCTCAAGGAAATGGACGCCCTTGGTGCGGCCCTCAAAACCGACCGGACGCTCTATCACGCGTCGATCAACACGCGGGCCGACGAGCGGATGACGCCCGAGCAGTGGCAGATCGCGATTGACCGGCTTGAGGTGAAACTCGGTTTCACCGGTCAGCCGCGCGCCGTGGTGGAGCATGTGAAAGAGGGCAGGGAGCACGTCCACATCGTCTGGTCGCGCACCGACCTTGAGCGCATGCGGGCAATCCCGGACAGCCACAACTACCGCAAGCACGAGGAGGTGGCGCGCCAGCTTGAGCGTGAATTCGGGCACGCGCGAGTGCAGGGCGCGCATGTGGAACGGGACGGACCGAACGGCGATCGGGTCGCGCGACCGGAGCGCACGCCGTCGCACGCCGAGATGCAGCAGGCCGAGCGGAGCGGGGTGAAGCCGCGCGAGGCGAAGGCCCACGTCACCGGAATCTGGCAGCGCACCGACAGCGGGCAGGCGTTTGCCGCGGCGCTTGCGGAAACAGGATGGACACTGGCGCGCGGTGATCGCCGCGACTTTGTGGTGATCGACCCGAAGGGCGGCGTGCACAGTCTGGCGCGGCGGGTGGAAGGAGCCAGTGCGGCCGACATTCGCGCGCGCTTGGCCGACATTGACCGCAACAGCCTGCCGAGCGTGACGATCGCAAGGAAGGCACCACGCCCGGCAGCGGCACACACGAAACCGGTGCGCGAGGAAACACGGGCGGGGGGAAAATCCACGCCTACGCGATCAAGCACCAGGCCAGCCGCACCCGTGCGCACGGCACAGCCAGGCCGTGCGCGTGTTGGACGAGGCTTCGCCAAGGCGGCGGGCGGCGTCGTCAGCATCATGAGCAAATTCGCGGACGGGCTGGCGACCGGGCTTGAGCAATTATTGGGCGGCGGTCCAAGCTTCCCCGCGCGTCAGCAGACGAAGGACAGTGCCATGCCGGAGCCAGAGCCAAAGGAGACGCAGCACGAGCATGTGGTGCGCAGCGAGGAGGCCCGCGCGACACACCGCCAGGCGCTTATCGAAAAATACGGCGGCACGTTCGAGCCGAACCGCGAAGCGGAAATCGCGGCCGGCGTCCGAAAGCGGGACGAGGAGCGAGAGCGATAGACCGTTCGACGCCGGGGCAGCGTCAGAACGGTCTGACAGACAGCCCCACACACCAGCCGCCGAGGGCGAGGGCGAAGACCTCGGTCCACTGCTAGCCGCGATCGACAATGACGGACGACGAACGCTGGCCGTGATCGAGGCGGGCATTGTTCTTGAGTTTGCGCTTCGCATCCTGACCGCGCGGCGACACACGTCACGGCACGAGCTGGCCGCGATGATGGCCGCTCTGAAACTGGCGCGACGCGCGGCACTCGCGGCAGCGAGACGACAGGTCAAGGCGGAAATTCAGGGAAGGCGCGCGGCCGTCAGGCGAGATCGTGGCCGCATCCCCCATTCGGCGAAAGTATATCGACCGCCCATTTTTTGATACGCTCTCCCCTGACCGGGAGTGACGATGAATGAAACAGACCGCGAAAAGCGGCGGGACGAGTTGATCCAGAAATACGGCGGCGTGCGGCCTCCCGACGATGCGGACGACTGCCCGGCCGAGATAGGGCCGCGCGTATGCATGCGGCCCGTTTGCCATTGCTATCCGGGGGACGGCCGCCGCGCCCGTGAGCAGGGTTACGAGCGCTGATCTATGCGCGCCGCCGGTAATAGGGGTTTGGATCGAGGCCCGCGTTGAAGGGCGTATCGGGATAGCGCGGGGTTTTCGTGAAGAAGGGCCGCGCGACCGGATCGACAAAGCAGAGTGCCCTGTTGCCGCCGAAGCCCATCAGCTCCTCCGGCCGGAACAGGGGAAAGCCTTGCGGCGACCAGCCCCGGCTTCGATCGCCGGTCACGGTCTCACTCATGTTCTCGACCATTTCTGTTTTCTCGCCGCAGAGCTTGGAGAGATATTCGGCCGTGAACCAGTCTTGCGGCGCGAAGGCCGTCAGTGCGCCGCGCGCGCCGACGAAGGTTTGCCAGCGGTCTTTATAGAGGGCGTGGAGCTGATTGAGATCCTGCAGGATCGGCCAGAGCTGCACGCCGAAGCCGCGCGCGATGCCCATGGCATTTTCGATCGGCGGCAGATAACCGAGCTGGGCAAACTCATCGAGGATGAAGAGCACCGGTGGCAGCACGGCGCTTGGTGGTGAGGCCAGAAGCTGGCGCAATGCCGAGACGATCACGAGGCGCAGCCAGCCGCTATGCGTGTCGAGACGATTGGCGGGCAGGATCAGATAGACGGTCGTGATCTCGCGCTTCATGGCCGCGAAATCGAAATCCCCTTGCACCAGGTCATTGGTAACCGCCGGGCTATCGAGAAAGCGGGTTTGCGTGGTTGCGGTCGAGATGATGCTTTGAATCTCGCGCGTCTCCTGAGTGAAGCGCCCGGCCTTGGATTCCAGTGGCGGATAACCGCTCGCCATCATGTCGAACGCGGTCAGCATCAGGCCGGACGGCATGCCCTTGGCGTCTTTCGCATGCGGCTCGCCGAGCATCTTCCTGACATGGCCGAGCGTCGGCACCTGTTTTTTTGCGCGCGCCTCTAGGCACTCCCACATGATGAGCGCCGCCAGCAGTTCCTGGGCTGACGCCGACCAGTGAGGCTCCGTGCCTTCTACCTTGACCAGAGCTTCGGCGATGCCGGTCGCATCATCGGGGAAAAAGTCCGCATCGGGATCGAGCGAGGGCAGGGGATTGAAGCAGTCGCTCTTGAGGTGCGGCAGGTGACCCGCCAGCACGCCGAACGGATTGAGGATCACGACGCGGCCGAACGTGGCACGCTTTCTCGCCGTGATCGCCGCCGCCTCGCCCTTGGGATCGATGATCAGGATCGAGCGCGGCAGGTCCGAAAGGTTCGGCACGATCAGGCCAGTGCCCTTGCCGGAGCCGTTCGGGCCGATCGTGATCAGGTGCCTCTCACCGCCATAACGCACCTGACGTTCGTCACCGGCTTCATCGGCGAAGGTGCCGAGATAGAGGCCGCGATCAACCAGACCCCTGCCGCTTGAGTTGGAACCGCTCAATGCAGGATGCCGGCGCGGCGGAGATCGGCGGCCGTCGCGGTATAGGCTGCGCCGTGCGGGCCGGAGATCGCGCTTGGTCGGATATTGATGGCCCGCGTCAGGCGTTGCAGGCCCTTGGCGAACAGGAGGAAGGCCGCGATGACGCCCGCAACCGTCGCGACCGTTTGCATCCAGTATGGGATGTAAGAGCTGATCAGGTCCGAGAAGACGTTTGCCCCCAGCTTGAGGCCCATCAGGACGAGTGCGCCACCCCCGATGTAAACGAGGGCAGTAAATAGCTGCACGGTTCGGTTCAGCACGCCCACGAACCCCGCGAAGATTTCGGCGAACTCGGCGAAGAGCTGGACCCCCCGCATGCGCCGCCGCTCGCTGAGCCAGATGCGAAGCCACCAGACGAGCGCGGCACCGCCGAGGCTTCCGACGATAGCTGTCACAGCGACAGTCACCTGCACGGACTGGCCAACCAATTGCGGCACGCCCCGCAGGCTACCCAGGAGGAGGAAAGCCGGTTGCTGCCCGGCCATGTAGCCAAGGGTCGCCGTCACCACCCAGAAGAGGCCGGTGAACAGGACACCGGGAAGCCGCGCGGCCGAGCCGAGGTAACCCCAACGCCGGCAATGCTCGACCTCGATGGCGACCGACGCGACGATGACGGGCACGACGAAGAGGAAATCGTTGACCAGCGCGCCGCTGAAAACATGCGCGCGCAGATTGAGGGGGTTGACCGTCCAGCAGACGAACGCGGCCACGAAGCCGAGGCCGAGCGCGCCCCGGATCACCTTGCGATATGGCGTCGGTTCACGCGGCGCTGTCTGCCGGGCACGGCGCGGCGCACGACGGATGATGTTCGGGAAATCGAGCGGCAAGGGCTTCTCTCCGGCGGCGGGAACCGTGCAGGCTGGCGGGCAAATTCTCGCCGGTTCAGTCGCGCCGCATCAATCCCTGGTTGCGCGGTGCTCCGCCTGACGGCACGCTTTCGCCAGTAGACAGACCAAGGGCAGGCGGATGGGCGAGAAAGACAAGGACCGCGAGCGGGAATATTCACCGAACCCGGACTACGTGCGGTCGGCCCCGCGCGAGCATCCCGACGCCGAGCGCTCGCGGCTCTACCAGTATCACCGCGCCGCCGGCACCATGGAGCTTTACTTCGAGATGTATCCGCTCGACCGGCCACCGAGCCGCGACCGCGATGCAGGGAACGAGCGATAGAGACTTGGTGCCATGCGGCGTGCGACGCGGAGGGCCGTCTATCTTGCCGTGCTGATCGGCATTGGCGCTGCGTGGTGGTTCGGCAAGGCAAGCTTTTTCAAGGATGCCGTGAACTATGTGACGGCAGCCATGATGCCGCAGAACAGCAGGCCCTCGCCGGCGGCATCAGCAGTGCCGGCAGCGAGCGCAACCAGGCCAGCCGCGCCACTGCCGTCAGCACCCGGCAGCAATCCGTGGGTCACAGATCCCCGCGCAGTGGCCTTGTTGAGCGCGGGACAGGAGGCGATCAAGGCGCAGGACTGCGATCTTGCCGCCGCAAAACTCCGGGCCATCGCCGATGTCTGGGGCCACGGTCTTTTTGACAATTCTGCCAAGGACAACCCCGATCAGGCCAAGGTGCGGGCCGGAGTTGGGGCGTTATTCCAGCGCACGGACATGTGCAGGGCGTTCAAGCGGTTTCAGCCCCCACCCCCGCCACCCAACCGAGAGCCGGCGGAGACGGCAAACCCGCCCTTCGCGGCGGCCCAGAGGTATGAAGCGCAAGGCGACTTCAGGCACGCATCGCTTGCCTACAACGCGGCAGCCGACTTCGGCAGCGGCTACATCCCAGGCCCCTATTACGAAGACAGCCTCCTTGGGTTTCTTCGGATGTGCATTAAGGACACGACGCCATACGGCCATCCCGCAGCGTGCGCTACGATCAAGCGGTTGAAGCGGGCATTTCCGAACCCGCGACCTGACTTGCTGGCCGCGACCAACCAGGCCATCCAAGACGCGCATTGCGACCCATGACCGGACGCGACGGCTCGCTAGCCGTGCCTTTTCCTAGTGACAGTCACGAGCCATCATCGCGCCGCCGAACGGCCCGGCACCAGAGGCCAAAGACCAATCGACAATTGAGCAACCATCCCCAGACGATGATGGGCTTGGGCTTGTCCGCTGAGCGGGAGTCCCTGAATTATTATGGGGTGCTATCGCAGCAGCAACGGCACCAGCAGCGATAAGGCCCATGAGCAGCTTCGAGTAATCGACCGACTTGTCCTCGCTCTTGCCAGTGTCTGATGCCACGGCCGGCGCGGGTGCCGGGGCCGGGGAGGGCGCGGGCGCTTGCGGGCGTGGATTGTATGCGGTGACGGGCGGCGGTTGCTGGACACCCTGGTTGCTTGGCGGGACCGGGACATTGACCCCGTATCGCTGCATGCACTGAGAGAACGTTGCACTCGCAGTGCCATTGCTCGACGCCGCCAGTGCTTGCTTTTCGCAATAATCCATTTGAGCGTCGCGGGCGGCTTCACTCACACCGGAACCAGGAGCGGCATTCGGATCAGTCACGCAGGCGGAGTTGGCGAAGAGAAGCGTCAGCGCCAGGCAGGCCCTGGCCCCGATCACAGGTCGCGAGACGAACAAGGGCCGTTTCAAGGTGCCCACCACGCCGAGAATTTAAGGTTGCGGAACGCTATCGGCTCCCCGAAACGGAGTCCAGGCCGGTTCCGTTCACTGGCCGTCGCAAGCGAGGCCCCTCGCTGTCCTGAAACCGATGATTTGCCGGACAACCGCCACAGCAAGCAGGATCAACGCTTAGCTGTCCCGGAATCTTGTCGGCGGACCCACTGAGAGGATTCGGGAAGCACGAGCGCCCGGCCTACGAGCAGAAAGTGATGGGCTACTGGCACCTCAGTCCAAGGGTCGCTCCCCACCGGATGATTTTTTGACAATGGCCCGACATATTTCTGGTTGCTTATCTATCGGGGTGTCTACGGAATATTCTCGCTCTTGGCCCTGCTCCAGCACGCTTCCGTCGGAGAGCCACGCGTCTTGCACAAAGCCTCCTTGCTCGGAGCCAGAACATCTTAGGTTCACAAGAATCCCCTCAGTGGGTCCGCCGACAAGATTCCTAATTCTGATAGTTATCTTCGACTGTTGTCTCGTTTCCCGAGGCTGTTCGATTTTGACGCTTATCACTCGATACCTTGAGTCTGTGCGAGGTTTCAAGGCTATCATTAGAGCACCAAATGCCAACGCAAGGACAGTAACAGAGATCGCAATCGATCTCTTGAGCGCAGATGTGAACATGCAATCAAGCCGAGAAAGCTGAAAAGGAGACTGATAGTATTCGGTTCTGGAACGGAATTCAAAGGGATACCGTCCGACACAAAACCAGGTCCGACACCGGCGATATTCGAAAACTTTAGATCGAAAAAGGCATCGGGGCCGTCGGGGATTAACGACCCAATCAGTGCAAAACTGTCGTCCATTTGAAGGGGTAGATTAAGAATTCCGCTGAAGCCTGGACTGATTGTGCCAAGCCCAACCGCCATCGCTCCGACATCTGTGTCAGAGCCTGGTTGCTCGATCAACAGCTTTGCGCCGTAGAGAGTGTCAGCTGAACTAGAAAGTGAAAAATCGGCGCCTGTGAGGCCAATAACTCCGGAGCAGTCTTGAATCCCGGCCGATGATGACCCTACACTACACAGAAGGTTCGCGTTGCTGTCTTGCATTCCATAACGAAATCCAAGGGGGTCTATTGTCTGAAGCGCGCCGCTACTATCCTTCTCCACACGCGGAACAGGTCCGACCGTTATAACCGTGGAGTAGCTCTCGGAAATCGGCGACATAAGGTCGGTGTTTGTCGTCGGAATAGCCGAATAGAAACTGGAATCAGTGTGGGCTAAGCCGAGCAAATGGCCCGTTTCGTGAGCTATCACTTGGCTCAATAGAGGAAGGTCGGGACACCAGCCACCCAACACAAAAGTGCAAGAGTTGAAATCACTGAGTCCGCTGAATACAACAGCCGAGTCTCCCTGAAAGGGGCTTCCCACGATTATGTTTGAGGCTAACCCCAAAGTGCCCGCTGTAATTTTGGCCGCCGTTGCTGGTGCTAAGTCTGTGGGTGTTCCTCCAACATAAACCGTCAGATGGTTGCTTGAAGCCGGGGAAACATCGGTGAACTGCACATTGTAATTCCGATAGAGACTCTGAATACTGGCAGTGATAGCGTCCATTTGGGGTTGCGACAGGCTTGCGTCTGGTTTGTAGAAAACTTGTCGCGGTATGGCTTTCGATGGATTAGTGAGATCAGCCTCTATCACGGCCGGCCCCGCCCCAAAATCCAGATAGACGATCTGCGGCGGCGTCGGTGGCACCACAAATATCCCGCCGCAACAGGTTATAATGTGTGATCGGCCATCGACTTCGACATCCACACCAAACCCGCCGGGCAGTGCATTAGAGCCTATTTCCGTGAAGACGGTCTCGGAAGCGTTATGGAAGGTGACCAAATTGAGCACGTCACTGCCGCCGCTGCCTGGGGCCGAGACAAAATTCAGATACGAGGTGATCGGCTGTCCCGTGCTTGTGCTGTAGAACCCTGGATCATAGGGGATGTTCTTGCCGTAGTAGTAGCTCAGCGACGCGGGGAGCGTAGCTGTCCCGCTCAGCGGAGTGAGAAAAGACGAGAGATAAGGCGAGGTCGGCGTGACACTGACGGAGAGCGTCGGCACCCCTGAGAATACCGTGCCGTCGAGAGGGACACTCCCAGGAAACGTCAGGGTTTCGTTGACAAGCTCACTCGCTGGGCATGCACTGGTGTATGGTCCCCCTATCGTAATGCACTGATCCAACGTGAAGACGGTGTCGGCTCGCGCCGGAGGCGCGTTGCCCATCGAGACGCCGATGGCCAATGCAAGGACACCTAGCACCTTGCACAGTAATCTCGCCCGCACTTGCCCCTCCGTCGTTCCTCGCAATCGCGTGGGCGGGGAGCGTAAGGGCAAGCGCAACCGGCTACCACCCCCGGACGGCTGCAATGGGCGAGAATTTTTCACCCACCCGGCTTGACCGTGGGGCCGGGCGGAGCGGCGCTACCCCGACCACCCTTTCATATATCCGATAATGTCCTTTATCAGATATAGGTTTGGGAGTAGGATCAGGCCCACCAGCCCGAGTCGGAGTCCCCACATGGCCCGCCGCCCTGCCCCGCCGCCTCCACCCCAGCCCGCCCGGCTGACGCCAGCCGCGATGCGAACCGGAATTGACTTGCTGCGGAAGCGGATTGCCGAGGTAGAGCAGTTCGATCCGAGCACGGTGACTGAACAATTCAACATCCCGGCGATGGACACACTGTCCGCAGCGATCGACGATTCGCTTGTTCGGACTTTTGGCCACGGGACTGTGGAATACAACCGCTACGTCGAGGCGGCGCGCTTCGACAACGGGCCGTTCAATTACGCCTATCATGTTCCAATTCACGAGGTGCAGCAGTCGCTCAACCGCTCAAAAGCCCGGTCGATCGCGTTATTGGGGCAAGCTGTGCAATCCCTCGAAGAGCGGCTTGGTGAGGAGACGGTGCCGGCGATCACCCACCAGATCGCACAGCCGCGTGACCTCTCTAAAGTGTTCGTCGTGCATGGCCACGACGACGGTGCGCGCCAGGCCGTTGCCCGCTTTCTGGAAAGGATCGAGCTTGAAGCCATCATCCTGAGCGAGCAACCCGACCAGGGCCGGACGATTATTGAGAAATTCGAGACCTACGCCAATCAGGTCGGATTTGCTGTTGTTCTCCTCACGCCTGACGACATTGGAGGCGCAGCCTTGGCACCGGCGCAGGCCGCGCGCGCCCGGCAGAACGTAATCTTCGAACTCGGGTATTTCGCCGGCAAGCTGGGCAGAGGCCGTGCCTGCCTACTGCGGAAGGGAGAGGTTGAAATTCCTTCCGACCTCTATGGCGTCATCTATTCCGAGATGGACGCGGCGGAAGGCTGGAAATTGAAGCTGGCGAAAGAGCTAAAGGCTGCCGGGTTGAAATTCGACGGCGACAAGGTTTTCTGATGAACCAGCTCGCCCGCCTCCCTGCCATCATCGACCAGGGCAAGATCGTCGCCGACGACCGGGTGCATGTTGTGCCGGCGCTGATCGCCGCGGCCGGCGAGCGAGCGGCTTGCCGCTTCCTGGAATTCTTCGCGGCGAACATCCGCAACCCGCACACGCGGCGGGCCTACGGCCGCGCTGTGGCGGAGTTTCTGGCCTGGTGCGACGACAACCGGGTGCCGTCAGTCACGGCCGTGCAGCCGCTTCACGTAGCATCCTGGATCGAGATGCAGCAGCAGGAACACGCGGCTCCGACCGTCAAGCTGCACCTCGCCGCGCTGCGCCACCTGTTCGACTGGCTGGTAACGGGCCAGGTGGTGCCGGTGAACCCGGCGGGATCTGTGCGCGGCCCGTCGCACACGGTGAAGGAGGGTAAGACACCGGTGCTGTCACCCGAGGAGGCGCGCACGCTGATTGACAGCATCGAGATCACCACGCCGGCCGGTTTGCGCGACCGGGCGCTGATCAGCCTCATGGTTTTCAGCTTCGCGCGCATAGGTGCTGCGCTCGGGATGAAGGTGGAGGACGTGTTCACGCAGAACCGCCGGCTATGGGTGCGCTTACGCGAAAAAGGCGGCAAGCCACACGCCATGCCGTGCCACCACAACCTTGAGACCTACCTCACCGCCTACATCGAGGG
>Ga0209415_10006323_pt1 | contig 21103 bp, 17 predicted proteins | sample PeaSoiSIISIP2007_FD_187696 | JGI IMG/M metagenome (GOLD analysis project Ga0209415, IMG submission 187696) | Peat soil microbial communities from Weissenstadt, Germany - SII-SIP-2007 (SPAdes) (version 2) | ecosystem: Environmental > Terrestrial > Soil > Wetlands > Peat | place: Germany...
GCATTCCGGGAGCAGCCGAACGCCTTCCATAAATACGCCTTTCTCCGCGAACTGCAGAATACGAACGAGACGCTGTTTTATGCGTTGCTGGTGCGCAATATCGAAGAGATGCTCCCGCTGGTGTACACGCCAACTGTGGGCGAGGGTTGCCAGCGCTTCAGTGAGATCTGGAGAAAGCCGCGGGGTTTGTTTCTCAGCTATCCAAACAAAGATCGTATCGATCGGATTCTAAGTCACTCTCGTTACGACGATGTGAAATGCATCGTGGTCAGCGACGGCGAACGTATCCTGGGACTCGGCGATCAGGGCGCAGGAGGCATGGGTATCCCGATTGGAAAAATGGCCCTTTACACCGCGCTGGGCGGGATCCATCCGGAGCATTGTCTTCCGGTGCTGCTCGATGTGGGAACAGACAATGAGGACCGGTTAAAGAGTCCGATCTACATCGGGTGGAAACACCAGAGAGTTCGCGGCGATGAGTACGACGCTTTCGTGGACGTTTTTGTAAACAGCGTGAAGAAACGCTGGCCGCACGTTCTTCTGCAATGGGAGGACTTTGCCGGCGCGAATGCCGCTCGCCTTCTGGCTCGCTACAAAGACCAACTATGCACCTTTAACGACGACATTCAAGGCACGGCGGCAGTAGCGACCGCCACATTGCTCTCCGCGATCAACGTTACGGGCGTGCCCTTGGAGCAGCAAAAGATCGTTGTGCTCGGCTTTGGAACCGCAGGTATAGGCATTACTAACCTGCTCGTGCAGTTCATGAAGGACAAAGGTGTCCCCGAGCAGGAAGCTCGCAATCGCTTCTACGCTCTCGATCTCCACGGTCTGGTTACAGAAAATGGCAAAGATGTGCGGCTGGAGCAGTTGCCCTACGCGCGAAAAGAAGAGGAAGTACGGGGTTGGAGACAGCCGAATGGAGAGATCACCTTGCTCGACGTGATCCGCCATGCCCAGCCTACGGTTCTGATCGGAGTTTCTGGGCAAGCCGGAGCCTTCACCGAAGAAGCCGTGCGTGAAATGGCCACGCACACCCGCCGGCCCATCATTTTCCCGTTGTCGAATCCCACCTCACGCAGCGAAGCGGCTCCTCAGGACCTGGTGAATTGGACTGAAGGAAAGGCGCTGATCGGTACCGGGAGTCCGTTCGAACCGGTGACGATTTGGGGGAAGAAAGTTCGCATCGACCAGACCAATAACTCCTACATATTTCCGGGGCTCGCTCTCGGGATCATTGCTTCGAAGGCCAAACGCGTCACGGATGCGATGGTCATGGCCGCGGCCAAGGAATTGGTGCGTCTTGTCCCTACACAAAAAGATAAGAAGGCAAGCCTTCTGCCATCGCTTTCAGATTCGCGCGAACTGAGTCGCTCGATTGGCCGGGCCGTAGGCAGGCAGGCAATTCAAGATGGCCAGTCACAAGTCGCCGGCGAAGATAACCTCGATCGCGAACTGCAAGCAAATATCTGGGAACCAGTGTACGTACCCTACGAACGCAAGGTTGAGGCCGGTCGAAGCTAGTCAGGTCTTCCGGTGTAGTGCTCTTCGCGGTGAACGTCGGCATGGTCTTCCAGGGACTCGAGGTGAGTGGTGACTTCAGCGGGCATCCCCAATTCGGCGGGTAGGCGCTCTTCCAGGATGGTTGCCAGGCGATGGGCTTCACTGACGGGCGTCATGCGCGGGAACAACAGGTGCACTTCAATGATCTGGCGGTATCCGGTAGTGCGGAAGCGTACGCCATGGTATTGGATGGCGAGCTCCGAGCAAATTGCATCCAGCTGGTCGCGAATTTTCCGGCCGGCTTTCGGATCCGAATAATCGAGCAGGCCGACGGCCGAACGCCAAACCAGGTGTCCGCCAGACCAGAGGATGTTCGCGGCGACGGCGATGGCTACCAGCGGATCGAATGGTTTCCAGTGCGTCAGCAGCACCAGCCCCAGTCCTCCCACAACCCCAAAGCTGGTCAAGCTATCGGTCAAAACGTGTTTGCCATCGGCTTCGAGAATGAGTGAGTTGGTGCGCCGGCCGGTTCGCAAAAGATAGTAACCGAGACCGGCATTGACGACTCCCGCGATCAGGACCAGCAGTGTGCCTGTTCCCAGGCGTTCCAGCTGTAGTCCGGTGATCCACATCCGTATCGATTCATAGAGAATTGCGATGGCGGCCACGACGATCATGGCTCCTTCAAAGCCAGCGGAGAAGAAAGTAATCCGCTCGTAACCGTAGAGGAACTGAGGCGAAGCTGACCTGGTGCTGAGGCGAAGACTGAAACTGGCAAATCCCACGGCGATCACGTGGACAACCGACTCGGCGGCGTCGGAAAAAATGGCCGCTGAGTGCGTCATGAAATAGACGGTGGTCTTCCCGATCAACATTGCCAAACCGACAATCAGGGAGAGGCGCATGGCGAAGTAGGCATCGCGCATCTCCCGTTCGTCTCTCCGGGTTGCCGGGCTGACCGTGGATGGCGTAGGCACGCTCTGTGGCCTTATCCTTAGCTGAGAAGCTTAGCATTTGGCACGCAGGTCCGCGGGAATCTCCCCACAAGATGTGTCTGGCCATTCCTTCCAATAAGTTAGGGCGGTTGCGGCGCTTCTCCCGAGGGTTTGCGTCTTTTTTCTCCCCACCCGCGTATGTATCAGTAGTATGAACGCGACTGCCTTCTATTTCGAGAGCTCTATGGCGCAAGAGAGTACCGAGATCGCGCGTGGACTTCGACGTCGAGATCCTGACTTGCTCGACCGGCTGATCGAGCAATACCAGCATCGCCTTCTCCGCTACCTCGTGTACTTGACCGGACGCCGTGCATTGGCGGAAGACCTCTTCCAGGAAACGTGGATTCGCGTGCTCGAACGCGGGCACCAGTACAAAGACAAGTACGCATTCAGCACATGGCTCTTTGCGGTTGCGCGCAACCTGGCGATTGATCATATGCGCCGCAAACAGCCCGCCAGCCTTGACGGCTTGTTGAATGACGGCGAAGCGCCCTTCGATGTGCCTGCGACCGGACAGGCCTCGGCTTTTGATGTGGCTCTGCGCCGCGAGCAAAACGAGCACATCGCGGCCGGCATGCAACATCTCGCTGCGGAATACCGTGAGGCGCTCGTGCTTCGATTTCAGGAAGGCATGTCTCTCGAAGAGATTGCGAGCGTGGCACGCGTACCTTTGGGAACCGTGAAATCCAGAATCTACCGCGGCCTGAGCGCGCTCGAACCGTGGTTAAAAGGAGCGCCGCTGTGAACACCGCTATGAACAACGATGCGCATGAACGGGCACGGAAACTGACTGCGCTAGCCGGTCCCGAAGCGCTTCCCGGCGCCGATCAAACGTGGTTGGCAGCGCACCTGGAAACGTGTGCTTCATGCCGCGCATTCGCCGAGAACGCCCGGGAGACGATTCATGCCTTGCGCGCGATCCCAATCGCCGCGGAACGGAGCCTGGTCTCGACGACGCAGACGAAGGTGCGCCGCCGCGCCTTGGAACTGCAGCAGCATAGAGAACGTCTGTGGCTGGTCTCGATCAGTTGTACAGCCGTGACCCTATTTGCGCTGCTCAGCGCAGTCGCTCTGTGGCGCGGCTTTGAATGGTTAGGCGCGCGAGCCCAGTTGGCTTCATCGGTCTGGCAAGTGGGTTTCCTGGTCTTCTGCGTGATGCCAGCCCTGGTGGCGGGAATACTGCTGCTGGCCAAGGATACTCACCTGGCGAACCACACGGGCTCTTACCAGGGCTGATCGAACGAGGGCTAATCGAACCGAGAGAGATCCTGCTGGAACGAAGTACGGAGTCAGGAGACTTGAGATGACAAACAGAAATCAAACTTCCACGCGATTCAAAGACGAGATTCGCAGCATTTCCCCATGGGTCTTTTTCTTAGCTACCCTGGTTCTCCTGTCGATGGTTGTGCTCCTGGTGGTCGTCGTCGGCAGGGACCACAATGCGCCTCCGCTTGCGCTTCGGGTCCTGCTGGGAGTCATTGCAGGAACGCTGTTTGGCTGCTACGTCGTGCTGATTGGCTACGTGAACCGGGACGCGGGACGGCGCAAGATGAGCCGCCTGCTTTGGACGCTGATTGCAATCTTCGTCCCCAATGGGCTGGGGATCGTCCTCTATTTCATCTTGCGCAAGCCGCGCGCCGTTAATTGTCCGCAATGCAATGCCGAGGTCGAGCCGGGCTTCAGCTTCTGTCCCCGGTGCCGCAACCGCCTGCAGCCGGTCTGCCCACGCTGCCAGCGCAGCGTAAACCTTGGCGACAAGTTCTGCCCATACTGCGGTGAGGCTCTGGAATCGGCTGCCGGCGTGTCTTCCCCTGTGGCGACGAGCCAGCCGTGAACCCACTTCGTGGGTCGGCAACTCGGAAGCGTCCATCCCATTTTGAAGGTGGCTCCGGCAAGCAGCCGTCGCTTACTGCTTGTCTGGCTTCTGCAGATCGGCGGGCTGGCCGGTTTTCGGCTGCGCTTCTTTCGGGTCCGGTTTCCACGTAAAAGTGTTGGCGGGGGCGGAAGGGTTGACGCCGAAGTCCCACACATAGAGGTTCATTCCCTCTGTGCCCAGCATCTCGGCGACGGCGTATTCTCCGGCCGGTAGCGGTTCGGTGGGTGCGAGCTTAACCCAGCCTCCGGTCATGGTGGTGACCGTGGCCGGGACAAACCGTTCGTCGGTTTTCGTCTTTCCGGTGACTGCGACTTTGACGGCGCCGGCAACGCGCTTGCCGCCTTTGACCTCGATGCGAATGATCTTGAAGCGATCGCCGTTACTGAGGGCGAGCGCCGGAGGCTCGCCGGTGGCGGCCTGCACGGTTGCGGGCGCACCCTGATTGGCGTCGATGTTGATGTAGAGCGAGGGCACGGTGGTGTGCGACTGAATCCTGGCATGAGTTCCCGGGAGTTCGATGGTCCGCCGGGCACCGGCCAGCGGGTTGATCGCCGACCGCAGAATATTCGTCTTGGTGTTTTTATCCAGGTCGCCGCCCGATTGCTGCAGTTCAGCCAACTGCGGCTGGTTCTGGTAGGTATCGAGGAGGAAGATGCCGCCTTCATCGGGCAGGTGCAAACCGGGCGCGACTTGCGGGGAACGGGCTTGTTCGGCTTTGCGCTCGGCCTCGAGTTCCTTGTCGAGTTCGACGGCTTCGGGAGAGAGCTTGCCTTCCTCGCGGCCTTGCTCAAATTTGTCGGTAGCGTCCCAGTCAATCAGCGCTTTTGGGACTTCCTCCCATTCGCCGCGCTCGGCGCTGAAATAGCGGACGCGCTCGCCGTGAATTTCATACTTGGTGACGGACTGGTAGGTGCCGTCTTTTAGGATCAGGCGGCGGGCCTGAGGCTGGGCGGGAGCCTGCGACAGGAAAGAGAAGACCAACGCGACGATCAAAGTGGCAAGGGGGGCCATCTCTCCGATACTGGATTTCATCCTGTGGGACATTATCAGCCGTCTTGGGCCTTTGGGAAAGCTTGATTCGCTCCCTATGATGGCGGCGTAATGGGAGGAAGACAGTTGCTGGATCGACCATGCGGCCTATGCGAACGGCGTAAGGTTCTCACAAACGGTGACCTTTCCAGAGGGTCTTCGTCTAAGACTGTATTTTGCTCTCTCCCGAGAGCTGGAGTTAAAACAATGCAAAGAAGCGCGGTCGTGATTGTGATCTGCATTTCCTTTCTCGCGTGGGGCGAAAGCGCCTCCTTTCGCGGAGATGCGCAACACACGGGTGTTTATCCGGGGGCTGGCGTAGCGCGGCTGAGCGGGGTTAAATGGAGCTTTCACACGAAAGGCGAGGTGCTCTCATCGCCGGCGGTTGTGGGGGGAGTGGTGTACTTCGGGAGCAACGATCGTAATCTCTACGCCCTAAACTCTGCCGACGGCACGATCAAGTGGAAGTTCCAGACGCACGGTCGCGTGACCTCCTCGCCGGCGGTTGTGGATGGAGTAGTTTACTTTGAAAGTTACGACTCCAATTTCTACGCGGTGGATGCGGCGAACGGAAAAGAGAAGTGGCGCTTCCAGACCGGCGGCGAGCGAAGGTTCGCAGGTAAGCACCTACACGGTGGTCAACCCGCGGCGGAGACGATGCCGGATGTTTTCGATGTGTATCTGTCTTCGGCGGCGGTGGTCGCTGGAACGGTGTATTTCGGCAGCGGGGACGGCAATATTTACGCGCTCGATGCGCAGTCGGGAAAGGTGAAGTGGAAGTTTGCGACTGGCAATGTTGTACATGCCTCTCCGGCGGTAGCGGATGGTATGGTTTTTATCGGTAGTTGGGATTCATATTTCTACGCCCTGGATGCGGATACTGGAGCGCAGAAATGGCGCTTCAAGACGGGCGTTGATCCGGACATCCACAATCAGGAGGGAATCCAGTCTTCGGCTGCAGTGGCGGATGGGATCGTCTATTTTGGCTGCCGCGATTCTAACTTGTACGCGCTCGACGAGCGCATTGGCGAGAAAAAATGGGTGTTCAACAACGACGGATCGTGGGTCATCGGCTCGCCCGCAGTGCAGGCGGGGAAGCTCTATTTCGCAACTTCGGACTCGGGAATGCTCTACGCGGCGGATGCGAAGACCGGCACCATTCTGTTTTCTTTAAGCTCCAAAAAATGGCCGATGTTCTCCTCGCCAGCGATTGCGGGCAACACTCTCTACATAGGGAGCCATGCCGGGAAGTTGATGGCTGTGGATTTAAAGACGCAGAAATTCGCCGGGGAGTTTGAGACAGAGGACTCAAAGAAGAATGGCACTCAGTTTACCCATCCTGACGGGACTCCGAAATATGAGGCTGCATACTCCAGCGATTTCTATGACGATTCTGTGATTGGGACACATCGGCTGTGGTCGGTGGGCGCGATGTTTTCATCGCCGGTGGTTGACGGTTCAGTTGTGTACGTCGGAAGCTTTGACGGAAATCTCTACGCGCTGCAATAGGGCGTAGTGGAATCGCGCGTTTCGAAAACCGCGAAACGTGGGGCACCCGCTTCTTATCCACTGCCGACAAAGGTTTGGACTGACAGCTGGTAGCTGACGGCTGACGGCTGTTTTTTTCCACATTCCCTTCCGGAATAACTTCTGCCATAATTGATCGTGCACCCCAGCCTGCACAATTTTCCAGACAAAATCAAAGCGAGGAAGCGATGTCGGCAAAGTACATCTTTGTAACCGGCGGTGTGGTGTCATCATTGGGGAAAGGTCTGGCGGCGGCTTCCATAGGATGCCTGCTCGAAAGCCGCGGCCTGAAAGTCAACCTGATGAAGTTCGACCCGTACCTGAACGTTGATCCGGGGACGATGTCGCCGTTTCAACACGGCGAGGTTTTCGTGACCGACGACGGGGCGGAAACCGACCTTGACCTCGGGCACTACGAGCGGTTCACGCACGCCAAGCTTTCTCGCGACAACAACTGGACCACTGGCAAGATCTACGAGCAGATCATTGCCAAAGAGCGGCGGGGCGATTACCTGGGCAAGACGGTGCAGGTGATTCCGCACGTAACCAACGAAATCAAGGCGGCGGCGAAAAAAGTGGCGCAGGACGTGGACGTGGCGATCGTCGAAATCGGCGGCACCGTGGGCGACATCGAGTCGCTGCCGTTCATCGAAGCCATCCGCCAGATGCGGCAGGAACTGGGGCGCGACAACACGCTGTTTGTGCACGTCACGCTGGTGCCGTTTATTGCCGCGGCGCAGGAATTGAAAACCAAACCTACGCAGCACTCCGTCAAGGAGTTGCTCAGCGTCGGAATTCAGCCGGATATTTTGCTGTGCCGCACCGACCGCTTCCTTTCGAAGGAGATCAAGTCGAAGATTGCGCTCTTCTGCAACGTCGAAGAAGAAGCGGTGATCACGGCCAAGGACGTCGCGTCCATCTATGAGGTGCCGGTGGTTTTCGCCCATGAAGAAGTGGACACGCTGGTGCTGCGGCGGCTAAAACTGGAAGCGAAGGATCGCGATCTTTCCAAATGGAACGATCTGGTGCACCGCGTTTACAACCCGAAAGACGTGGTCCGAATTGGCATTGTCGGAAAGTACGTGGAGTATGAAGACAGCTACAAATCGCTGAAAGAAGCACTGGTGCACGGCGCGCTGGCGCATAACCTGAAACTGGAAGTGAATTGGATCGAGGCCGAGGGGTTGGAGCCTGCCGACAAAGCCGATAAGAGTTATGAAGCGCAGTTAGAAGATTACGACGGATTGCTCGTGCCCGGCGGATTTGGCAAGCGTGGCATCGAAGGCATGTTGAGGGCGATCCAGTACGCGCGCGAAAAACATGTGCCCTATTTCGGAATCTGCCTGGGCATGCAGACGGCTTGCATTGAATATGCGCGCAACGTCTGCGGGCTGGCGGATGCCAATTCGAGTGAGTTTGACCAAGCGACTCCGCATCGCGTGATCTACAAGCTGCGCGAGTTACGAGGCGTGGAGGATCTGGGCGGCACGATGCGGCTGGGAGCATGGCCATGCAAGATCGAGCCGGGAACGCTGGCGTATCAGGTGTATGGCCAGACCGAGATCAGCGAGCGGCACCGGCATCGCTACGAGTTCAACCGCGAGTATGAAGAGACTATGGTGGCAGCGGGACTGCGAATTTCCGGCTCGACTCCGGATGGAACCTACGTGGAGATGGTGGAGATTCCGGGGCATCCGTTCTTCATTGGGTGCCAGTTCCATCCGGAATTCAAATCGAAGCCGCTGGAGCCGCATCCGCTGTTCAAGGCGTTTGTGGGCGCTGCGTATGAACACGGGCAGAAGAAGAAAGAACAGAAAGATGCCGCAGTGGTCGAGATGTTTCTGCGGCCGGAAAAAGTGGGACGGAGATAAAATCCACCATAGAGGCACAGAGACACAGAGAAAGACAATAAGAAGGTTTTCTCCGTGTCTCTGTGCCTCCGTGGTGAAGCAATAGACTTTGACCTTATCCTTCCAAATCGATAACGTTCGCGTCGGCGCCGGCGATCTGTTCCTCATTGCCGGGCCGTGTGTGATTGAGAGCGAAGAGCATGCGCTGCGGATGGCGGAGATCATCAAGGGCGTGGCGCGTTCGCTGAATTTCCCGTTTATCTTCAAGGCGTCGTACGACAAGGCGAACCGCACTTCGATTCGGAGCTATCGCGGGCCGGGGATGAAAGAAGGCCTGCGCATTCTGCAGAAGGTGAAAGATGATGTGCACATTCCGGTGCTGACCGATGTGCATCAGGCCGCCGACGTCGCCGCCGTGGCCGAAGTCGTGGACGTGCTGCAGATCCCGGCATTTCTCTGCCGGCAAACCGACTTGATCGTGGCGGCTGCGCTCAGTGGGCGTCCGGTCAACATCAAGAAGGGGCAGTTCGTCTCGCCGTGGGACATGAAGCACGCGGTCGAGAAGTGCCGCGATGCCGGGAACAGCCAAGTGTTTGTGACCGAGCGAGGCTCAAGTTTCGGTTACAACAACCTGGTCGTGGACATGCGGTCGCTGGCCATCATGCGCCATTTCGCGCCCGTGGTGTTTGACGCGACGCACTCGGTGCAGTTGCCCTCGGCTTCGCACGGAGATGAAGATCAGCCGGCGGTGAGCGGGGGCCAGCCGGAGTTCATCCCAGTGCTGTCGCGGGCGGCGGTTGCGGCGGGAGTGGACGGCGTGTTCATGGAAGTCCACGACAATCCGAAAGCGGCGAAGAGCGACGGCGCGAATGCGCTCGACACGCGCAATCTGCGCGGGATGTTAAAGGAATTGCAGGCGGTGAAAAAGGCGCTGGACCTGGCGCACGCGACGCCGTAGCATCATCATCGTCATTTCTGAATCTGCTACTATTCCCGTTTCATCTGAATCTCATCTATGCATTGGTGGGCAGCGATCGGCGGGATTGTCCTGATCTTCATCATCCTGATGGATGCGTTTGAGACCGTAGTTTTGCCGCGGCGCATCCGACGGAGTTTTTTTCGCATCTCGTCGCGGTTCTATAAGAAAACCTGGCGCCTCTGGACCGCAGTGGGTCGGCATATCAAGTCCGCGAACCGGCGCGAAGGCTTCCTGGCGTACTTTGGACCGCTGTCGCTGTTTCCGCTGCTGGGCTTTTGGGCGCTCGGTCTGATCTTTGGATTCGCCTGCGTACAGTACGGATTGGGCGAACATCTCACTCTGGCCAATGAAAAAATCACGTTCGGGAAAGTGCTTTACCTCAGCGGAGAAACTTTTTTCACTTTGGGTTATGGGGATGTCACGCCTAACAACACCGCTGCCCGCGCGCTGGCCGTGATGGAAGCGGGCATGGGCTTCGCCTTCCTTGGAGTCGTGATCGGATACCTGCCGGTTATCTACAATTCGTTTGCCGGGCGCGAGATCGAGATTTCGTTGCTGGATGCGCGCGCGGGGTCACCTCCCAGCGCCGCCGAATTCCTTGGCCGGCTGGGGTGCTGTCCCGAGCAAACCGTGCTCGACCATGTTCTTCGCGATTGGGAGCGCTGGTGCGCCGACCTGCTGTCGAGTCATATTTCCTATCCGGTGCTGGTTTACTTCCGGTCGCAGCACAGCAATCAATCCTGGTTGAGCGCGTTGACGGTCATGCTCGATGTTACGTCGCTGGTGATGACGGGCGTGGACGGCATCCACCCCGAACAGGCGAAACTGACGTTTGCCATGGCGCGGCACGCGGTTGTCGATCTCGCGCAGGTGGTGAACGCGGAATACAATCCCCATGAAGCCGACCGGCTGGCAGAGCCGGAGCTCCCGCGGTTGCGGGCGGAACTTGCCGGGCATGGCGTGACTTTGTATGACGGCGCGGACGCGCCCGAACGGCTGGCGCAACTTCGGATTCTCTACGAACCTTACTTGCACTCGCTCAGTCGCCGGCTCTTGATGACGCTGCCGCCGTGGATTCATGCGGAGCGCAAGAAAGATAACTGGCAGGGCAGTCCGTGGGACCACCTGATTCAGGCGCGAGCGCTGGAGCATCCGGGGCATGTGGGACGCAAGGCGGACGATCACTTCTGAGCAGGCGATGCTCTCTTCCTTCTGCTAACATTCCTCCTTCATGAAACACGTGGGCGAAAACGTGGTGCGCATTGAGGCCGAGGCGCTGCGGGCGTTGGCGGACCGGCTGGCTGGGCCGATGGCCGCGGACTTCAACCGGGCTCTGGAACTGATGTTCGGTTGCCGGGGCCGGGTGGTTGTGACCGGTATGGGGAAGAGCGGACTGATCGCTCGCAAGATCGCGGCTACGCTCAGTTCGACGGGATCGCCGGCGCTCTATCTGCATCCGGTGGAGGCGTTGCACGGCGATCTCGGGATGATTGTGCGCGGCGATGTTGTGCTGGCGCTCTCAGCTAGCGGCGAGACCGAAGAAATTCTGCAGTTGGTGGCGACCATCAAGCGGCTGCAGGTGCCGCTGATCGCTATGACCTGCGACGACGTTGCGGAAAAAGTCGCGGGCGGGGACGCACGCGCCACACGGGCTTCTACCCTGGCATCTTCTGCCGACGTGGCTTTGGATTGCTCGATCTCTCGGGAAGCTTGCTCGCTTGGACTTGCTCCTACGGCTTCTACCACTACCATGCTGGCTCTGGGCGATGCTTTGGCAGTGGCGCTTTCGGAAAAACGCGGATTCAAGGAAGAAGATTTTGCCAACCTGCATCCGGGCGGAAAGCTGGGCAAACGGCTGGCGCGAGTCGAATCGTTGATGCACTCAGGAGACGCAGTTCCGCGGGTGACGGCGCAGACGAAGATGCCGGACGTGATTTACGAAATGTCGCGCAAGAAGCTGGGGATGACGGCGGTGGTCGAGGGCGACCGCCTTCTGGGCGTGATCAGCGACGGCGATCTGCGGCGGTTGCTGGAACAGCGTGGCAAGGATGCGCTCGACCTTGCCGCGCAGGATTGTATGACGCGGGCTCCGAAGACCATCGGTGCGCAGGAGTTCGCCGCCACCGCGTTGGCACGCATGGAAGAAATGAAGATCACTTCGCTGGTGGTGGTGGGTGGCGACCGGCGCCTGCTCGGGATCGTACACCTGCACGACCTGTGGGGGACGGAAATGGTATAGTCCCACGGGACTGCACCGAAGGGCGGCGATAGCAGAAGTGGCAATTTCACCAACACCGGATGTGGCCGCACGGGTAGCGTTTGACGCGATCATCGTCTGCTGGTGGATTTTTGGCCTGACCTTCTGGCTGAGGAGACGCCCACCCCGGGCTCGTGAGACGAAACGCGATTGGATTTCCCTCATCGGAATGCTTCTGCAAGCCGCAGGCTACTTCTGTGTCTGGTCCTTTCCCCTGAAGCTGAAACATTTCTCGCCGGTCGCGACTGAATTGCCCGTGGTGGAATGGGGACTGGCGGTGCTGAGTGTGGCGATCGCCGTCGCTTCGGTGTGGCTGGTTAACGCTGCCGCGCGGCGCTTGGGAAAACAGTGGGCTCTGGCCGCGCGCCTGGTGGAGGGCCACACTCTCATTCAGGATGGACCTTATCGCTTCGTAAGGAATCCCATCTACACGGGCATGTTTGGAATGCTGGTAGCTACCGGACTGGCTGCGGGGCGGTGGATTCCGCTGCTGGTTGCGATTGTGTTGTTTATTCCCGGAACCTACATTCGGGTTCGCAGTGAAGAGCGGCTGCTGCGCGAGGCCTTTGGCTCGGAGTTCGAAGCGTACGCGCGCAGAGTGCCGGCGTTGATCCCGGGAATCTACTGAGAGCTGGCTTCCCCATCTCATCACACCTAATCGTGATGCCGGTCGCTGACGGGCGTGGCGAAAGCGAGTAGCGTTAGATCGAGGTTCACAGTCCTTTCTATTTGTAAGTCGGCCCCGCAAGACTCAAATCAAGGCAACTCGAAACGTTCGGTTCCCCCGACCGACTCCCGCGTCCCTCAAACTCCTGCGGTCCGTAGGGGAATCAAAGCGGAAGAATCACATAGGTCACAACTGGTGGCGAGGAGGAAACATGAAAGCTGCGATATTCACGTCGCTCACAATATTGGTCCTGATCGTTGCGGCCACGACCGCAACTGCACAGACGCAGGTGTTTGTACCGGGAAATGCGACAGGTTGTTTTGGCAACCCGGTGGACGTCTGCGTACCGCTGGTTGCCGCTCTCACGGTTAGCGGGCCGGGAAAGATTACAGTTACCTATATAAGTGGCATGGCGAACTACGGTCCTGGCGAGGCCGGTCCGAAGGGCGTGCGATTCACTTATAACAACTACGCACAGGTACCCCTTCAAGAGGCCGTTGGCGTCTCGCTCATCGACACACCAAACATGGGTGCCCTGATCGGTGTCTTCGTTCCCCAATCAAAGGTTGAAAAGGCGGGTTTCAGCGCGCTCGATGGCACCAAGAACGTGACCCGGGTTGGCATTATGCCCAATGGGCTCGTCTTTATCGGCGAGAGCAAAACCTTCTCGGTGAGTCGGGCGGGAACTCTTTTCTTGGGTATCAACGACAGTGTCGCGGGCGACAATGGCGGAGGCTTCACCGTCACGGTCACCGGACCTTGATGCGGATTCATTCATCCTCTGTGGCTGCTCACGGGGCAAGCCCCGTCTCTACGGGTAGCGCTCGCGCATGAAATCGCCGATTGCCGAGTACGCAGCGGACAGCGTCTTTTCGTCGGGCAGGAACACTATGCGGAAGTGCTTTGTCCCCGGACGTTGGCCGAAACCGGAGCCGTGCACGACGGTCACATACTTCTGCCGAATGAGTTCCTTGACGAAGACGTCGTCGCCTTCTGGAATCTCGATGCGTGGATAGGCATAGAAAGCTCCGCGTGGCTCGACACAACTTACGCGCGAAGTTTCTGCGCACCACCTCATGGTCAGATCGCGGCGGCTACGCAGCTTGCGCGTGACTTCAACGAGGTGACCCTGCGGGCCTTCGAGCGCCGCCTTGATGGCGTACTGCTCGGGATGGTTGGCGCAGAGGCGGGCGCGCAAGAGTTTGTTCACGCCTTCGAGGTAGGGCTTGATGACAGACGCTTCACCGCTGGCAATGCCCCATCCGATGCGCCATCCGGGGGCGAGGTAGTTTTTGGATAATCCGCCGAAGGTAATGACCGGCACATCGGGCGCGACTTCGGCCATGGCTACGTGCGGGGTTTCGTCGATGATGAGCTTGTCGTAAATCTCGTCGGCAAAAATGATCAGGTTGTGTTGGCGCGCGAGTTCGGCGATCTGCTCCAGCATCTTGCGGGTACAGAGCGAGCCGGTCGGATTGTTGGGATTGATGAGCACAATGCCGCGCGTCCGTGGCGTGATCTTTTTCTTGATGTCGTCGAGATCGGGCTGCCAACCGTCCTCTTCGTTCAGGTAATAAGTGTTCAGCCCGATTTCGATCTTCGCCAGAACCGCCGAATAGAGCGGATAGTCGGGGCAGGGCGTCAGCAGGTTGTCGCCGGGATTGAGCAGCGCGGCCAGGCAGATGTCCACCGTTTCGCTGACGCCCGAGGTGACGAAGACATCCTGAATGCTGGTGATCCCCTTGCGTGCGGCCTCGCCGCGAATGGCGTCGAGCGCTTCCTTGATGCCGGAAGAAGGCGAGTACCCATTCTTTCCCTCCCGCATGGCCTGATAAACGGCGTCGATCATGTGGGCGGGCGTCTGGAAATCAAAGTTGAGCGGGTCGCCGATGTTGAGGGGGAGAATTTTGTGCCCCTGCCGTGCGACCTCGTCGGCGACGCAGGCCAGATCGCGAATGGCATAGCGAACGTTTTCTAAACGGGAGGCAGGGGTAATTTCGCGCGTTTGAATAATGGGCATGTGATCAAAACTCCTGCTAATTCTACTGAACTATTGGGAGGGCTTGTGCACGAAGCATTTCGTAACAGTGGTGGCAAAGCAACTTGACATTCACCTGCTTCTCGTTGGCTTCGTTCCCCTCGCCTTGTTCTTGAAAGAAAACGTCGCATGCTGCACACCAAGCATCAGGCCAAGGGTTTTCCCGATCGATTTCTTCGCAAAACCATCGTTGTTTCGGATGAGCGATCAGGTGCTTACAGACGTAGGTCTCGTAAGCAGTCCCGTGAGTACTGCAGGTGATCTGATTTCTCGATTTCACAGGAGGCGTGAGATCGGCAAAGGCGATGTCCATCATGATCAGGTACATGAAACCATTGTCTCCGGGGCAGCGATAAGCTCCTTTCGCCTCCAGGATTCGTGTCGCAATGGCAGTCAATTCCCAGCCAACTTCTCCGTCGTCCGGCACATACGGCTCAGTTAGATTCGGAATGTTCTCAGCAATTCCGAAATTGCGAACCTTCTTCAAAGGTTCCGATACATTTTCGGGTAGATACCCATTGGCCCAGCTCCAGAGCCAGGTACCCCCGGATTGCGATGTGGTTCCCGCGACAAGGATCGAGGCGACAACTCTAGGAACGCCATTCTGGGAGAAGGTCAGCGTTCCACGTTCGAGGTCGTAGTCGTAGCGCTGCCACGAGGAGATTTTGAAGACACTGGCAGACGAGTCATTAAGTCTTGTCAACGCATGAGCTGACTCGTGCCGAAATTGCGAAATTTCTTCTGCCGTCACAATAGGGATAAATTGATTGCTTTCCTTACTCTACCCGGTCGATCTGCGCCTTTTGCAGCTTGTCGGAGTAATCGACGTACACGGCTTTCCACTCGGTGTAGAAGTCAATCGCACCGATGCCGCCTTCGCGATGTCCGTTGCCGGTGGCCTTGGTGCCGCCGAAGGGCAAATGGACTTCCGCGCCGATGGTCGGAGCGTTGATGTAGGTGATGCCCGCCTCGAGATCGCGGACGGCGGCAAACGCCTTGTTTACATCTTTGGTGTAGAGCGATGACGACAAACCGTACTCGATGTTGTTGGCGATTTCGATGGCGCTCTCCATCTCGTCGCAGGGAATAATCGAAACCACGGGTCCGAAGATCTCTTCCTGAGCAATGCGCATCTTGGGATCGACGTCGGTGAATACGGTGGGTTCCAGGAACCACCCATGCTGATAATCACCCTGGTCGAGCCGGTTGCCACCGGTGACCAGCTTTGCGCCTTCGGATCTTCCGATCTCGATGTAGCTCAAGTCGGTTTTGAGCTGGTTCTCATTCACGGCCGGACCCATCTCGACGGTCTCATCGAGGCCGTTGCCGACTTTAATTTTCCTGGCGCGTGCGACGAAGTGCTCGACGAACTCGTGGTACACGCCTTTCTGCACGATGATGCGGCTGGTCGCGGTGCAGCGCTGTCCGGTGGTGCCGAACGCGCCCCACAGACCGCCTTCAATGGCGAGGTCGAGGTTGGCGTCGTCGAGCACGATCATCGGATTCTTGCCGCCGAGTTCGAGCGAGCAGTGCTTGAAGGTCTTGGCGGCGGTAGCGCCCACGATTCTGCCGACCTCCGAAGAGCCGGTGAGCGAGATGGCGCGGACCACCGGATGTTCGGTCAGCGGCGTGCCTACTTCCGAACCGAAGCCGGTCACGATATTGATGACACCCTTCGGGATGCCGGCGTCGGTCATGGCTTGGACCAGGTTGAAGGTGGAGAGCGGAGTGTCCTGTGCGGGTTTGATCACGCACGTGTTGCCGCAGACGACGGCGGGCAGCAGCTTCCACGAAGAGATGGCCATGGGAAAATTCCAGGGCGTGATCATGCCGCAGACGCCGATGGGCTGGCGGACAGCCATGGCAAATTTGTTGGGGAGTTCCGAGGGCACGGTCGGACCGAAGAGGCGGCGGCCCTCGCCGGCGTTGTAGTAGGCGGCGTCGATCGCTTCCTGGACGTCGCCACGGGTTTCTTTCAGCACCTTGCCCATTTCACGAGTCATGTCGCGGGCGTGGTCTTCCTTGCGTTCGATGAGAATTTCAGCGGCGCGGAAAACCATCTCGGCGCGGCGAGGAGCGGGCACCAGACGCCATTTGGCAAACGCGCGTTTGGCCGCGTCCACGGCTGCGTCAACGTCTTGCTTATTCGATCGCTGGAAGATGGCGACGACCTCGCGCGTGTCGGCGGGGTTGCGGTCTTCGAAAGTCCGTCCGCTGACGGATTCGACCCATTCGCCATCAATGAAATTCTTGAAAACCTTGTGTTTGGTCGTGCCGCCCGCGATCGTCGGGCTGGTCAGGGTATCGGTCGCCATAAGAGCCTCCTGGGAGTAGTGCGGAACACTTCATGCTAACGCCCGGAGTGCAGACGGGCAAGCGAGGGCGGGCTCGCTTCACTGCACGAGGATCTTGCCGACCAGCTTCGATTTAGTGTCGTCGTTTTCGATCTGCCAGGGGATCTCGCCCGGCGCGTTGGGCTGGAATTCGAAGTCGTAGGTTTCACCGGACGCGATATGCAGCAGGGCATCGCCCGGCTTCGCCAGTCGCGACGGTACATTGGCCCCGTCCTTGGCGACGGCGCGCCACGTTGCCGGGTGCTCCTTGCTGCCGAGTTGAACGTTCGCGGCGAGATTGGGCGCCATGTTGATCAGCCGCAGGCGATAGCTTGTGCCGCGGTTGAATAGCATCGGGTCGGGCGCTTCCGACCCGTTAATGGTGATTCGCTTGGCGTCAAAGAAGGTGTCGCGCGCCCCGATCACCAGCAGCCGGTCGTGCTCGGCGTCAAACGACTCGCCGGGGTCGAGCACGATCAGGCCACCGTACACTCCGCCGGAGAGTTGGTTGGGATCGGCAGCGTGGGTGTGATAAATGAACGTTCCGGCGCGATTGGGCGTGAAGCGGGCGACGAAGCTCGCGCCCGGCTGAATAGCAGGCGTGACCTGATCGCCAGTGCCGCCTCCCACCACGCCATCGTAATAGCTGTCGAGTTCCAGGCCATGCCAGTGGATCGTAGTCGGTGCATCGAGGTGGTTCACCACCGTGATCTCAGTCGGTTCTCCGCGCGTCACTACGATCGGTGGGCCTACAGACTTGTCCTCCGAGGCCACGATCTTCTTTCCCTCACGCACCGAGCAGGAGAAGGTGCGCGACTTCCCACCAGCCGCGTTAGGCTCGATCACAAGATCAATTTTCCGCGGCGTAGCAGCCGAGGCGCGCACCGGTGCTGACGATGGTGCTTTCACATTGATCATCAGTACCAGTCCCGCCATGTCATTCATGCCGCCCATCGCGTCGTGGTGTGCGTGCGTTCCACTGGCGGCTTCGGGGTCGCCGTACTGTCGCGCCATCACCCGGCTGAACACCGGAATGCGTTCATCTGTGGAGACGTGGAATTGGAAGTGACAGTGGAACAACCAGCGCCCTTCATGTTCGGGTGTCCATTCCATCATCATCGTGCTCCCGGGCAGGAGGTTCTGGGTCACGACCGATTGCCGGTCGGCGCCGGCGTAGGCAGTGTCGGTCTCGAAACTCCCCAGACTCAGCACCTGGTAGAACGCGCCGTGGAGGTGCATCGGATGCTCCGAGATGCTGGGGTTGATGACGCGCCAGCGGATGGTATCGCCTGCCGTATATTCCAGGGGTTCGGTGTAGGGATAGGACTTGCCGTTGATAGTGACAACTTCGAAACCGGGGTGAACGATGTCAGCCTTCGCGACCATTACATTGATGACGAATACGCGGTCCGCTACGACGGGACCGGCAGGGTCCACAATGAAGGCGCCGTTCAGATATGCGTCGGCGCGCAAGGGCTGAACGAGAATCAAGTCGCCGTCCTTGAGAGGCTCGGTCGTTCGCGCCCAATAGTAATAGGTTCCGGGGGCGCCCGCGGCAAAAGTGAATTCGCGGCTTTCGCCGGCGGGAATCTCAACGCCGGCTTTCTCCTCGCCGGGACGCGTGTTCAGCCCGTACACGGTCGCTTTCATCTTCAGTTGGTTGGTGACGGTCACGTGGAGGGTCGTGCCTTCCGGCATGCGCAGCATTGGCCCGGGGATCTGTGCCGCACGTCCGGCTTCACCGAAGGCCTGCACGAAAAGCTGCGGGCCGTCTTCTGCCTCGGGGCGCCACGCGCCGTTGCGCAGTTCGAGTTGGAGGTTGAGCACGCCATTCTCCAGCTTACCCGCGGGGAAACGGTTCTGATTGGCAACGATTTCGTCGCCAGCAGGCGCTTGCGCAAGCGCCAATGCGGACAGCAGACACACGACCGCGGAACGACAAAGAAGACGATAAGTTGTAGGCATGCCCCTCCCCAAGATTGGCTCTCATTATCGACTTCAGGGCAAGACTGTCAAGTCAACTGGATGGATCACCAGGGCGTGGCTTCCCAGCTTGGTCACTTTCGTAACCCTTTCCACACCTGACCCAAGTTTAATACCCATGCCAGCGGGGATATGATGGTCATAGCGCGAGAGATATCAGGTATTCGCAGAATTTTGCAGTGAGGTTGGCAGAGGCTCGTGTCGAAGCAAGATAAGCCGGGAATTTACGTTGCCTGGAAGACGGTGACGTACCGCAGCGTGATCATGGCGCTGCTCGGAGCAGCGCTGATGTTTGGCGTGGTCATGCACGAGGCGTTTCCGAAATTCACCGACTCGTCGGTGAAGGCGGCCGGACACTTTACCACGTTCATGCTCGAAAAAGTTGCAGGCCTGGCGCCTCCTCTGAAGGCGCCGTCGGCCGCCGTTTCGCAGCAGGCGCACTTCACGGCGCTCGATGGGACGATCAAGGTAAGAAAAGGCAACGGCAATAGTTGGGTTAACGCCGACTATAGCCTGCCCCTGGAAAAAGGCGACGTGGTGCAAACCGGCGCCGAGGGCATGGCCAAGATTGTTTTCAACGACGGGACCAACTACACCGTGAAACAGGATTCGCTGATCGTCATCGAGGAGAACTCGGCCAACGATCAGCAACAAACCAGCGTGTCGGTGGCGGTGACGACCGGCACGGTGGATCTGACCACGGCGACCTATGTTCAGGGTTCGACGTCGCAGGTGATTGTGGCGGGCGCGAAAGCTTCGCTGGCTCCGGATTCGGCGGCCATGGTGCACAACGATCCCAAGGACGATCAGCATGAAATCCTGGTCAAGAAAGGCAGCGGCGAAATCCAGCGCAATGGAGAAGTGGTTCACCTTTCGAACTGGGAAAAGGTGAGCTTCCGCGCGGAATCCAAAACCATGGAACGGGCCACGGAAATTGGTCCGCCAACTCCCATTACACCCGGAAACATGATGCCGGTGTTTGCCAATGCCGGGGAGAAGTCGAAGGAAGTGGAGTTTTCCTGGACCCCCATGGCGAATGCCGCGGGATACCGGCTTCGCATTTCGCATAATCCGTATTTTTCGTCCTTGTTGCTGGATCGCAAGGTGGAGACAACGAGCGTGGTGGTGACCGGTCTGCCGGTCGGCGCTTACTATTGGTCAATCCAGTCTTACGATGCCGGGGGCAAGGAATCGGTGGAAAGCGAAAAGAATCGCTTTACCGTCGTTATCAAGGCGGCAGAGAAAATAGAGTTGTCGCTCGACATCGATCCTCTGACCCAGCACGGACACGTGATCGAAGTGACGGGCAAGACCGAGGCGGGAGCTCGCGTCATGGTGAACGGCAGGGAAGTGCCGATCGTCGGCGACGATGGCGGTTTTCACTATTTCACGCCGCCTTTGCCGAACGGGGAAAACGTGATCACGATCACGGCGCAGAATGCGAAAGGCGGAGTGAATACCCGCCAGGAAAAAGTGGTAATTCAGTAAGGGATTCGATTTTTGGAATGTTCGGAACCACCGGTGCCCAGAAGACAACCAGTTCTGCTGAACATCCAAGTAGAATAGAGAACACCAGCGGAGAGCGACTCACACGGAAACCGGCGAAGTCCCAGGTTCCAGAGGTGAGACGAATTCCTGAGAGAGAGAAGTATTGCCATGTCAAACAACGGGTTTCATAACGGCGCATCGCGCTCGCACAATCTACGTTCGCTGTTCAGCATGTTTTCGAGCGACCTCGCCATCGACCTCGGGACGGCCAACACACTGGTGTACGCGCGCGGCAAAGGCATTGTGGTCAACGAGCCTTCGATCGTAGCCATCAACAAGAATACGGGCGAAGTGGAAGCCGTAGGCAAAGAAGCCAAGGAGATGCTGGGACGCACGCCGGGCAACATCGTGGCCATCAAGCCGATGAAAGATGGTGTGATCGCCGACTTCAAGGTCACCGAGAAGATGCTGAACTACTTCATTCAGAAGGCGCACAACCGGAAGATGCTGGTGCATCCGCGGATCGTGATCGGCGTGCCTTCGGAAATCACGCAGGTGGAAAAGCGCGCGGTCATGGA
>Ga0209415_10006324_pt1 | contig 21099 bp, 12 predicted proteins | sample PeaSoiSIISIP2007_FD_187696 | JGI IMG/M metagenome (GOLD analysis project Ga0209415, IMG submission 187696) | Peat soil microbial communities from Weissenstadt, Germany - SII-SIP-2007 (SPAdes) (version 2) | ecosystem: Environmental > Terrestrial > Soil > Wetlands > Peat | place: Germany...
ATGAAACTGGGTGCCCCATCCATCGGACGTCTTTGTTTTTGTCCGATGGGTAGGTTGGCATGAGCTTCAATACCCTTTCATATTTTTCAACGGTTTACGAATCAGTTTCTCTTTAGGAACATCTTCACACAGTCATTGACCTAGGGCGAGTCCCTGCGTTATGGTCAAATCGCACCCTACCGAGGTTACTCATCTCCTATGAAACTTGAGCGGCGCACCGTGACGGTTCTTGCAATCGCCGCGGCTCTGTTGTGTCTAGCTGTCGGCGGTGTCGTCATTTGGCGCGTGGAGAAGGCGCTGGGAGACTCGAAACGGGCGGTTGCGGCAGGGGAATTGCTGAGTTTGGAAGTGCGCACACTCGGCGCACAGGCGAATCCCGGCTTCGATGCGATAGCCGCGCCGGCGGTCTTCAAGAGCGTGGCTGTTTTACAGGGCAAGATCTATGTGGCGGGTCCGGTGGGACTGTATGCTTACTCGGCCGACGGAACGCTGGAGCATCTATATAGAGCAGGAATCGAGTTACCGACCGCCACGCTGGGCCAGATGGCGGTGGGAATGCCGAATGGGGCACGCCAGCCGGAGTTAGTGATTGCCTCCGCCGGTGCGGGCGTGCTGACCTTTGATGGAGAGCGGTTTCAGCAGATTCTGCCCACGCAGCAGGAGGCGCGCAAGGTAACGGCGGTGCTGCCGCTGGCTTCGGGGCGGTTGCTGATCGGCACAGAGAAGCTGGGCCTCCTGACCTTTGACGGAAAGACTCTGAAGCGATTCCATCCTACGACCAGCAACCTATTTATTACTTCTTTGGCTGGGTCGGAAGCCGAGTTATGGATTGGTACGCTGAATGATGGGCTGCTTTGGTGGCATGGGGGGCAGAGTGAGCGCATTGGCGAGGAGCAGGGACTGCCTGACCAGCGTGTGGAGCAGATCGTAGTGGCTGACGGGCGCGCGTATGTGGGAACTCCGATGGGCGTGGCCGAAGTTAGCGCGGAAAAAGTTACGCGGATTCTGGCCAAGGGGAGTTATGCCCATGCGTTGCTGGTGGATGGTGGTTCGCTGCTGATCGGGCAGATGGAAGCAGGAGTGCGGCGCATCTCTCTGAGCGGACCGGAGAACGACATCAATGCCAGAAGGCCGATTGCGGCGCTGGGCGAAATGACGGCCGATTCGAACCAGACTGCCGTGAAGCATCACACTGCGACCAATCCTCGAAGTAACTCGATAACTCAGAAAAGCGTCACCAAGAGACAGGCAGTCACCGTGGAACAGTTTCTGGCCGTGGGAGATAGCCGCTACGCGCTGGCGAGCGATGGACTGTTGCGGCGCGAGTCCGACGGTGAGTGGCGCAAGATTCTCGGCGGCGGTACGTCGCAACTGACAGATCGAGATATTTCCGCGCTCATGGTGGCCGCCGATGGCCGACTGTGGGTGGGTTACTTCGACCGTGGGCTGGATATTTTGCAGGCCGCAGGCAGCGCGGTGACGCATGTGGAAGATGAGCATGTTTTTTGCGTGAATCGCATAGTGGAAGATACGCGGCGGGGCGCGGTGTACGTGGCCACAGCCAATGGATTGGCGCTCTTCGATCATGATGGGAAGCAGAAACAGGTGCTGGAGCGCGAGGCTGGCCTGATTGCCAATCATGTGACGGATGTGACGACTTATGGGGACGGAATGGCTCTGGCCACCCCGGCGGGAGTTACCTTTCTGGATTCCAGCGGCGCGCATAGTCTCTACGCCTTTCAGGGATTAGTGAATAATCACGTATATGCGCTGGGCGCCAACGGAGAACAGTTGGTGGCTGGCACATTGGGCGGGATTTCACTGCTCGGCAATGGATCGGTGCGCAAAAATCTAACTACGGCAAATTCTGGGTTGAAGCATAACTGGATTACCGGACTGGCGGCCGTGGGCAATGAGTGGCTGGTGGGGACTTACGGGGCGGGAGTGATGCGGTTGGCAGTGGACGGCAGTGTTACTCCGACCGATGCGACTCGCGTGGGCGTGGTCATCAATCCGACCGCGCTGATCGCGGATGGGCGAGTGGTTCTGGCTGGAACGCTGGGGCAGGGGCTGATGGTGGGCGATGCGAATGGGAATCGCTGGAGAGTAGTTACCGCGGGGCTTCCCTCGTTGAATGTTACTGCGCTTGCCATTCACAATGGCGTGGTCTATGTAGGCACGGAGAATGGTTTGGTAAAGATCGCCGAGGATAAGTTGCAATGAGCAATGCGATGAGACGGAGTGGTTGGGCTTTGGGGCTGTTGCTGCTGATGCGAACAGCCGCCTATGCGGACAGTGGTGTGCTGGTTCCGACCGATAAGCAGGCACCCGATCCGGCAATTCTTTCGCTCACTGAGATGCGGGTGGAAATCCACGTGGATAACGGAGATGCGCGCGTCTGGATGCGGCAGATCTTTACCAATCATACCGGTCGCCCGCAGGAAGGGAACTACCAGTTTGCGCTGCCCAGCGGCACGACGGTCTCCGACTTTGCGGTTTGGGACGGCCCAGTGAGGATTCCTGCGGTCATTTTGGAGCGCAAGCGAGCCAAAGCAATTTATCAGGAGTTAAAAAGTCAGGCAATTGATCCCGGCCTACTGGAACAGGGCGAGCGCACCGAGGACGATGCCCGGCGTAACTCGGTATTCAGCGCGCACATCGTGCCAATTCCAGCCTACGGGACCAAGCGACTGGAGATTGAGTACCACGAGCATATTCCAGTCGCCGCGCGCAAGAGTTACTTCCTGTTGCCGTTGAAGCCGGATGGTAATGCGAGTCAGAAAGTGCAGAAGCTCAGCATTCATTACGAACTGCATTCGGCGGGAAGGATGAAGGAGTTCAGTTTTCAGGGCAAGCAACTTCCGTTTCACATTGAACAGCAAGACGAGCATACGGTGCGCGGGACGGTGGAAGCCGCGAATATAGATCTCGGCGAGGATTTTGCAACGACCTGGACAGAGAATGAGCCAGGAAATGCGTTGGAAGTGATTACTTATCGCGATCCGAATCCAATCACGACGTTGGCGATCGACGGGTCGGACTATAACTCGGCGAGCCAAAAGAAAGGGCAACCAGAGCCAGGATTCTTTGAAGCTCTGGCGCAACTAACATCGCCACCTTCAGCAGCTCCAGGCGGAACGCAGGGCAGTCGCACAGTCGTTGTGCTGATGGATACCTCGCTCTCCATGCAGTGGGAGAAGCTGGAACGGAGTTACGCGGCGGCTTCGAAGTTGCTGCAAAGTCTTGGACCGGAAGATAAGTTCAATCTGTTGCTCTATAACACCAGAGTTGATAGTTTCAAGCCGACGCCCGTAAAAGCGGAGTTGGCGCAGGTTACGGCAGCGATGGATTGGCTGCGACAGAGTCACTTGCGCGGTGGCACTGATTTGCAGAAGGCGCTGGAGGCGGGACTGGGGCAGTTCGGCGCAGCCGATACGCAGGGCGCTGCGCTGGTATTGCTGACCGACGGAGAAGTAACGCGAGGGGTGATTCAGAGCGGAAAGTTAGCGGCATGGTATGCAGCGAAATGGAAAGAGATACCGACCGAGCGGCGACCAAAAACAGATATTTTCGCGGTTGGCGACGATGCGAATCTGCCACTGCTGCGCATACTGAGTCGTAACGGCGGGGTGATGGAGCAGGTGCTTTCCACTGAGCCGGTGGACTTCAAGTTGAGCGCGTTTCTCGGCAAGGTAGGCCGTAATCCCATTGGGGATTTGCGGTTGACAGTCACTCCGCTCGGATTAGTGGATAAAGTCTACTCGCTGGAGGACGCCGTCTTTGACGGCGGAGAAGCGCGCTGGATTGGTCAATATACTAAGCCGCAAAAGAGTATCGGTTTCAGCGTGGATGGACAGCAGGATGGGCGCGCGCTGAAAGCGGATACCAAGGCCGAGTTACCGGCACAGGCGTTGGAGCACGACCAGTTACCGCGACTTTGGGCGGGCGCGCGCGTACAGGCGTTGCTGGAACAGATTGAGCGCGACGGAGAGAGCGAGGCGGCCATCAACGAGATAATCCGCTTGGCGCGCAGATACAAGTTTGTAACTCCTTATACTTCGTTTTTAGCCGCGCCCCGCGCGCTGTTGAGGCCACGCGTGATCCGGCCTGGCGATCCGGTGCTGCGAGTGCATACAGATAAGTCGATTTCGTCGGTGATTGCGCTGTTTCCATTTGGACTGGAAAAGCCGCTGCGCTACCTTCCCGGCGAAGACGTTTGGCAGACGCGGTTTCTGGCCCCGACGGATATGAAGGATGGGAGTTATCCGGTGCGGCTGGTGCTGCGCGATACGAATGGACAAGTTTATCGCGAGTCAAAAAGTTTTGTGATTGCCTCGACTCCGCCAACGGTAAAAGTGAAGTTGGAGCGCAACCGGTACCGCGCGGGTGAAACGATTCCGGTGAAGGTCCACGCGTCGGAAAGCACACGCACTCTGACAGCGCGAGTGGAGGGGCTGGCACCCGTAAGTCTTCGCTGGAATGGCGAAGCAAGCGCGAGCACCGGAGAGATTGGATTGCCGCGGGCACTGCCACCCGGAGAATATGTGTTGGCAGTTACCGCGGAAGATATGGCGCACAATCTAGGCAGCGCGGAGGTGCGAATTGAAGTGGTTCCGTGAGTGTGGTGTTACAGGCAAGGACAGAGTAGTCATGGCGGGCACGGCCGGTCTTCGCATCGGCGTTGGTGCCATGATTCTGAGCGCGGTAGGAGTTACAGCTTCTGCGTCTCTGATTTACTGGCAGAATCCCGGGTTTCTGTTGGGCGCGGGGAATGGAATCGGGCGCTGGCTGGAGAATTCCGAGGCTGGATCGGGCGTGGAGAAGGCGCTTTATCGGCTGATGAAACTTCCCGGCGGAGAAATTCTGTACAGACGCTCGCCGCGGGAAACTCGGCCGGAACTTACAGGACTTATCAATGCGAATCAGAACAGCGCCGCGCTCTATTCATTGCGTGCTCTGGAAGACGAGCAGGCTCTGGACTTCGATGCAGCGGAGCGGGACTGGAAGAGTTGGGCCGCGAAGGCCGACGATAAGTCTGCGGCAAATCTCGACATCGCCAATTTCTATGAGCGCCGGTTGAAGCCGCATGAGGAACTGACAGCGCTGGAAGCTGTGGGTAACGCAGCGGCGAACGCGCAGGAACGCTGGACGGCAGCAGAGCAGCAACGATCATGGAAGGCCTGGGAACGAACGATTGAAGTCGTGAGCCGCTATGCGCTGGGGCGTGCGGTGGCACAACGGGAATACGCGGGATGGGAGCAGCGTTACGCAGGCGAGAAGGCAGTTTACGGTCGTGAACTAAGTTTTTATCTTGAAGGAAAGGACTATGCGAGCGCAACGGCGTTGATTGTTCGCTATAGGAAGGCTTTCCCGGCAGACGCGCAGTATCCGGTGCGGGCCGAGGCGCAGGTGGAAGCGGGACGCGGATCGGCCAAGGACGGTCTTGCGGTTTATGATCGCAGCTTTCAGCCTCTGTGGCCAGCAGAGTTAGTGAAGAGTTACTACGACTTATTGGTTAGCGGGCACCAGACGCTGAAGACGCGCGATGGGTTGCGAGCAAGACTGGCCGCGAAGCCAGAGGGCGGAACGGATGCACTGAAAGATACGGCAAAACTTTTCTATATTTATCAGCAACAAGGACAGTTGGAAGCGGGCAAGAAGGTGCTGGCGGATTACCGCGAGCGGAAGGACGGTCGCGGCGCGTCGTGGAGCGCCGAAGAACTTTATACGCTGGGACGGCTGCTGGAAGAGGTGCAGGATTATCCAGAAGCGGCCCGTTATTATTATGCTCTGGCGGCAGAGAAGAAGTCCGCCGATGGAGAAGAGAAGGGACTGGCGGGACTGACGCGGATTCTTCTGACCGCGCCGGAACAGCCACTACGACTAGGTGCGGGCAATTTGGCGCTGTACAAAAGCATCGCCACAATGGATCGCGGTCCAGGCTATTTGAATGGAATCTTGTCTCTCTTTTTGAATTCGCAAGACCCGCATTCCGAGTACGCAAACCAGGATCAGTTAGCTGTGCCGTACTTTCATCGCGCCAAAGCGGCCGAGTTATTGGCGGAGATTGATCGGCGCTTCCCGACCGCACCGGAGCGGGCGGAGCTTCATGCGAAGTTAATGGATGCTTATGCGTCCTACGGAGAAAGCGCTGCGGAAATTCGCGAGGGTACGAACTTTCTGACGCAGTTTTCATCCGATACGCGCAGGGTGGAAGTGGCACTGACGGTGGGTGATCTTTATAGCCGCACCGATCAGACCAGCAAAGAATTCGCGCTGTATCTGGACTTGCTGAAGGAGCTTGCCTCCAAGGCAGACGGTGTGCCGCTGGGCGTGTCTGGAGCGGCATACAGCAAAAGAATTGAAAACGCACCCGCGCTGGCGGTGCAAACTCAGAACACCGATGCGGAAGCGTCCGAAACAGCTACAGCGGATCAGGCATCGGGCAAAGCGCGCTCCGCCGATTACTCACGTGTGCTGGATAGATACTTATCGCGCCTGGTTGCTCTGCACAGGTTACCCGAAGCTCTGGAGTTATTGCGAGGCGAGCTGGATCGTAACCCGCAAGACCCAGGACTTTACGAAAAGCTCGCGACGTTTTTGGAGCAGAACTCGCTTAATGCACATGAAGAAGAGGTTTATCAGCGCGCGATTACTCAGTTTCAGGACAGTGGCTTAGGGGCTGGGTGGTATGCGAAGCTGGCGCGCTTCTATCTGCGTCAAAAACGCAAACTCGATTATTCAGCGTTGACCCACAAAGTGGTGGGAATATTCTCCGGAACGGAGCTGGAAAGTTACCTAAGAGAAGCCCCGGCGCCAGATACCAGACTGGCACTGGAGGTTGATCTTTATGCGCATCAACGGTTTCCTCACGACTTATCGTTTGTACGAAGCTTGCTGTCCTACTACGACAGTTATCAGCACAAGCGCCCTGCGGAAGCGGAAAAGCTTCTTTGGGAGCATTGGTCTGAATCTCCAGATTTGCGCAACCAGTTATTCGAGTTACTGAATAGAAGCGGAAGGCTGGATGCGCAACTGGAAGTGCTGCGGCAGCAAAGCCCAGAGATCGACAAGGCGGATTGGCACGGGCTGGCACAGAGCAATCCAGCAGCAGAGCGATTCTGGCTGGAGACCTGCTTGTGGCAGTCGCAATTTGAGCAAGGCGTAGGCGCAGCGGAGGCACTGGCGGCGGAGTATCCCGCAGATGAGAATCTAGGCAGGCAGGCTTCGTCGCTGTATCGCTCGCTTTCGTATTTTGATCCACAAGATACAGATAAGGCAGTCGCGATTGAGAAGCGTTTGTCGAGCGCGCGACCAGACGATCTGGATACGCTGGCGCGCATTGGCGACATTTATGCTGATCGGGGGCGAATGGCCGAGGCTGCGCCCTATTGGACGCGCATTGCCGAAGTGCATCCGGGCGAAGCGAACGGCTATCTGCAATCTGCGACAGTTTTTTGGGACTATTTCGATTTTGAGACTGCATCGACGCAATTGCGCGAGGCGCGAGAGCGACTGGGGCAGCCTGCACTGTTTGGATACGAGGCAGGCGCGATTGAAGAGAGCCAGTCGAACTTAGCGGGAGCGATCAAAGAGTACGTAGCCAGTTCACTGGGTGACAAGCCCTCCGGCGAAAGCCGCGAGCGATTGCTGGCTTTGGCGCGCAGGCCCAATCTGCACAATGAGATCGAAGCGGAGACTGCGGAGTTATTAAAGCAGAGCGCGCCAACGAGTATAGGAATCCAGTTGCGCGTAAGTGTGTTGGACGCTGAGCATCGCAAGGCTGATATGGCGAAGGAGTTGAAGCAAGCCGTTGCTCGGACGGACTCATTTGATTTGCTGGATGCACTGACTGAGGCAGCTCGAGGGCAGGCATTGCCTGAAGTAGAACAGCAGGCACTGAGCCGACAGATCGCTCTGACCGAAGATCCGGTGCATAGCCTGGAGTTGCGCTATCAGCTGGTGGAGTTACTGGAGCAGCATAGCGCTCCGGCTGCCGCGGCGGAGATGGATGCGATCTATCGCGAGCACGGTAAGGTGCTCGGCGTGGTACGGTCAAAGGTGGATTACGACTGGAGTCATGCGCGCAAGCCTCAGGCAGTTACAGTACTTTTGGCGTCCGCAGACGCGGCGTACCCGGAGTTGAAGCAGCACTTTCAATTGGAAGCAGCGCGAAAGCTGACCGAACTGGGTGAGTATGCACACGCGAAAACAATTCTGGAACCGTTGCTGAGCCAGAAACCGCTGGATGCAACGATTGAAGCAGCTCTGGCCGATAATTATGCACATTCGGGAGATCAAACCGGACTGGAAGTTTTCTATAAGTCGGAGTTAGCGGCGGTAAAGACCTCGGCGCTGGTGCACGACGAGAAGACCGCGCGCCTGGGGCAACTGCGGCGCGGTATGATTGGCGCGGCTTCATTGCTGGGCGATTGGGGCGGGGCCGTGGATCAGTATATTGAGCTGATCAATGCGTATCCAGGGGATGCGGACCTCACGCAAGAGGCGGGACTGGCTGCCGGAGCACATAGTCAGCGGGATAGATTGCTTGGCTTCTATCGCAAGACAGTGGATAACTCACCGCGTGATGCGCGCTGGAGCATTGTGCTGGCCCGGTTGGAGACTGCGCTGGAGGATTATCCTGCCGCTATCGATGCTTACGGGAAAGCGATTCACGTTCGTCCCGAGCAAATGGACTTATATGAGTCGAAAGCCGACCTGGAAGAGAGGCTTTACAAGTTAGACGATGCTGTGGCGGATTATGCGCAGCTCTATAAGTTGAGTTATCACGATCCGCAATGGAAGGTGAAGGAAGCCGAGGCACGGGCACGTCAGGGACGCGGCGCGGAAGCGGTAAAGGCACTGGATGAAGCGTGGATTACTGGCCGTCCCGTGAAGGCTGGCAATTACTTTCAGGTGGCGCAGAAGTTGGAACAATGGAGTCTTCTGGACGAGGCGCGCAAGTATGCCGAGCATGGCGTGGAAACAGCAGGTGCCGACTTGCTGGTGGATTCCGAAGCGCAGTCTGGCGCGCTGACTTATGCGCGGATCATGGCGCGCTTGCGACAGAACGATGCGGCATTTTCACGGCTGGCGCTGGCGCGCATGCAAGCGGAAAATGTGCCGCTGAGCGCTGTCGCCGAGCAGGTGGAGAAAGATGGACTGAGCGCAGTGACCAGCGAGGAGTGGCGCAAGCGCCGGGTTGCCGAGCGCAGGGAGCAGGCGCGAAACGGATTCGCACACGCTCTGCGCACTATCGCACAAGTGGTGGGAGAATACGGAACGCCGGAAGAGAAGGGCCAATTTGCCGCATGGTTGCAGGCTAAGAAGGCAAGCGCGGCGAATGGAAGCGAACTGAGAGTTGTTTATCTTCCCGCAATCCACGCGGCGGGATTCACTGATATGGAGGCCGAACTTCTGTGGCAATTTACAGAGAAGAGTGGCGATCCGACCCGCGGTGAATTGGATGCCTGGTTGCAACTGGAAGAGAAGCGTGGGGAGTTGGAAGGAGTTGGCGCAAAGCTGGAGAAGCTATCTGATTCTGTTTATCCAAGGTACCGTAATTTTATTTTGAAGCAGGCTGTAGAGTTTTACCGCACCATGGGCGACACAGCAGATGAATTGCGCGAGATGGATAAATTGGTGGCCAGTGGTGGGATGAGTGCTGATCCGCGCTACTATCAACTGTTATTGGCTGCAAGGCCGCAGGATTTGGTCAGCCTATCCACGGGAAATCGCAAATCAAAGGAGGCGCAGGCAAACAGCGCATCGCAATATCTGGTAGCCAACGGCAAGCCAGATCAGGCGTTTGCTGGAATCAAAGCGCGGGCGACAGGAATGTCTCCAGTGTGGACTAAGGCTTACACCGGGCTTACCGGTTTATACCTGCGCGAACATACTCCGCTGGTGCGCGAGAGTTTTGCAGGCGCACTGGGCGGTGACGCGACGATAGGGGAGCGAGTGGCACATCCCGTGAATCGCAATGAGCAACTGGCGGGCAAGGTCTGGTTCTATTACGGATCGCGCTACGGAGAGTATTTGGATGGCGAGAGCGACGCGCAGGCAGAGGGCTACCTGGAAGCCGAGTTAGAGCACACGCCGGAGAGGGCCGCTGCCTATGTGGAGTTAGCAGACTATCTGGCGGAGACCGACAAGGTGGAACCGGCGCTGGCCGATTACCGCCATTCGCTGGATTTACACAGCGATCAACCGGCGATCCTGAGTAACATCGCGATATTGGAATGGAAGCTTGGGAGAAAGGATGCTGCGCTCGCCGACTGGCAGGCTGCCGTGGCCCAGTTAGCTGCGGAGATGGACGCGCGGCACGTTCCGGAGAGTTTTTGGAATGACTTTACGCAGGTACTGGGCGATGCCGCAGCGCACGGACAGTATGCGGCGATACGAGAGCCGGTTGATGCAATGCTGCGAATTTACGTGGCGCGCAACGGGACTTATCGAGTGGAATCTTTGTTGGAGGCAGGTTATCACTCTCATGGCGACTCGCTGGATTGGTTGGTGGAAATATCATCCGCAGCCAGCGACCAGGGGATGGTACTGGGTGCTATTCGTGGAAGCAGTTGGATGCAAAAGAGTCAGACCAGCAAACTGCTGAGAATCATAGTGGATTTAGAGCGGCGCAAGGCGCAGGCCCGGCCTGGCGATCCGACATATGAACTGGATGAAGCGGAGACCAGTCTGATGAAGGCGCTGCTGGATGAGAAAAAATTCGCGGAAGCTCGCGCAGAATTCACGCGAGTACCTGAGGAAAAGCGAGTTACTGCCCAGTGGCTTGATTTGAATCTGCGCCTTGCCGAACAGGAAGGGCAATTGGCGCAGTTGGTGGCGCAGTGGAAGAAGCAGCCAGAGGCAGCGCCGATAACGAGTAACTTGCACAGCGCGGTTCGTGCGCTGAGCGAGCCATCGAAACGAATCGTGATGCGATTTGTTTACGAGAAGGCGCTGGATGCGCGGGAGCTGACTGCGCCTAACTTTCTTGGGTTGGCGGAAATTGACCTGCAAGAAGGCGATGCAAGCAGCGCCGTTTCTCTGCTGAAGCGGCTGACGCTGGTTAGTAATAACGCTTTCGCGGATGCGGATTCAGCGGCAAGTCTTCTGGAGACGCAGCACAGGTACGCCGAGGCAATACAGTTTCTGCAACCATTGGCAGGGGCATTTCCATGGAACGCAAGTTACAAAACACGACTGGCGATGGCCATGCTGGCCGGGAATGCGCAGTCACAGGAGGCGCTGACGATGCTGACTTCCGTGGCTGGCGATGCGAAGGCGAGTTATGCGGAACGGTTGACGGCGGCGAAGGCGCTAAACGGGCGCGGAGCAGCAAACTCGGGCAGCGCGGAACTTGATTTGCTGGCACGGGGCGGTTGCATCGCCGCGGAGGATGCGAACAAACCTTACTTTATAGAGGCGCGCAGGACGGCGGCGGCCTGCGCGGCCAACGATAAGTTGAAGGAGCCGATTCTGCGCGCGGTGATGGCGCTGACGCCGGAGAATGAGGAGTTACGAGTGCAGTATCTGCGCACGGCATTTGCTGCGGGACTCAATGTGCGGGCACTGGTGGCGGCAGAGCCAGTTTTACGCAGTGGAACTTTCTATTCTACGGATAACGAGCCTGCTTCGGAATACGCGACGCAGTATGGATCGAATGCCGATGCCGACGATGGTTCTACACAAAAAATGGCTTCTACTCTAAAGCCGGAGGATGCCGCCAAACTCACATGGTATGCAATACGAGCGCGCGAGAAGCGGCACGAGGCCAGTGAAGCACTGGCGTTGGTGACCAATGCGATACGCCGAGAGAACGACCCGGCGCGACTACGAAGTTATGAGGAAGAACGCAAGCGATTGGAGACAGAGGCAGGCCGCATTCTGTTGAACGAGGAGCGAGCGCCGATCATGCACGCGGAACTGGAACAGGACAGAGTTGTACGGCCGCGGTTGCTGCCGGGAATGGCCTTTGTGGTGAAGAAGAAAGCGGCGAGCGAGGGGGATGCGGAATGAAACGTCGTCTCTGGATTGCGGTAGGAATATTGGTGGTGAGTTGCGGAGCGGTTTTTGCCGTGGGCGCGCTGGAGCAGGCGGCGAAAAGCAGAGTGGAGTTAACGGCCTTGTTACCGGAAGGCGCGCTGCTTTCCATCGAGGCAAGGGATTTTCGTTCGCTGCTGAGGGACTGGAGCGGTTCCAGCGAGAAGCGTGCGTGGCTTACCAGCGATAACTACGCGTCATTCAGTAACTCGCGACTATTTACCCGGCTATCTCAAGCGCAGGACGAGTTTTCAGCGGCGGCCGGAATACCGACGGATGAGGATCTGCTGAACCGGGTTGCGGGCAAGGAAAGCTGCCTTGCTCTTTACGATATTGGCAATTTGGAGTTTGTCTATATTACTCGCCTGAATCAGCAGGCGATCGAGGGGACGCCGCTGTGGCAGACGCGCGGCAAGTTCGATCAGCGCACGGAAGCGGGAAGCGTATTTTACGTACACAAGGATACGGAGTCGTCGCGTACGGCGGCATTCGCAGCTAAAGACGGTTGGCTGATTCTGGGCACGAAGGAAAACCTGGTTGCGGGTGTGCTGGATCGGATGGCGGGAACGGCTCAGCACAACCTGGCGAATGAGGCGTGGTTTGCGGAGACTGTGAAACAGGCGACGGGGGAGCGCGGCGATCTGCGCATGGTGCTGAACCTGGAAAAGATTGTCGTCACTCCACATTTTCGGAGTTACTGGATCGAACGCAATATTACAGAGATGAAGCAGTACGCGTCGGCTGTAAGCGACTTGTACAGAACCCGTGAGAGTTATCGCGAGGAGCGCGTGCTGCTGCGTCGGGCTAGTGCTGGAACGCCACCGCAGGGAGATATACAAACGCTGGCGCAACTGGCTCCAGTTGATGCGGGGTTCTATTCAGCACAGTCTGCGCCTGATGCGGAGAGTGTTCTGAAAAGCCTGCGCGAGAAATTGCTGGAAGTTGGGGCGGCACAGTCTGGAACGCAGTCGACGACTGCGCCAGCCGCCGCTGCTTCAGGAAATGCAGGAAGCGCAAGCGATCTGGATATGCCGATTGATCACGCTCCGTACACTGAGTCCAGAGTGGATAACTTCGCGCCGCTACGTGCTTTGCTGCGGGCGCAACAGCCGGACGGAGAACTGGATGTGTTTTCCTCGCGCGCGCCCAAGGATGGAGTCTTTGTCTCGTTGCAAACGGCCGTGGCGCTGAACGCGCCGCATGAGTGGGATGCGGATGCGGTGCGCCGAGCGCTGACCACCGCACTGCCGACGGGAGTTACAGCGGGGAAACTGGGAGTGAACTGGGAGAAGCGGCCGAGCGCGGCGGGAGAGTATCTGGCGCTGGATGGGTCTATCCCGCTCTATGCCGCAATCAATGGGAAGCAGTTGATCCTGGCGAATGACTCGGCGCTGATGGAGCATTTGCTGGCGCGGCGCGGCAAGGTTAACTCGACGGAAAGCAAGGACGCAGTGACTTATACAGCGATGTTTCGTCCAGCACAGGAGCGGGGTAATTATCACCTGCTGATGGCGCAACTGGATCAGGCCATTCATCACAGCGGAGCGAGCCAGCAGGCGGCCGACGGCGATGCCGACACCATGGAAGCAGGTGCCAGCGCGGGACCGAACACTTCGTTCTTTTCCGGCAACGTAGAGAGTTTGAGCAAGGTCTTTGCGAAGGTAGAGTCGGAGCGGATCGAGGAGAAAGACCAGGGCGCGAAGGTGCTGCAGACGGTTACTTATCAATGGAGTCACTAGCCCTGGGTCTTCGTCGAATTATTAGCGGCGCAGTTATAGCAGCGCTACTCATCTTCTGCAGTTGGAGCGCGCCGCAGGCGCAGGAGACCCCGCTCTTTGACCTGGCGGCCAAGGCTGACTTGGAGCGGAGTTTTCCCGACTCCAACCTCTCTTACTTGTTGATTGATGGTTCAGGCAAGGTGATGGCGCAGAGATGGGCTGATGCGGAGGCGATTTCTCCAGGGTCACTGGTCAAGCCATTTCTGGCGATTGCTTATGGGGAGCAGCATGGGGGCGAGTTTCCCAAGGTCCGGTGCCTGGGAACGGCAAGCCACTGCTGGCTGCCGAAGGGGCATGGAACGCTGGGACTGGAAGAGGCAATCACACAGTCCTGCAATAGTTATTTTCTGGAGTTAGCCACGGAGTTAGATCGCAAGCGCGCCACGTCGAGTTTTGAGCAATACGGGCTGACTGGGCCTGCGGCAGAGGCGAACGAAGAAAGCCTGGTGGGGCTGGGTACCGGTTGGAAGGAGAGTCCGCTGTCGTTGGCGCGGGCTTATCTGCAACTTGCAAAGGAGCAGCAAACCAGTACGCAGAGGCGCATAGCGCGGGGAATGCGGGATTCCGCAGCGCGGGGCACGGCGCGGGGTGTGGATGCGGCGCTGGGGGCGAATGCGGCGCTGGCCAAGACGGGAACGGCGGCCTGTTCCCACCGTCCACCCGGGGCTGCGGATGGGTTTACGATTGCTTTGTATCCGGCCGAGCAGCCGCGATTGATCCTACTGGTGCGGGTTCACGGAGTGACCGGGGCGGAGAGCGCCAAGATTGCCGGAGCGATGCTGCGCTCACTGGGGGCGGGACGGTGAGAATGAGCGGAGCGGGGCAATCAGATTTAGGAATACGCGGGTTGAGGGTGGAGGTGCCCCAGGTCTCAGAATCGAGACCTGAGGCACCCAGCATTCGTATCGGCAAAATACAGAACAGCTTCTTGGGATTCGCCCTGATTCTGCTGACTTGCACCGCGCAAGCGCAGCAGGAGGTCAGTTTCAGTGTGCTGGGATTGTTTCATCCCCATGAGTTGGTGCTGAAGCAAGGGGACCGCCAGGTGCTTGGGATTCGCGCGAATGGAACCGATGCTTCGCTGGTGCTGAATGGTGAGGCAAGGCATCGCAGCTTGATTTTCCGTGCGGAAGGAGATCGAGTGGTTGCCAGTTCGTACGCAACGCAAAGTTGGACAGCGGCAGGGCGCGGTGGAGGGCCAGTTGCGTTTCGTCTGGAAGTGCCGGGGAAAATTCACCGCATTTACCAGGGGCGGCTGACGCTGGAGGCGCACAACGGCGAACTGCGAGCCGTGGTGGGCATGGATCGGGAGACGGCAGTGGCTTCGATTGTGGCTGCGGAGATGGAAGAAAGCGCGCCGATGGAGGCGCTGAAGGCACAGGCGGTCGTGACGCGCTCGTTTCTGGCGGCGGGCCCGCGGCATGAAGGGTTTGAGTTTTGCGATACGACGCATTGCCAGTTTCTGAAGTCGCCTCCAGCGGCGGGCAGCAGCGTTGCGGCGGCTGTGCTGGCAACGCAAGGGCTGGTGCTGGAGTATCGCGGCAAGGTGCTGGCGGCGCTGTACTCCAGCCGCTGCGGGGGGCAGACGCGCAGTCTGCGGGATGTGGGCATGGAGCCAGGCGAGGGCTATCCGTACTTTGCCGAGCGCTGTGCGTGGTGCCTGAAGCATCCGATGAACTGGCAGAGCCGGATCGGCAAGGGCAACGCTCCGCAGGCGGGCAATGAAGGCCAGCGCATCGAGGCGGCACGGCAGTGGGGATGGAGCGCGGTTCCGGGCAGCGACTTCTCGGTGAGTGAGGACGGGGACGGCGTCATCCTGAAAGGCCACAGCGTGGGGCACGGGGTGGGAATGTGCCAGTACGGCGCAGAGGGAATGGCGGCCGCGGGCATCGGTTTTCGGCAGATTCTGGCGCACTACTATCCGAATACTCAGCTGACGGCGCGACCGTGATCGCGCTTGCGCCGAATCGAAGACGCGGCAAATTTCATCGATAACTCATAGGTGAGTCGAATTTTCCAGCGGTAGAATTGCCAGTTAGTTCGGGCTGCGCCGGGCCGCAGAACGCGATAGGATGGAAGTCTGGAGCTTTGGAATGGCGAAGATACTCGATGGAGCATTGATTGCCACGGCGATCAAACAGGAAGTGGCCGAGGAAGTGAAACGGTTGGCTGCCAAGGGCATTCGTCCGGGACTGGCGGTGGTGCTGGCGGGCAGCGTGGCCGCGTCGGAGATTTATGTGCGCGGCAAGGTGCAGAGCTGCGCGGATCTGGGCATCTTCAGCGAACTCATTACGCCGCCAGCTACCGTCACAACCGAAGAACTGCTGGCGCTGGTGGCCACACTGAACGCGCGCGAGGATTTGGACGGAATTCTGATCCAGTTGCCGCTGCCCGCGCACGTGGATACCAAGGCGCTGCTGGACGCGGTGGACCCCGCCAAGGACGTGGACGGTTTTCACCCGGTGAATTCCGGGCGCTTGCTGGCGGGCAGGCCGTCACTGGCACCATGCACACCGGCGGGCATCATCGAGATCTTGAAGCGCAGTGGCATCCCCATCAGCGGCCAGCATGCGGTGGTGGTGGGCCGCAGCGATATTGTGGGCAAACCCGCGGCGATGCTGCTGCTGCATCAGCATGCGACGGTCACCATTTGCCACTCGAAGACCCGCGACCTGGGAGCGGCGACGCGCCAAGCGGATATTCTGGTGGCGGCAATTGGACGCCCAGGCTTTATTACACCGGAGATGGTCAAGCCCGGCGCAGTCATCATCGACGTGGGTATGAATCGCATTACTGATCGAGCGGAGTTTGATCGTTTTTTTGCGGGCAATGCCAAGCGCGAAGCCGCCTTCGCCAAGCGCGGTTCGGTGCTGATTGGCGACGTGGACCCCAAGGCCTTCGAGATTTCCAGTGCCTATACGCCGGTTCCGGGTGGCGTGGGCCTGCTGACAATTGCCATGCTGATGGCCAATACGGTGCGCGCGGCAAAGATGCGAAGGGGGCTGTAAATGCTGAGGGTAGGACTTACCGGCGGGTTAGGCAGCGGCAAGAGCACGGTTGCGGGCTACCTGCGTGGATTGGGTGCGGCGGTCATCGAAGCGGATGGGATGGCGCGCACCATGATGGACTCTGTGCAACCGATCTATAACGAGATTGTGCGCGTATTCGGCCGCGGCGTGGTCAACAACGACGGCACACTGAACCGAGCGCGGCTGGCGGAAATTGCCTTTCAGGGCGGACGCATCCAAGAGCTGAACGCGATTGTGCATCCGGCGGTGATCGAGGGGCAACAACTATGGATGAACGAGGTTTTCGAGCGCGATTCAGGCGCTGTGGCCGTCGTCGAGTCGGCGCTGATCTTTGAAGTCGAACGCGATGCACGGGCGCGCGGCGAAAGCGAGACCGTGCTGGCCGATTGGCGGCGGCGGCTGGATCGCATCATCGTGGTGACCGCGCCGGACAAGTTGAAGATTGCGCGCTACGCGGCCCGCGTCTGCCCCAGCGGTCCCGGCCGCAAGGAGGCGCAGGAGGATGCCCATACCCGGCTGGCGCTACAGATTCCCGATACGGAAAAAGCAGCAATGGCCGACTATGTCATTGATAACAGTGGCCATATGGACGACCTCCGCGCCCAGGTGATGGACGTTTGGCGGCGTTTGAAGGGCGAAAGCAACTATTCTTCTCAGAATGAGTCATTAAAATAGAGGCAAACGGCGCGGCCTTCCCCCCAGAGGGGAACTTGCCCGCGCCGCAGCCGTATCTTGTAGTCAGAGCAGCAAGCTTTTCTTATCCCGGTTCTCTGACCACTGATCTCTGTAGGAAGGTCTTCAGGTTCACTATGAGAATGCGTCGAGTTCTTCTGGTTTTTCTGTTGGTGGGCGGTTTCTGGTTTCTCACCACTCATCTTCCCTTGCACCTTGGGCATCTGTCGTGGACGCGCGGCGATGGCGCGCCGCTGCATCTGACCGAGGCCGAGGCCGCGCCCGCCTTCGATTCCGAGGAGCAGAACAATATCGCGGTTTACAAGCGCGTACTGCCTTCGGTGGTCAATATCACCTCGACCTCGCTGGTCTTCAACTTCTTTTACGGCGCAGTGCCGCAGAAGGGGCAAGGCTCCGGATTCATTCTGGACAAGGAAGGCCACGTGCTCACCAACTACCACGTGATCGAGGGCGCCAACCGCGGCATCAAGGTGCAGTTGAGCAACAAGCGCAGCTACGATGCCACGGTGGTCGGCAGCGACAAGCACCACGATCTGGCGCTGCTGAAGATCGACGCTCCGAACCTGGTACCGGTCACGCTGGCCGATTCCTCACAGTTGGCCGTCGGGCAGAAAGTTTACGCTATCGGCAATCCATTCGGTCTGGCCGGAACCATGACCCGAGGCATCATCAGCTCGATTCGCACCGTGGGCAGCCCGGAGGGTTCGCCGATTGAGGACGCGATCCAGACCGATGCAGCCATCAACCCCGGCAACTCCGGCGGTCCGCTGCTGAACTCGCGCGGCGAGGTGATCGGCATCAACGCCGAAATTCAGACCGCAGGTGCCAATCAGAGTGCGGGCATCGGCTTTGCAATTCCCATCAATACCGCCAAAGCCGTACTCTCCGACCTGACGCGCTATGGGCGCGTGAAACGGCCCTCGCTGGGCATCGTTACCTTCCCCATTGGTCCCGATCTCGCCGAGCAGATGGGGCTGGCGGCCGATTATGGTGTGCTGATCGAAAAGGTGGTCCCCGGCGGCGCGGCAGAACGGGCCGGTCTGCACGGCGGCAATCAACAGGCTTATCTGGGCAACACTCCGATCATGCTCGGCGGCGACCTGATCGTCGGCATCGACGGCCAGCAAGTGACCGATCCGCAGGACATCAGCGCCATCATGGACAAGCATCAAGCTGGCGATACCATCTCCATCACCGTCCTGCGCGGGCGCAAGCAGATTACGCTCAAGCTGATACTGGGTGAGGCACGGGGCGTGAATACATAGTCCCCCCACCAGCATAGCCAGCTCGCAGTGTACGAAAGAGTAGCGCCGACCTCCCGGTCCACGCTACTCTTTCCACGGATTCAAGGTCTTGACCGGAATGCCGCGCACATCGCGAAGATTTCGGGTCACCTGCGTAAGTCCATGGCGCACGGCGGTAGCAGCCAAAAGAGTATCCACCACTGGTCGGGGCCGTTCGCCGGACCAATCTCCCCCAAAGTCGCATAGTCTTTCTGGTCAGAGTAATCGAGGGATGCCAAACCAAAGTTTTTCAGCCAATGCGAGGCCGCTCCTGGTTGGAAGCGGCCTCGCATTTTGCCGAACTAGACGCCTTCTTCGACTTCCTCGATGATGCTTTCATGGATGCCCTGGAAGATCTTGTGGCGCTCGGCCGTCCGGTCAAGCTGCGCGCGACGGGGAACTTCAATCAGACTCTGGCTGTGTGCCCCCTTCTGCACTTCATCAAGGGAGGGCTTGAGTTTTTCAACGTTGGTTTTCATTCGTACGTTCTCCTTTGTGATGGACGAGCAGAACGAAAGATCATCCGGCTCGTCGTTTGATCCTTCAGCCAGCTCTAAAAGCCTGCCTGCATCGCTCCACGCTCGACCTGGGCTACCTGCACCCGTGCCAGCGCCACTGGTTCGCCGTAGTGAGAGGCGACAATTTCCGCGGCGTTCTCTTCGTTCAGGTAAGGGCGCACCGCGGCCAGCTTGATCGTGGACTCCTGGGCCATGCGCGCTACGGCGACTTTGCTCGATACGGATTGCACCAGAGCGAACATTGCCCCCACAATCGTCGCCACCGCTTGAATTGCCGCAATCGCGTGCTGCTGGCTGCCGGGATTGGAGATCTTCGCCACCTGCAACAGCGAGATATTCACCTGCTGCTGCAAAACCACCACCTGCGCCTGCAATTGGGCGAGCGTAGAAGCAGAGGGATTGGCCAGGTAGGCCTTGGCCTGCGCCACCAGCAGGTTGCTGGCCGCGTCAAAGCCCACCGTTGCCGCGATGAAAATCGGCTCGTCGGCCGGCGCGAACAGAGCCGCCGTCGAGTCCACTGTGGCCACCGCGCTCTGCAAAGCCGGCGTCCAGTTCACAATATTCTGGGCCACCGAAGTCGCTGAACAGCCGCTCATGAAAGGCAGCGGCAGCAGCAGCGCGATCAGTGCCCATGCGCCCAATTTGGTGCTTGAACTCGCTGGCGAGGTCGCGCTCACCGGATCCCTGGCCAGCAGGCCCAGCAGCGCCGTGGCCACCGCGCTGATCAGGCTAAGAATAGTACCGTTGCCCGCCGTGCCCAGCGTGACGCCTTGCTGCGTCAATACGCCCGCCACGGTGACAATGGCAATCAGCATCCCTGCCGCAGTAGTTTTCGGGTGATTCCAGATATTCGAAATATTGTTCATGAAACTCCTTCCCAAATGAAAAAGGCGGCCGAAGCCGCCTTGGTTTTTGTCCGATTGAGAGCATTTCCAAAAAGCTGTCCTTCTGCCGCACGCCGTTCCCCGCCAAAGTTGCAGTGGCAACAGGCCCGGTCCATGCACCACAAAACCCGCCTCCCCGCCATTCCGCTTTTTGCGCGGAATGAAAGAGAAGTCAGCCCCTCTTTGTGAGCTGTCCAACAGTTCGAATTTTGTCGGGGATCACCGCCAAGTAAGGGGGCGGAGCTGGTGCGGATAAAGCTGGCTCGGGCCAGCGGCCAACTCATTTCTGGTTGGTCGCTGGCGGGGGTCAGTTACAACTCATCGGCCTTCAGTGCTGCCGTGGTTTCGGTCGGCACTTGCCGCATGAGTCGCTCTCTGCCAGACTTGAGACGGTCCCGCGCCCCGGAACCGACCGCTGGGGGAGGGTGAACACATTCTCCGAGCTCGGTACGTCCGTCTCTTGTCTGGCTATCTATTAGCCTAGGCATTCTGCCCCATATCTTCGGCACGCCGCCAAAAAACTTGAATCTCTGTTTTTTCAGTCACTTGCGAGCTCCAAACGAAGACGGTGCCCTTGACAGCTCCATCGCGCGCCGCTTCTCACCGTAAAAATCACCCGCAATCCGTCTCAGAATCTGATCGGCGGCCAGCGCAAGAATGCCGAACAGCAGATGGCCAGAAACGATAAGCTGCATAGTGTGCGGACGCCTTTGGAGTTGGTCGTGATAACCCTATTCTAAAGATGGTTGTCCCCGCACATAAATGATGCCGCGTCACTGAATTTTGCAAGAGGCTCGCAGCGGAATTGCATTTGGATCGTTGAAGGGGAAGGGCTTTACAGGCTCCGGAAAAACTCGATATAAGCCCGCATA
>Ga0209415_10006325_pt1 | contig 21098 bp, 19 predicted proteins | sample PeaSoiSIISIP2007_FD_187696 | JGI IMG/M metagenome (GOLD analysis project Ga0209415, IMG submission 187696) | Peat soil microbial communities from Weissenstadt, Germany - SII-SIP-2007 (SPAdes) (version 2) | ecosystem: Environmental > Terrestrial > Soil > Wetlands > Peat | place: Germany...
CAGGCCCGACGCGCGCGCCACGGCGGCGTCCACCTCGCCGAATTCCAGCTCTTTCCCCGTATACAAATCCACCACTCGTTCCTTGGTCGAAACCGAGCCGATCCGGATTGGATTAAAGAAATACGCGGCCCCTTCGCGATCGCTGGAAACGTCGTAAACGATGTCGAAGGAGTGCGTCGATGGAGGCTGCAAATCATAGATCGAGAAGGCTTCGGCGGCGCGCAAGAGCGGCGCGGCGGCCAGCAGGAAAATCGCAAAAATTCGCATTATGGTTCTCCAGCATAACACCGCGGTATCCTGACCATATGAAATATTCCATGGTTCTGCTCACCGCAATGCTTGTCTGGGGGCAGACCCCTCCCGTCACGCCGCCGGCTCCTCGTCTTACGCTGCCCTCCGCCGCGCAGCAGCAGGCTCCTCCTCCCGTTTCCCCCGAAACCGTGGTCCTGACCATCGGCGACCAGAAGATCACCAAGGCGCAATTCGACCTGATCCTCTCGACGCTCAACGAACAGCAGCGCACCCAGGCGCAGGTGAATACTCCGGCGGGCCGGCGGCGTCTCGCTGAGTCGTTCGCCGAATTATCCGTCATGGCGCAGGAGGCGCGTGCGCGCAAACTCGATCAGTCGAAAAAGGTGCAGGCGGAGGTCGGCCTTCAAACCGATCGCGTGCTGGCCCAAAGCCTGTATGAGGAGTTCCTCGCCACCGCCAAGCCGGATGACGCCGCGCTACATGCCTATTACGACGCGCACAAGGCTGAGTGGGAGCAGGTGAAAGCCAAGCACATCCTGATCCGATTCCAGGGTTCCAAAGTCCCGCTGAAAACGGGCCAGAAAGATCTGACCGTTGCCGAGGCGCAGGCCAGGGCCGAGGAGATTCGCGCGAAAATTCTCGCCGGCGAAGATTTCGATAAGCTCGCGGCGGCCGAATCCGACGACGCCGGCAACGCAGCGCAAGGCGGCCAGCTCGGAGCTTTTGGGAAAGGCGCGATGGTCCCCGAGTTTGAAAAAGCAGCCTTCGCCGCCGAGCCCGGCAAGGTGACCGAACCCGTAAAGACGCCGTTCGGCTATCACCTGATCCTGGTGGAAACGCACGCCACCAAGCCGTTTGAGGACGTCAAACCAGAAATCGAGAATAAGATCAAGCCCGAAGCCGCGCAGAAGGCCATCGCGGATCTCAAGAAGAAAGTTGATGTCGTATACGACCCGGCGTTCTTCGGCGCGAAGTAGTTATAGCCGGACGATTTTCGGCGACTTATTCCCTTTCAGCGCGTTGCGCGTGTCCACCACCAGCTTCGCGTGTTTCAGAATCCCGGCATAATCGAACGCCTTGTGATCGGTGACGATCACCACGCAATCCGCTTCGGCAGAGGCTTGATCTGGATCCACCGCCGTCATCGCGTGAAGAAGAAACTCGTCCGCCCGCAGCTTGGCGACGAAAGGATCGCTGTAGCTCACCTTTGCTCCCCGCTTTTCGAGCAGATGAATAATATCCAGCGCCGGCGATTCGCGCACATCGTCGATATCGCGCTTATACGCGACGCCCAGAACATGGACCTTCGATCCCTTCAGCGCCTTGGAATGATCGTTCAGCGCGTTTTGCACCTTGTCGACCACGAAATGCGGCATCTGGCCGTTGATGTAGCCGGCCAGCTCAATGAAACGCGCCTCAATCCCGCTTTGCTTGGTCTTCCATGAAAGGTAGAACGGATCGATCGGAATGCAGTGGCCGCCCAATCCTGGCCCCGGATAAAACGGCATGAATCCGAACGGCTTGGTCGCGGCCGCGTCAATCACTTCCCAGACATTGATTCCGATCCGGTCGCACATCATCGCAATTTCGTTCGCCAACCCAATGTTGATCATCCGGAACGTGTTCTCCAGCAGCTTGACCATTTCCGCCACGCGCGTCGAGCTGACTGGAACCACTTTTTCGAGCGCCTGCCCATAAAACAGCGCGCCGAGCTCGGTGCACGCTTCCGTGATTCCGCCAACTACCTTGGGAATGTTCTTGGTCTGAAAGTTGGGGTTTCCGGGATCCACGCGCTCCGGCGAAAAGCACAGGAAAAAATGCTCGCCGACTTTCAGATCCGGCTTTTCGAACATCGGCAGCATCAATTCATCGGTAGTGCCCGGATACGTGGTCGATTCGAGAATTATCAACATCCCGGCATGCGCATGTTTGGCGATCTCCTGGCACGCGTTGACGATGAAGCTCATGTCCGGATCTTTGGTCTTGCGCAGCGGCGTCGGAACCGCGATGTTGATTGTGTCCAGAACGGCGACCGCGCCGAAGTCCGAAGTCGCTTTCAATTTGCCGGCATCCACCAAAGGTTTCAGGATCCTGGTGGGCACGTCCTGAATGTAGGAGACGCCGCGATTCAACGAATCGACCTTGGACTGGTCGATATCGATCCCCATTACCGAAAAACCGGCTTGCGCGAACTCCACCGCCAGCGGAAGGCCCACGTATCCCAGCCCCACCACGCCGACGCGCGCCTGGTGCGACTCGATCTTCTTTTTCAACTCCTGCACATGTTTCGACACTGATTCATCCGTCCTTAGTAATAAAAATCTCCGCTCGCGACGATTTGCGCGGGTCCGGCCAGAAACATCGCGCCGCCCTCCGACCGCAACGCCAGCGGCCCCGCTGGAGTCCGAACTTCAATCGGGCTGTCCACCAGTCCACGAGCCGCCGCGGCCGCCGCCGCTCCAGTCGACCCGGTGCCAGAACTCATTGTCTCACCCGCGCCGCGTTCCCAGAACCGGACCTCCAGCGCGTGCCGGTCCTCCACGCGGATAAACGACACATTGGTGCGATTCGGAAACCGCGGATGCCGCTCCAGCAGCGCGCCCATCCCACGCCAGTCAAAATCGAAATCGTCGACAAACACCGCGCACTGCGGATTGCCCACGTCGAGAATGGTCGCGTCGCGACCCTCAAAGTCGTGGTGCAGCTCTTCGACCACCGCGCGACCCATGTTCATCTCGAACGTGAAGATATGGTCGCGCCGTTCCAGCAGCCGAAGGTGCTTCACGCCCGCGCCCGTCGCGATTCGAACCTCGTTCCCCGGAAGTCCACTCTGCATCAGATACAGAGCCGCGCAGCGCGTGCCGTTGCCCGAAAGAGCGCTGGTGCTGCCGTCCGAATTCCACAGCTCGATGGCGGCATCGGCGTCATTCGACGCCGAAATCACGATCCATCCATCGGCGCCCACTCCTGTATGCCGGTCGCAAATCGCGCGCGCCAGAATTACGGGATCCGCGCCCGCCGGCACCTGCTCGCGCGGCGTCAGCAGAAAATCATTGCGCGCGCCGTGCGCTTTCGTGAAGGGAATTTTCATTGAAGCTGGTAAATCTCCACCACCGGGGCTCCCTTCAAGATAATCTGCTTCCGCAATCGATAATGCCGCCCGCGGCGATCGGCTCTTTGAACCGCGGTCGCTACTTCGTCGCCGGAAAGCGCCAGTGCCCATTCTTCACGAAGAAACATCTCCGGGCGCATCACGGCCGCGAGATACGCCGGGCCGTTCCCTGAATGCAGACCTTCACGCAAGGGAATCCCCGCCTCGCGTAGAACACCTGTCAAATCGCCAAACGAAAACAGAATCCCCGACCCATGCCGGTAGTTCGCCGCCAGGAAGTTCGCCGCCTCCCGAGTCCACGCCCGGCGGGCCATCGAATTCACCTGCGCTTCTTTCCAGCACACCGCCGCGCCGCTCGCCAAGACGGTTAACGGCAACAAACCCAGCACCACCGCAATCGCGACCTGCCAGCGCGAAGAAACCAAGGTCACGATCGCCGCCGCTGCAAATGCAGCGAGCGGTAAGACCGCAATCGCGTAACGAGTGTTGTAATAACTGTTCGGCCACAATACCGGCACATAGATCGGCGTTCCTGAGGAATGCATGCTCCATATGTAGAACGCCGGCGCGAGTGCGAGCATCACTAGCGGCCACCACGCTCGCTTCCACAGCGCCACAATAGCGCCGATTACGCCCACCCCGATCGCTGGCGATCCCGCCACAAGACGCGCCGCCGTCGAATAATACTTCAGCGCCAGCTTCCAGTCGTGATCTCCCGGATACGGGCTCATCCCTCCCGCCAGCGACCGCTGATAAATCGCCATCGCCGACCAGGGGCCATTGTAAAACTCCAGCGCATTCGAATAGTAAAAGCGATTGTGCGCGATCCACGCCAGCGGCGCGAGCGCCGCGATCGCTCCGAACAACACCGCATGCCATTTGCGCTTTGCGACCAGCAGCAGATACAAACACACGAACGGGATGAAGAACCACCCTTCGTATCGCGTCAAGGATGCCGCGTTCGACGCGATCCCCGCCGCGATCACGGCGAGAATCGATTGGGAATCGCGAAACCATAGCGTCGCCCACAAAAGCGCTGCCACCGTGGCCGCGAACAGGGCCTCCGTCATCGCCGTCGATTGCAGATACAGCAAATTCGGATTCAGCGCGAACAGCAGCGCCGCCGTCAGCCCCGCCGCAGCCGATGCATACGCGCGCCGCGCGGCTGCGAACAGAAACACGCCCGCCAGAACCGAGCACACCGGCGACACGATCGCTCCGGCCGCTCCGCTGTGCCACCAATCGTCATGCATGGAGGGCCAGATCATCAGGACGTGCGGCAGCGGCAGCCACACCGTCCCGATCTGCTCCGCGCCCGGCGTGCGCGAGTCGAGAATCCGCCGCGCAATGTTCAGATGCGCTTCCGCGTCGCCGTCATAGAGGGCGTATCCGCGCTCGAAGCACCAGCGCGCCGCGCCCACGCTGAGAATCGCCAGGAGTGCGACTACGCCGCAAACCTGGAGTATCCGCTTCATCTAAAATGACGTGAACTTCTTGAATTCGTCGAATCGCGCGTCCACGTCGGCGCGCACAAGCGTGCGGAACCGCTCCACGCCGAACTGTTCGCAGCAGAAGCTGCCCATCACCGATCCGTAAATCACGGCGCGGCTCAAATCGCCGCGGCCGATGTGGCCGGCCTCTAAATCGAAGCCCTGCTCCGCCAGATAACCGATAAATCCGCCCGCAAAACAATCGCCCGCGCCGGTCGGATCGAACACGTCTTCCAGCAGATATCCCGGCACGATGAAAAACGAATCGCGGCGGAACAGCATGGCGCCATATTCGCCGCGCTTGATCACCAGCGTGTGCGGACCCATTTCGAGAATCGTGCTCGCCGCCTTGCGCAAATTCGATTCTCCTGCCAACATCCTCGCTTCGCTGTCGTTGATCAGGAGAAAATCCCACTCGCGAATGGTTTCGAGCAGCTCCGCGCGAAAATCCTTGATCCAGAAATTCATGGTGTCGCCGCCCGCCAGGCGAAGTCCGGTCATCTGCGCGCGCACGCTGCGTTGCAGCGCCGGCTGGATGTTGCCGAGCAGCAGGTACGGCTCCGACCGGTATCGTTCCGGCAACTTGGGATTGAAATCCGCGAAAACGTTCAACTCCGTGGTCAGCGTCTCGCGATCGTTCATGTCGTCGGAGTATTTTCCGGCCCAAAAGAACGTTTTGCCGGGAACGCGTTCCAGACCCTCCAGGTCGACGCCGCGGCCCGCCAGCAGCGCCGCATCCTCATCCGCGAAATCGTCGCCGACGATTCCCACCAGGCGCGGCTTGGTGAAAAAACTCGCGGCTAGAGAGATGTACGTCGCCGCTCCGCCCAGCATTCGCGGGACCCGGCCATGCGGCGTTTCGACTCCGTCGTACGCCACGGATCCAACCACAACCAGAGACATTTCCTGATTGTAGAGGATGCGCGGGTTAACATAGAAGTAGTGCTTTATCGTCTGGTCCTGCGGAACCTCCCCGACATCATTGGGTTAACTGTGGTTCTGCTGATCCAGACCGCGGGAGCATTCTGGGTTCTACGCCTGCCGGCCGTGCGCACGTCCGCGTCATTTCGCCGTCTGGCCTCGATCTCATTCATCGTCTCCGTCGCGCTTTCATTCTTCGCGTTTCTGCTGCGATTCTCGCGCGTGACCCGGCATTTTTCGCCGTGGTGGGCCGGTTGGGGCCGCGGGTTGATGATGTCGTGGGCGCTTTGCACCGTGCTGTTAGTCACGGCGCTCGCCGTGTCGCACCTGCTTCCGGATGCGCGCCCGGAACACAGTCCTGCGCGCCGGAACTTCATTCGTGCCGCTCATCTCGCGCTTTTCGGCGCTCCGATTGCCGCTCTTGGATATGGCGGGTTCATCGAACGATTCGGCCTCAAGCTCCGTGAAGTAAACATCCCGGTTCCGGGCTTGGCACCCGATCTCGACGGTCTGCGCTTGGTACAGTTGACCGATATTCACTTGAGCCCTTTTCTTTCCATCGACGAGCTCGACCGCGCCATCGCGATGGCCAATGAAACCCGGGCGCACATCGCTCTGGTCACTGGCGATCTCATTTCCACGGAATCCGATCCCGTCGATCTGTGCCTGGATCATCTGGCTCGCCTGCGCGCCGACGCCGGAATTTTCGGCTGCATGGGCAATCATGAGATTTACGCCCGCTGCGAAGCGCACGTCGCCGAGCGCGGCGCAAGCCTGGGCATGCGTTTCCTGCGGCAGGCCGCGGAGCCGCTCAAATTCGGAAGCGCGGTTATGAATCTCGCCGGCGTCGACTATCAGCACATGCGCGCGCCTTATCTGGTGGGTGCCGAAAACCTGATCGCTCCGGGAACATTTAACGTGCTGATGTCGCATAATCCCGATGTTTTCCCTGTCGCCGTGGACCAGGGCTGGCAGTTCACCATCGCGGGCCACACGCACGGCGGCCAGGTTCGCGTCGAAATTCTGCGCCAGGATATGAACATCGCGCGCTTCTTCACGCCTTACGTCGACGGAATTTACCGCCAGGACCGGTCTTCGATTTTTGTTTCGCGCGGCATCGGAACCATCGGTGTTCCGGCCCGTTTGGGCGCGCCTCCGGAAGTGGCTCTCATACGCCTGTGCCGCACCTGATTCTCAGCGACATTCACGCCAACCTGGAAGCGCTCGACGCGGTGCTCGAGGACGCTCGCGGGAAATACGACCAGATTCTTTGCCTCGGCGATCTGGTCGGCTATGGCGCCGATCCCAACGCGGTGGTCGAATGGGCGCGAACCAATAGAGTCATCGCCATCCGCGGCAATCATGACAAAGCTTGCGGCGGCGCCGATCAGCTGGAATACTACAATCCGGCCGCCCGCTATGCCGCTGTCTGGACGCGCGACGCGCTGAGCCCCGAAAATCTCGCCTATTTACGTCAGCTACCGCGAGGCCCGCTTCGCTATGAGGATTTCGATTTGATCCACGGTTCGCCGGCCGACGAAGACGACTATCTGATCACCCTGGCCGACGTCGTTCCGATTCGCGAGTTCATTGGCGCGCGCACCACGTTTTTCGGACACACCCACGTGCAGGGAGGCTTCCTTCTGGCGCGCGGCGGCGTGAAACACATCATACCGTCGGGTACGTTTGAGCTGGAACCGCAGCATCTCTACCTGATTAATCCCGGCTCGGTCGGTCAGCCGCGCGATGGCGATCCGCGGGCCTCCTATGCCCTGTACACCCCCGAACGGCGCATCGTCGAATATCGCCGCGCCGATTACGATATCGAAGCCGCAGCCTCTAAAATCCGCAACGCCGGCTTGCCCACCGCGCTAGCCGAACGCCTATTCGAAGGAATTTAGGTACCGGCTATTTTACAGTCCGCTCCGCTTCACCGCGTAGTCGATCGCCTCTTGCGGAACCTTGAACTCGGTCATGCCGACGTTCCCCTTATATCCGACCTCCGCGATCCCGGCCGCGCTCGTATAATACGCATCCACGGTCATGCGCCGCGCCCACGCGAAAAAGCGAATGCCCGCAGCTAGGTCAGACGTCTCGTTCTTTTTATACGCGATCCGGTCCAGCATCGCCGTCTTCTCACTCGCTTTCGCCGCCAGAAAATCCGCGGAATATTGGCGTTTCATGGCCTCGTCCAGCCAGGCGAGCCCGCCGGTATAAATCGCGGCCATCTCGGGATTCTGGCTCGAAAGCAAATCGATAAACGCCGCCGCGCTGCCCTTCGATGCTCCTGGTACGATCAACTCGCATAGCGCCGTCAGCGATTCGTATTCATGCGCGGTCAGCGCCTGCGGCTTGTATGGACCGGATTTCGTATCTTCCGCCACGCTTTCATGCACGTGCTGCGCCGACCCGAACTCGATCGGCCCGGCCAGCGCCAGCGCCGCAATCCGTTGCAGAACCTCCCGCCGCTTATACATTGCCCTTCCTCATTTCTTCCGCCATGTACTCCGCCGTTCGCCACGCCAGCGCGCAAATGGTCAACGTCGGATTCTTATCCGGATTGCTCACGAACGGCGCAGCATCCGCCACGAACAGATTCTTCACGTCGTGCGACTGGCAATATTTGTTCAGCGCCGACGCCCGCGGATTATCGCCCATCCGGATTGCTCCTACTTCGTGAATAATCTCGCCGCCGGTCGAAATTTTCTGTTCCGCCGTTCCCGGGCGACGCACCGGCTTGCCGCCCATGGCTTCCAGAAGTTCGGTGAACGTCTTCTCCATGTGCTCCACCTGCTTCAGTTCCGCTTCGGTCCATTTGAAGTGGAACTTCAGCACCGGGATGCCCCACCGGTCCACCACGTTCGGGTCGATGTCGCAGTACGTGTCCTGGTTCGGAATCATTTCGCCGCGACCCGCGAAGTTCACGCGCGTTCCGTAATCTTCGTAGATCGCTTTCTTCAGCGGCTCGCCGTAACCCTCTTCGCGATTTACCGTGCCCGCGAAGCTCCCTACGCCCGGCATCCCGTATCCACCGCCGAGCTCGATATGATACCCGCGCGGAAAATCGAGCTTCTTCTCCCACAACCACCACGGCACATACAGGTGCGCGCCGCCCATGCCATCCGAATCATGTCTCTGCATTCCCGCCAGGGCCGGGATCGTCGCGCCCAGGCTGAACCCGGTATTGTCGGTGAGATTCCGTCCCACTTCGCCCGACGAATTTCCTAACCCGTTGGTATGCCGCGGACCTTTCGAGTTCAACAGCAGCCGCGTCGATTCGCAGCAGCTCGCCGCCAGCACCACCGTTCTGCATCTGATCTGCTTTTCGGTGCGCGTCGCCTTATCGATATACGAAACCGCCGTGACCTTTCCTTCGTTATCAGTGATCAACTCCCGAGCCATCGCGTTGGTGATCAGATTCACCCGTCCGGTCTTCATCGCCGGAAACACCTGCACCTGCGCGGAAGAATAATTCGACGCCGTCTTGCACCCGCGCCCGCACTGCCCGCAGTAATGGCACGCCGGACGGCCGTTGGTCGCCTTCGTGATCACGGCGAGCCTGTTTGGAATGCATGGAATCCCCAGCTTGTCGGCCGCTTTCTTGATCAGTACTTCATGGACCCGCGGCGGCGGACACTGCTGAAAAACTCCATCCGGCGCGCTTCGGATCCCTTCTTTCGATCCCGTCACGCCGATAAATCGCTCCGCTTTGTCGTAATACGGCGCGATGTCGTCGTACGAAATCGGCCAATCCGTGCCAATACCGTCGCGCGAATATGGCTTGAGATCGTAATCCGCGTAACGCAGCGAAATTCTTCCATAATGATTCGTTCGCCCGCCCACGATGCGCGACCGGAACCACTGGAATTTCGAGCCCTCCGCGACGCTGTACGGCTCGCCTTCCAGGTGCCATCCGCCCGCGTGCGCCGAAAACCACCCAAAATCCCGCCCGCGCCCGAAATAGCTCGCCCCCCCCGGACCCGACCCGCGATGCGGCACCTGGTACGGCCACACGTGCTCCAGGTAATCGGTCTCCGGATGCAGCATCGGACCGGCTTCCAGCAACGTGACGCTCATGCCCAGATCCGTCAGGACCTTGGTCACCGTCCCGCCGCCCGCGCCCGATCCGATAATCACGACATCGGCGACCGGGCCATTCCGGATGATTTGAAACATGACCTGATGATAAAACGTCCCGTCCCCGGCGTCCATCGGGCGAAACCAAAGCGGCCCCGGCCTCGTCTATAATCGGCGATAGGACCCATGGAAGAAGTAACCACTCCGGGCCAACCATCCGAAGAGTCCGAATCCGGACCTCCACCGCGCTCTGCCGCTTCGGCGACCCTTTCCTGGCTGCGCGACCTGTGCCTCAGCGTGCTGATGGCCATCGTCGTTATCTTGTTTCTGTATCAGCCGGTTAAGGTTGAAGGCACCAGCATGATGCCGTCCCTGGTCGACCAGGAACGCATCTTCATCAACAAGTTCATTTACCGTTTCGGCCTGGGCGATATCGGCCGCGGAGATACGGTGGTCTTCTGGTTTCCCGGCGACCCGAGCAAATCCTACATCAAGCGCGTAATCGGCGTCCCCGGCGACACGGTGGAAGTTAACGACGGTACGGTGGTGATTAACGGCAAGCCGCTGGCGGAATCCTACGTCCCCGAAGAGTATCGCGACCACGTCTCCATGCCGCGCCGGGTAGTCCCTTCGGAGCAGTACTTCGTCCTCGGCGATCATCGCAGCTTTTCGAACGACAGCCGAAGCTGGGGCATGGTCCCCCGCCGGTACATCTACGGAAAAGCGGTGTTCGTCTACTGGCCCCTGGAACGCGTCGGCGTTCTTCACTAGAAAACCGCGAGCAAGGACCTCGCGCTTTCAGCGCATCGCGTGAAAGCGAAATTCGTGTTTGGCGGCTTTAAAGTCGATCGACTCATCCGGACGTTCATGCTCCGCTAACCATCGCCGGCCGTCGGGATTTGCCGCAATCAGATCGTAAGACGTGTCATCCAGCCACAGCGTTTTGTCCATTTTGTGCGCGTATTCCAAGGCTCGTTCCGCTTCCGCCGGATCGCCATGGTCGATGCCGATCCAAACCGCTTGCGGCGCGAAGTAGCTGATGGTCCACAGATCCGGATAGAACTGGTGGAAAGCCACCGGCGTGCCACTGGTCCAGGTGTCCCGCTGGGCCAGGGCGAAACGCATCGGAACGTTGAACTCCGGACGCGATTGCGGGTAGATCAGAAACACAAAATTCCACAGAAACAGGACCGGAAGAAAAAGCCAGACGAGTGTGGACCGCAGCGTCATCGCCAGCATCAGGATCAGCGGCGGCAGGTAAAACAAGCGATAAAATGTGTTCTGCGGCATCCAGAGGAACAGAAACGCCACATAGATCCCGGTCCAAACCGCCAGGTGGCGGGCAGGCCGCGAGATCGAAATTCCTCCGCGAGCCGATCGGACTCCAAACGCAACCATCCCGATCGCCAGAACTGCCGTAGCGGCCAGTGAGACCGGGTCTCGTACAAAATCGCCCAGCTTACCGCCGAAGAACAGCCGCAACGTTCCTCGGAGGGTCAGCAGCGCATCATGGAACATGTTGAACGAAAAACCGGAGTCCGGTGAATGTACCGTGATCCACGCGAGGAATGCAGTAATACTGGTTTCGTGCGTTGCGGCCCGAAATGCCACGATGTATGCGATTGCCACCGGCAACAGCGCTGCCGTCGTAAAGATCCAGCTGGAGAGCCGGCCGCGGTTCCGTAAACGCATCAGCGCGACGGGTATAAAGAAGATCGCCAGCTCATGAAACAACATTGCGGCGCAGGTCACCAGACCCGCGAGAATCACCCCGCGCGAATACCGCTCCAGCAGAATGTAAGCGCATAAAAGAAGAAAAATCGTAGGCACGTATGCGTTGGCGTCGGAGGCGAATCGCCACCAGCTGGCCGAGAAGCCAAACACCAGCGCCCAGGCGACCGCGAGGCGATCAGGCATGTTCCTCAGCCGAAGGCACTCGTGGAGCAGGAAGACGCATAATCCGCCCAGCACGCCGTTGGCAGCCTGCATCAGGAACAGCGATCGAACGTGGAAACCCAGTAGATCGCTTAGCCGGTACAGCCAGTCTCCCCACAAGTTATACAGCAGATGGCTGGGATAAAGCAGCGACGCCGCGGTGTGCTGCTTTTCGATGTTTACGGCGAATCCAACGCCGTCCCAGTAATAATCCCGAGTCGGCAGGGCCACATATAGGATCAGCGGAATGAACAGCAGCAGAAACAGCCACTTGCCGGAATCGCGAGATTCATACATCGCTAGGCCCGGCTGCGCTCCCGAAGCTGTTCCGACGTCAGGCCGTACAGCGGAGGCGTCGGGACGCCCAGCATCGCGAGGTACGTGTAAATCTGCCCGCGATGGTGAATTTCATGCTCGGCCATCAGCCGCAGCCACTTCCATACTGCTAGGGAAGCTCCATCCGGAGTGGTGCACTTCCTGGTCAAACCTTCCGGGCCCAGTCCCGCGATGATCTCCATCGTTTCGCCGTGCATCCGTTCGGCGAAATCCATCACCGCATCGTATCCATCCGCCAAGTCCTTGCCGCACCCTGAGTAACGACTCGGATTTCCCTGGCACGTCTCGGCGAACATGTACCGGTTGACCGCCGCAATATGGCGGACCAGGTCGCCTAAACTGAACTTGCCCGCCGCAAACGACCAATCCAGCTTATCTGGGGGAATCGAGCGAGATATTCGCATAGTCCTATGATGAACTTTGCCCAAATAGTCGATAAGAACTTGAAGGTCACTCGTCTCCATAGAACTTGAAGTTAGCACGACCTAAGCCATTCACTTATCTGCTCCTACAGTACTTTCTAAGGCGAAATACCATCACTTCCCTCTCCTAGAAAAGTCCAAACATCCGATAGATTGGTGGAGCGAATGTACCCAATGGCGAAACGCCCGTCCCAGCGATCCCGCGAGAGCGGCAACGCGATGCTCGAGATGGCGATGACGCTGATCCCGATGATGGTGATGTTCCTCGGGTTCATCGATGTCTCGATGGTGGTGTTCCTGCAAAGCACCCTCACGCACGCCACCCGTGAAGGCGCGCGCTGGGCGGTCACGTATCAGTCGGCTTACAACGGCACGAGTTGCACTTCGCAGGCGGTCTGCATCGCCAGCGTGGTCCAGACCAATGCGTTTGGATTCCTGAGCGGAAATCAGGCCAACCTGATCACGATCAATTACTACACGGCGAACAATCTTTCCACCCCCGTCGACATCTGCAATGCCGGCACTTGTTCGGCGGCGCAGACGCTTTCGCCGCCGCAGACGCTGCCCAACGGAACCGTCGTGGATTATGTGAATTCGCCGGGCAACGTGGTGGAAGTGGTGGTCACGAATTATCCGTGGAACTGGCTGCTGCCGATTTCAGCCACCGGGTTCAAGATGAAACCGTCCAGCATCAGCCTGGGCGCGTCGTCGATGGACGTGCTGGGCGGGCTGCAGGCGGGCAGCACGGTGCCGCCGGCTCCTTAGAACGCGCGATGGGAGAAGACATGTTCAGCACGCATAATCATTCGAAACGCCGCCGGGAAGCCGGCAACTCGATGCTCGAGTTCGGGCTCGTCATGGCATTTCTGGTCCCCATGTTTGCCGCGACGTTCACCATCGGTGCAGCGCTTTCAAAAAGCATCCAGGTGACCAACGTGTGCCGCGACGCGGTAGTCCTGATGGTCCGGTCCAATACCGACCCCAACGAAGGACTCGATCTGTCGCAAACGCAGAATCAGCGGATCATTGTGAGGGCCGCGAATGGCCTGGGCATGGCCTCGGACGCATCGTTCGACCCCAGCACCACCGGACTCGGTGTGGTGATCCTGTCCAGAGTCGTCAATGTCGGTCCCGCGGAATGTTCGCTCGCGGGTCTCACGGCGCACCCCACCGCTCCGTTCTGGGATACCGGCAATTGCGCGAACTACGGTTCTTACGCGTTCGCGTATCGTGTGGTCATCGGCAACACCACGCGCTGGACCAGCCAGTTGGGGAATCCGCCGTCTGGAGACGTGCAAACCAATGGCACCATCACGGCGCACAAAATCGCCACGGACACCTCCAACCGCGCCAGCGATATGGGCGCCAGCGGCCTGCTGACGTTGACGGCGAGCCAATACGCGCTGATCTCGGAAATGTACGCCGATGTAAGCTATCTGAACATTTTTTCGATCTGGAACACGCCGATCATTTATTCGCGGTCGATTTCTTAGAAGAGGTTTGCGATGCCACAAAAGAACCGAAAGCAACGCGGATTCACTCTGATCCTGTACATCCTGATGCTGACCTTCATGGTGGCGGCTGCGGGTCTCGCCATCGATGTCGGAAGCATCTATATGGTCAAGGCTCGGCTGAGTGCGGCCGTCGACGGCGCGGCGCTGGCTGCGGGCCGCTCGGTGAATCTGACGGACTCGGTCGCTACCGCGACCACCGCCGCGCAGAGCGCCGCGACCCAGTTTTTCAACGCCAATTTTCCGGCGGGCTACATGAACACCCTGGGCACTCCGGTGGTCACTCCCACTTTCGCCCAGGAAACCGACAACAACGGCCTTCCCACCGGCGTTCTGGATATCACGGTTACGGCTTCCGTATCGGCCCCGACGTATTTTATGCAGATCTTCTGCGTCACCAACCTGACCTGCGTCAGCAGCATCAACATCGGAGACACGGGTGTGGCCAGCCGACGCGGTGTAGTCATGATCCTGGTGCTCGATCAATCCAGCTCCATGAACACAGCGGCCGACCCAATCACGGGGCTCACCGCATGTCAGGCCATGGTGCAGGCCGCGCAGAACTTCATAACGCTGTTCAGCCCGTTTGACACCATCGGCATGATCAAGTTCGACATCACCGCGCATCTGGCCTACGCACCGGTCACTACCTGGGGAGACGGCTCACTCAGCGCGGCGATCGGAGCCATTACGTGTGGAAGCAACACGAATACAATTTCGGCGCTGCATCTGGCTTACACCGAGATCCAGAATGTGAACCTTCAGTTGGCGGAAAACACCATCGTACTGTTCACTGACGGATCGCCCAACGGCATCAGCGCTACATTTCCGATTCGCGCGTTGGCCGGGCAGGCCATCGGAGCCAATGGGGACTCGCGCTGGGGACCGGCGGTACCGAATCCCGGGCCACCCGTTCAGCCGAACACCAACTACTATGACGGCACGGCGAATTGCACCGACCAGGGTCCAGCGGACGCAAACGGCGTCAACCAGGAGCGCATCTGCGTCAACATGCCGCTGGTTTGCCCTGCCGCAACCGTCAATTCGACCGTTACCGGAACGCTGGCGCAGTGGGGCGATCAGGATTCTTACGGCGGCTCGACCTACGGGTTGGCGCAACCGATCGACACCGACCCCAACCCCAGCTTCCCGGCGAGTTGTTCCACAGTAGCCGGAGATCAACCTGCCAGCACGTATGTACGGCAGTACATCGCGTATATACCCGACAACGACAAGTACGGCAATAGCCTGCACGGCGTCACGGCCACAGGGGCCGGCGCGCCTTCGCCGTATCCCAATTCCGTATCCGGCGGCTTAGTCACGCGGGATTTCTGGCTGTTCCAGACCAGTAATCTATGCAGCCCGGATGGGACGGTCTCGCCCAACTGCAAGAATACCGGCGATCTGTGGTCGAATCACGCCGGCATTGGAACCGGATCCAACTTCTTCCCGACGAACAATCCATATCCGAACGCGAACACCTACGGCGGGTTCTTCCGCCCCGACCAATCCAATACCGTGGTGGCCGCGAGCATGAACGGAACCATGGCGCAAGCCAACACCATCCGCAGCGATACCACGTATCACCCGATCATCGACGTCATTTACCTGACCGGCAACGGCACGGATTCGGTGGACCGTGAATTCCTGCCCATCGTGGCGAACTATCCGACCATTCCCGCGCTTCCCTACGACGCCGTTTACGTGTCGGGTCAGATTACCAATCTGTACAACAATCCGGCTTATGTGACCACGCAGGAGACGGGGAAATACTTCGTTACCGCGAATCGCAACGATCTGAACTCCTTATTCGCACAACTCGCCTCGGAACTGCTGCGCTTGAGCAAATAGATGCCGATCCTCGCATTAACTTTGCTGGCATTCTGGCAGGCGCCACCCGCAGCGGCGGTGCTTCGGGACGGATGCTCCGCTTACGATCAGCAAGTCGCCGTGATCGGCTCTGGCGATCAAGTGGTCGTGGATCATGCCATCGCCGGGGGGGACGGCACGTGCTATCAAATCGCCGTCACGCACAACGGAAAGTCAATCACCGGATACTTCCTGGGAGACAGCCTGCCAGCCATCCAGGCATTCGTCAAAGAGCGGGAGAAAATCAGCGAGGTTCGCCTGGAGGCGATTGCGACACAACCGCTGCCCGCGCCGGTAGCGGCCAAGCCCGCGACTGGGTCGCCATCGGTGACCACGAAAGAATCCGCGCCGCCGCCCCCTCCTGAAGTCTTCGAAAATTTCTCAGGGCACACCTCCAACGGAAAAGTAGTCAGTCTTTCCGGACTGGGCGGGCGCGTCATCGTGCTGAGCTTCTGGTCGGCCAAGAGCGGAACTTCGAAGAGCCAGTTGATGGGCATGGTTTCGATGTACCGCCAGTACAAGGGGCGCGGTTTATCGGCGTTGGGGGTCAGCATGGACCCGAATCCGAAGCACATCGACCAGGCGCTGGACGACATCACGCTCACCTGGCCCCAAGTGGCGGATCCGGGCGGCTTGGCCGCGCGGCACAAAGTGGATCCCCGTCTCGGAAAAATCTTCGTGCTCGATTCCGCGCACCGGATCGTCGCCAGCGGGACCACCCTTGCGGAAGTGCAGCCGAAAATCCGCGAACTGCTGGCCCAGTAATCTACTGCGTTCCCGCGTTGACTCCCGACGCGAGAAAACCTCCATCCACGGCAATGCATTGGCCGGTAATAAAGCTGGCGGCATCGGAAGCCAGCAACACGGCTGCGCCCACCAGTTCCTCCGCGCGCCCGAAGCGGCGCATCGGGGTGCGGGTCAGCAGCTCGCGCCCACGCTCGGTGCGGTCGAGCAGATCCGCGTTCAGCTCCGTTCGGAACACGCCCGGAGCGATCGCATTCACGTTAATCCCGCTTTGCGCCCATTCCACGGCCAGACTCCGCGTCAGGCCCAGCAGCGCCGCCTTGGACGCCGCGTAGGCCGCCACGCCGTTCAGGCTGACGAACGAGTTCAGGGACGTGATGTTGATAATCCGCCCGCGTCCGCTCGCGCGCAGCGGCTCATAAAACGCCTGGCAGGCCCGGAGAACGCCGGTAACGTTGGTGTTCTGCACCGAATCCCACTCGGTTTCGCTCAAGTCTTTCAGGGCGGCCTTGGACATGCGACCCGCGGCGTTTACCAGCACATCGACGCCCCCGAGCTGTTCGACCACGGTCGATTTGAACGCGTCCAGCGATGCTCGGGAAAGCACGTCCACCGGGATTCGCAAGGATCGGCGGCCCAGCTTTTCAATCTCGGCAGCCACGGTTTCAACCAGGTCGGCACGCCGTCCGGTAGCGGCGACATCCGCACCCGCTTCGGCGAGCCCAACGGCGATCGCGCGTCCCAGCCCCGAAGTTCCTCCGATTACAACCGCAACCCGCCCATGAAGGTCCAGAGTAAGCATCGATTGCACTATACGGACGCGACGCGGGGCGTGTCAAAGCAGGAGAATCAAATCGGGCATTGAGTTTTTCTGATTTTCGCGACACCCTCGCGATGCCTACTCGAAGGGAATCGCCACTTCGCAATAGCTGCCAGGCGTAGCGGCTTCGACGGCGGCGGCGACTCGTTCCGCGTAGCGGCGTAACACAGGCCATTGCTGGTTTCCGAGGACCACGAAAGCGATCTTTCTGCCTGTCATGTTTTGCTGATAGCGCATATTCTTGTCAGTAGTGATTAGAACCTCGAAACCGGCCCCTTCCGCCTCCGCGAGTAGTTCGCCATTGGCGAGCCTGTCCCAACCGCGCTCGATCGCTTCCACTACGATATGTCCTTTGAGGGCGTATCGAAGTGGCGCCGGCGTGCCGTTATCGAACAGAATGAGCATCCACAGTCGACGGCGGGTGTTGCACTGTAGGAGCGTCGAGGCTTCGCGCCGCGAATCTCAGCACGGCCGTCACTTGCTCGCGCGTAACGTGAAACCAGTCGATGATCTCGTCGACGGTGGCCCCTGCTTCCAGATTCTCGAACACGACCGACACGGGCGTCCGCGTGTCGCGAAATACCCATGCACCGCTACGCTTCCCGGGAACGCTTTCCACGACGGGACATTGCGACCAATCGAGACTCGCCACGTTCTCAGGGTACCGCGCTGGCAACGCTCCTGGTCACGTCATCTCCCTCACCACATCCAAAAACGCCTTCAACAGCGGAGACTTGTCCTCGCGACGCCACGCGACCGCCAACTCCAGTTTCGGCGTCACTCCCGCCAGTGGCTTATACAACAACCCCTTTCGCGACAGATTCTGCAACGTCGCCGGCACCAGCGCGACTCCGATCCCGGCCGCCACCAGGCTCACAATCGTCTGCATCTGCGCTTCCTGCACAATGCGAGGACTGAATCCCGCACGCTGGCACATGCTGATCAACTGATCGTAGAGGACCGGCGAAAGCTCGCGCGGAAAGCCGACGAAGGATTCTCCAGCCAACACGCGCAGCGGCACGCGCGCCCGGCCCGCGAAACGATGCGCCGCCGGCATCGCGACCACCCACGGCTCGCGCGTAATGGTGCGGACCTCGATGTCGGTCTCATTCACCGGAGGCCGCAAAAAACTCACCTGAATGCGCCCGGCGCGCAGCGCCCGCGTCTGTTCGTCGCCATGCAGCTCATGCAGCGTGAGATGAACATCGCGAAAGCGCTCGCGAAATACGCGAACAACATCGGGAAAAACGCCATACAGCGCGGACGTGACCGCGCCCACGCCCAGGTGTCCCACTTCTCCGCGCCCCGCGAGCCGCGCGAGCCGGATCGCTTCCCCCGCCTCCACCAGCGTCGCCCGCGCTCGATCCAGAAATACACTGCCCGCCTCGGTCAGCGAAACGCGGCGCTGCGTGCGTTCGAGAAGTTTGACGCCCAGTTCCCGTTCCAGCTGCTGAATCTGCTGGCTAAGCGCCGGCTGAGCGATCGACAACCGCTCCGCCGCGCGCCGGAAATGCAGCGCTTCCGCGAGTGCAACGAAATACCGCAAATGGCGCAGTTCCATTGATCGATCCCAAGTATCAATATATCAAGAGCGCGTATTAGACACTTATGAATCCAGTGCCGTCTAATGGATATATAAGTGTGGATTGTACGACTCGCGCTGCGCCGTCCCTACACGTTTGTGGTGATGGCCATGGCCATCTTGTTGATGGGCATTGTGGCCATCGTGCGCATGCCCGCCGACGTCTTTCCTGAAATCAATATTCCGGTCGTCAGCGCCATCTGGACCTACGCGGGCGTCTCTCCCGACGAAATGGCGGATGTGATCACCACCCGCTGCGAACGTGGCTACACCACCGGCGTCAACGATATCGAGCACATGGAGTCGCAATCGCTCGCCGGGCTCGCCGTGGTCAAGATGTTTTTCTATCCCAAGGCGCGGATCGACGCAGCGGTGGCACAGGCGACGGCGCAATCGCAGTCGATTCTCGCGGTGCTGCCCACCGGCATCCATTCGCCGAATGTGATCCGCTATAACGCGGCTTCCGTCCCGATTCTTCAGCTCGGCATTTCGAGCGACGCAATGAGCGAGGGGCAGCTCTACGACCTGACGTATAACTTCCTGCGCACGCAGCTCGCCAACACGCAGGGCGCGAGTTTCCCGCTGCCGTATGGCGGCAAACCGCGCCAGATCATGGTCGATCTGAACCTGGATTCGCTGTTTGCGCACAGCCTTTCCGCGAGCGATGTTTCCAATGCGTTGAACAATCAGAGCCTGATTCTGCCGACTGGCAGCGCCAAAATCGGCACGCGCGAATATCGTGTCGAGCTGAACAACAGTCCGCGCGTTCCGGAGGCGTTCAACAATCTGCCGGTGAAAACGGTAAACGGGACCACCATCTATTTGCACGATGTCGCCCAGGTGCGCGATGGAGCGGCGGTGCAGACCAACATTGTGCGCCATGACGGACGCCGCGGCGCGCTGCTCACCGTGCTGAAGAACGGCGACACGTCGACCATCGAAATCGTCGGCAAGATCAAAGCCGCGCTGCCCGCAATTCTGGCGTCGTTTCCCAAGGAGTTTCACGTCACCACGCTGTTCGATCAGTCCATCTTCGTGCGTGCGGCGATTGCCGGCGTGATCAAGGAAGCCCTGGTCGCGGCGGCGCTTACCGGCGTCATGATTCTGCTGTTCTTAGGAAGCTGGCGCAGCACGCTGATCGTCTGCATCTCGATTCCCCTGTCGATTCTGACCTCGCTCGCGATTCTGTACGCACTCGGCGAGACGATCAACATCATGACGCTCGGCGGGATGGCGCTGGCGGTGGGAATTCTGGTGGACGACGCGACCGTCGAGATCGAAAATATCCATCGCAACCTCGGCATGCGCAAAGGCGTCGTGGAAGCGATTCTGGACGGCGCACGGCAGATCGCGGTGCCGGCGTTCGTCTCAACGCTCTGTATCTGTATCGTCTTCGTGCCGGTGGTGTTTCTCACCGGCGCAGCGAAGTTCCTGTTCACTCCGCTGGCAATGGCGGTGGCGCTGGCGATGGCCGCGTCTTACCTGCTTTCGCGGACGCTGATCCCCACCATGATCCGCTATCTGATTCCCGCTGAGCTGCGCTTGTACCAGGGGCCCGAAGGCGAGGCCGACGTCGGCGACGCGGGCGTGATCTGGTACGTTCACCACCAGTTTCACAAGGGATTTGAGAAAATGCGCGACGTGTACGCGGGACTTCTGACCTCCGCGCTGGCGCATCGCAAGCTGGTGGTTGCATGTTTCGTTGTCGTTTCGGCATCCTGCGCGGCTTTGTACCCGTTCATCGGAACCGATTTCTTCCCTCAAGTGGACGCCGGGCAGATCCGGCTGCACGTCCGCTGCCCCGGTGGGACGCGCATTGAAGAGACCGAACAGAGATTCGCCGAAGTGGAAGCGTCTATCCGGCGCATCATCCCGCACGAAGAATTAGCCGACGTGCTGGACAATATCGGCCTTCCGTATAGCGGATACAACCTGGCTTTCTCGGACTCCGTTACACTGGGTCCGGCCGATGGCGAGATTCTGGTTTCGCTGAAGCAGGGCGAGCATCATTCCACGTGGGATTACGT
>Ga0209415_10006326_pt1 | contig 21096 bp, 14 predicted proteins | sample PeaSoiSIISIP2007_FD_187696 | JGI IMG/M metagenome (GOLD analysis project Ga0209415, IMG submission 187696) | Peat soil microbial communities from Weissenstadt, Germany - SII-SIP-2007 (SPAdes) (version 2) | ecosystem: Environmental > Terrestrial > Soil > Wetlands > Peat | place: Germany...
CGACGGCGGCGGCGGGAGCCAAGGAAGGAGCGGCGACGGACGCGGCCGGCGCGGCGGACGCCGCGGGCGAAGCCGCGGGGACCGCCAGAGCCGACGCCGCGGGCGCGGACGCCGCCGGGGCCGCGGCGGCGGAGGCCGCTATGGAAGGAACGGCGGACGCCGCGGCGCGCGGAGCGGCGGGCGCGGCGAGCGCCGAGACGGACAGCGCCGGAGCGGACAAGACCGGGGCGCCGAGCAGCGCCGGCGCCCTCAGCGCCGCGCCGATCGGGAACGCGGACGGAGCCGCGATCGCGGCCGCCGACGCGCCGACCGCGCCCTCGACGGGAGCGACGCGGAGGACCTGGGCCCCGGCCGGAACCGAGGAGCTCAGCAGAAGGCTCAACGCGACGAGCGCGGAGAGGGTCTTCATGGGCTTATCTCCCGTCCGCGGCCTTCTTCGGAGCCTTCGCCGGCTTCGCCTTGCCCTCGCGCGTGATCGTGCGCTTGAGGTTCGCGCGGGCCTTCTCGGCCTCCTTCTCGCGGTCGGCCAGCCACTTCGAGAACTCCTTGTCGGCCTCGCGCTTCTCGATGAGGGCCGTGACCTCGGGCGTGTGCGACTCGATCTGCTCGGGCGTGAAGACCTCCTGCAGGTCGCGCGTGTTGTAGTGGAAGACCACCATCACGCGCGGGTCGGCCTGGCCGTTCACGTACCAATGTCCGTCGGCGCGCTTCTGCGCGTCTCCCTCGATCAGCGCGCGGCCGACGAGGTTGACCTCGATCGACTCGTCGAACTGGGCCTGGTAGGGCTCGCGGCCGGTGCGGTAGACGTGGCCGACGAGGATGTAGCCCTTCTCGTCCTCCCACAGCTCGGTGCGGTCGGGGCGGACGAAGACCTTGTAGCTGCGCTGCGTGTACGGCGACGCGTACTGCAAGGTCACGGAGTCGCCGTCGCGCGCCAGGCGCAGCAGTCGGCCGGCGACCTTCTCGTTGACGTTGCGCGGGAAGTCCGGGAAGTGGCGGTGGTAGTAGTTCTTGAGCCAGCGCTCCGCGCCCTCGAGTCCGCCCTTCGACGCGGCCTTGAAGGCGGACGTCTGGCGCGCGAGCTGGAGCTCCTCGGGCAGGCGCATGCCGTTGGAGTCGGGGTAGCGCCAGATCTTGTTGAGCATGATGACCGCGGCGTCGAGCGTGGCCTCGCTGTAGGCGCCGTTCTTCATCTGGTGGTACAGGCGCGACATGACTTCCTTGATCACGATGCCGCGGTAGAAGGCGATCTGGTGCCACGACGACGAGTCGGGGTTGCGCCAGCGCGAGGACGCGCGGCCCTTCGCGGTCTTGGCGCTGCTCGGGCCGTACATCTGGCGGCGCTCCAGCCAGTCCAGGTACTCGCGCAGCTGGTATTTATTGACGGAGACCTGCTCGAACGCGGCCAGGCCCAGCACCGCGCCGAGCGCCTTCTCGACCGACGCCGTGTCGGTCACGCCGTGGATGAAGTGGCCGCGGCCGGGCAGCGAGCGCAGGAAGCCCGGCGCCTTCGCCGGGTCGCCGAGCACGAGGACCTGGCTCGGCTTCAGCACGCCCGCGCCGCCGTGCTCGGGGTCCAGCTCCGGCGCGGCCGCGTACAGGGCGTTGAACAGGCGGCCCGCGTTGAGCTTCAGCGAGTTCGCCTGCGAGTAGTAGATCGTCTTGCCCTCGGCGTTCGAGCCGATCTCCACTTTATAGACGAAGCCCGCCGCCTTGAGCGCGCGGTTGAACGCGCTCGCCCACGCGGCCGGCTCCACGCCCGCCGGGACCTCGCCGCCGTAGATGTACGGGGCCTCCAGGCTCGGCTGTCCGAACGCGGCGCTCGCGCCCTTCGCGCCGACCTTCTTCGCGACGTCCGTCGCGATCTCTTGAAAACGCGCGATCGTGGCCGGAGCGAACGGCGTCTGGTCGGCGATCAGCGGCTTCGGGTTCGCGGCCTTGGAGTTGTGCGCGGCGATGCGCGCGCCGTTGTAGCTGGCGACGATGACCGGGTTTCCGGTGCGCGTCTTGAGCTTGGAGATCAGCACCGACTCGGCCGAGTTCTCCCCCTTCTCCGGGCGCGCGGTCGCGAACACCACGCGCACGCCCTTGTCGGCGAGCGCCTCGATGTACGCGACGATCTTGTCGCCGGCCTCGGCGGGCTTGTCCAGCGTGTCGAGGATCACGACGACGCGCGGGTAGAGCTTCTCCAGCGCGGGCGCGGCGGCCGACTCGGCGGCGGCAGCGGCGTCGGCGGGAGCGTCGTCGGAGGCCGCGGCGGAGCGGTCGAAGAACGCGTTCGCGGCTCCGGCCGCGCGCGTGCCGCCGGCCTGCTCGCCGGCCGCGGGCGCCATGGCACTGACGAGGCCGCGGGCGGCGTCGAGGGGATTCTCGGCGGCCGCGGCGGAGGGAGCCGGCGCGGCGGCGGCCGCGGGCAGGGACAGCTCCGCGGGAGCGAGGATCGGGTTCGCGCTCGCGGCCGGGGCCGCGGCGGACGCCGCCGACGCGGGGCCGGCCGCGGGAGCGGCCGCCGACATCGCGGGAGCGGAGAGAGCGGCCGTGGGGAGCGCGCGCGCGGAGAGCGACGGCGCCGCCAATATAGAAGAAACCCCGCCGATGAGGGCGGGGCTGCTCAGGCTCCTCGGCGCGGCCGCGGCGGCCGCTCCGGGCGCGGCGCTCAGGGCGCCGACGGCACGGACGACCTCCACTTGCGCGAAGGCCGGGGACAGAGCCCCCAGGAAAATCAGGACACTGCAGATCGAGGACATGACCGCTTTCGGCGTTCTCTTCACGATAGCTCCCTGCATCGTTCGAGTCTGGTGCGGCTTCGTCGGCATCGTATCACAGGCCTCTCCGAGACCGACGGGTCCAAGGGCCCAAGACGGACGTGGCAATGGTCCCAACGTTCCGTGGGCCCGCGCCGTCGAGGGAAAATCGCGTTCACGTCACGCTCCGTCGACGGGCCCGAGCGGGCGCGCGTCGAGAGATTGGAGGAGCTCGAGCGTCAGCAGGTAGGCGTTGCGGTAGTGCTCGAGGCTGAAGGCGGCCATCGTGTCGCGCTCGGTGTGGATGATGTCGAAGATCACGTCCTGCGACGCGCCGAAGACGGTGATCGCGGGGATGCCGGCCTCGCGGAAGGTCGAGGAGTCCGCGTCGCCGCCGTCCAGGTGCGACTCGACGAGCGCGCGGCCCTTCTCCGCCGCGACCGCGCGGATGCGGTCCAGCAGAGCGCGCGTGGAGTTGTTCTGCCACGAGAACGTGCCGTCCACCGCGAGCGTGTCGAGGTTGACCATCGCGTCGATCTTCGCGCGCTGCGCCGGCGTCAGCGACTCGAGATAGTGCTTCGAGCCGATGAGCCCCTCCTCCTCGCGCGCGAAGGCGATGAAGACGATCGTCGCGTCGGTCTCCTGGTCGCGCAGGGCTTGATAGAGGTTGGCGACCATGGTGGCACCCGTGCCGTTGTCGATGGAGCCCGCGCCCGCGCTGACCTTGTCGTGGTGGCCGCCGACCACGATCACGCGGTCGGTGCGGCCTTTCTTAATGACAAGGATATTATTGCGGCCGCGACCCGCGTCCTGCAGGACGATCTCCTCGGGATGCGCTCCGGCCAGCTTAAAGAGGTCGACGACGTACTTTTCGCGCTCGGGGTTCGTCGCCGGCAGGCGCTCCAGGCGCCCGCGCAGCTCGTCGTCGGTGGCGACGGCCTCGGGCGCGGCGGCGCGCGCGGCCTCGGCGCGGCGGACGTCGGCGAAGAGCCGGCGCGCGCTCTTTGCGAATCCCTCGGGGCTCCGCAGCTCCGCGCGCTGGCGCTCCCACTGCGCCTCGCGCTTGGCGAACTGCTCGGGCGTCTCGCGCTCGACCGTGCGCGTGAGCTTTCCGTCCTCGCTCGACAGCGTCTCGGAGCGCACGTACTCGGCGCCGCGGCGGTAGGTCACGAGGTGGCGCGAGCCCGACGGCGCGACGACGTAGACCTGGACCACGCGCCCGCTCGGTGCGTAGACGTACGCGTCGCCGCCGACGTTCTCGTACGTCCAGCCGGACGCGAGCAGCGCGCGCGGGTCGGACAGGCGCGCGTCGTCGAGGCCGGTCAGCGGCGCGGAAAGCCCCGCGCGGCGCGCGGCGGCGAGGTAGGCGCTCCCCGCGCTCGGCGTGCGCGCGGGCGCGGGCTTGATCGCATCGGGACGGATCTCGTAGACGACCGGCAAGCCGGGGTTCACGCCCGCCGCCTCGCGGCGCACCTGCGAGGGCCGGCGCGTGCCGTCGAGCATGATCACGAAGTGCGGCTTCGTCCCGGTCTCCGCGTCCACGTCGATCCCGACGCCGCGCACGCTGCGGATGCCGGTGAACGCCGCGACCGCCTCCTGGTGGTCGTCGGCGATGCGGCGCAGGTCGCCGAAGTTCAGGCGGCGCGCGGGGTCAAGTAATGTTCGAGCTGCGGACTCGTCCGCTGCGGCGGCGGCCGGCGCGGCGACGGCAACCGTAACGACAGCCGGAGCCGCGAGGCCAGCCGGAACGGCGGAGAGAGCGACGGGGGCCGAGAGCAACGGCGAAACCACAGAGAATCCGGACGCGCCCATAACGGAAGCGCCGGGCGCCAGGACGGAAACGGGAGCGACGGGAACGAAAAGACTCGGAGCGGAGAGGACGGGGGCGGCGGCGCGGATCTGCGCGGACGCGGCGGTCGCGAGGAGGAGGAGCGGGAGAGAGAGGGCGCGTGTCTTCACGGCCGCAGTCTATCAAGCGCCCGCGCGCGGCCGAAGACCCGAAGGGCCCGAAAACGGCGAGGGAAAAGGCCTAACGCGGCGAACCCGAAGGACTTAGGGCGCGACGGGTTCGACTTCGAAGCGGATCTGGGCCTCGATCGCGGCGAGGTTGCGCTGGGCTTCCTCGGCGGTCGCGCCGCCGACCTCAAGCATGGCCACGCGCGTGTAGCCGCCGTTCTTCTCGGTGGAGACGACCTCGCCCACGTGCATGACCTTGCGGAAGCGGATGAAGCCGGGCAGCTTCTGGGCGGAGGCCGGGAGGTCGAGCACCGTGATCTTGCCGGGCTTGTCGGTGTTGATGAAGTCGCCGTCGAGATGGATGAGCGGCTGGGCCGGCTTGTACGCGCGGCCGCCCACGCCGGTCGCGGCCATGAAGCCTTCCTCCACCATGTCCACGCCCCAGACGTGCAGGACCCAGTCGCGCACGTAGGAGCCGCCCATGCGCGCGTTGGCCTCGATCAGGCGCGGGCCCTCGGAGGTGACCTTGCCCTCCATGTGGATGACGCCGTCGTTGAGGCCGAGCGCGCGCGCGGAGGCGATGGCCTGGTCGATGGCGGCGCGCTGATCGTCCGCGTGCAAGGTGCTGGGCAGGCGCGAGCCGGTGGCCAGGAACGAGGGCTCGCGCGTGGGCTTGTTGTCGGTGATGGACTCGAACATCACCTCGCCGGCGCGCATGACCAGGTCCACGTCGTACTCGTGGCCGTCGAGGTACTGCATCAAAAGAAGATCGGAGTTGGTCGCGAAGACGGGATCGGTGCGCGGGTTGACCAAGGCGCTGATGCGCTCGTAGGCCTCGACCGCCTCGTCGATGTTGTTCACGCGCTCGGTGCCGATGGCCTCGGCGCCGGAGACGGGCTTGAGCACCGCGGGGAAGCCCACGCGCTCGGCCGCGGCGCGGAAGCGCGCGAGCATGGCCACGTGCTCGCCCTGATCCTCGGCGGTGGTCAGGTTCCCCACGACGGCGCGGCGGGCGGCGGGCACTCCGGCCGCGTCCAAAACTTCCTGGGTCTGGAACTTGCTGCGCGCGGTGGTGGCGGCGGCCTGCGTGTGGTACGGGAGCCCCAGCTCGCGCGCGACGTCGGCGGTCAGCTCCACGTCGTCCTCCCAGAAAGTGGTGATGCCGTCGATCTTGCCGTTCTTGCGGACCGAGGCGAGCAGCTTCTTGCGCGCCTCGGCCAGGGCCTCGGCGGGCTTGGTGTTGTCGGTGGCGATCAGCTCGGAGACCAGGTCCTTGGCCCAGATCGTGGGCTTGTCGATCAAGATGATCTTGACGCCCAGCTCCTTGGCGCGCTCGAAGACGAAGCGCTTGCCCTGGTAGCCCGCGCCGACGATGACGATGCGCTTGCCCTTGAGCGCGTCGCGGCGCGCGCGCTGGAGCATGGTCGCGATCAGCTCGCGCGAGTGGGTGCCGACGCGGTCGGGCGCCACGTAGGCGTCGAGGTTGTACTGGCCGCCGGAGTCGTGGTCGTTGACCTCGATCATCACGGGGACCAGCTCGTCGCCGCGCTTCTCGATCATCACGTCGAGGCCGATCAGATCGGTCTGCGCCTGGCGGCCGCCGTTCTCCGGGCGCGAGAGGCCCTTCTCCATCTTCATGATGGCGGAGAGCATGGTCGCGCCCATCGCGCGCACGCGCGCGTCGAGGGCCTGCGCCTGCGCGGGCGTCAGCTTCCAGTCCTTGAGCAGCTGCTCCCAGGGCTCGACGGTCGCGTTGTCGCGCGGGTCGGCGGCCTCGGCGGTGGTGGGCTTGCCCCACGGGCCGACGCGCGCGAAGATGTCGGTGGTGACGGCGCCGTCCCAGGGCGTGCGCGCGGCGAGCACGCGCAAGGTGGTCTCCATCTTGCGGCCGTCGCGCTCGAGCGGCGCGGACATCACGCGGCCGCTGACGATGACGGCCCCGTCCTGGGTCATCAGCTCGCTGTTGGCCAGCGCGATGGCGTGAGCCGCGATCTCGGCGCGCTGGTCCTTGCGGAAGAACTGCACGCCGCGGCCGGAGTGGAAGCGCACGCCGGACGGCTTCACGACGATCTCGGCGCCCTGGTAGTGATCCAGGAACGCGTCGACCTTGCGGCGGATCTGCGCGTCCTTATCGGCGCCTTCCGGCATGGCAGCCACGGCGACGTGGCCGGGGCCTTCGTGCGCGGCCAGTGGGTTCTGCGGCATGGCGAAGGTCAGCATCGCGGGGACTTCGACCCCGTTCTGCGCGCCGACGATGCTCATCAGCATCTTGTCGTTGACGATGGTCTCGAGGTGGAGCGAGCTGGACTGCGGGAGATCGAGGTTGCGCTCGAAGGGCGCGCCGTCGTCGCGGTCGTTGGCGCCCATGGTGAAGTAGTTCGCGAAGTAGCGCACGACGCGCGGGACCTTGTACTCGACGATCGTCGCCTGGCCGTGCGCGTCGAAGGAGACGCCCTTCTTCATCAGCAGGCGCGTGCGGCCGTCCGGGAACTCCTGCTGGATCAGCCACGACGCGTCGAGGACCAGGTTCACGTCGCCGGGAGACTGGACGCCGCCCTCGCGCGCGATCGCGACCTTGTGGCGGGAGCCGGGGGCCAGGATGACGACGGTGGGCCGGCTCGAGTCGACCTCCTCGGTCACGGTCGCGGTCTTATAAGAAGGAAGATGATTCTCTTCCAGGCTGGCGGCCAGCTTGGTCAGCTCGCGCGCCTCGGCGCCCTCGGGGCTGGCGTAGGTGCGCTCGACGAAGGCCGGGGACGCGGCCTTCTTGAGGCCGGAGGCGCGGCGCGGAGCGTCGTTGTCCGCGGCGGGCGCGGAGACCGCGCCGCCGTTCGCGCGGCCCGACGTGTCGAAGACGCGGCGCAGATGGCCGGCGGCGTCGACGCTCGGATCCGCCAGCGGCGCGGCGGCGCGCTCCGCCTGCTCGCGCGCGGCGGCGGGGCCTTGATCCGCGGCGGGCGCGGAGAGAGCGGCGGCCGCGGCGGGCTGACCCGGCTCGGCGGCCGGAGCGGCGAAAGCCGCGGGCGACGCCGCCGGAGCGGTCAGCGCGGACGGAGCGAACGCGGGAGCGGACAGCGCGGCTGGCGCGGCCAGCGCGGCCGGCGCCGACATGGAGAGCGAGCCGGTGAGCGACGCGCCGAGAGGCGCGAGCGACGGCGCGCTCAGCGCAGGGGTTCCTGGAATAATGGGGGTGACGGGCGCCGCGACGGCGTCGACGCCCGCGACCTTCGTCTGCGCGCGCGCGGAAACGGCGAGGCACAGCCCCGCGATCAGCGCGACGAACGCCCGAGACGATTTCATGACCGTACATTATTGATCATGATCAACCCCCTTGCCAGGGGTCGAAAGTCCCGAGTCCTCGTCGGGCCTTTCGCCCCCTGGCAAGCCCCGTCGCGGCACCTTATACTCACTCCCATGAGACCCCTCTGGCGGTCCCTCGCGTTCGCCGCGCTCGTCGCGTATCCCGCGGCCGCGGCGGTGGTGGACATGCCGGGCCTCACGGCGGCGGTCAACCTGGCGGCGACCGCCCCGGCGTTCCGCGCCTCCGTCGTCTCGCAGATCCAGCTCGCCGGCTCGCTCAGCGCCCTGCGCGCGCCGACGCTGACGCCCCTCATCACGGCCGCGCCCACCGCCGCCGATCCTTTCCACGCCGAGTCCGCGCGCTTCGTGGGCGCCCTCGTGGCCTCGCCGGAGGCGGTCGCGGCCGTGGCCCCGCAGTTGAGCGCGGCCCTCGGCGATCACGGCGACCAAACCGTCGACCTCCTTTTAAAAGCGTCCGCGCGCTTCCACGCGGCGATCCCGGATCATCCCGAGCTGGCCACTCAGCTGGGCGACCTGACCCACGGCCTCGATCTCACCAACGCCGACGCCATGCGCGAGTTCGCTGGCCGCCTGGACGCGGCGTTCGAGAACTCCCGCGCGCGCGCCGACGCCGCGGGCGGCGAGGCCGCCACCGTGGGCGCGCATTCGTCCCACGGGTCCGGCCTCCTCCATCAAGGCGAGAAGCCGGCCATGTCCGACGCGGAACTGCAGGCGTACGCGGCTTCGCATATGGTCGTGACGCCGCGCGGCCTCACGCGCGTGAACTTCGATTCCGGCGACTACCGTCCCGAGTACGACGCCGCCCTGCGCCGCCTGGGCGTGGACATGATCGTCATCAAGACGCCGTCGCGCGCCGAGGTGACCAAGTTCACCGAAGAGGACGGCTACCATCTCAAGTCCGAGTACGAGCGCTGGGTCATGCCCGTGCGCGACGTCGACGAACACATGGCCGCCCTCGGCAAGGCCGACCGCCAGCGCCAGTTCCGCAAGGCCCTCGCCTCCAGCGACGGCGTCACCGTGAAGCAGGGCCCGCTCACCGTCGCGCAGTACGAGCAGTGGTACAAGATTTACGAGGACGAGGTCGTCGGCAAGCCCGGCGGCAAGCGCAACGTCGCGCTGGACATGGCGCGCAAGCTGGACGAAAAAGGCCAACTCGGCGAGGGCAAGGAGTGGTACGGTCTTTTCTTTTACGACAAGGACGATCCCACGAAGATGGTCGGCGGCGTCATCAGCAAGGCCGCGCCCGACCGCGGCATGTTCATCCTCGGCTACGCCGCCTACCGCCCCGAGCTGAAGGACGCCAACCCCATGACCCGCGTCTTCGTGGAGTCCGCGAAGCTGGCGCGCTCCCTCGGCTTCAAAGTCCTCAGCTTCGGCCAGGACACCAACTTCTTCGGCTACGACTACAGCCTCGGCCTCATGGGCAGCAAGGCCGGCTTCCTCCTCTCGCCGTACCCCGAGGACCAGATCACGCTGGCGAAAGTCCTCGACACCTCGAAGATCGCCTCGGTGACGAACGCCCAGGGCAAGAGCGGCGGCTACTTCTTCTTCGGCATCAAGCGCGACAGCGCCGTCGCCTCGCGCTACCTCGCCGCCCGCGACGAGGGCAAGACCCCCGAGGCCCAGGAGCTGCTCGGCTCCACCCAATATTTCAACGACCAGGTCGTCACCTCGAAGGACACCGTGATCGGCCGCCACTTCCGCGGCGACGACCCCAACGCGATCCGCGTCCCCGTCGGCATCGACGTCGTCGAGGCGCCGATGGCGCCGCCGAGTTCCGGAAATTAAACTCGGACCAGTCCAGCGCTTCGAGGAGCGACACCAACACTTAAGTTCCGCGGGCTTGTCTTCTGAATTTCCCGAAGTTGATAAGGCCTCGGGAAAGAGCGCGAGTCGCGGATCAACAACACTACAACTGTACGCTCTAGCCTTCTTTGTTAACTGGCCAGACGCGTAGCGGAGGTTCGATGGTGGGATCGAAGACCTCGCAAAGAACAGATGCGAGTTGATATTGCCAGCTTTCTTGCTGTTCAAGCTTCCGATTGTCGAACCGCAGATTTGTCGCGATTACGTGCGATTCATCGACTGGTATCTCGGGGTCAATAACAAGATCGATCCCAAGCCGTCTCATGGCCCCGACGGTCACAACAGCTACAAGCTGTGGAACGGCATCAAGGCGCTGCGGCGTCGCGACCCATTTCATTTCTCGAAAACGGGCGCGCCACAATGAGAGTCCATCCGTGTCGGTTTCCCTAGGGCGGAATGACTCGAAAGATGGAGGATTCCCATCATCGGTCACATGCCTTCGAAGGACGCGCCTTAGAAGCTGCTCTGCTTCATCCAGGCGTTGGAGCATTCCATCGGCAATGAGAATTCACCGAATCTGTCGATGAAAGAGTCTCTTGCCGCCTTCGAATCGCGAAAAATACACCTGACGCGTCGCGGTAACTTCGATCCTATCGAGACTGTCTTCGCCCCATCGCTCAAAGACGACCCCTCCCTCTCCATCCGGAAGGACTCGATTCGGGGCAGGGAAAGTACCAAGCTTCAGCATCGCGGTCACCACATTTAGGGCCTCGGTAATCGCTCCTGCACACGGTCGCCGGAGACCCTCGGCCTCAAGATCGGCGAAGATCACGAAACGCATATTCGAGACTTTCTCAGAGATAAGCCGCCATGCCTGGCGATTGCCAGCCTGAGCTGGATCAACAGCCATTAGGCCTGCTTCCTCGAGCGCGTCGGTTGAAACTGGAGACGCGGGGATAGGCGTCATGGTCAGGTCATCAACTTCAGCAGTTGCCATGGTACCCCCAAACTTTTTTTGCTTCATCCGAAGTGGTGGCGACAAAAGTGTCGATGATCGCATCATGGCCCAAATCGAGCCCGGCTTTGAGGTCGATCTTCTCGGATACAGGACCACGCGCGGTCAACTCAAGGCGGAGAACCTCTCTAGTAACGCCAGGCTTCGCATCTGTCAACAACGCACTCTGCAGTTTCCAATGTAAGCGCCCGGTCTTACCCGGCAACTGAAAGGCAGTCTGAATCGCCAATGTCTCGACTGGTCCGGGCTCGGTAGCTTCGACCAACGATAAACCGCGAAACAATTTAGACCAGTCCCGCGGCGTAGACCAGACAGTTCCCTTCGGGATGTGGTTTACATACGTCACTTCCCACTGATCAACTTCGACGTCGCCGACCTTCTGAGCGGCAATGAAATCTCTAAACTTAGCCCACTGAGAGTCAAATTCCGCATACACGGCTGAGTAGTGCGGATAAACTTCATTGACGCGCATCCAGTTGTAATGGAATCGTCCATTTTGCAACTGGATCATTCGGTCTTGGGCTTCATTCCGAATCTGTAGGCGAGTCGACGGTGTTGCCGTAAACTGCAACGAAAAGCCCCCAAGGCCTGCCCACGAACTCTCTGGCTCGAATCTTTCGTAAGCCGGTGCAAGAGTTGGAACGTCCTTGCCACTCGACCACTCCTTACCGAGTGTTGACCAAAGCATGCCTAGGTGGCCATTGGTCAGGAGTGACAATGGCTTGAATTGAGCGCCGAGAACCGTCTCGATCACGGGTGGATGATCGAATATATGTTTGGGGGCCACGGTAGACCTTTCCGGCGAGTTTCCAGAAGGCATGTTCTAGTCGTTCCTACCGTTCCGGGAACCCTGTGTTGATGTTATAGTGGGCAACTTCAGTAGTGTCAATCCCTTGGGTCAGTATAGTAATACACTTCAGGCCCGAACTGTACCAGGAAGTCCCTATTGGCTCGCGAGTATAACTGAACTTTCGGGTTGTCGCCATCCCCAGGCTCACCTTGCTCTAGCGAATCAGCGCCCGTCGAAGGACGGGGTCGACGCGCTGCGAAGGGAGCCGATCTGGCCGGCGTCGATGCGGCGGCGCTCGGGGGGAGCGGGCTTCTCGGGGATGGACATGGCGTCGTCGGGCTCGAGGTCGATGACGGCGGCGCGGCGGACCTTGACGATGGCGAAGGGCTGGCAGAGCACGTCGGCCACGAACGGCTTCTTCGCGGCGATCTCTTTGTAGAAGACGTTGAGGCGGTTCGCATCCAGCATGTCCTGCTGGACGATGACGCGGACTTTCACGCCGGCGGTGCGCGTCTGGCCCATGAAGACGACGACGACGTTCTCGGTTTGAAAGTCGACGGCGGGGACCGGCGCGTCGGCGTCGTGGCGGCGCCAGATCTCGCTCCACTTGGCCTGATCGCGGACGGCGACGATGAGGGGCGCGGTGATGCCGCTGTGCTCGCCTTCCAGGCGCTCCCAGCCGGGCTCGGCGCGGACGGAGACGGCGAGGAGGACGGCGGCCAGGGCGAGCGTCGCTTCCTTCATATAGTGATGGTATCAAGGCCGGCTGCGTCTCCTACGGGTCGAATGGGCCTGAGGCGGCGGTCGAAGGTCCCAGCGCGGCTTGGGACCTCGGGACGCGCCGCGGAGTGGTAGAATGGGCGCATGAACTTCGCCCTCTTCCTCGCCTTGACGCTGGCCGGCTGCGCGCACGCCGCCGCCATCCATCTCACGCCCGACCAGGCGCGCGCCATCGGCATGAAGATCTGGCAGAACGAGGCCGGGGGCAAGGTGCAGTTCCTCACCTGGTGGAACCCGGGCGAGGACTTCGGCTCCTTCGGCATCGGCCACTTCATCTGGTATCCGGCGGGCAAGAAAGGGCCGTTCACGGAGAGCTTCCCCCCCGTGCTCGACGACCTCGCCGCCTCCGGCGAGACCTTGCCCGCCTGGCTGCAGGGACATCCGCCCTGCCCGTGGAACGACCGCGACTCCTTCATGAAGGACATGGACGGGCCGAAGCTGACCGAGCTGCGCGCCTTGCTGGCGCGCACCGTCGACGTGCAGGCGCTCCACGCCGCGCATCGTTTGGAAGACGCCCTGCCGAAAGTTTTGGACGCGGCGCCCGAGGCCGAGCGCGCCGGATTGCAGAAGCGCTTCGACGCCGTGGCCGCCGCGCCCAACGGAGTGTACGCGCTCGTCGACTACGTGAACTTCAAGGGCGAGGGCACCAGCCCCACCGAGCGCTACGACGGCCTCGGCTGGGGGCTCCTGCAGGCGCTCGAGCTCATGGGCGACGCGGAGCCGGGTCAGCCCGCCGTCGCGGCGTTCGAGAAGGGAACGGACGCCGCGCTCACGCGGCGCGTGGCTCACGCGCCGGCGGAGCGCCGCGAGCGCGAGCAGGGCTGGCTGCCGGGCTGGCGCAAGCGCCTGCTCACCTACCTCCAGCCGTAGAGCCATGACGGCCAAGAGCGCGGGCGAGCGCTACTGGCTGACGCGCTTCGTCTTCCTGCGCGCGCTCGGCGCGCTGTACCTGATCGGCTTCCTCGCGCTCGCGCTCCAGTTCAAGCCGCTGTTCGGCGCGGACGGATTATTGCCCGCGCGGATTTTTCTGGATCAGGTCGGCGTCTCCCGCGGGCCGATCGAGCGCATGTGGGACGTGCCGACGATCTTCTGGCTGGGCGTTTCGGACCACACGCTGAGCGCCTGCGCCTGGCTGGGCGTGATCCTTTCCGCCGCGGCGGTCGCCAGCGTCACCAACGCGGTGCTGTGGCTCCTGCTGTGGGCGCTGTACCTGTCCTTCGTCGGCGTCGGCCAGATCTTCTACGGCTACGGCTGGGAGCTGATGATGCTGGAGGCCGGCTTCATCGCCGTCTTCTTGTGCCCGCTGAAGACGTGGCGGCCGTTCCCGCCCGACGATCCGCCGCCGCAACTCGCGCTGTGGCTGGTGCGCTGGATGCTGTTCCGCGTGATGCTGGGCGCGGGGCTGATCAAATTGCGCGGCGACGCGTGCTGGCGCGATCTCTCCTGCCTGGACTATCACTTCGAGACCCAACCCCTGCCCAATCCGCTGAGCCCGTTCTTCCATCATCTCCCGCATTTCATCCTGCACGGCGGCGTGCTGATCAATCACGTCGTGGAGCTGATTGTCCCGTGGTTTTTATTTTTCCCCTCGCCCGTCGGCGTCTGGGCGGCGCTGGCCACGGTCGCGTTTCAATTCTTGCTCATCCTCAGCGGGAACCTCTCCTGGCTCAACTACCTGACCATCGCGCTGTGCATCCCGTGCCTGGACGATCGCTTTTGGTCGCGCCTGCTCCCGCGCGCGCTGACGCGCCGCGTGCCGCCCGCGCCCGACCGCGCGCCGTGTCCCGCGCGGCGCCTCGCGGTCAAGACCTTCGCGGTCGTCATCGGCTGTCTCAGCATCGGGCCGGTGATGAACCTGCTCTCGCCCGGCCAGGCGATGAACGCCTCGTTCGACCCGCTCCACCTCGTCAACACCTACGGCGCCTTCGGCAGCGTCGGCCGCGAGCGTATTCAGATCGTTTTGCAGGGCACCGAGGACGCCGCGCCCGACGACGCGTCGCATTGGGTCGACTATGAATATAAATGCCAGCCCGTGGACCCGGCGCGGCGGCCGTGCCTGCTCTCCCCGTATCAGCTCAGGCTGGACTGGCAGGCGTGGTTCCTGCCCTTCGCGGACTACCGCGCCGAGGCGTGGCTTCCGTCCTTGACGCGAAAGCTTCTGGACGCCGATCCCGGCGCGCTCGGCCTGTTCGCGGCCGACCCGTTCGCGGGCCGCCGGCCGCGCTGGGTGCGCGCTTACGCCTACGAGTACCGCTTCGCGCGGAGCGGCGAGCCGGGCTGGTGGGTGAGGACGCCGCTGGCTCCGTACATGCCGCCGTTCTCGCGCGGCGATCCGAGACTCGCGGTGCTGCTGGCGTCTTACGGACTACAATAAAAACGGATTTAACGGCAGAGACACGGCGTTAACCACAGAGACACAAAGACGCAGAGAAACGGCGAACGGCAAAAGAAAATCGTTTTTACTTTTTCTCTGTGTCTTTGTGTCTCTGTGGTTTATTCTTTCCGTAGCGCTCACGCGCCGGCGGCCTTCTTCTTCTGGTAGTCCTCGTAGGACTTGCCGGCGGCGGTGTCCTCGCCGGTCAGCTTCACGGACGCGATGTCCGTCATCGCGACGCGGCGCTTCTCATCCTTGTTCTTGAGGATGACCTCGATGAAGTCGCCGTCCTTGAGCTTGGCGTCCGCGTACACGCGGTTGAACAGGAAGCCCTCGACCGTCGCTCCGTCCTTGAGCGTCACCGTCACGTGGCCGCGATAGTCGAACGCCGCCTCGATCTGCGCCTTCAGCTCCGCCGTGATCGCCATGTCCCCTCCGGAAATCCTGGAGGAGATGATAGCGCAAGCCCCGGCGTCAGCGGTAGTAGTTGCCCGGGTTGTAGATCCAGTACGCGTCGAACGGGCGCAGGCGCGGCAGGCGCACGAAGCGGTCGCCGTGGGAGTCGGTCTCCTCGGCCAGGCCGAACTTCATCTTCGGCTTCTCGTCGGACTTGTCCTCGGGAGACTTCACGATGCCGGTCTCGCGGATCTCGTGGACGATGTGGTCCACCCACTTCAGCTTGACCGCCTTGTCCGCGAACTCCTCCCAGTCGCCGTCGGAGTTGTGCTTGTACATCTCCTTGACCCAGCCTTCCAGGCTGGTGCCCATCTTCTCCGCGACGGGGACGCCGAGGCGGCGGAACCACTCCTTGTTGAGCTCCAGCTGCTCCGCCTGCTCTGTCATGTTGCCGAAGGCGCCGCTCGACATCTGGTGGTGGATCATCACCGCATTCGGGTACGCGTACGAGTGCGGCGCCAGCGTGGTGATCACCGCGGCCATGCTCGCCGCGAAGGACTTCACGACCACGTGCACCGGCGCCTTGCTGGCCTGGATGGCCTTCACGATCCGGTAGCCCTCCATGACCGAGCCGCCCGGGCTGTCGTCGATCACGACGAAGATCGGCAAAGTCTCGTCCTTGTTGTTGAAGTAGTGGATGCGCTCGGTCACGTAGTCGGCCATGCCGAAGACGATCGGCCCGTCGATCGTCAGGCGGCGGTCGGAGAGCGTGAGCACGCCGTCCTTGAACGGCTGGGCCGGGTACTCGGGCTCCTTGTTGGCCTCCTTCTTCCAATCCTCCTTCTTCGCGCGCAGGTCCAGGTCCGCGCGCAGGGCGACCGTCTTGTGCAGGGACAGCTCCTCGTCCATCTTGAGCTTGCGGCTCTCGAAGTCGAGCTGGCGCATCGCCAGCTCCATCTTCAGGCGCTCGCCGTCGGCCTTGATCTCCTCGGCCACGAACTTCTCGCGGTCGACCTCGTTCTGGACGTGACGGCGCTCCTGCTCCGCGCGCGCCGCGGCCAGCTCCTTGTGCAGCTTCTCCTCGTTCAGCGACGCCTCCAGCTGCAGGCGGTCGCGCTCCGCGTGCGCCGAGGCCAGCTCCTTGCGCAGCTTCTCGTCGTTCAGAGCCATCTCCATCTGCAGGCGCTCGAGCTCCGCGCGCAGCGGCGCCAGCTCCTTGTGCAGCCTCTCCTCCTCGAGCGCGGCCGAGAGCGAGAGGGCCTCCTGCTCGGCGCGCAGGGGCTCGGCGTCCTTGCGCCGCTTCTCCTCGCGCAGCGCGGCTTCCATCTGCAGGCGGTGCAGCTCGTTCTCGAGAGGCGCCATCTCCAGCCGGTTCTTCTCGAACTGGGCCGAGTAGCGCGTGGACGCGTCGTCGCGCTCCGCGATGACCGCGCGCAGGCGCTCCTGCGCCTTCGCCATCTCGATGGCGTTCAGCGTGGAGATCTTGTCGAGCTCCTGGTGCTCGGGCCCGCCGCACATGCCGCCGAACGGCGAGCCGCCGAGGCCGGCGCCCAGGCCGCCCAGCGGCGGCGACGACGGGGACGCGGGAGACATCGGGGACATCGGCGACGACGAGTTCGCCGGCGCGGCCAAGCGCGAGCTCGAGGACCGGGAGGGCGAGATCGTGCGCGGCGGGACGGGCGCTTGGTCGGGCGTGGTCCCGGCCGAGGGCGCGGACGCGGGCGAGGCCGTCGCGGCCGGAGCCGCGGAAGGCAAAGATTCGAGGGCCTGAGGCAAATCGTCCACCTTGACCTGCGCCCCGGCTGCGGAGCCCGCCAGCGCGACGGCCGCGGCGAGCAGAAGAGTCGATTTCATCACGGTCACCTCTGTGACCGCAAGGATAGTGTGCCGCCGCGGGCGCGTCAAGGGGGCACTAAAATAACGGATGAACGGAGAAACCACAGAGACACAAAGACACAGAGATATAGAGACACGGAGAAAAGAATTAGAGAACGACGCGCTGGATGCCGTCGCGGATCAACGGGACGTTGAAGTTGATGATCAGGCCCAGACGAAGGCCGCTCAACTTGAGGTAAGTCAGCAATTGCGCGACATGAAGCGGCTGGGCCTTCTCGACCGCCTTGAGCTCGACGATGACGCCTCCGCCCACGATCAGGTCCGCGCGCAGACCGGCGTCGATCGTCTCCCCGTCGTAGACGATCGGCAGGCAGACCTGGGACTGAAAGGGAATCCCGCGCTTTTCGAACTCGCGGCACAGGCACCGTTCGTAGACGGATTCCAGCAGGCCCGGCCCCAATGTCTTATGCACCTTGAAGGCGGCATCGACCACCGCTTCCGAAATCTCTCCGAGGTGCGGCGGCAGCGCCTCAAACCTCATCATTCTCCGTTTCTCCGTGTCTCTATATCTCTGTGTCTTTGTGTCTCTGTGGTTTATTCCGTTCATTCTTTACGATACAGCCCCCAAAAAAGTTCCGTTCCGCCGCGCAAGCGCCCGGAGGACTTGCGCGTCCTCTCGCGCGCCGCTATGCTGGACGGGATGAAGACGAAGAAAGCCGCGCCGGCGCGCGCCAAGAAGGCGGCGCCCGCGCGCCCCGCGGGCGCGATCCTCTCCCCCGCCGACCACGAGAGCTTCATCGAGCGCGGCTACGCGCTGATCCGCGGCGTCGTCCCGCCCGCGCTCGTCGACGCCGCCGTGAAGGCGCTCGACGCGCCGCCGCCGCCGGGCGCGCCGAAGAAGCGCTTCGACATCCCCGAGGTCGCGGCCTGCCTGACGCCCGAGGTCCTGCGCGCGGTCGAGGAGCTGGCCGGCCTCGGCCGGCCGTGCCAAACCCAGCGCCGCTTCCGCGACATGGCGCGTGTGCACGAGCCTCAAACTCAGCCGAGCGTTCCGGTCTCCCACACCGACAACGCGCACCCCGTGATCATGCCCGACGGCTTCGCGATCGGCGCGTTCATCTTCCTCACGAAAGGCACGCCCGGCTCGGGCTGCTTCGTGGTCTTCCCGGGCTCGCACAAGAACTACCGGCGCCGCCTCGCCTTCGACGCGGACTCCCTGCGCCTGCTCGACAACGTGACGCACGAGGACGGGACATCGGAGGAGGTGCTCGTCGAGCCCGGCGACCTCCTTCTCTTCCACCACCTGCTCGGGCACTCCGGCTCCGTCAACCGGACCAGCCCGCGCACGCGCCACGCGATCCTGGGCTGGCTCCACCCCGAGGCCCGCGTCGCGCCCGGCGACACGCCGTTCGCGGAGATGTCGACGCTCGAGAAGGCGAACTCGACGCGCTGGTTCGAGAGCCGCGGCGGCGCGGCGTACCCGCGCGTGGCGAGCGCGGCCGCGGAGCGCGCCCTGCGCGAGGGCGCGCCGTTCTCGCGCGGACTCGTCACGCACGCCCTGCTCCGCTTCGGCGGCGGTGTCCGTTGTTTTTACGCGGACGCGGCCTCCCCCGGCGTCCTGCGCGCGGCGGCGAGCGCCGACCTGGCCGACTGGCGCGCGTCGCAAGTCCGCGACTTCGGCCGTCCGCTGTCGACCTTGCACCTGCACCGCCAGGCCGACGAGATCCTGCTGTTCGCGGGATTTTCGGGCGGCGGCGTCGAGGTCCTGCGCAGCGTCGACCTCAAGGCGTGGACGAAATTATTCTCGCTCGACGGGCGCCGCTTCGCCTTCGCGCACGAGACCTTCGTCTCGCCGGAAAACCGCGACGCCGGCTACGACATGATCTTCTCCGCGGATGAGGCCGCTCCCGCGACGCTGCTGCGGCGGCGCGGCGCGGGCTGGGCCTCCGGCGGGTCTTGGAAGACGGACGTCCCGGCCGGCGGCGGCGGCGCGGAGCTCGTCGACGCGGAGGCGTGGCCGGTGCTGGGCGACCGCCTGTTCGCGCTGGCGCTCGACGCGCGCGCGCGCGGCGCGAAGGAGACGAGGATCGCGCTCGTGCGCTCGCAAAGCGGCGAGAGCTACGAAGGCAAGCCCGAGCCGCTGGCCGCGCCAGCCGGCGCGCGCGCCCTGCGCGTCTGCGACCGCGCGCGCGAGTACTGGCTGGCGGGCTATCTGGCGCCCGGCGACGGCGGCGACCGCCTGTTCTGGGGAAGCGTCGACTGGCAGAAGAACGCGCCGGCGCTGAAGCCGATCGCGGACGCGCACGCGCTCGACGCGGCCCTCGCCGTCGTCGGCCTCATTTGACCGCGCGGCCGCGCGCGAAGACGGCGTCCTGCGCGGCGTTTTGCAGGATCGCGGCGACGCGGCGGTCCAAGAACAGCGGGTCGGCCCGGATCACGCCGCGGTGCGTGATCTCGCAGTAGATGACGCAGGCCGCGAGGTAGTTGCCCGCGCCCGTGGGATGGACGCCGTCGGCGTACAGCTCGATCTCGGGATGCCGGCGGCGCACGGCGCGCCAAGCCTCGCCGACCGGCGCGAGCAGCGCCGAGCCGCGGCGCGCGAGCTCCTCGTAGGTCGCGTTCAGGCGATCCTGCATTCCGTCGTACGTGCAGACCGCGGGCAAGGCGCCGCAGTTGAGCTGGTCGCCGTCCTTGTGCCCCCAGGTCTCGTAGAAGACGACGCGCGCGCCGACCTGCCGCGCGGCGTCCTCCAGCTTCGCGGCGTACGGCATGACGTGGACCTCCGTCTCCTCGGCGGGGAAGCTCGGGAGCGAGCTCTGCTCCTGGAGGACGACGAAGCTCCAGCGCCGGGAGGCCACCCGCGCGAGCACGGCCGGGTCCTTCGCGTGCATCTCGAGCGTGTAGCTGCCCGACCAGCACGAGTCGACCTCGAACGGGTTCCCGAGCGACGCCGCGATCGAAGCGAACACCTCGCGCAAGCCGGCCGTCACGCTGTTGCCGAGGAAGAGGACGCTCGGAGTCTCGGCGCGCGCGCCGGCCGCGGCCCACAGAAGCGCCGCCGCGAGAACGACGCGGGCTCGGCTCATGGGCCTCGCTTGACCGCGCGGCCGCGCGCGAAGACGGCGTCCTGCGCGGCCTTCTGCAGCGCCGCCGCGACGCCGCGGTCCAAGCCCAGCGCGTCGGCTCCGATCGCGCCGCGATGCGAGAGCGTGACGTAGAGCACGCAGGCCGCGAGATACGTGCCCGCGCGCGACGGGTGGTTGCCGGCGGCGTCGTAGAGGTCGATCTCCGGGTGGGCGCGGCGCACGCTCCGCCACGCGTCGCCGACCGGCGCCAGCCGCGCCGACGCGCGCCGCGCGATGTCCTCGTAGGTCGCGTTCAGGCGGTCCTGCATGCCGTCGTACGTGCACAGCGCGGGGAGCTCGCGGCAGTTGTCCTTGTCGCCGTCGCGGCGCCCCCAGGTCTCGAAGAAGACCGCGCGCGCGCCGACCTGCTGGGCGAGGCTCGCCAGCTTCGCCGCGGGCGCCGCCACCTCGGGCTCGGTCTGGTCGGCGCCGAAGGCCGGGCGCTGGCTCTGCTCCTGGAGCACGACGAAGCTCCAGCGCCGCGCGGCGATCTTCGCGTACGTGTTGGCGTCCTTCGCGTGCTGCTCGAACGTGTAGCCGCCCGGAGCGAACGAGTCGACGTCGTACGCGGTCCCCAGCGACGCCGCGAGCGCCGCGAACAGATGCGGCAGGTCGTTGGTCGACGTGTAGCTGTTGCCGACGAACAGCACGCTCAAGCCCTCGGCGCGCGCGGCGCCCGGAAGCGCGAGCAGGGCGGCGGAGAAAAGGACCCGGATCATGACGGCAGTGTAGACGGTCCAGTGTGAACGCGCAAGACGCCCGTAATAACGATAAAACCACAGAGACACAAAGACACGGAGGACGGCGGAGAGAAACGTCGTAAACTTTCTCTTTCTCCGTATCTCTGTGTCTTTGTGTCTCTGTGGTTTATTTTTGTCTTAGAGCTTATCCGACAACCTCAACATGACGGAACGTGATGATGGCGCAGACGAGGTGAAGAAGGCCGAGGTAGT
>Ga0209415_10006327_pt1 | contig 21095 bp, 9 predicted proteins | sample PeaSoiSIISIP2007_FD_187696 | JGI IMG/M metagenome (GOLD analysis project Ga0209415, IMG submission 187696) | Peat soil microbial communities from Weissenstadt, Germany - SII-SIP-2007 (SPAdes) (version 2) | ecosystem: Environmental > Terrestrial > Soil > Wetlands > Peat | place: Germany...
CCGGTTCCAACTGGAGAAATTCGTCCCGGCGTGGAAGCGCCAGAAGAAATGGCTAAGCTGGAATTTGCCCGAGAGCGAGCCGCGCAGTCAGATCGGACCTTGGAAAGCGAACTCGGCGAGCGACCGGATTCGGAGCTGGATGACTCTGTGGACGAAAGCCGCGAGTCAGAGAAGGGGAAGCACTAGCTTTCGGCCAATTCAGTGAACGCGGTACCAGCGCATTTTTCTTCGCGGAGAAACTTCAAAAGTGCCAAGGTGATTGCGAGAACGATTGGGCCGATGAACACTCCGAGTCCACCAAAAACTTGCAATCCTCCTAGTAGTGCAAAAAACACGTACAGTGTCGAAAGCTTTGTGCGGCTGCCGATTAGATGTGGACGCAATAAATTATCCACAGGGTGCACAATTGCCAGTCCCCAAGTCAGGAGAATGAGGCCCTTGATCCAGTGACCGCTGAACATGAGCATCGAGACGGCAGGCAGAAGTACAATCCCCGTTCCAATCAATGGCAACAGCGCGCACACCGCGGTGGCAACCGAAGCCAAACTCGATTTGCCGGAATGGAAGAAATTCTCGGGATTCGTGAGTTATTCCTACGAACTCGGCAATGCCTGGAACCCCGTGACCGGCGGACTCTTCCTCGGCGCAAATGCCCAGATACCGACGACCGGTTTTTTCCCGATCTCCAAAGATCAACGGAACACTGTGCGAGGACGTCTCCGGTACCAGATCGCGCCACGCCTGTGGGTTGCCGGCGGAGTCCAATTCGACAGTGGATTGCCATTTCAATTTCAGTGCGATCCCAGCCTCACTCTTGACCAATGCATTGCCGGAGAAGTTCAGACTTACGGTCAGCAGGTTGTGGACCGCGTGAACTTCGCACAAGGTCGTATCAACCCGACCTTCCAGGTCCGTGCGTCAGCGGGGGCGGACGTATACAAGTCGGAGCGGCTGAACATGCGCTTTCAGGTGGACGGAACGAATCTTACCAACATCGTGGAAGTGATTGATCTCGGCGGCCTCTTTTCGGGAAACGCTATCGACCCTTCACGCAGTGTTGCCTTGCGTCTATCAACAAACTTCTAGATCCACCCCGAAGATAGCCCACAAGCAACAGGATTCCGTCTCCTTCCTTTCCTTCTTGACCCTAGAGGTAACTCTAGGGTTTATGCTTACTAGAGATGGCAGAGCCCGTCCACATCGGTAAGGCTTCTTTGGCTCGCTGGCAACGTCATCATAGAATGGAAAAGGGCTGTTCCCCCGCGGTCAGCCCTTGGCCCAAATGAGTTTGGTAGCAAATTGGTAGCACGCGTTTTGGTAGCATTTTGGTAGCAAAACGCGGCGATTTTAGCGGTTTTTGCCGACTCGTCCGACTATTAAAGCCTTTTCCGTCAGCAAGTTACGGTTTTTGTGGTTCCATGGCATGGAAGAGGTCGTCGGTTCGATCCCGACCAGGTCCACCAAATCTCTCACCCGTTCAGAGTTTAGAAGCTTCTTCTCACTAATCTTTGGCTCCGGGTGCTTTTTGAACAGCCGCAGGCCGGGCCGGAATCGGATCCGGCGTAGCGCTGTCGAGCCATGCCGTGTACCACAGATTCAAAAGCATCTGGGAGCCCGCCGCCAGCCTCTGCGTGGTGAAGGCAAAGGCCTCAGGTGTTCCCTTTCCTGAAAATTCGCCAGCCTTTTCGAGAGCGTACACCTTCTCGACTTGGCGGTTCGACTCTCTCAAATAGGCCACATATTGCTGAAACGGATCGGCCAGACGCTCCGGAGCACGAACCAGGTTGGAAAAATCCTTGGCCGCAATGTTCTGTGCCACGTAAGTGGTTTCAAACAGAGCGTGAATTCCGTGCTGCGTGGTGTAACCGTTGGGATTCGGACCCACCCAGCCGTTGTATTGAATGGTAGTGTGCAGGGGCTGGGAGCCGTCAGCCACGTAATGGCCGAGCCAACCGGCATAAAACACAATGGCATGCTCGACCGGAGCCGTAGGTTGATGGAGATCGCGCAGGCGCCGGTATTCCCGAAAAGCCGCTTTCAGACGGCCGAAGATTTCCAGCGTGATGTAGGGTTGAAGTCCCACGTGCTCGGGAAGGTAGTCATCCCCATGGTCGGCGGTCGTAGCGCGCTTCTCATAGAGCTTGCGATAAAACTCATAGCGCGTCGCAGGCAGCGGATTGAGCCAGTCCACGCGTTCAAGATCAATGAAGTGGTCGGGCTCCTGCGCATTCTTGAGCTGCAATTCCGAGGCATTGCGCCAGCGATCCGGTTCCGGGCCGAGGTAACTGATCTCCGCCACCGCACGCCGCAGAAATCGAGGCATGTCGGCAGGCATCTTCTGCGCCGCGACATGGTTGATGTACAGGTGGCCTTCGTTGCCCCAGGCAAATGAGGCGGGCGACTCCAGGAGGAGGAGCGCCAGTAGTGCCCACGCGGTCAGTTCCTGGACGACTCGATTTCTCTTCATCGTCGCTCGGCACCAATACCCGGCGCCCAAATCCGCTTCTCTAGAATGTCAGGTGCAGCGAAAACTGTAAGAAGCGGTTGCTGCCGATCGTCTGCTGAATCACTCCATAGTTCGATGTATTCGGGGTGCTAGGACTTAATATCGTGCTCGTGTTCGGAAAGCACGGAAACGGACTGAAACAGCCATTCAGGGCAAAACTGTTGTACGGAGCGTCGTAACTGGGCTGGTTGAAGAGGTTGAACGCATCAGCCTGGAACTTGACGTTCAAGCGTTCGCCGACCTTGATGTTCTTGAAAATCGAAAAATTGAAAAGCGTCTGAAACGGCGCCCGGAAGATGTTGCGGCCATTGGGTCCGTAGCTGGTTTCGAGGTTGTCGGTAGCGGTGGTCCCAGCGGTCGTGGGGCTGTTGGGTGGAGGTACGCCGTCCTGCCCGGGGGTGATGAACGGGATGGAGAAATCGTTCGGATTGATATAGGGAACCCGCACTCCTGCAAGCGGACCCGAAGTGAAGTAGTTGTCAGTGCCACCCTGAGTAGCCTGCTTGGGCGAGATTCCGCTCGCCAGCGGAAGGATCGGATTGGTGATGTTGTCATCGGCGGCAAAGAAAATGCTGGCAGCCGTGCCTGAATAATCAATGATGCTGAAAGGTTCGCCGCTTTCTGCCACCGTGATGCCCTGGACGCCCCAACCGTTCACGGTCCTGTCTAATAGTTTGGAAGTAGTTTGCAGCGTGGGGAATTGATAGACGTAGCTGATGGTAAACACATGGGTGCGATCAAAATCGGAGGACCCGTAGGCGCTTCTGGGATCGTTGGGGTCATTCCCATTGAAGAAGAGACCTGAGCCCAAGCCGCTGCCTTCATCCAGAGAATGTGAATAGGTGTAGGAAGCATTCACCATCAGGCCGCGGGACATCCTCTTGGTTACCTGAAACTGCAACGCGTTGTAAGTGGAGATCCCTTCGGCGGTCCAGAAGTCTGCATTGGGATTGAAGCCGATGTAGGGCGTGCGCAGAGCCGTGTTGCCGTCAGAATTAGAGAAGTCTGCGATGGTGGTTTGCACCAGCTCCGCAACTAGCGGGTCATAGTTAGGGGGACCGTCGGAGGCCTGGAAGCCGTAGGAGTAGATCTGGTTGTTAATCGGATGTGTTGAGGTAGCCACGCCTGGCTCGTTGAAAGGAACAGGAATGGGCTGATGAACTCCGTGATTCCCGATGTAGGCGAGCGTGAGCACCAGATTATTCTTCGGCTGCCATTGGAAATCCAGACTCCAGTTTTCGGAATACGGTAGTTTGTTCGCCGGGGCGTAGCCACCGAACAGGAAATCGAGCGGGTTATTAACGTTCGCGGGGATGCAGTTGGGCAAGACCGGTTCGGCGCAACCGCTCAGTTGAGACATGTTGTAGACGAGCTGGGAGACCCCGGCGAGGTTACTTGGAGGAGGCGGCAACGGCGATGTGCCGAAGGGTCCGGCGGCAAGACAACCGGTGCCCGTCGGGCACGAGGCTTCAACCGGAACGGTGAACGGTTCCTGGGTGGTAACGCCGAAGGGTCCACTGATGCCTATGCCAGCGCTGCTGGAGAATTCGCTGAAGTATTCACCACGATCGGCAAACACGCCAAAGCCGCCGCGAACCACGAAGTTCTTCACAAACGATGGGCTCCAGGCAAACCCGATACGTGGCACAAACATCCATTGCCGGCCGGTGAGGGTGGAGTTGCTGACGCCCTTGAACCCCATCGCCTTGTTATTTCCGGCCACGACCAGGCCGATCCCGGGCTCGCCGTTGGAAAGGTTTCCGAAAGAATCGGTGGCTAGGTCGTATTTGTAGTCCGAGGGGTAAAAGCTTGTCAGCAATCCGTCTTTCTCATACAGAGGGCCGTCCCAATCCCAGCGTACGCCGCCGTTAATCGTGAGATTCGGGCGGATCTTCCAGTCATCCTGGGCAAAGAGTCCCGCGGAGCGGGAACGGAAATGGCGGTTGGTTTCGCCGTTCAAGAACAGGCCGTCGCTGTGATCGGAAGCGAGCGTCCCCGTTAGAAAATCGGCGAAGTCGTTGAAGTTGAAGCTGGCGACCTGGTTTTCGCGATTCTCCACGTTCAGCTGGGCGTAATCGAAGATGCCACCGAAAGCCAGCGAGTGGCGCTGGTGCACCCAGTGATAGATGGATGAGCCTTCATGCTGATTTTGAAAGATTCCGGCATTGGCGAAGTTGGTCGAAGGACCAATGCTCATCTTGTTGCCGTGGAAAGGCGCCACCACTCCCCCTCCGCTCGAAAGGGCAACGCCAGCGCCAAGATCCGCGTTGTTGATGACGATGCCGGGAAAGCGAGCACTGCCGAGAAGATTGAGGCCCACATCAGAGGGGGTCAAGGACTGCGAGGTCGTAGCATTGGCGACCATTCGAACAAAGCCGTAGCGGTTCTCCCAGGTCGAATTGGTACTCAAAACCGTGGTGTTATCAAGGGAAAACAGTTGGCTCCCCGCTTGCATGGTCTGCGGGAAACCGAGCACGCCGCTGACCGCAAAGGGAATGTGAGTTGGATCGTTTTGAAAATAGTACTTGGCAGCGAGACGGTTCTTCTCGCTGATGTTGTAATCAACATTGGCGTTCACCTGATCTGCGTTGAATTGGCTTGATGGGCCTTTCACGAAAGAGTTGAATGGCTGTGTGCCGCTTTCCGGATTCGTGGCATTCTCGGAAGGAATGATGAACTGTCCGTTGGCCGTCTTGGCTTGAAGGATGGCCATCGCCACGGGATCGACCTGGCTTGTAGTAATACACGCTGGATTGAAGGGCTGGCCGCAGGCGTCATCGGCATTCACAAGGGCCACAAGCGCCGGCTCATTTGCGGTAGTTCGATTTGTATCGGTCAAACCCGGAAGCGTAGGAACGCCGTTGAAGGCGCCGCTGAGAGCGTCACTGACTCGCTGTCCCTGATAGGAGCCAAAGAAAAAGATTTTCTCTTTCTTGATCGGTCCTCCGAGCGTCACGCCAAACACGTTGCGATGGAGCGGCGGAGCGCCGCTGAAGAAGGGATTGGGCGCCAGAAAAGTGGGTTCCGCATCGAAAGAATTACTCTGGTAGTACTCGTAAACCTGACCGTGGAGCAGGTTTGTCCCGGACTTGGTCGTAGTTTCGATATGCGCCCCGGCGGTCGAACCCATCGAGGCGTCATACATCGAAGTGGTGACGTGAACTTCCTCAATGGTTTCGATCGGGGGCGTGGGTAGCGCCTGGCCAATGGCGTCGAATACCGAACTGTTGGTCTGGACTTGGCCGCTGGTGCCAAAAACCTCTCCTGTGTTCAAAGTGAACCGGCTATCGGCGATGTTGCTGGTGGAATTTCCGTTAAAGAGATTGTTCGCGTTCACTCCGTTGAAGGTGAACAGGTTGCTTGTATCGCGTTGGCCGTTCGCCACAATGCCCTGATTGCCCAGACCATTGTTCGATCCCGAACCCGACAAAAAGTCCGCACTAACACCGGGAGCCAGGATGGCAAGCTGCGTGAAGCTTCCCGTGCCCAGCGGCACGGACTCGATCTGTTCTACACCCAGCGTGTAGCCGTTGGTTGTGTCGGTCTGATTTAGCAGCGGCGTTGCCTCGACCGTTACCGTGGACGAGACCTTGCCTGGGCTCAGCTTGGCGTTCACCGTCGCGGTGCGATTGCCCTGAACAATAATCTGGGGATAGACCGCTGTCTGGAAGCCGTCTTTCGAAAATGTGACCTCGTAGGTGCCGATGGGCAGATCGGCGACGTTGAACGAACCATCGGGCTTGGTCTCGGCGGAGACTTCGAGGTTCGTAGCCGGCGCGCGCACTTTCACCGCGACTCTCTGGACCACGGCGCCACTGCTATCGGTGACCGTACCGTTCACCGATCCCAGGGTTTGCTGGCCGATGGCCTGCGCGGCGCACAGGAGGATGCAGACCAGCACCATCAAGCCAGAGTTGGACCGAAGATGCTTCAACTGAGAGACAGCCAGAGAGGAATGAGAGGTCATCGAACACCTCCTTGGAATGGACTGAGGATTTTACCCGCGGCTAGTCCCGGAATTCAAGAAAACAGTATGTGAAAATTTCGATAGGGCAATGTGGGATTTGACATGCTTGCCCCCGGTGGAAGCGGCGAGAGATTCACTGAAAATTAACCGATTAGTTACCCCCATTCCTGCGTCTCGTTCATCGTCAAACCGGACTGCAGTTATGCGGCCGGGATATGCTATAGTGTCGGCGACGTGATCCGCGGTTAAGCGTGTACCCGCTAGGATGCGGGATGCACGCCGGTTCACCGTGCAGTGCAATGTCATCGAGATAAGCAGTTCCTTCCGGGGGTAAGTCGTGCGACCGCCGCGTTTCGGGAAATTCCTCCTTCTGGCCTTTGCGTTCTCATTCCCTTCCCTAGTGCTTTCGCAGTCAACCCTTCAACCTGCCGCGGCTCCCGTGGACGACAGCCGCCTGGCCACCCTGCTCGGTACGGTGCATGCGCTCGCCCGGCCAAAATTCGATCAAGGTGCGGTCCCCGATGACTTCCCGATGCAGCGAATGTTGGTCATGCTGCAACGCCCGCCAGAACGCGAAGCGGCGCGCCAGCGTTTCTTGCGAGAGGTGCATACCCCCAGTTCTCCGATGTTCCATCAGTGGGTGAGTCCGGTGGAATATGGCAAACGATTCGGCGCGAAAGACGAAGACATTCAGACTGTGGTCGCGTGGCTTCAGGCTCACGGATTTTCCGTTGCTCGCGTGACTGGAAGCAAGGCAATGATCGAGTTTTCCGGCATCGCCGGGCAAGTGCGCGAGGCGCTGCATACTGAGATTCATCAATATGCTGCAAGCGGCAGAAGTTTTTATGCGAATGACAGGGAAATCAGCGTCCCCGAAGGTATTGTGTCGCGCATCCGCAACTTCGCTCCGCTAAATACTTTCCCGCTGACCAGCTACCTTGCTCCGGCGGGCAAAGCCAGGTTCTCTCGCGCCGCCCACGGCGCTGCGCCGGCATTTACCTTGACGGCAAACAACGCTCCTTTTTATGCGCTCGCTCCCGAGGATTTCGCCACACAGTATGACTTGGGCCCCGTCTACACGGCAGGAACCGACGGCGCCGGCGAGACCATCGGAATCATTGGAGCGACTAACGTGAATCTGGCGTTAGTGAATGCCTACCGCGAGCTATTTAATCTGCCTGGCGACAACACTCAAATCGTGGTTGACGGCGAGGACCCCGGCGATGGTTTGGCTCCGAACGTCGAGGCGCTCCTCGATATTGAGTTGAGCGGCGCCGTCGCGCCCAACGCAACTGTCAATTTCTACGTTGCCGGCGGACAGCCCTTTCAGAATAATCTTGCGCTCGCGGCGTTGCGAGCCGTCGAAGACGACCAGGCTTCTGTGCTCAGCCTGAGTTACGGCGAATGCGAGCCGCTGCTCGGCGACGCCGGAAACCAGCTCTGGGCAGGGCTTTGGGAGCAAGCGGCGGCGCAAGGGCAGACCGTTTTGGTGGCCAGCGGCGACACCGGCCCGGCGGCGTGCCTCAACGTCATACTCCTCGGTCCGAATGGCAACGAAGAAACCTTCGGCCTGACCGCGAGTGGCCTCAGCTCCACACCCTGGAACGTGTCGGTGGGCGGAACTGACTTCTATTATTCCGATTACGCCACCGGAGGGACGAGCATCTCATCGGCCTGGAACCAGACCAACGATGCCAATCTCGGATCTTTGAAGTCCTCACTCCCCGAACAACCCTGGGACGACGCTCTCGGATTCAACATCGTTCCATACTTCACCGTGCTCGATGGTGGAGCCTTTGTAGAGTCCGGTCCTATTCCCTCTGCCGCTGGCGGAGGAACCAGCAGCAACTGCGCACAGGAAACCCCGCGTTCGCTAACCTCCTTGCCTTCCTGCATCGCAGGTTATCCGAAGCCGATATGGCAGCAGGGGACGGGTGTCCCCAATGACAATGTTCGCGATTTGCCGGACGTCTCTCTTTTCGCCGCCAACGGGCCGAACTTGAGCGCCTGGCCGATTTGCGCCGAACCGGGAGATTGCGCCGCCGCCGCGACCTCGGCAGTCACCCTGGTGGGTGGAACTTCAACTTCCACTCCTGCAATGGCCGGGATCATGGCTCTCGTCAATCAGAAGTACGGCCGCCAGGGCCAGGCCGACTATACGTTGTATGCCCTGGCGCGTCAGCAATCCGGCGTTTTTCACGACATCACGATTGGAACCAATGACGTGTTGTGCATGCTATCGAATCCGGGATTCCCGCCTATTCCAAATTGCACAGTTCTCTACTCGAATCCTTACTTTTCAAACCTCTACTCATTTGGCCTCTATGCGGCAGGAACCGGATACGATCTGGCCACAGGTCTGGGGTCCTTCGACGCCAATGAGTTGATTTCCAACTGGACCAAGGTGGCGTTGCTGCCGACTACGACCCTGCTCCAGCTTTCTCCGACAACTGTCACACACGGTTCTCCGATTTCCCTCACCGCCTCGGTGACACCCGTCTCGGGGTCTGTCGTACCCACCGGCGAGATTGTGCTTGAGACTAATCCAGTCTCCGCGATGCGCGGCAATGAGGCGATTGCGCTCGCTGCCGGGGCGGCTTCGGCCAGCGTCACTACCCTGCCGGGAGGTTCCTATCAGGTGTCGGCTCAATATGGAGGCGATGGGGTGTACGGGGCCAGCACTTCATCCCCCGTTTCGGTGACGATTAAACCTGAGCAGAGCGTCACCTCGCTGACATATAAAGGTAACGGTGTGCCGACCGGAACGGTTGCCTTCGGCAGCGCCGTGACCTACGAAGCCACACCCACCGGCCTGAGTAGTAATCCTTCCGGGCTTGCCACCGGATCAGCAACCTTCACCGACGGCAACACCTCGGCCACGGTTCCGCTCAACGTGAATGGTGTTGCAACCTGGTCGCCGCAGACGCTCGCTCTCGGGCCGCATTCAGTCACGGTGAGTTATTCAGGCGACGCCAGCTATAGTCCGTCGACCGGCGGGCCGCTGACCTTCACGGTCGTCCAGGGAACGCCGTCGCTTGAGATCGAAGTACTCGACCAACCCCCGGGGGTCTGCGTAGTCGGCGGAACTTGCAGCACAAATTTTGTAGCAGGATCGAATCTCGTGGTACACGTGGTCCTGCGTGGGCCCAATGCAAATGTGCCGCCAATGGGAAAGGTAACGGTCACTCTGGGCGCGCTATCGCAGACGGTCTCTGTGGTCGCGGATTCCTACATCAACGAGGGCCTGTCCACGGCGTATGTGACGCTTTCCGATGTACCGGCGGGAACCTATTCGTTGAGCGCGAGTTACTCGGGTGACAGTAACTGGAACGCGGCGACTTATACGTCGCCGCAACAGCTTACCTTCGTCGCGAATAGCGCGGTCGCGACCTCGACCACGACCCTGACCGTTTCGCCTTCAAGCGTCAATAGCTCGGGTAGCGTTACGTTCAACGTTACGGTCACGGCCAGCACAGACCAATATGGCACTCCGTTTGGTCCGGTCTTCTTGCTTGGAAACGGGACATACTTCGCGGCTGGTTTTGCCGGTCCGTCCGATGGAATTGTCACGGTTTCTCTAACCGAGACGGCCACGATAGTCGTTCCAGCAACAGTAATCCCGCTCGGTCAACTAAACGTAATTGCAGTTTATGCGGGCAACGGCGGAGTGGCATCTTCCGTGAGCGCTCCCGTGCAGCTTAATGTTACAGCCACTGACTTCACCTTCTCGACCGGTGCGCCAAGCCTCACCGTGAAATCCGGTCAGACTGGCACTGTTCCGCTCCTGCTCGGCGGACCTTATGGAATCGGCGTTCCGGTCTCGCTCGCCTGCGCTCCTTCCTCCAGCCTCTTCACGTGCAGCGTGAACCCGACGTCTCCTACGGTGACTGGTTCCGGGACGGCCACTCTGACCATCACCGCCGCCGTTCCCAGCACAACCGCAAAACTGGCTCCAAAGCCCGCCCACAATCCCAGCCGCTGGTTCGCAGCGACATGCAGCTTCGCTTTCGCCTTCGGCGCGGTACTGATTTTTCCGCACGGCAGACGCAAGTGGAGAGTGCAGGCCATCTTCCTGCTTCTTGCTTTGCTTCTCGTTGCGGCTGGCTGCGGCGGGGGATCCAGTACTGCTCCACCACCGCCGCCGAATACGAATCCCACCCCGCCAGGGGCATATAGCGTTCTGGTCACGGCCACGGCAAATGGTGTAGTCCACAACGTCCAGTTGACTGTAGTGGTGTCGGCTCAGTGAAGAGGTAAAACTCGCTGTGCACGGATTATAGCTGGCCACTGCGCACAGGAATGCTAGGCTGGTACCGTGAACCGGCGGCTAACTGCTCTCGCCTTCGCCCACATCGCGCTGCTTCTCGGCTGGATATTGTTCCTCTCAGTCCCTCCTGTCCTTGCCGCGAACTGGACCGTGCGCGCGCACCCCATTCAGCTGGTCAATGGCGGACCCGTGTTGTTTCAGGTCAAACCTCCGGCGCGGCTCGAATCATTGAGCGGAACCTGGCTGGGACATGATCTCTCCTTCAGCTTCGATCCCGCGAGCAAAACCTGGTTCGCGCTGGCAGGCGTCAGTCTGGAAACCGTTCCCGGAGCTTATGCCATCGAGCTGACCGGCGGAACGGTGGCTGGGAAAATGCCGGGCGGGAAAATCTCTTTCACTCGCAAGTTCGCCGTCGCCCGCGGCAAGTATCCCAAGATCGAAGTCAAGCTCAGTGTTGAAAGCAAGTTCACCGAGCCCAGCCCTGAACAGCAGAAACAAATTGAAGAAGGAGTGCAGGTGAAGAAGGACTATCTGAGCCGCGTCACTCCAGAGCGCGAGTGGTCCGGACAATTCACCGCGCCGGCCGAGGCTGAAATTTCTGACGTCTTTGGTTCGGAGCGCGTCTTCAACGGCAAGACCTCCAGAACCCACAAGGGCCTCGATTTCCGTGTACCGAGTGGAACTCCAGTCGCCGCCATGAATGACGGCACGGTACTGCTGGCACGGCCGCTCTATTTCGAGGGCAACTTTATCGTGTTGGATCACGGCCAAGGCTTGCTCACTCTTTACCTGCATCTTTCCGAGTTCAAGGTGAAGGAAGGTGATCAAGTGAAGCGCGGGCAAGTAATCGCACTCAGTGGAAGCACGGGCCGAGCCACGGGCCCGCATCTCCACGTCGAGCTACATTGGCAGGGCATCGCCCTCGATCCCGCAAGCCTCATGCGCTTGCGCCTGCCCTAACAAGCCTAAGCGTTCCCGCCAGAGATCCCGTTCAATCCGCGCGCCGGTATATCCCGCAGCGCGTCCTTAAGACTCTCCTTCAACTCCAGGTTGCGGATCAACCGGTGCAGATAATTGGGATGCACACCCAGAATGCGAGCCGCATCGGCATAGCTGCCTTGCGTCTGCTCCACGGCGTCCAGAATCAGCTGCTTCTTCAATTCTTTCACCGCCGCGTGATATTTCGCCTCCGTCATCTCCGGCAGCGGAGGACGCTCCAGCACGGATTCCGGCAGATCCTCGGGCAGAATCACGTCCGAAGACGCCAGCACCAGCGCCCGCTCAATGGCGTTTTCTAGTTCCCGGACGTTACCCGGCCAGTCGTAGTTCACCAGGCAGGCCAGGGCTTCCCTGGAAACCGGCCGGGGCCTCACTTTGCAGCGTTTCGCATGCTTTTGCACAAAATGACGCACCAGCATGGGAATATCTTCCTTCCGCTCCCGCAGCGTGGGCATCGTGATCTTCAACACCGCCAAACGGTAATACAAATCCTGGCGAAAACCACCGTCGCGCACGGCCTGCTCCAGGTTGCAGTTGGTGGCTGCAATGAGGCGGATATCCACTTTAATGGAATGTGTCCCGCCGACTCGTTCGAACTCGCGCTCCTGCAGCACGCGCAGCAGTTTGACCTGTAGTGTAGGAGCCAGTTCCCCAATTTCGTCGAGAAACACAACCCCTCCGTCCGCCACTTCGAGTCGGCCTTTCTTCAGCGAAGCGGCCCCGGTAAAAGCTCCACGTTCGTGGCCGAACAGGTCGCTTTCCAGAAGCGTCTCCGGAATCGCAGAGCAATTGATGGCCATGAACGGTTTGTTTGCCCGCGGACTGTTGCGATGCAAAGCCCGCGCTGCCAGCTCCTTGCCGGTTCCACTCTCGCCCTCGATCAATACCGTCGAATCGGTTGGCGCCGCGCGCTTGAGGAACTGGTAGACATCTTTCATGCGCTCGCCTTCCCCAACCAAACTTCGTTCCTGGGTGATCTCCACGGTCAGGCGCTCATTCTCCTGCTCCAGCCAGTGCAGGCGGCGGGCGTTCCCCAGCGCAACCGCAGAGATGCCTGCGATCGCCGTCACCAGTTGCAGGTGCTCGTCGTGGAGACAGTTACTGACACTGTCGCTGTCCAGATAGATGCACCCAATCACCTGCTCAAACACGGTCAAAGGCACGCACAGCAACGAGCGTACTTGAGATGCCGCCAGGCTCTCGACCTCCCGCAGTTCGTCGCTGCCCCGCACATCGCTGCCCAGAATGGCAACCCCCTGGTCCAGCACCTGGCGGGCAATCGTGCGGCTCACCCGGACCGTCTCGCACTGTCCCGCCTGCCGCGTGCGGGCGAACATCGAATTGAACTGCTGGCCCTCCTTGTCTGCGAGCAGGATTGCGCCCCGGCCCGCGGGGACAATCTCAAATATCAAGTCCAGTAACTGGCCTTGCAGTTCGTTGAGGTCGCGAATGGCGTGCAAGATTCGGCTGATCTTAAGCAGCGCGTTCAGATTCCGCGCCACGCGTGAGGTCGCGGGCAGCTCTCGCAACAGCCTGTCCGGCTGCAGATAAACCACGTCCCGGGGATGGATAATGGTGGTCGCCGAGGTGAACTTCGCTTCGTCGAACTCCACCCGGCTCGCCGCCGGCGCCAGACCTTCGTCTTCGAGCAGAAACACAAAGGAGGAATCGCCGGCAGCAATCTCGTCTCCGTGTTGCAGCCACTGCTCTGCAACCCCGGCGCCATTCACCAGGGTTCCATTGCGGCTGTCAAGATCCCGCACCAGAAATCTTCCGCCTTGCCCGCTTACCAGACAATGCTTTCGCGAGACCGAAGGATCGGTGATCGCGATCCCATTCGACGCCTCTCGCCCGATGGTGACTTCTCCCTCAGACAGAGGAATCAGCGAGTCTTTCAAAGGCCCGGAAATCACCAGGAGTCGGGGATGCAAGCGTCCTCACCTCGCGCCCTTCTTATCACACTTCCGCCCTAAATTCATTCCCCAACTGAAGTTGTTCCATTATCCGAACGGATAGGGTTCGCTATCCGATCGGATAGCATCTGATGCCGACCGCCGGATCGGCGCCCGTCTGGGTCTACCACGGTTAGGCGATTAAGCGCTTTGCCGAGAGTGCCTTGGCGGGACGTCGACAGCGTCTACCAAGGCGGCGACGATTGGCATACCGCATGCACTCCACACTTTGCGCTAGTGCTCGGCAAAAAGCGATGGGGGAAGCGCTTTTGCATTAGTTTACTTGCCGAGATGGCGCAAATCAGGGATCCGAAGGGCCCCCTCATCGGATCCCTGGTTTTTTGGCTGATTGCGGGCCAAATCGTTAACTGGCGACCGCTGCATTATCCGCCGACCCCGTGATCGCAGGCACCGCGACCACAGCTCCATCGCGAAACGTAACGCTGTTGCCGGAAATTGCCGGCACGCGCTCTCCCGGAACCAGAATCCCCACCAGATTCAGCGGATCAGCAGCCGACAGCGTAATCGTTCCCGAAGCGGGGTCGAGCTTTCGCATCGCCCGCACCGACTCCACCGCAACCGGCAGAGCAAATTGCTCGCCCAGGAATCCATCCACAAATCGTCCGCCACGAATCTCGCCCCGGTCCTCCAGCCGGCGGAAGCCCGCCAGCAGTTCGCGCCACGGCGGCAAGTTCGCTTCCCGCGCCAGCACGTCCCGGACAACAATTCCGTAACGCCGCAACAGCATCCAGCATGCCGCTTCCACCGCACGAGGCCGCTCGACAACTTCATCCGTGTGCAGCAAAGCCCAGCGTCCAGCGTTGTGCCGTGGCCGCATCGTGCGCCCGCTGCCCTGCCCGGCTCGCCGTTTAGGATCGATCAACGAACGCAGATTGTCGAAACCGTCAGCGGTCACCAGACCTGCGGCCACCAGCTCCCACAGCGCCGTCTCGATTTCCGCTTTCAATTTATCCGTGCCGCGCACGATGTCGGCAAAAAACGACGCGCCCCGCTGCCGCAGAAAATCGAGCACCATCTGTGCTCCGTGGCTTAGACCGTTGTTCGCCGCCTGCTCCGCCCCCGGATGCCGCGGCGTCATCCAGTCGGCATCTTCCCGAATAAAAAACGTAATGGGAGCCACGCTGGTAGGAATCACTCTCCTTTGCCGCGGAGCAGGGACGGCTTGCAAATCCCCACGGTCTGTATTGGAGTAATCCAGTGTCGCCGGATGCGGCGACAACCTTCCCCAACCCACTGCCCCCGTCAGGCAAAGCTGGTCGAGCCATTTGGGATCGTAATCCACAATTCGCCGCGCCAGCACCTGCCGCTCCCAGGCATTCGCCGGAATCTCAAACCCCTGCAGTTGCCGCAGCACTTCAAGCGTGCCCCGCTCGCCCGCAACCTGCGTCCCCGCAGCCACATGCTGCCAGCGCAGCAGCCATTGCATGAATTGCGCTGCAGTGACTGGTTCGATCTGTTTACGCAGCGTAGCAACGGTCAGCCGGTGAATCCGCGCCAGCAATCGCCGTTCGCACCACTCCGTCTCGTGCTCCTGTGTGGGAACAGCCGCCCCCGGCTGTTCAGCCGAGCGCAGCTCGGTGGCAGTGCCACTGAAGTTTCCCCGCAGAACAGTCCCGCTAGCTTCCATGCGAAGCAGAGCATTCAATATCTCGGAAGCGTCAATTCCTAAAGTCTCCCCGAGTCGTGTCGCAGTAGTCGGCCCCGAATGTGCCATCCATCCCGTAACCAGCGTGAGCAAAGCATCGTCGCGGGAAGGAACCGTCGTTTCCACCTGAACCAACTCCTGCGCAAATTGCGCCTCAGGAAACAAAACTGAAAAAGTCCTGGCACGCTCGGCCGCAACCCAATAAATCCGCCCCCCGGAAACCGCCGACCCAGCACGCCCTTCCCCAACCAATCGCTCGAAGTGGCCCAACCAGTCGTTGGCGCCGCTCATGTGGGGACAGCCGCCCTCGCCTGCCCTGAGCGGAGCCGAAGGGGCTGTCCGGTCGAGCGAAGCTCGACTTTCAGGCAGCGCCACCAGCGTATGCAGCACATCATGCAGTTCATCGGCATCGCGCACATCCGGCCAAGCTTCTTCCCGCACCTGTCTAATCGCCGCCGGATCAAGCCCGCCCACTTCCTCCAGCACCGATTCCGGCAGCATCCGCCGCATCTGCACCGCGCGCGCCCGCCGCTCCTCGAGCGGCGCGTCATCGAGAAACGCATAAGGATTGGCGTTCAGAATCTCGTGCGAAAACTGCGACGGGACCGGCGTATCGACCGCAAGACAACGAATTCGTCCATCCGCCAACCCGCTCAACACCAACTTCAGCCCGTCAATATCCATCGCCTCGGTGAGCACATCTTTCATCACTTCGCCCACCAGCGGATGATCTGGAATCTGGCGCTCGCCCTGAATATTTTCGAAACAAGCGGCCGCGTCGGGAAAAACCGAAGCCAGCAGATCATCGGACCGCATGCGTTGAATCTGCGGTGGAACCTTCTTTCCGTTTTGAAAGCGCAACAGCGCCAACGCCCGGTTCGCATCCCAGCGCCAGCGCGTAGCAAAAATCGGTGAATCGAGCGCCGCCTGCTCCAGAATCGGCTGCACCGTCGCCGCCTGCAGAAAGTTGAACACGTCTCCCAGCGGAAAGCTGTGCTGCTCAGCCAAAGCGATGTTGAGCCCGTTGTCAGTAGCCGCAGCCTGTAACTCGAAGTTAAACCCAACACAGAAACGCTTGCGCAGGGCCAGTCCCCAAGCCTTGTTGATGCGTCCTCCGAAGGGTGCGTGGATCACAAGCTGCATGCCGCCGCCTTCATCGAAGAAGCGCTCCGCAATTACAGTCGTCTGCGTTGGCACCGCACCCAGCACGGCTCGCCCTTGCAAAATGTATTCAATGGCCTGCTCCGCTCCGGAATCATCGAGCCCGCACTCTTCTTTAAGCCAACCAACTGTTCGCGCGACTTCCGGCTGCGTAGCCGAGAAGCCGACCGGCGAAGTATGTGGCAACATCTCGCTGATCGTTTCCCGCAAAATTCCAACGTGCTCCGAAAGTTCCTGGGTTCGCGCCGGAGCTTCACCGCGCCAGAAGGGCACGCTCGGCGGCGCGCCGTGCGCATCCTGCACCAGCACCCGCCCGGCGTTGGTTTCGATCCGGCGAATCATCCACGACGTATTCCCCAACAGCATGATGTCCCCGCGATTGCTCTCGACTGCAAAATCCTCATCCACCGTGCCCACCACAATGCCATCAGGTTCTGCAACCACGGCGTAAAGAGAGTTGTCCGGAATCGCTCCCCCGCTGGTGATCGCCGCCAGCCGGGCCCCGCGCCGCGCCCGCAGCTTGCCGTTCACACGATCCCGGTGCAGATACGCGCCATAACGCCCGCGCCGCGCCGCAATACCCTCAGCCAGCATCTCCAGAATTGCATCGAAAGTGGCGCGCGCCAGATTGCGGTACGGATACGCCCGCCGCACCAGCGCAAACATCCCATCCTCGCTCCACTCTTCGGCGGAGCACGCCGCCACAATCTGCTGCGCCAGCACATCGAGCGGTGATTCCGGAATCATCAGCCGGTCCAGATCGCCATGGCGAATCGCCCGCACCAAAGCCGCGCACTCCAGCAGATCGTCGCGCGTCGTACAGAAAAGCCGTCCCTTGGGAACTGCCCCGCGCCAGTGTCCGGACCGTCCCACGCGCTGCAGCGTCACCGCAATTGCCCGCGGAGAATTGATCTGCACCACCAGATCCACCGTTCCCACATCAATCCCGAGTTCAAGCGACGCGGTCGCCACCAGCACCCGCACCTGGCCTTCCTTTAGTTTCTTCTCCGCCGCCAGCCGCAGCTTGCGCGAGAGGCTGCCGTGATGCGCCGCCACATTCTCTTCCCCGATCCGCTCGCCGAGATTGTGCGCCACGCGCTCCGCCATACGCCGCGTGTTCACAAACACCAGCGTCGAGCGATGCTGCTCGACCAGCGTCACCAGCCGGTTGTAGACCTCGTCCCACATTTCGTTCGAAGCCACCGGCCCCAAAGGCATGGCAGGAACTTCGACGGCCAGATCAAGCGTCCGCTTGTGTCCAATATTGACGATGACGGGATTGGGCCGCGCTTCTCCCGAGTTGGAACTCCCAGTAAGAAAGTGCGCCACTTCTTCAATCGGCTTCTGCGTAGCAGAAAGCCCAATCCGCACCGGCGGCTTGTAAGCCAGTGCTTCCAGCCGTTCCAGCGACAAAGTCAAATGTGCTCCACGCTTGTCATCAGCCACGGCGTGAATTTCGTCGACGATCACCGTCTCGACATCGCGCAGAATCGCCCGGCTCTTGTCTGCAGTCAGCAAAATGTAGAGCGACTCCGGCGTGGTCACCAGAATGTGCGGCGGCCGCTTCAGCATGGCGCGCCGCTCGTGCATCAGCGTGTCGCCGGTGCGCACCGCGGTGCGAATCTCCGGCATCAGCAGCCCGCGCTCTCCGGCCATCGCCAGGATTTCCCCCAGCGGCACTTCCAGGTTTTTCTGTATGTCGTTGCCCAGCGCCTTCAGCGGCGAGACGTAAAGAACTTCCGTACGATCCGCCAGATCGCCCGCCAGCGCCTTGCGCACCAGCCGGTCAATGCAGGCAAGGAACGCTGCCAGTGTCTTGCCCGACCCGGTGGGCGCGGAAATCAGCGTAGTCCTTCCCGCCAGAATGTGGGGCCATCCCTGCTCCTGCGGCTCAGTAGGCGTACCAAACCGCCGCACAAACCACTCCGCCACGAGAGGATGAGCCCAGGCGAGAGAGGAAGGAAAAGAGGTCACAACCGGGACATTCTATCATGCCTGGTTTCGCAAACCATTCGCCTTCCTACGACGACCCGGCAACAGCTCGAGCGGGCCAATCGTTATCTCTGTCCGCCCACTTTTTCCTCAAAACGCCGCTGCCGCAAAGCATCGTTATGGTGAGACACACGGCTGCGATCCCTCGGTGTTAGAATTCTCGGTCGCTTCCCATCCCAAGGAGAACAATCTTGACCGCACTTCGCTCGATAACTTCTTACCTATTGCTCCTTACCTTCACGCAATTCACGGTGGCCCAAACTTCCCCGGAAACAGCCGCCCCGTCCGCCGCGAGCACGCAGCTGCTCGGCTACACCACGCAAACCTCAGCCGCCGAACGCGACTGGGAAAAGAAGTTTCAGGAGGGCATCATCGCCGCCAACGTGCGCGAGAACGATCGCCGGCTCAGCGCTCGCCCTCATCACGTCGGATCGCCCTACGACAAAGACAACGCCGAGTGGATGCTGGCCCGCTTCAAGGAATGGGGATTCGATGCGCACATCGAAACTTTCGACGTGTTGTTCCCCACCCCAAAAGAGCGCGTGCTCGAACTGCTCGAACCTACGCAGTTCCGCGCCAAGCTGCAAGAACCAGTTCTCGCAGTCGATCCCACTTCGAATCAGACTTCCGAACAACTTCCCACCTACAACGCCTACTCGATTGACGGCGACGTCACCGCGCCGCTCGTATACGTGAATTACGGCAACCGCGACGACTACGAACAGCTCGACCGCCTGGGCGTTTCCGTGAAAGGCGCGATCGTAATCGCGCGTTACGGTGAAGGCTGGCGTGGCATCAAGCCCAAAGTCGCCGGCGAGCACGGAGCCATCGGATGCATCATCTATTCCGACCCCAAGGGAGATGGCTATTTCCACGGCGAAGACTATCCCGAAGGCGGCTGGCGGCCTCGCGAGGGCGTGCAGCGCGGCAGCGTGATGGATACAGATTATCCCGGCGATCCTCTGACCCCAGGCGTCGGCGCAGTCCCCGGCGCCAAGCGACTCGCCATCAAAGACGCGAAAACCATCACAAAAATTCCCGTCCTCCCCATTTCCTACGCTGACGCGCTGCCTTTTCTCTCAGCCCTGCACGGGCAGGTCGCGCCGGAAGGCTGGCGGGGCGCGCTGCCCATCACCTATCACATCGGTCCCGGTCCGGCGCGTGTCCATCTCAAGGTCGCTTCGAACTGGGACATCAAACCTGTGAATGATGTAATCGCTACCCTGCGCGGCTCGACCACACCCGATCAGTGGGTGATTCGGGGAAACCATCACGATGCCTGGGTCAATGGCGCTGACGATCCCCTTGCAGGGATGGCTCCAGAGCTTGAAGAAGCACGCATGCTGGGCGAACTGCACAAGCAGGGCTGGACTCCCAAGCGCACTCTCATTTATTGCGCCTGGGACGGCGAAGAACCCGGCTTACTCGGCTCCACCGAATGGGTTGAGACTCACCTCGACGAACTGCGCAAGCACACTGTCTCTTATCTCAACACGGATGGCAACGGCCGCGGCTTTCTTTTCGCCGGTGGAACCCAGGATCTGGAGGGAGTGATCAGCGGCGTCGCTCGTGACATCAACGATCCTGAAAAGAACATCTCGGTCTGGGAGAGAGCGCACCTGCGCGCCATCCTGAAAGCCAAAGACGCGGAAGAACGCGGCCAGCTTCGCAAACGCAACGATCTGCGCGTCGGGGCCCTCGGCGATGGGTCAGACTACACCGCATTTCAGGATCACGCCGGCATTTCCGCGCTGGACATCGGTTTCGGCGCCGAGGACGAGGGCACTCAGTACCACTCCATCTACGACGACTTCTATTGGTACACGCACTTCGCCGACACTGATTTCGCCTACGGGCGAGCGTTGGCCCAGACCGCGGGCACAACCATCATGCGCATCGCCGACGCCGATCTGCTTCCCTACGAATACACTGCCCAGGCCGAGGCCGTCGCCAAGTATGAAACCGAACTGGAAAAGCTGTTGAAGGACAAACAGGAGGAATTCACCGAGCGCAACCTCGAACTTCAAGAGGGAGTCTTCACCGCAACTTCCGATCCGCACAAAACCTACGTTCCGCCTCCAGCTGAAATTGTGCCGCCTTTCATGAACTTCGCGCCCATGAAGAATTCCATCGAATTGCTGAAGAAGAGCGCGGATGATTACTCCAAAGCGCTGGCCAAATTCAAGAGCAGCGGCGCGGCCATTTCTCCGCAAGCCCTCGACGCGGTGAACGCCGATCTGCTCGGCATCTCGCGGCTGTTCCTGAACGAGAAAGGTCTGCCTGAACGTCCCTGGTTCAAGAACCAGATCTACGCGCCGGGCGCCTACACGGGATACGGCGCGAAGCCCATCGCCGCCGTGCGCGAGTACATGGACGAAAAGAAATGGCAGGAAGCCGATGCTCAAATTCCCATGGTCGCCCATGTGATTGAGAACATCGCCGGCGGCATCAGCAAGGCTGCGGCTGACTTGGATACTGCGTTAAAACCCAAGCAGTAGCTGGTAAAACAAAAAACCCACCGGATGCTTGCTTGGGGCGTGCTCGGGTCAGCATCCGATGGGCTACCGTTTCTCCTTACTCACCCT